>ENA-OQCK01000025-OQCK01000025.1-human-gut-metagenome-genome-assembly--contig:-NODE-25-length-81490-cov-13.740582_pt1 | contig 81490 bp, 97 predicted proteins | sample MGYA00242498_ERZ504578 | MGnify/ENA primary metagenome ERZ504578 (study PRJEB26092, sample SAMD00036229) | human gut metagenome | host: Homo sapiens | study: EMG produced TPA metagenomics assembly of...
CTTAAAATCTGTAAGAAAACTGCAAGAAAAACGATTTGTTTTTGTCAAAATCCTTGCAATCATTATACCAGAAAATGGGGCAAAAGTCAGTAAAATCAAGTGTTTTCAGTTTGCTCAGCAGACACTAATTATATACAAAAAGAAGAAATTCTGTTATTGTATAAATATCAAAGAAACGTTATACTATCGCGAAAGTAATGGATCTTGAAACATATTTGTTATTATTTATAACGAATAGAATCAAAGAAAGGAAGAAAAGGAGAAAATTATGAACAAATTTTTGAATGAAAAATTGATGCCTGTCGCTGCAAAGATAGGAAGCAATAAGGGAATGATTGCTATTCGTGACGGAATTACTCTGGCAATGCCGTTGATTATTATCGGATCTCTTCTGATGATTATTGCGACTGGATTTGCAATTCCATCTCTGGAGGCATGGCTGAATGATGCAGGGATTGCAGCATACCTCTGGAAAGGGTCTGACAGTAGTTTCGGGCTGATTGGACTGGTAGCAAGCTTTGGAATTGCATACAGTATGACAAAACAGTACGGAGTTGATGGGGTTCCGTCAGGAATTGTCTCTTTGTCCACATTTATTGTTGTCACACCATTTGTGACAGGAGAGGCAGGAAACGGTATGCCGACTACTTATATGGCTGCACAGGGGCTGTTTGTTGCAATCATCCTTGGTCTGATCAATGGATGGGTATATCAGTGGTTTATTAATCACAATATTCAGATTAAGATGCCGGAGAGTGTGCCGCCTGCAGTTTCAAAGAGTTTTAGTGCAATTCTTCCGGGAGCGGCACTGATCGTTGGATGGCTGATCGTATATGGAATTCTGGACGCATTTAAACTGCCGAATATGCATATGCTTGCAAAGACAATTCTTGGAACACCACTTGGACTTCTTGGAAACAACCTGATAGGTGTTGTAATTCTGGTAATGTGCTGTAGCGGACTCTGGTTCGTAGGTCTTCATGGAGGTAATATTGTAAACAAGATCATGGAACCGATCTGGCTTGCCAATCTGGGAGAAAATACAGAAGCATTCAAGGCAGGGGAACCTTTAAAACATATTTTTACAACACCATTTATGGATAACTTTGTATATATCGGTGGTGCAGGAGCAACCATTGGTCTTGTCATTGCATTGGCATGGATGGCACGCAGAAAAAAGGCAAGTCAGCAGGCAAAAACACTGGCTCCCATCACACTGGTTCCGGGATTTTTCAACATCAATGAACCGACTATGTTTGGGATTCCGGTTGTATTGAATATTCTGTTGTTACTTCCGTTTGTGCTGGCTCCGATCGTGAATCTGATTCTGGCTTATGGAGCGATGGCAATTGGTCTGGTACCGCTTACTTATACAGCGCCTGGATGGACAACACCACCGGTGATCAGTGGATTTCTTGCAACAGGAAGCTTAAGAGCATCTTTGCTTCAGATTGTACTGATTGTAGTAGATGTGTTGCTGTATCTTCCATTTGTTGCAAATGTAGAGAAACGTTTTAAAGCGCAAGAAGAAAATTGAAATTGAATTGGAGAGGATCACAGAGATATGAAACGATTGATTAGTGCAAATACTTCAGAAATGTTAGCAATGAATGCTGAAGAACTAAAGCAGAGTATTAAAGCAAGTGAGGGGCGTGTTATTCTTTCTGAGAATGTGGCTACAAGAGAAACTTACATAGGGGATATCACCAATGCAGAAATCGCACGTGCTTTCGGGGCAGATTTGATTCTATTGAACTGTGTGGATGTTCTGAATCCGGATATTTACGGATTAGAACATGACAGAGATAATTTTGTTTCAGAGCTTCACCGTCTGGTAGGACGTCCAATCGGAGTAAACCTTGAGCCAGTAGATCTAGAAGCAGAGATGTTAGAAGACCGCCTGGATATTCCAAAAGGGCGTCAGTTGAATCTGGACACAGTAAAGCGTTTGGAAGAAGTAGGATTTGATTTTGTGTGTCTGACAGGAAATCCGGGAACTGGAGTGACAAATGAACAGATTGAAAAAGCAATCCGCCTCACTAAGGAACATTTTTCCGGTTTGGTTATTGCAGGTAAGATGCACGGGGCCGGATCGGATGAGCCGGTTGCAGATCTTACAATCGCAAAACAATTTATAGAGGCAGGTGCGGATGTGATTCTGGTTCCGGCAGTGGGAACTGTTCCGGGATTTGATATGGAAGAATTGAAAGCAGTTGTAAGAGAGGTTCATCGTTGTGGAGGACTGGTACTGTCTGCGATTGGAACAAGTCAGGAAAGTTCGGATGAAGATACGATTAAGGAGATTGCAATCATGAATAAAATCTGCGGAGTGGATATCCAGCATATCGGAGATGCAGGATATGGCGGAGTGGCTCCAGTAGAAAATCTTCTTGCAATCAGTAAAGCAGTTCGTGGAGTACGTCACACAGTGTCTATGATCGCCCGTTCGATCAATCGATAGGAAAGGATATTTTAATATGGAAAAGAAAGTGATTATGTTGGCATGTGCAGCGGGAATGAGTACAAGTCTACTGGTATCAAAAATGCAGAAAGCAGCTACAGAGAAGGGCTTTGATGCAGAAATTTTTGCAGTGGCAGCAGCGGAGGCTCAGGATTATGTAGAAAAACAGCATGTGGATGTTGTACTTCTCGGACCTCAGGTGAGATTCATGGAGGCGGATTTTAAGAAAAAAATGGAGCCAAAAGGAATTCCAGTCGGTGTTATTCCAATGGCTGATTACGGAATGATGAATGGAGCAAAAGTGTTGGAATTTGCAGATACTCTGATGAAAGGATAAGAGCATGGACGAGAAAAAGGTACAGGCGATCATGAATCTGATCATATATGGAGGAGATGGAAAAAGTTCCTCGGTGGAGGCGATTCAAGCGGCAAAAGAAGGGAATTTTGAACTGGCAGATGAAAAGATCAAGGCAGCAGAAGAATCACTGCTTCAGGCACATCATACGCAGACAGAGATGTTAACACAAGAAGCAAATGGAGATTCGGTAGAAGTATCACTTTTGATGGTACATGGACAGGATCACCTGATGACGGGGATGATGTTTAAAGATCTTGCGAAAGAGATCGTGGACGTATATCGTACGATTCGAAAAGAGCAGTAAAATATTCTGTACGAAAAAGAAAAGATAGGATATAATAGGAAAGAGATGCGGTGAATGCTGCATCTCTTTTTGGCGAAACATCACAATTTGACAGAGGAAGAGAATGATGAGTACAGAACTGGAAAAATATTATAATAAATTTTGCGAAGAGAAGAGGCTGACCAGAAGGCACGGGTATGTGGAGTATGTGACATCTATGAAGTACATCCATGAGTATCTGCCTCAGGGGAAGAAGGAAACGATCAAAATTCTGGATGTGGGAGCCGGTACAGGGCGTTATTCGGTACAGCTTGCCGGGGAAGGCTATGATGTGACGGCAGTGGAACTGGTAAAATACAATCTGGGGATTTTAAAATCCAAAAAGAGCAGTGTAAAAGCTTATCAGGGAAATGCCTTAAATCTGTCCCGGTTTGAAGCGGATCAGTTTGACATGGTACTGGTATTTGGTCCGATGTATCATCTGTATACAAAGGAAGATAAAGTAAAAGCGTTAAAAGAGGCAAAACGTGTGGTAAAGCCGGGTGGGATCATTTTAGTGGCATATTGTATGAATGAGTACAGTATTTTGACGTATGGATTCAAAGAAGGACATATGAAAGAGAGCATCCGGAATCAAAAAGTGGATGATAGTTTTCATGTGCGATCGAAAGAGGAGGATTTGTACGATTATGTTCGAATCGAGGATATTGACGCCATTGACCAGGCGGCTGGCGTAAAGCGGGAAAAACTGATCGCGGCGGACGGGCCGGCGAACTATATGCGAACCGTTTTAAACGCCATGGATGAGGAGACGTATCAGTTGTTTATCCAGTATCATTTGTCCACCTGTGAGCGGAAAGATCTGCTGGGGGCAAGTGCGCATACACTGGATATTGTCAGAAAGTAACAAGATCATAAAAAGCAGGAGAAAGTATGAGTCAGACAGAAGAATTGAGCAGAAGAGAAGAGCAGTTTTTAGAAAACGTGCTGGAGAATTTAAGGCAGAGGATCAGGAAGATCGCGCAGGAACTGGAAGAAGGACAAAAAGATATTGAGAGTATGCATGAATATTACTGGGAAAATTATACAGAGATGGACCAGTACGGATATGAGGATTATGACAACCAGCAGGCTCTGCTGCACCGGATCAATGCGAATCAGGAAAAGCTGGATTTAAAACACCGCTTTCAGAAGATGTTAGATTCTCCGTTTTTCGGGAGAGTGGATTTTATCTATGAGGGAGAGGAGGAAGCGGAGCCATTTTATATAGGAATCGGAAATTTTGCACAGAGGACAGGAGCTACACCTCTGATCTATGACTGGAGAGCGCCTGTGAGCAGTCTGTTTTATGATTATGACAGCGGTTCGGCATCTTACGAGGCACCGGCGGGTGTCCTGACGGGAGAAATCGCTTCCAAATGGCAGTATAAGATCAAAAACGGGAAAATGATCTATGCATTTGAGAGTGATACGAAAATCGATGATGAGATCCTGAAGCAGGAGTTAGGAAGCAGCGGTGACGTACAGCTGAAAAATATTGTGCGCACGATTCAAAAGGAACAAAATGAGATTATCAGGAATACCGGAGATAAAATACTGGTCATTCAGGGAGCGGCAGGAAGCGGAAAAACATCCGTTGCCCTGCACCGGATCGCCTATCTTTTATACCATGACAGGGAGCATTTAAAATCCTCGAACATTCTGATCCTGTCGCCGAACAGCGTGTTTTCTGATTACATTTCCCATATTCTTCCAGAGCTTGGGGAAGAAAATATCCGGGAGATGAGTTTTGATCTGTTTGCGTATAAGGAATTGAAAGACGTGGTTTCAGATTGTGAAGACCGGTATCATCACATGGAACGGCAGATGAAATTTCCGGATAAAAAGAGGCAGAAGCGCTTCCGCGACAAGCAGTCCTTTGCAATGACAGGGCAGATGGAAAGCTTTCTGGCGGTTTTGGAAGATCGGCTATTGGATTTACTTCTGTGGAGTTTAAAGGAATGCAGCTTACGGAAGAAGAACTGATCGAGCTGTGTTATTTTAAATTTCAGGAGATCCCTCTTTTGGCCAGGATGGATGCGGTGAAAGAGTATTTTAAAGACCAGTATGAAACTCTCCATAACAGAGACCTTTCAGAGGAAGAAGAGGAAATCCTGCAGAGAAAATTCGATCGTATGTATGTAACAAAGGATCTCTATGTGATTTATAACTGGCTTATGGAAGAATGCGGGTATGAGAAACTTCCGGATGTTCCTTATGAGCGGCGGATTCTGGAATATGAAGATGTATTTCCGATGTTGTATCTGAAATATCGTCTGAAAGGGAAAAATGAACACCGCAACATCAAACATCTGGTGATTGATGAGATGCAGGACTATTCCTATCTCCAGTACGTGATCCTGCACACACTGTTTTCGTGCCGGATGACGATTTTGGGAGATAAGGCACAGACACTGGACGAGACGATGCGGGATGTCCTGTTGTTTCTTCCAAAGATTTTCGGAAAAAAGATGCGCACGATCGTGCTGAATAAGAGCTACCGAAATACGGTGGAAATCGCGACGTATGCAGGAGCAATCAACCAGACAACGGATTTGGAATTGCTGGATAGGCATGGAAAAGCAGTGGAAGAAGTGTATTTTTCGGAGGAAGAGAGTATGCTCAAAGCCATTGGAGAAAATCTGAGTGTGGGAGAGAACGGCTATGAGACAGCGGCAGTGATTGCAATGACAGAAGAAAAAGCCAGAGAACTCTATGAACTTTTAAAACGAAGAGGAATTCAGGCGTCTTATATTGACAGAGATACCTCTGTTTTTGAACGCGGGCTTACAGTTACAACATTTTATCTGGCGAAAGGACTGGAATTTGATCAGGTTTTCGGCGTGTTTGAAGAGGAAGAAAATCCTTTGATGACACAGGCGAAATACATCTGCGCAACAAGAGCACTTCATGAATTGTATATGTATACAGTGAGTTTATAAAAATTTAAGAAATTAGACGTGATTGACAAGAGGAAAGATGGATGATATAATGCCTCCCCGGTAAGTTTACAACAAGGGAGGCAGAAGATATGACTCTATATCAGGAGTTACAGTTGAATCAGGCAGGATCCAAGCAGCTGATTCGAAACACACAGGATAAAAAAGAAAAAGCACGTCATATTGCGGTTTATCTATTTAAAATTTTACTGACACTGGCTTTTTGTGTTGCATTTGTCACAGTATACACAAAGGTATTCGGCAGTGATAACAGCATTGTAGGAGTGGTAGTGCTGTTGAGCGTGATGACATTTCGGTTTGCAGATTTTGGGATTCATGCACCCCATGCACTTAGTTCTCTGATGGTGATCTGGGGAATCATGACATTTGGTCCCCGGCTTGCAAATGCAGGAAATCTGGTGACGGAGCTGATCGTCAATATGGTATGTATTTTCACGCTGATGATTCTGGGATGTCATAATGTAGTGATGTTCAATCAGTCTACGCTGCTGCTTGGGTATCTGCTTTTGTATGGGTATGATGTTTCAGGCACACAGTATCTGCAGAGAATTGCAGGGATGGCGGTCGGCGGCATCCTGACAGGGATTGTGTTTTACCGCAATCACAGACATCAGAAATACAAACGGACGTTGCGTCATATTTTTGAGGAATTTGACCTTCATTCCTCCAGAACCAGATGGCAGATTTGCGTGACCCTGGGGGTATCCAGCGTGATCTTTTTTGCCGGACTGTTTGGATTGCCGAGAGCGATGTGGGCAGGAATTGCGGCGATGTCGGTACTGGTACCGTTTCATGCAGATATGAAAGGAAGGATCAAGGGAAGAATTCCGGGAAATATCTTAGGAGGCCTGACATTTATTGTGTTATATCTGGTACTTCCGGAATCTATGTATTCTCTGATCGGTATTCTGGGAGGGATCGGAGTCGGGCTCTCAGCTACTTATGGATGGCAGGCAGTATTTAATTCCTGGGGTGCAATGTCCATTGCCATGACATTTCTGGGAGTGGGCGGCGCTATTTTTTACCGTATCTTTAATAATGCATTTGGAGCTTTCTATGCACTGGTTTTTTATCAGCTGTTTTCTATCGGTATGGACTGGATTGCAGAAGTAAAGAAAAAGCGTGTTTCCGTTTAAAATGGAAACGCGCTTTTTCTTTCATATTAATAAGCTTTGAGATCCTGACGGTAAAAGCAGATTCCTACGATCATAGTAAGAAATTCAGCGGCAGGAAATGCCAGCCAGATTCCGGTGCTTCCAAAGAATACCGGAAGAATATAAACAAATGCCACCACCAGAATACATCCTCTTAACAGCAGAGTGAAAGGGACTGGACGGATTTTGCCACGGACTGAAAATAACAGATAAAGACCATGTTGATGCCCAGAAACAAAAATCCGGTAAAATAAATCCGGATGGCCGGAGCTGCCAGAGTCAGGATTTCGCTCGTTGGTTCCAGAAAAATATAAGTAAACAGATTCGGAACAAACAATCCCAGAAGGACTGGCAGGGTACAGATGATCACAGATGTTTTTAATGAAAGTGACTGTACCTTTAAGATCCGGCTTGAAAGCCCTGCTCCGTGGTTGATCGACAGAATCGGCTGAGCAGCCTGTTCGATTCCTTTACAGAGGCAGATGACTACCAGAGCAGTATTACAGATGATGCCATATACACTGACTCCGGTATTTCCGAGATAGCGGATCAGCTGCAGGTTGAAAATAAAAATCGTAAATCCGGATGCAGCTTCGATGACAAAACTGGTGAAACCGTTTGCAATGATCTTCTGTAAAAAGGAAGGATGAAATCCTTTTAATGTAAATTTCAGCTGGTTCTTTTTCGTAAAAAAGTGCGTGCATAAAATAACCACGGTAAGGCTTGAACCAAGAACAGTGGCAAGTGCAGCCCCTTTCATTCCCATATTCATAGGATACACAAAAAGATAGTCCAGTACAATGTTGGTCACTCCGCCGGCAATGACTCCGTTCATGGCAAGTTTTGGTGCACCGTCATTGCGGATGAAAGTCTGAAGAAAAGAACGAAAAGAAATAAGTTCCCATTCCCCAGATAATATAAGGAAGATAGTCCATGATGTAAGGCAGGGTTTCTTCTGTGCCGCCAAGCAGCCATGCGATGTCTTCCATAAACAGAACGCAGACTGTCATGGAGATGAGAAGAAGTGCAAAATTCAGCAGCAGGGCAGTTGTGAAATAGGTGTTTCCTTCTTCCTTTTGTGATTTTCCACGGCAGATGGACATCAGTACAGAGCCGCCGACACCGGATAAAAGTCCCAGACCGAAAAAGATATTGTAGATCGGCAGGGAGATATTCAAGGCGGCAAGTGCTGTGGCTCCAAGCCGCTTTCCGATAAAGATTGTATCTGCAAGTACATAGATGGATGTGACCATCGTTCCGCAGATAGCCGGTATCAGATAATGAAAGAATAACTGACGGACCGGTTTTTGAATAAATTCATTCGTATTCATAGCATAACTCCATTCCTAAAAAATTCTCCGCATGATAGTGTACCATAGAATGACTTTTAAGAAAAGCTATTTTAAAAGAAATCAATCTCGTGTATAATGAACAGTAACCTGAACAGGTGATTGGTGAATAAAAAGGAGAAAAAAGATGATAGGAATTATCGGAGCAATGGAAGAAGAGGTACAGGCATTGAGACATGCCATGAAGATTCAGGAGGAGAAGGAAATCGCCTCCATGGTATTTCATAGAGGAATTTTATATGGAAAAGAAGCAGTTGTCGTGCGAAGCGGAATCGGAAAGGTCAATGCAGCGATTTGCACGCAGATTTTAGCGGATCATTTTGATGTAGATCTTGTGATCAATACCGGGATTGCCGGTTCTCTGGATGCAGCGATCGATATTGGAGATATGGTGATCTCTACGGATGCGGTGCAGCATGATATGGATACGAGTATTTTCGGGGATCCGATCGGACAGGTTCCGCGTATGGATACATTTGCATTCCCCGCAGATGCCCAGTTGGTCGAAAAGGCTGTGCGTGCGAACCAGGAGGCCAATCCGGATATCCATACATTTACCGGACGGATCGCCAGTGGAGACCAGTTTATTTCCTCACAGGAAGTAAAAGAACGAATCGTAACACTTTTCGGAGCAAAATGTGCGGAGATGGAAGGTGCAGCGATTGCACATGGGGCATATCTGAATCAGATTCCATGCGTGATCGTGCGTGCAATTTCCGATAAAGCAGACAACAGTGCATCTATGGATTATCCGGCATTTGAGAAGAAAGCAATCGAACATTCCATCAGGTTGTTAGAGAAACTTTTGCCTGAGTTATAGAGAAAAAGACCTGGGAGATCAGGTCTTTTTCTCTATAATAACATTTTTTTGGTTACTGTTCCCACACCAACACTCTTTCAGACACAAATTCTGTACTTCAGACAAAAGCTCTTGTAGAAGGAGAAAGGCTGTTTTATACTAAAACTACGCCAGAAAAATGATGGGCAAAGGAATGAAAAGAAAATGAAAAAAATTGCGATATGTGATGATGAGCCGGCAGTGAGAAAACAGATGGAGGCATATTTCAAAGAGCTGGAATCGGTTTTTTGCATCTCTTATTTTGAAAGCGGAGAGGCACTCCTGGAATCGGATGTTCTTTATGATGTGATCTTTCTGGACATTGACATGAAAGGAATTTCGGGGATTGATACTGCCAGAAAAATCAGAGTTCGGGATAAAAAGGCAAAGATCATTTATGTGACAGCTTATGAAGATTTTCGAGAGTATGCGTTTGGTGTCCATGCGTTCGGATATCTGGTCAAACCAGTGGAAAAAGAAAAAATTCTGGAAATCCTTCAGGAAGCTTTTGACTATGAACAGGAGGAGCAAAGAGGTCCCAGGATCCGTCTTCATACAGAGGCAGGGTATCAGGAATTTTATATGCAGGACATTTGCTATTTTGAATATAGAGACCGGAAAATCCGGATTGTGACGCAGAATGGAGAAGCATGGATGCGAGGAAGTATCAGTAAAATGGCAGAGTCTTTTCAAAACATGGGCTTTGCAGTTCCTCATAAAAGCTTTGTAGTAAATCTGCGTCATATCAAAGATATAAAGGGCTGTGATCTGCTCATGACGACAGGAGAGATAGTTCCCCTTCTCAAAAGAAAGCGGCAGATTTTCGGGCATTGCTGACGCGATGGCTGGCGCAGCAGGTATGAAAGGAGAAGGCGTATGGCACTTGAGATGGGGATGAATCTGGTCTGTTCTGTTTTGGAAGAGGTGGTCATGTGTGTCTGTCAGTATCTGTTTATGAGCGCCAATGCACAGACGATCCACCGGAAAAAAATCTGGTATTTCTTTGGATTTACTGCGCTTGGCGCAAGTGTTTACGGTGCGGCATTTCTGACAGGGCTGACCGGAAATCTGTGGATCGGTATACAGATCCAGCTGACAGGGGTGCTGCTTCTTGGAATTTTATTGTTTCACAGAAAAATCGGAAGTCTGCTCCTGGATCTTTTTGTAAACATCCTTTTGATTCTTTCCATAGAAGTGGGGATTTTTCTGGGGAATTACCTGCTTGCACAGGGGGCGTTTGAGAATCTTGTGTGGTACGGGAATGTTACCATGCTCTTCAAAATGTTTTTCATGATTCCTGTGACAGCGGCCGCTGTTATGTGGAGAAAGAGACAAAAGGAAACAGAAATGGGAAACTTGCAGATACTGCTCCTTTTATTACTTCCGCTTTTTAGCGTACTGTTTCTCTATTCACTGATAGAAATGGGACATATCTATATGGAGCTGTATGGAGTTCGTCTGATGGTCGTCAATCTGGGAGCGCTGGTGCTTTTGAATTTTTGTTTTTTGTACCTGTTTGGATATTGGTTCCGTTCTCATAAGCTGGAGTGGCAGCTTGCAGAGTTTCAGATGCAGAATGAGCTGCAGTACAGATATTATGCGGAATTGGAGCAAAAATACAGAGAGTCCAGAAAGATCATGCATGATATGAAGAATCACCTTCAGGCTGTAGAACATTTATATCAGGCAAAAGATGGGCAGGAGCAAGGCGGAGCGTATGTGAAGGATCTGTATCATATGTTGAATCTGTTGGGTGAGAAATATTACAGTTCTAATCGTATGCTGAATATTATCTGTAATGATAAGCTCTCATTGGCGCGGCATCCTGCAGTCGCTATATCCGTGGAAATCGGAGATGTTGATTTTTCGGATCTGCGGGATATTGATATTACGACGATTTTCGCCAATTTGCTGGATAATGCATTGGAAGCGGTGGAGGCTTTTGGAGAGGGAGCCTATCTGAATCTGAAAATACAGGAGGTGCATCATTTCAGGGTGATCAGTATTGTAAATGCAAGCAGACCCGGAATGAAAAAGGAAGGACATATGGGAGTGGGACTGGAAAATGTGAGACGGACAGTAGAAGCGTATCAGGGAACAATGCAGTGTGAAATTGTGGGAGAAGAATATCGGGTCAGCGTGATGCTGCCGGGAAAGGAGGACTCATGAATTTGCTGTTTGAAGTGATCAGTTTATTGATCTGTATCGGGATACCGGTTTTGGGAGGAATTTATTTTGCGGTGAAAGGAAAGGGATATTTTCTTACGTTTCTTACAGGAATTCTGTCTTTTGTGGTGACGCAGATGATTCTGCGGATCCCACTTCTTGGTTATCTGAAGACAAACTGGGAGTGGTTTATGATACTGCCATACAGTCATTATTATATATATATGGCGATTGCGGCATTCTCTGCAGGTGTGTTTGAGGAGACAGGAAGAGTTGTGGGACTTGGTGTCTTGAGGAAAGGAAAAACCAGCTGGATGGATGCAGTGGCATTTGGACTTGGGCACGGCGGGATCGAAGCGGTGTGGATCGGTGTGATTGGAGTCTTGCCGAATGTTCTGAATGAAGATAGCAGCATAAGTGTGGTAGTGTTGCTTTCCGGAGCAGAGCGTTGTGCGATGGCCTTTCACATTTTGTTGACACTGGTCATCATGGAAGGAATCCGGAGACACAAAAAATTGTTTTATTGGCTGATCGCAGTAGTTCTGCATGGATTATACGACTTTTCAATTGCATTTCAGAATACAATCCTGATCTGGGGTGTTCTGATTTTTGGGGTCGTGGCTGCGATGATAGCTTTGATTTTTACAAAACGAAAGTGGAAAGAAGAAAGGGGAACAAGACAATGAAAAAGAATATGAAAAAACTGGCAGTGGGATTCGGCGTTTTCGTGATGGCAGTGGGAAGTCTGATGGGATGCAGCTCTCTGGGAAGCGGAGGAAATGAACAAGGAGAGATCCTGAAAGAACTGCCGGAAGGGTTTGACAAGGAGACAGTAAGAAAGCAGGCAATGGAAGATATTGAGATCGCGCAGTCTAAAGATTATGAGAGCTGGAAAAGCAGGTTTACCAAGGATCTGCAGAGCAGTCTGACAGAAGAATCGTACGATTCCTATTTGAAAATCCTGGAGAAACAGGGAGAATTCAAAGAGTTTGGAAAATGTACGTATTTAGGGCAGATAAAAGATAATAAAAAGTACGGCGGAGTCATTATTGTGGTAAAATATGAAGAAGGCAATGTCAATTACAGTCTTGCGTATGACGAGGATATGAATCTGGTCAGCTTTACGATGTAAGAGAATTGCCCAAAAGGGAAAGGAGGCGACAGTATGGTACATCATATTGTAATGTGGAAGTTCAAACCGGAAATCGAAGAGGAGAGAAAAGCAGACCTCAAAAAAGATATGGAAGCGAATCTGAGCAGTCTGATTGGAAAGGTACCGGGACTTTTAAGTGTATCGTTTGTGAGTGAACCATTTGCGTCAAGCACGCATGATATGGCGCTTGTGACAACGTTTGAAAAAGCGGAAGATATCAAAGCGTATTCTGCACATCCGGAGCATGTCAAAGTAGCGGATACATATGTGCGTCCGTTTGTGACAGAGCGTGCATGTCTGGATTATCAGGACTAGAAGAAAAGTATCGGAGCGGACAGTGCTCCGATACTTTTTTAAAAGGGATATTCCAGTAATTCTGGAAAACGCGTGATTTTGTGAGCATAATGAGTGGGAGAACCGAATCCGTATTCTGCAAAAATAAACGGAATTCCGGCAAAGGTGCAGGCATCGGCATCCCCCTTCGTATCCCCCACATAAACAGCATCTGTGATCTGAGCGCGTTCCATCAGAAGACGAATGTTTTCGCCTTTGGAAAGTCTGGTATTTCCGAAACATTCAAAGTCGGTGATGGCGTTCTCCAGTCCGGTCTTTTTCAGAAAGAGTTCAATATATCCTTTCTGACAGTTGGAGACAATGCAGACAGCATAATTCTGTGACAGTGTTAAGATGGTCTCTTTCACGCCGTCGAACAGAAGCGGTTCTCTGGCATTTTCCAGATAAAATTCTTCGTATTCACAGCAGGACTCCATCACAAGAGCGCGCTGAGATTCTGACAGAGTCGGAAAGAGGTTTGCGGCGATCTCATCCATCGGCTTTCCGAATTCCTGTTTCAGACGGTCCGCGGTAATGGGAGTATCCAGAGGGATCATCAGCTCACTGGCAGCCTGCATCCATGCTTCGGCTACAACACCGGTTGTGTCCCAGAGTGTTCCGTCTACGTCAAGTATCATTGCTTTCATAATATTAGATTCCTCTTCTTTCATTTAAAATCTTCAGAAAATCAAAAAAGATTTCAAGTACAGTATAGCATAGATTCTGCTTGGGAGGAAGAAAAAGAGACGTTGGAAAGCATTTGGTATCTGTGCTATAATGAACAAAGTTTTTAACTGCTTTAGACAGGAATAAAAAGTAGAAAGAGGTACATAAGATGATACGTTTTGCAACAGAAGAGGATGCACAGGCATTGCTTGCGATTTATGCATATTATATTGATACAGAAATCACATTTGAGTATGAATTACCGACAGAGGCTGAATTTCGGAAAAGGATTCGGACTGTCTTGGAAGAATATCCATATCTCATTTATGAAGATGCGGGAAATATCCTTGGATATGCCTATGCGCACCGCCATTTGGAACGGGCTGCATATCAGTGGAATGTGGAGCTGACCGTGTATCTGCATCCGGATGCTGTTTCCAGAGGGATCGGGAGAAGATTGTATGAAGAGTTGCTTCGGATTCTTACAGAGCAGGGAATCTGCAATGCATACAGTCTGATCACCCGTCCCAATGAAAAAAGTGAAAAGCTGCATGAAGCGATGGGATTTACCCTGATGGGAGTTTTGAAAAATACAGGCTATAAAAACGGCAAATGGCGGGATGTCAGCTGGTATGAAAAGCAGTTAAACCCATATCCGGAACATCCGGTTCCATTTCGAAAAATTGATGAATTATATAGAAAAGAAGAAAATTTTGGATGATTATCTGCTTAAAAAGCAGATAATCATCCAATACGAAGGTTGATCCAGATGATCTTCCTGTATTTTAGTTTGATAAAGTTCACCGTCTATTTTATATAGGATACGATCTCGTCTGGTAACACAGATGCAGTCGATACTGTGATCCATACAGAAGTGCTCAATACTGTGGCAGATTTCTTCTTTTGTAGGTTTTTGATCCTTAAAAATGATAATTTCTTTTTTCATAAACAGTCCTCCTGGTTACAGATATTCTGGAATTATTCCGAAAGAAGATGATAAAGTTTCAGACAGTTTTTTAGCTGTTGTGCAGCAAAATCATCCATTGGACACAGTGGGAGACGGCAGGGACCGACCGAAAGTCCCATCATGTTCATGGCAGTCTTGACTGGAACCGGATTGATGTCAGAGGTCAGCGATTCCAGGAGTGCTTCAATATTCGAAAGAACGGAGATTACACCCTTTGCTCCAAGAGCAAGGGCAGATACAGCCTGGTCGTCATTTCCGCAGTAGATATCAAGGCGATCACGATAACGGGAAGTGATTTTTGCAAGCTGCGAAAAATTTCCACTGGCCTCCTTGACAGCTGTCACATTTGGAATTTCCAACAGTTCCTCATTTTGCGCGTTTTTACATAAAAGTTGTGCGTGGCTTGTGTTATTAGAACCAGCACCTGCAATTACAGGGATTCTTCCATTGACAATTCGGCAGGTGAACTGAATCAGACGCAGATGTTCTTCATCGCTTAAACAGGCAGATTCTCCGGTTGTTCCAGCGACTACGATGGCATTCGTATGATGTGAAATCTGATATTCTAAAAGTTCTTCCATTTTTTTATAAGAAATAGAACCATCCATTTCATAGGGGTAATAATTGCTGTTGCAGAACCTTTAAAGACAGAAGTATTCATTTGTTGTTCCTCCTCTAAATACTGTTTTATTAGGCTTTTCTCTATGGTAAACTGTCTTTTGTAAAAAAGGTATTAAGAAATAGAAAGAGTATATGAATAAAATATGAAATTGACAAAATGGAAACAAATTGACACAATGTATTAATGCAATAATACAAATGAGGTGAGAGAAATGAATGAGGATCTCGTTCTTGCGATTACAATGTTGATTATTTTGGCGGTTGTAGTGCTGTTTATCCAGATTTCACAGCAGATCAAGGTGAAACGGATTCAAAAAATGAAGATCCAGAGGCGGTTTGGAGAGATTCCTGATATGGAGGAAATACTTCCGATCGAGAGGATCAGTGTCTATCATAAACACCAGGGAAGGGAAGATGTGGATCAGGTAACCTGGTCGGATCTTTCTATGGATCAGGTATTTCAGCGGATTGATCAGTGTGACAGTGCAGCAGGAGAGGCTGTACTTTACAACATGCTGCACTGTACAGATAACGGGCAGGCGCAGTGGAAAGAATTGCTGAAGTACTATGAGGAGCAGGCGGAAACGCGTAAAAAAGCAGAAGCAATCCTGATTTCCCTTGGGAAAAGAGAAGGGCTGTATTATCTTCCGGAATACGTGGATACACTTCAGGCAAGTCACGTGGCTCTGTGTTCTTTTATCGCCTGCTTCAGATCCTCCTTCTGGGAAGTGTTGTGGGCGGACTGTGGAATGTTCAGATCCTGCCGCTGGCAGCGTGATGGCAATTGTCAATATTGCGGTTTATATTATGACGCGGATGAAATATGAGCAGCAGATGAGCATGATGGAATTGATCGTACTTGTGATTGATACCGGAAAGCAGCTTACAAAAGAAAAATGTGCCGGCCCTGTACAGAAAGAACTGGAAGAGAAGTTAAAAGAACTGGGAAACTGGATAAGCTGATCGGAAAGATGTCTGCTATGAGGCGAAACAGCTATTCCAGCGATCAGGGGGTGTTTCTGGATTACCTGTTCGGGATTACACTCTGGCAGCTTATATCTTATGAAAAGAGTGTGAAATGGCTGGAGAACAAACGAGAGAGTTATCTGCAGCTGTTTGAAGAGATCGGGCGCCTGGATGCGGCAATCAGTATTGCATCTTTTCGGAAAAGTCTTCCGTTTTATACTGAGCCGGAGTTCATTCTGAAAGATCTGTACACATGGAAGAGATGTATCATCCTCTGATCGAAGAACCGGTGAGCAATTCCATGGACTGGAGTCGAAACTGTATTATCACAGGCAGCAATGCATCCGGAAAATCGACATGGATTAAGGCAGTGGCGATCAATCTCATTCTTGCCCAGACAATCTGTACCTGCACGGCAAAGCGGTTTCAGATGCATCCGGGACAGATTATGACTTCCATGGCAGTGAGGGATGACATCATGAAGGGGGAGAGTTATTTTCTGAAAGAAATGAAATATCTCAGAAGAATGCTGGAGAGCTTTTCAGAAGAGAAGCTGACGATCTGCATTATTGATGAGATCCTGAAAGGAACTAACACGAAAGAGCGAATTGCGGCATCCAAAGCGATTCTGGATTATATGCAGAGACAGAATTGTCTTGTGATGGTTGCGTCCCATGATTATGAATTGACAGTATTGCTGGAAGGTACTTATGAAAACTATCATTTTACAGAGCGGATCGGAGAGGATGATATTTATTTTGATTACAGGCTGTATCCGGGAGCTGTGACATCCGGCAATGCAATCAAGCTGTTGAAATTCATGAAATTCCCGGAAGAGATTGTGACAGAAGCAAAGCAACAGGTTACAATAGAATTGTAAGATTTGCGGTAAAAATACATAGAAAACAGAAAAAATATATATAAAACTAACAACAATAATAAAGAAAGTGTTAAAATTTTGTAAAAAATGAATTGACACCCGGCATGATATAACGTATAGTTGACTTGTGTACATAATTCTGTGTCAAAAATAAAAAAGGGAGGGAAAATTTATGAATCTTGACAAAATTTTTCACTTGAAAGAAAACAACACAAATGTCAAAACCGAGATTCTTGCGGGTGTCACAACATTTATGACAATGGCCTATATTCTGGCTGTAAACCCGAATATTCTGGCAGAGGCAGGAATGGATCACGGAGCGGTCTTCACAGCGACAGCTCTGGCAGCGTTCATCGGTACGTTATGTATGGCAATCTTTGCAAACTATCCGTTTGCACTGGCGCGGGAATGGGACTGAATGCGTACTTTGCATACACGGTTGTACTCCAGATGGGGTATTCCTGGAAGGTCGCGCTGGCAGCAGTACTGGTAGAGGGTATTATCTTTATTCTGTTATCACTGCTGAGTGTGCGCGAGGCAATCTTTGATGCAATCCCGTATAATCTGAAAAAGGCGGTGTCGGTCGGAATCGGCCTGTTTATCGCATTTATCGGATTGCAAAATGCGAAGGTTGTGATCGGAGGCTCTACGCTTTTAAGTCTGTTCTCTTTAGATGGATACAATAAGAATCTGGCTGCGGCAGCAGGGGGCAAAGATTTCGTAGCGGCAAGCATGAATGATGTGGGGATCACAGTGCTGCTGGCAATCATCGGAATTATCATTACCGGAATCATGGTAGTCAAAAATGTAAAAGGAAATATTTTATGGGGAATTCTGATTACATGGGTATTAGGAATTATCTGTCAGTTTGCCGGACTGTATGTTCCGAATCCGGAGCTTGGATTTTATTCACTGCTTCCTGATTTCAGTGCAGGAATCAGCATTCCAAGTCTTTCTCCGATCTTTGCAAAATTCAGTTTAGAAGGCGTGCCGATTCTGGAATTTGTTGTGATCGTATTTGCATTCTTGTTTGTAGATTTGTTTGATACACTGGGAACTTTGATCGGAGTTTCTTCTAAGGCAAATATGCTGGATAAAGACGGAAAGCTTCCAAGGATCAAAGGAGCGCTCCTGGCGGATGCAGTTGGAACAACAGCAGGAGCAGTACTCGGAACCTCTACAACAACGACATTTGTAGAAAGCTCTTCCGGTGTTGCAGAAGGAGGACGCACAGGATTGACTGCAGTAACGACTGCTGTTTTATTTGGTCTGTCCTTGTTCTTGTCACCGATCTTTCTGGCAATTCCATCCTTCGCCACAGCGCCGGCGCTTGTGATTGTAGGATTTTACATGCTGAGTGCAGTGACAGATATTAATTTTGCAGATGCAGCCGAGGGAATCCCGGCATTTATCTGTATCGCAGCAATGCCGTTTTTCTATAGCATTTCTGAAGGAATCTCTATGGGAGTTCTCTCCTATGTATTCCTGAATCTGCTGACAGGAAAAGCGAAAAAGATCAGTCCGGTTATGTATGTACTGGCAGTCTTGTTTGTATTGAAATATCTGTTGATTTAGCATCAGAGAGAATTTTAAATGTCCGAATAACCTTGTTGAAAGGTTGTTCGGACATTTTATTTTCGAATCATATAATATGTTTGATGGTTCTGGCGGATTTCAGATATCAGATGCTGCCGGAGCATATAAGGCAGCAGAGAATCTAAAAATTGTTTTGGATCGGTGATCTGGATACGTTCACTGGAAAATGGCTGTTTTGCGTACAGATCTTTGACTGCTTCTTCTAATTCCTGACGTGACAGTTGTTTTTGTTTTTTCAGAGCTTTCTGAATTCTGGAGACACCCTTTGAAAAGAGCAGGTTGGATAAGTCCTGCTGCTGTCTCTGACTGCGCCAGAGTCCCCAGCCGTAAATAAGAGCGGTGGCAGCGGCGAATAACAGAACAAAGGGAATATATTGAAGAAAAGACATATCAATAAACCTCCTTTAGCTCGATCAGATGATGATCCTTTAAAATCTCCAGAAACCGGATCAGACGGGCAAGTGGTTTTTCCATTTTTGGAAACTGTGACTGCAGATCCAGTGAGAGCTGATGTACGGTTTTCTGATCATTGATTGACTGCCAGAGAAAGCTGCCGTAGTCATCCAGCTTGATCGCGCTTACCTTTGGACGTTTGAAAAAGCGCTGTGCGATCCGGTGATAAAATCCTCTCCATTCGATCATGACCGTAACCTGACCTTTGTCGTTTGTTTCATACTCGATCTCAGGATTTTTGACGACAATAAAATCCATATAATTCTGATTTGAAATCTTCTTTTTCTTTGACATAATGTCTCCTTTTTAAAATAATAAAGAATAAGTACAGCCTGTCTTTCGACAGGCCGTATCTTCTGTTTTCTGCTGTTTCAGTGAATGGAATAAAAATTATTCGCTTTTCTTTCCGCCTTTGATACATACTCTTGCGAGATATAATAAAAGCAGGATAAATACAATTAAGCTTCCGATTTCTCCGATTGAGAATTTTTTGGAGAGATCGATGATCTTATTTAATTTTGCAACGGCAAAGATTGCGAGGATGACACCCATCAATCCTTCTCCGGCGATCAGACCGGATGTGAAGAGGATTCCGTGATCCACGCTTGCCTTTTTCTCTTTTTCAGAGACGTTTCGTTTGTCCATGAACAGACGGACAAGTCCGCCGGCCATAATTCCGGCATTTAAGCTGAATGGAAGGTACATACCGACTGCAAACGGCATTACCGGAACTTTCAGGATTTCCATGACGATTGCTACACAGACACCAATCAGGATCAGTGACCATGGAAGTTCTGCGCTCATGATACCTTCTACCAGCATTTTCATCATCGTTGCCTGTGGAGCAGGGATCGCTTCAGATCCATATCCCCATGCATTGTCCAGAAGCTGCAATACAAATCCGATCGCAGCAGCAGAAACAACGACACCGATCATCTCACCGATCTGCTGTTTCTTTGGAGTTGCACCGACAATAAATCCGGTCTTCAAATCCTGTGAACAGTCTCCGGCAATCGCTGCGATGACACAGATAATACCACCAATTGCGATGGCACCAGTCATACCTTTCACTCCGGTTGTACCGGTAGCTTTCAGAAGTAATGTGGCGATCAGAAGTGTTGCGATCGCCATACCGGATACCGGGTTGTTGGAAGATCCGATGAGTCCTACCATACGGGAAGAAACGGTTGCAAAGAAGAATCCAAATACAATAACGATCAGAGCGCCGATTGGATTAACCGGGAATGCCGGCACCAGCCAGATGGCAATTCCGATCACCAGGATCATAACAAGTAAGAATGGCATCGGAATGTCCTGCTCTGTACGCAGTGCTGAAGCACTGCTTTTCTTTTTCATACTCTGCATTGCCTGTTTAAAGGTCTTCGCAATGAGCGGAAGGCTCTTGATCAGACTGATCACACCACCGGTTGCAACAGCACCTGCACCGATATATTTGATGTAAGTTCCCCAGAGATCACTTGGAGCCATCTGGGCAATCGGATCGGTCCCAGGGAAAATTGCCTGTGCATCTGCACCGAACAGTGCGATGGCAGGCATCAGTACAAACCAGCTCAATGTACTTCCGGCCAGCATATAGCTGGAAATCTTCGGTCCGCAGATGTAACCGACACCTGCCAGTGCAGGGAGTACCTGGACTCCAACAGAAGAACCGGCATAGGCTTTGATGTCATATCCAATCTCACTTGGGAAGACTTTCAGTCCGTCTGCGATAAATTTGTAAGCGGCAGCGATTCCCAGACCGGAGAATACCGTACCTGCTTTGCTTCCGCCTTCTTCTCCGGCAAGAAGAACTTCTGCACAGGCAGTACCTTCCGGAAACGGAAGTGTGCCGTGTTCTTCTACGATCAGTGCCTGACGCAGAGGAACCATAAAAGCAACACCGAGAAGACCACCTACTAATGCAACAAGAAAGATTGTGATCATACTCGGAGAATCGATCGTTCCTTCTTTTGCCCACAGGAACAGGGCAGGGAGCGTAAAGATTGCTCCGGCTGCAACGGATTCACCGGCAGAACCGATCGTCTGGACAAGGTTGTTTTCCAGAATGGAGTCTCTGCGAAGGATGACGCGGATGATTCCCATGGAAATAACCGCCGCCGGAATAGAGGCGGAGATCGTCATACCGACACGCAGACCCAGATATGCATTCGCCGCACCGAAAACGATGGCGAGCAGAATACCAATCAGGAGAGAGGTTACCGTAAACTCCGGTACGACACGGTCGGCCGGGATATACGGCTTGAAATTATTTTTGTTATCAGACATGTATAAATTTTTCCTTTCTTTTCTCAAAATCTCTTTCCCAATCCATCTGAAATTACAGCAAAATCTATTATATCAGAGCATCCCTGCATTCCCCAGAGAACGCGGGGATGTCATAATATCAAAAATAAGGATATGTTACTGGTTACAGTAACAAGTCTATGCAAGTTTTTTTAAGACATCTGTCAAGAGCTCATAGAACCGTTCGAAAGAATCCAGCGGCAGATGTTCATCCGGTGTGTGGCATCCGCGGATCGTAGGGCCGACTGCAATGGCATCTAGTCCAGGGATCGCATCAGAGAAAAGTCCACATTCCAGACCTGCATGGATGGCTTCGATCTTCAGATCATCGTGGAACAGTTCTTTGTAGCTTTGCACAAAAACATCGCGGATCGGAGAAACTTCTGCAAAACTCCAGCCCGGATACTCGCCGTGCATGCTGACTTCGAAACCGAAGGTTTCTGCCAGAAGGCAGAGCTTTTCTTTGAGTGCGCTCATCAGTGTGGCAACAGAAGAACGTGGTGCAAATACAAGGGATGCACTTGTCTCATCAGTTGCTGCAATTCCGAGATTTAACGAAGTGACTGTAAAACCGTCCAGGTTCATGTTGCGGAATTGTACACCGTTTGGCGCAAGACACATTGCCGTGATAAAGGCTTTTCCATCCTCGGCAGAGATCACATCTGCAGTTCCGTTTTCTGTGCTTACAAGGAACTGAAATGCCGGCTCATACGGACAGATCTCGGATGAAAAGTCAGCAGAGAGTGCCAAAGCCAGATTTTCCGCATTTTTTGCAGCAACTTCATCAGAATAGAACAGAGTTGCGGATGTCTCACGAGGGATGGCATTGTCCTTTGTACCGCCGTTAAAATCAACTAAAAGGGCATCGGTATTGTGGAACAGATGATTGATCATACGAGCCATCAACAGATTGGCATTCTGATGTTCTTTGTTGATATCTGTTCCGGAATGTCCGCCCAGAAGTCCGGTCGCCTCCAGATGGAGCAGCATCCCTTCTTTTTTACTGCGGGTGATTGGACGGGTGAGAGCGAAACGAAGTCCTCCTGCACAGCTGACTGTGGCAACTCCCTCGTCCTCGGAATCCAGATTGATCATGGTACGAGCGGAAAGAAGGGATTTATCCAGTGCTTCTGCTCCGTTCAATCCGATCTCTTCCTGTGTAGTGAACACACATTCCAGTGCCGGATGTGTCAGTGTATCGTCATCTAGGATCGCAAGCATGCATGCAACGGCAGCTCCGTTGTCCCCGCCAAGGGTAGTGCCGTTTGCGGAGAGTACGCCGTCTTTTATGATCAGATCCAGAGGGTCTGTTGTAAAATCATGTGCAACGCCTGCGAGTTTTTCACATACCATGTCCGTATGCCCCTGCAGCATAACGGCCGGTTTTTCTTTAGCCCCTGCGCTTGCAGGCTTTTTGATGATCACATTGAAAAGTGCATCCCGGTGATACCACAGATTTCGTTCTTCGGCAAATGCCACGAGATAGTCACTGATTGCTTTCTCGTTGGCAGAGCCACGAGGAATGGCACTGATGTCTTCGAAAAAGTGAAATAATTTTGCTGGTTTGTATCCTGTGATTTTATAATTCATAGATCATACCTCTTTTCTAATATAAATATCGTTCGTTCTATTCTAGCATTTTTAGCGTGGTAAAGCAAGAAAATCTTAGAAAATGAAAGTGGTTCAGCGGAAAATCAAAAAATCCGGGAAAGACAGGAAACGAATAGGAAGAGGAGGTTCTGCATACATTTTGGATAAGAGGCGTATAACGGCAGTGCAGAATATGAAAAGAGAAGCAGAAAAAGAAAAGTTAAGAGAACGGTTTGCGGCGGCTGCAAATATGCCAAAGGATGTGGTGTTAGGGGCATCTGTCGTGACTGTGATCGGAAACGGGGAAATCAGTATTGAAAATTACCGCGGAATTTTAGAATATACAGGAGAGCTGATCCGGGTACAGACGAAAAAAGGGCAGATCCAGGTACACGGAAAGGGACTGCAGATTGAGTACTATCTGAATGATGAGATGAAAATAACAGGGAAGATCCATACCCTTGAATATGAAATGTGAGGTAAACAGCAATGCAGAGAATCCTGCGTTTTTTGAGAGGATATGTAAAAATCAGAATAAAGGGATACTCCCCGGAGCGTTTTTTAAATCTGTGCAGTCATCATCAGATCGATATCTGGGGACTTCAGCCCTGTAAAAATTCTTATGAGATGTATGTAAAGCTGAAGATTTTCGGAAAATCCGTCCGATCGTGAGAAAAACGCGCACGAAGGTCGTTTTAGTGGAACGCTTCGGCATGCCATTTTTTCTAACAAGATGTCAGAGCAGAACATGGTTTCTCGCAGGAGCTGTGCTCTGTATACTCCTGTTGATGTTCTACACTTCGTTTATCTGGGATATCCATTTTGAAGGAAATGAAAAATGGACGGATGAAGTACTGCTTCAATTTCTGGAGCAGGAGAAGATCACACCTGCCATGCCAAAAGGGAAGGTAGACTGCGCGGATATCGTGCGGAAGATTCGGCAGAAATATGATGATATTGTGTGGGTCTCAGCCTCCATCGATGGAAGCAGGCTGAAAATACAGATCAAGGAGAATGAAGATACGTTTCAGGAGGTGCAAAAGGAAGAAAAACCCTGTGATCTGATCGCAGAACAGGACGGGGTGATCACAAAGATGGTGACACGTTCCGGAGTTCCCATGGTGCATGTCGGGGATCAGGTGAAAAAGGGGGATATCCTTGTGTCAGGCAGAATCGAGGTGTGCAATGATGCAAAAGAGGTGGTAGAATATCAGTATGAGCAGGCAGATGCGGATATTAGGGCAGACACGCAGACAGAATATGAGGATGAAATCAGCACATACTATGAAGAAAAGAGGTATCAGAACCAAAAACGGATGCAGGTTTTTGTGGAATTTAAAAACTGGGAATGTCATCTTGGAAGTGTGAAAAATTCTTTTCCGAAAAGTGAACAATATGTGATGAAACGTCAGGTGACCCTGGGAGAAAATTTCATCTTCCACTATTTTATGGGGTAAAAGTTGCAAAATCATACCAGATAAAAGAAAAAAGATATACAAATGAAGAAATTCAAAAGAAATTGAGCGAAAACTTCAAACAATTTTCAAAGGAATTGAAGGAAAAAGGTATTCAAATACAGGGAAATAGTGTTAAAATACACATAGGCAAAAAATCTGCGGTTGCAAAAGGGAGCTTATACCTGAATGAAGACATTGCAAAAAAAGCAGATACAGAAATATTAGAGATTGAAAGGAATAAGAAGGATGAGTCTTTCAGAACTGATGATTGATATACCGGCGGAGCACGAGAGAAATGTGTTCGGGCAGTTTGATGCGTATGCAAAAAAGCTGGAGCGGACGTTTCATGTGACACTGATCGCCAGAGAAGGCAAAGTGAAGATATTAGGTGAAGATAAAAATGCAGAGAAGGCAAGGCGGGTATTGGATCAGCTTGCTGCTCTGTCAAAAAGAGGAAATGAGATTACGGAACAGAATGTAGATTATGCCATGTCACTGGTCTATGAGGATCAGGAGGAGGCGATGGTGGAGATGGATCGGGAATTGATCTGTCACACATTGCAGGGAAAACCGATCAAACCGAAGACGCTGGGACAGAAGCGTTATGTAGATGCCATTCGGGAAGGAATGATCACGTTTGGGCTGGGACCTGCGGGAACCGGAAAGACCTATCTTGCCATGGCTATGGCGATCACAGCGTTTCAGAGAAATGAAGTGAGCCGTATTATCCTTACCAGGCCTGCGATAGAGGCAGGAGAAAAACTGGGATTTCTTCCGGGAGATCTTCAGAGCAAGATCGATCCCTATCTGCGTCCTCTTTATGATGCATTGTATCAGATCATGGGAGCGGAAAGTTTTGCAAAAAATTCAGAAAAAGGTCTGATCGAGGTTGCACCTCTTGCTTATATGAGAGGAAGAACACTGGACAATGCGTTTATCATTCTGGATGAGGCACAGAATACGACGCCGGCACAGATGAAAATGTTTCTGACAAGGATCGGATTTGGTTCCAAAGTCGTGATCACCGGAGATGCCACCCAAAAGGACCTTCCGGCAGGAACGGTTTCCGGTCTGGATGTAGCAGTCAAGGTGGTAAAAAATCTGGAGGGGATCAGCATCTGCACACTGACGAGCAAGGATGTGGTGCGGCACCCGCTTGTACAGAAGATCGTAAAGGCATATGAAGAGTATGAAAAGAAGAGCACCCGTACAAAGGGCGGTACAAAAAGGAGAAAATCATGAGTTTGTATTTAGAAGAAGAAGGAGAAATCACACTTCCGTTTGAAACGAAAGAAGTGGCAGATCTGGTGGTGGAAGCCGCATTGGAATATGAGGGATGTCCTTATGAAGCAGAGATCAATCTGCTGCTGACCACAGACGATGAGATCCACCGGATGAACGAGGAGTTTCGTCAGATCGACCGGGCAACGGATGTTTTGTCGTTTCCGATGCTGGAATATGAGACTCCGGGAGATTTCTCGTTTGTGGAAGAGGAGGCCGAAGCATTTAATCCGGAATCTGGAGAACTGATGCTTGGTGACATTGTTATTTCCAAGGAGAAGGTACTTGCACAGGCAGAGGCCTATGGACACTCACCGAAACGGGAATTTGCATTTCTGATCGCACACAGTATGCTTCATTTGTTCGGATATGATCATATGGAAGAAGAGGAGCGTCTGGTCATGGAAGAAAGACAGCGTGAGATCATGGAAAAAGTCCAGATTTTAAGGGCGTGACGGAGGAGACGGATGGCAGATATACAGAAGAACAAAAGAAGAAAAAAACAGTCGAAAGAGAATGAATTTTTGATACAGGGAGCAATCCTTGCAGCGGCGGCAGTGATTGTAAAGATCATCGGGGCATTGTACCGGATTCCGCTGACCAATATTATCGGAGATGAGGGAAACGGATTTCTCGGATATGCATATGAGATTTATGCGATGGCACTGATGCTGTCCTCCTTCAGTCTTCCGATCGCGGTATCCAAGCTGGTCTCCACAAAGATGGCGATGCACCAGCCAAGAAACGCCTTTCGAATTTTTAAATGTGCAATGATGTTTGCGGTTTCCGTGGGGGCAGTTGTGGCACTGGCAATCTTTCTGGGGGCAGATATGATCTCCAGACATCTGATGGAATCGCCGCTTAGTGTCTATACACTCAAGGTGCTGGCTCCGGCGCTGTTTATCGTGGCAGTGCTCGGTGTAATGCGCGGATATTTTCAGGGAATGGGAACTATGGTTCCGACTGCGATCTCCCAGGTTTTGGAGCAGATCATCAATGCAACAGTCAATATCGTAGGAGCCAGCATCATGATCAAAGTGGGGATGGCAGCTGCGAAAAAGCAGGACAATCCTTTGCTTGAACCGGCCTATGGGGCAGCGGGAGGAACGGCGGGAACGGCTACGGGAGCACTGGTCGCACTGTTGTTTTTGATGTTTGTGTTTGTACTGTTTCAAAAAGTGATGATGCGGCAGATGAGAAGAGACCGCACGAAACATCAGGATGGATATGGGCAGATTTTGAAGGTTCTTCTTTTGACGATCGCCCCGATCCTGTTCAGTACGGCAATCTATAATATCAATCAGATTATTGACCTGACCTTGTTTGCAAAGATCATGGCAGCACAGGGAGTTACCTTGAAAGAATATATCATTCCACAGGGAATTTACACAGGAAAATACAATACGTTGATCAACATCCCGCTTGCGATGGCGAACGGACTTGCAGCATCTGTTATTCCGGCACTGACAGCGGCAGTTGCTCCAGAAACCGGACGCAGATGCAGAATAAGATCAATCAGACGATCCGTCTTACCATGCTGATCGCGATTCCTTGTTTTGTGGGATTTGTGGTACTGGCATCGCCGATCATGCAGTTCCTTTACGGAGATTCCAGAACGGAGCCTGCACTGATGCTGGCATCCGGGGCGATCACAGTTGTGTTGTACAGTTCCTCAACAGTTACAAACTCGATTCTGCAGGGACTGGACCGGCTGACTGCACCGGCAAAGAATGCGCTGATTTCACTGGGGATCCATCTTGTGGCAGTCCTTTTGATGCTGGTTGTTTTCAAATGGGGGATTTATTCTCTCGTATTCAGTAATGTGATCTTCAGTTTTTGTATGTGTGTACTGAATATGAAGGATGTATATAAGGCAAGTGGATTCAGACAGGATTTCAAGACCTGTTATATCAAGCCGTTTCTGGCAGCTTTGATCATGGGAGTGGCGGCATTTGTGTCCAATAAGCTTCTTAGCGCCCTGATGCCGGGAAGATTTCTGGCAAATGGACTTTCTATCATCATTGCCATGCTGGTGTACGCAGTGGCGGTGATCCGGGTAGGAACGCTTTCCGAGTCAGATATGCTGGCACTTCCAATGGGCGGACGGATCTTAAGAGTCTGCAAACGTTTTAAGATTTTTCCACAGGAGAGAGACCTGGACGATGATGATGACATTGAATATCTGGATTGACAAAATCAAGTGAACTGAATAAAACCGGTACAAAGAGCCAATACTGTATGAAAAAAGGAGTCGGACTTTTATGAAGAAGAAATACTGTATTGGCTTTTTTGTGGTCTTGTTTGTGTTTGTCAGTCTGCTCGGAATCGGATATCAGGTGAGTTACCAGTATGTGATGGACAGGCAGATGGCGCGGCAGCAGGATAAACAGCAAAGAAGTGTTGCCGTGAAAGGGGAAGCAGAAAAAAATGAAGGATATTATCTGGCAGAGCTGCATGGCTATGTGGTCGTCTATCTGTTTGATCAATCTACAATTTATGAATTTACAGACATTCCGTTTGAAGAACTGCCGAAAGAAGTGCAGACAAATGTAAAGCAAAAAAAATATGTTGAAACAGAGGAGGAACTTTACGCATTTCTGGAAAATTATTCCAGCTAAAAAACAGCGGGGTAGACGAAAATCGAGAAATAGTGTAAGATGGAGAAAGAATTTTTGGGAAAGGATAAGATTATGGACGAACAAAAGGTAAAAAGAATCAATGAACTGTATAGAAAATCAAAAGCAGAAGGACTGACTGATGCGGAAAAGAAAGAACAAAAGATTCTCAGGCAGGAATATATTGATGCATTCAAACGCAATTTGAGAAGTCAGCTCAATAATATTGATGTGGAAGAAAAAGACGGTACAATCGTCAATCTGGGAGAGAAATTTGGAAACAAAGCGGGACATTAGAAAACAGATGTTATGCGCCAGAGACCGGCTGACAGACAGAGAGTGGGAGACATACAGTGACAGGATCACAGAGCAGGTTGTCTCCCATCCTTTATTTGTGCAGGCGAAAGAAATCTGGTGTTATGTATCTATGGGAAAAGAAGTGTGTACAGAACAAATTCTGGTAAGTGCGTGGAGAGCGGGAAAAAGAACCGCAGTGCCTAAAGTGACCGGAAAACGGGAGATGAAGTTTTACTACATAGAATCGTTGAATGATCTGGAAACAGGAGCGTTTGGAATTTTGGAGCCGAAAGAAGAGAAAAAAGGGGCAGACTGCTGCCTGGAAAAATCGGATCTCTTGATGCTTGTTCCCGGCGTTTCGTTCGATCCGGCGGGAAGAAGGATCGGATATGGAGGAGGATTTTACGACACGTATCTTCAGAAAATGGAAGGATGCCATACGTTTGGACTTGCGTTTGAGGTGCAGATGGCAGATCAGATTCCTGCTGAGGCACATGACATTCGGATGGAATATGTGATGACAGAAAAGAGGTGCTGGAAATGCTGACAGGATTACCGAAAGATCCGATACTTCTTCTGAGCGTGGTAAATACAAAACTGAGAGATTATTATCCAAGCCTGGATGCTCTCTGTGATGATATGGACGTTTCAAGAGAAGTGCTGGAGGAAAAACTCGGCATGATCGACTACAGATACGATGCAGAAAAAAATCAGTTTGAATAGTGGATGAAAGGTAAGGCAGGGAAATATCCCTGTCTTTTGAAATTTTATAAACTTAGAAGGTTTTACTGGATAAATGCAGGAAATTAATGCTATAATATTTCGGACTGCATGCAATGTGCAGACGGCTTCAGTGTTTTGGCTTAATAAGGAACAATGTGCAATTCATTGGCAGCTTATCCCTGAGGTAAGGCGGACAAAATTTCAGATACCATTGCAGAGAATTCTGTGAGAAGGTGAAATGGCGGGAGATGCCAAGCCCTAAGACTTGCTGAAGTCATCTTACGATTCTTGATAAGAAGAAAGAGAAAGGGGACGAGGTAGATGAAGACCTGATCATGACCTTTTATCAATAGAGCAACTGGGATAAAATTGATAAAGAAAGGTCAAAGTTTATGAAAAAGAAAATAGTAAGCTGCATCCTGTGTGCAGCAGCGACGATATCTCTTGTTTCCGGATGTGGAAGCAATAAGGAGACAGAAACTGATAAAAAAGAAGCTCATGCAGAAAAATCGGTACAATCAGAAGATCGTAATTATGAACCGGTTACAATTCAGCTGAATCTGGAGCGATCCGGGCTGGGAAAAAATGTAGAGTATACCTTTAAGCAAAAACCGGATCATGTGGTTGCTTCCGGAGATCAGATGGCAGATTTGTTTTTTGATCTGGGCTTAGAGGAGCAGATGGCCGGATACACGAAAGGGAGTTGCTGGAGTCTTGTCTCGGAATATCCTGCAAGAGATTCTGTACCACAGATCGCAGAACCCGGAGTGAACCTGTCATCTGTTTCAAAGGAAGAACTGCTTGCTACAGGCTGTGATTTTCTGATCGGCTGGGATTCCGTATTTTCAGATAAAAATTTCAGTACAGAATTCTGTGACGAAAATGGAATTGCCATGTATTTCCCATATGTATGCTCAGACAGTGCCACATTTGAAGATTTGTACAAAGACTATGAGACACTGGGCAAGATTTTTCAAGTGGAAGAAACTGCAGAGCAGAAAATACAAAAAATGAAGGATACACTTCAGGATGTGAAAGAGGCGCTTGGAGAAGATGCATACAAGAACCCGAAAAAAGTGTTTGTCTATGATTCGGGAGAAGATGCCCCTTTTACAGCATGCCAGGGGATGCCGGGAGATATTTTGAAATCGGCAGGCGCCATCTCTATTTTTAATGACATTGAAGCCGGGTGGGCAACCCCTTCCTGGGAAGAAGTGGTAGAACGTGATCCGGATGCAATCCTCCTTTTAGACTATGATGGAGATGTAGAAGAAAAGGCAGAATTTCTTCGCACCAATGCTGCAACAAAAGATTTAAGGGCAATCAAAGAAGGAAAAATCTATTCTGCATGCTGTGCAGACATGCAGGGCTCTGCCGGATCAGCAGCTGCAGTTGAAGAAATTGCAAAGCAGTTATATCCAGATTGTTTTCAATAGGAAAGGGAGTTCTTCTATTACATGAAAGAATTAAATAAAAGACAGAAAAGAGTAAGGCACCTGTCCCTGTTTTGCGCTGTATTTGTGTGCAGTGTTTTAGCGGTAGGTTGTTCCGTTTCCTTTGGAGCTGTCAAGATTCACCCTTTTGAAGTATTTCGTATTATTATGAACCATCTGTCAGGGCGGGAGATATTTTTCCCGACATGGGAAACCAATATGGAAACAATTATCTGGAATATCCGACTTCCAAGAGTTGTGCTTGCGTGGTTTGTAGGTGCCGGACTTTCTGTGTGTGGAGTACTGATGCAGGCGTTGACAAAAAATGCTCTGGCAGATCCTTATGTACTTGGTATTTCTTCCGGAGCTTCAGCAGGAGCGGTATGTGCCATCATCACAGGCTGTTTTCATTTTGCAGGCGGATACGGAACCATGTTTGGAGCAATTTGCGGAGCGGCCCTGGCAATTGTATTATCCATGGCGATTGCAACATATAAGGGAACCGTTACTTCGACACAGCTGATCCTGGCGGGGATTGCGACTTCTGCGTTGTTTAGCGGGATCACCAATCTGATCATTTACGGGTATCATACCGGATCGGATAAGACAAAGACAGCACAATACTGATGGTAGGTTCTTTGAGTGGCGCAAGCTGGGAGAAAGTCAAATATGTTGCAGCTGCTTTTCTGATTACAGTCTGCATCATTCTTCTTTTTACAAGAGAACTGGATATGCTGCTTTTGGGAGATGGCACTGCTGAGAATCTGGGAGTCAATGTAACAAGAATCAAAATGGTTGTGATCATCATGGCTGCCGTATTGACCGGAATTGTGGTCTCTGTCAGTGGAGTGATCGGCTTTATCGGGCTTGTTGTTCCACATATTGCGAGAAGAATGGTAGGATCACGGCATACGATAGTATTACCGTTTGTAATTGTTTTGGGCGGATTGTTTACTGTACTGGCAGATTTTCTCTCGCGGGTGATCGTTGCACCGGAGGAGCTCCCAATCGGAATTATTGCGGCTTTGTCCGGCGCACCGTTTTTCCTGTATCTGATCCGCAGGGGAAGGAGGAAGAGCACATGAACCATAGCTTTTTGACAGTTCGCGGATTGGACTACAGTATTGATGGAACCGAGATTCTGCAGGATGTTTCTCTGGAAGTACCGGAAGGCACTTTTGTCGGGCTGATTGGTCCCAATGGCTGCGGAAAATCAACGTTGCTGAAAAACATATACAAAACGTACAGACCACAGAAAGATACCGTTTATATCGACGGGAAGGATGTTGTTTCGCTGTCAGCGAAAGAGATGGCAAGACAAGCAGCAGTTGTCGCACAGGAAAATCAGACCGAATTTGATCTGGAAGTGCTTGATATGGTTATGTATGGACGCTATGCACATCGTAGGTTTTTAGAAAAGGAAACAGAAGAGGATCTTGCAATCTGCAGGCGTTTTTTAGAAGAAGTGGGACTGAAAGGATACGAAAACCGCTCTTTTTTCAGCTTGTCCGGAGGAGAAAAACAAAGGGTGCTCATGGCAAGAACGCTTGCTCAGGAGAGCAGACTGATTCTCCTGGATGAGCCGACGAATCATCTGGATATCCGGTTTCAATATCTGTTGATGGAGATCTTAAAGAAACAGGATGCGACGATTTTTTCTTCCGTTCATGATCTGAATATTGCAGCCATGTACTGCGACAGAATTTTACTTATGGATCGGGGGAGGATCATCAAAGCGGGAACACCCGAAGAGATTCTTACCGAGGAAAATATTTTACAAATTTTTGGAATCCATGCGCAGATCACGAAAAATCCGATTACGCAAAAGATACAAGTGTATTATATTCCGAAAGGATAACAGAGGATTGTTTTATCTTGAAAAACCAAATGGATTCGATTATAATGAAAGCTCATATGGAATGCTAAGATATACGAAGAGATAGAGAGGAAGACAATTCATGTTGGAGAAGAAACAAACGAAGAAGATAGAAGAGATTTTAACTGAAATCGATCTGGAACAGCCGGCTCCGGCAGAGGAACCTATGCGCCAGTATTATTTTATGGAAAAAGCACGCCGTCTTGTCAAGACCCAGGCGGAAACCCTGGGACGTCCGCTGACCTTTCATGTAACAACATTTGGCTGCCAGATGAACGCAAGGGATTCGGAGAAGCTGACCGGAATTCTGGAGCAGATTGGATATGTGGAAGAGGAAGAAGAGAATCAGGCAGATTTCGTAATCTACAATACCTGTACGGTGCGTGAAAATGCCAATCAGAAGGTATATGGACATTTGGGACAGCTCAACCGTGTGAAAAAGAAAAATCCGCATATGCTGATCGGACTCTGCGGATGTATGATGCAGGAGCCGGAAGTAGTCGAGAAGTTAAAGAAAAGCTATCGGTTTGTGGATCTGATCTTCGGAACGCACAATATTTTTAAATTCGCAGAGCTGGTTGCCACAAGACTGGAATCTGATCGGATGGTGATCGATATTTGGAAGGACACAGACAAGATCGTAGAAGATCTTCCGAGTGAGCGGAAGTTCTCATTCAAATCAGGGGTCAATATCATGTTTGGATGCAACAATTTCTGCAGCTACTGTATCGTGCCGTATGTGCGCGGACGGGAGCGCAGCCGGAATCCGAAAGATATTATCCGGGAGATCGAGAGCCTGGTTGCAGACGGAGTGGTGGAAGTGATGCTTCTGGGACAGAATGTCAATTCTTATGGAAAGACGCTGGAAGAACCGATGACATTTGCACAGCTTTTACAGGAAATCGAGAAAATCGAAGGACTGGAGCGTATCCGTTTTATGACCTCCCATCCGAAGGATCTCTCCGATGAATTGATCGAGGTGATGGCGCAGTCCCAAAAAATCTGCAAGCATCTGCATCTTCCGGTGCAGTCCGGAAGCACGCGGATCCTGGAAAAGATGAACCGGCGCTATACAAAGGAACACTATCTTGGACTGGTGGAGAAGATCAAAGCAGCAGTTCCGGATATTTCCCTGACAACGGATATCATTGTCGGATTTCCGGGAGAGACAGAAGAAGATTTTCAGGAGACGCTGGATGTGGTGCGAAAGGTTCGCTATGACAGCGCATTTACCTTTATTTATTCAAAACGGACCGGAACTCCGGCAGCAGTGCTGGAGGAACAGGTTCCGGAAGAGATTGTCAAAGACCGCTTTGACCGTCTGTTAAAAGAAGTACAGAGTATTTCCGCCGAAGTGTGCAGTGTGCATACCAAAACGGTACAGCGTGTGCTTGTAGAGTCAGTCAATGATCATGATGATTCACTTGTGACAGGAAGAATGAGCAATAATCTCCTGGTTCATTTCCCGGGAGAGAAAGATCTGGTTGGAAAACTGGTGGATGTCCGTCTTGATACTTGCAAAGGATTTTATTATCTCGGTGAAATGGTAGCATCCATCCGGGTATAATCTGGCAAAAAACGCCCAAACTATCTGTATGAGTCGAAAAGACCTGCAGACAGGGAGGGCGCTTTTTGTGAAAAAATGGAGCGAAAATTTATTTTTATGGGCTTTGGGAGGCAGTCTTTATTATGGATTTGAAGTTTTCTTCCGGGGATTTTCTCACTGGAGTATGTTCGTGCTTGGAGGAATCTGTCTTTTATTTTGTGCCAAACAGGGACTTTGGACCGGATGGAGGGAGCCGTTATGGAAACAGGTGCTCTGGTGTACAATCTTTGTGACAGCAGCGGAATTTATCACGGGAATGATCGTGAATCAGTGGCTTGGATGGAATGTATGGGATTATACAGGAAGAAAATGGCAGCTGTTCGGTCAGATCTGTCTGCCGTTTACCATTATTTTTTCCGCACTGTGCGTGATCGGCATTCTGCTCTCCGGGTATCTTCTTTATTGGTTATACGGGGAAGAAAAACCACATTTTCACGTGCTTTAGGAAGTTGGAAGGCGGACAAAATTGGATCTGGTACATTGAACTGAATTTCCAAAGATGCTATAATGGCAAAGGAAAAAATACACAAAGGAGAAAAACGTGTGGCAGAATTAACACCAATGATGCAGCAGTATATCGAGACAAAAAAACAGTATCAGGACTGCATCTTATTTTATAGATTAGGCGATTTTTATGAAATGTTTTTTGAGGATGCCCTGACTGCATCCAGGGAACTGGAGATTACACTGACCGGAAAAAACTGCGGGCAGGAAGAAAAAGCTCCCATGTGCGGAGTTCCATATCATGCAGTGGAAGGATATCTGAACAAGCTGGTGTCTAAAGGGTATAAAGTGGCGATCTGCGAACAGGTGGAAGATCCAAAACAGGCGAAAGGAATCGTAAAGCGTGAGGTTGTACGGATCGTGACACCGGGGACAAATCTGGACACCCAGGCACTGGATGAGACAAAGAACAATTATATCATGTGTATTGTCTACATTGCAGACCGGTATGGGCTTTCCATCGCGGATGTAACGACCGGAGATTATTTTGTAACAGAGCTGGAGGAAAGTGCAAAGCTTTTGGATGAGATCTATCGTTTTATGCCGTCTGAGATCATCTGTAACGAGTCTTATTATATGAGCGGCATGGATCTGGATGATTTAAAAGACCGCCTGGGAATTACAATCTACTCTCTGGATTCGTGGTATTTTGATGATGCGGTCTGCAGACAGAAACTGCTGGAGCATTTCAAAGTAGCATCTTTTGCCGGGCTTGGGCTCGAAGATTATGACTGTGGGATCATCAGTGCCGGGGCGCTTCTGCAGTATTTATACGAAACTCAGAAAAATTCCCTGGCTCAGCTGACACATATTACGGCATATACGACAGGAAAATATATGATGCTGGACAGTTCCACAAGAAGAAACCTGGAACTGTGTGAAACGCTGCGCGAAAAGCAGAAGAGAGGCTCTCTTCTCTGGGTGCTTGATAAGACAAAAACAGCAATGGGTGCGCGTATGCTGCGAAAGTACGTGGAGCAGCCGCTGATTGAGAAAAAAGAAATCCTTCGGCGGCTGGATGCTGTGGAGGAATTGAAAGAGCAGGCGATCTGCAGAGAAGAGATCCGGGAATATCTCTCACCGGTTTACGATCTGGAGCGTCTGGTGACGAAGGTTACATATGGTTCTGCGAACCCGAGGGATCTGACTGCATTTGGAAGCTCTCTGACGATGCTTCCGCCGATCTGCTGTATTATGGAGGATCTGCGTGCCCCTCTTTTGGAGGAGATAAAAGAAGAACTGGATCCGCTGGAGGATATTTCTGCGCTGATCAAAGAAGCGATTGCAGAAGAGCCGCCTCTTGCGATGAAAGAAGGCGGGATTATCCGGGATGGCTATAGCGAAGAGGTGGATACTCTGCGCCGCGCAAAATCAGAAGGAAAGGACTGGCTTGCAAAGCTGGAATCAGAAGAACGGGAAAAGACCGGGATCAAAAATCTGAAGATCAAGTACAACAAAGTGTTTGGATATTATCTGGAAGTGACGAATTCATTTAAGGATATGGTTCCGGATTATTATACGAGGAAACAGACACTTGCCAACGCAGAGCGTTACATTATCCCGGAATTAAAAGAACTGGAAGATACCATTCTTGGTGCAGAAGACAAACTGTATGCGCTGGAATATGAGATTTATTGTGATGTCCGCAATCAGATCGCTGCCCAGGTGGAGCGCATCCAGACGACTGCGAAAGCGATCGCAAAAGTGGATGTGTTTGCATCGCTTGCTCTGGTGGCAGAACGCAGCAATTATGTGCGTCCGAAGATCAATGAACAAGGTGTGATCGATATCAAGGACGGACGGCATCCTGTGGTGGAAAAGATGATCCCAAACGATATGTTTATCAGCAACGATACCTATCTGGATGATAAAAAACAGCGGATTTCCATTATCACGGGACCGAATATGGCTGGAAAGTCTACGTATATGAGACAGGCGGCGCTGATCGTTTTAATGGCACAGCTTGGATCTTTTGTTCCGGCATCCAGTGCTAATATCGGTCTGGTGGATCGCATTTTCACCCGTGTGGGGGCATCCGATGATCTGGCATCCGGACAGAGTACCTTTATGGTAGAGATGACAGAGGTTGCCAATATTCTCAGAAATGCCACATCTAAGAGCCTTCTGATCCTGGATGAGATCGGAAGAGGAACCAGTACCTTTGACGGATTGTCCATTGCCTGGGCAGTCGTGGAGTATATCAGCGACAACAAACTGCTTGGTGCGAAGACACTTTTTGCGACACACTACCATGAGCTGACAGAGCTGGAGGGCAAGATTCACAATGTCAACAATTACTGTATTGCGGTAAAGGAAAAGGGAGACGATATTGTGTTCCTTCGCAAGATCGTAAAAGGCGGAGCGGATAAGAGCTATGGAATCCAGGTGGCAAAGCTGGCGGGAGTTCCGGATGTTGTGATCACACGCGCAAAAGAGATCGTGGAAGAGCTGAGTGATGAGGATATTACGACCAGAGTCAGTGAGATCGCATCCAGAGAAAAAGAGCAGAAGAAAAAACAGAAGACGAAAAAATATGACGAGGTGGATATGGCGCAGATGTCATTGTTTGATACGGTAAAAGACGATGACGTTCTGGAAGAATTAAAGAGCATTGATGTGGGAAATCTGACGCCTGTCGATGCACTCAATACCATTTATCGTCTGCAGAATAAACTAAAGAACCGCTGGTAGAAAGTAAAGGAGAACACAGATGCCGCAGATTCAGGTTTTAGATCAGATTACAATAGATAAGATCGCCGCAGGTGAAGTGATTGAGCGGCCGGCGTCGATCGTCAAAGAACTCGTAGAGAATTCCATTGATGCAAAAGCTGCCTCTGTTACCGTGGAGATTCAGGATGGAGGGATTTCTTTGATCCGCGTCACGGACAATGGAAGCGGGATTGAACGGGAAGATATCCGCAATGCATTTTTGCGCCATTCCACGAGCAAGATCCGCAAAGTGGAAGATCTGGCACATATTGCATCACTCGGATTTCGGGGAGAAGCACTTTCCAGTATCTCTGCGGTGACAAGGACGGAGCTGATCACCAAGACGAAGGAGGATACATTTGGAACCCGCTATGTGATCGAAGGCGGAGTGGAGCAGAGTCTGGAGGATGCCGGGGCACCGGACGGGACGACCTTCCTTGTGCGGCAGTTGTTTTATAATGTGCCTGCCAGACGGAAGTTTCTAAAAACACCGATGACAGAGGCCGGGCATGTACAGGATCTGCTCATGCGCCTTGCACTTTCTCACCCGGAGGTTGCATTTACTTTTATCAATAACGGACAGACAAAAATGCGGACATCTGGAAATGGAAAATTAAAGGATGTAATCTACAGCATTTACGGGAGAGAGGCCGCGGCAAATCTGATCGAACTGGATTATTCCATGGATGGTCTGGTGATGAAAGGATATCTTGGAAAACCGGTGATCACCAGAGGAAACCGGAATTTTGAAAATTATTTTGTAAACGGGCGGTATGTGAAAAATGCGATGCTCTCCAAAGCAATCGAAGATGCATACAAGGACTTTCTCATGCAGCACAAGTTTCCGTTCGTAGTCATCCACTTTCAGGTGGATGGTGAGAAGATCGATGTAAATGTGCATCCGACCAAAATGGAAATGCGGTTTCAGAGGCAGCAGGATGTCTATAATATTGTGTATGAGGGGGTTCACAGAACCTTCTGGAGCCGGAACTCATTCCTCAGGTGGAGGCGCCGGCTCCAAAAGTAATTTCACAGCCAAAGAGTGAAAGTCCGTTTTTATTAAAGCCCAAAACAGCACCGCGGCCAATGGAGAAAAAGCCAGAAGAAAAAGAAGAACCCCATGACGAAGCATATTTCATGAAGAAGATGAAGGAGAGAGTTCTTTCCTATCATCAGCGCAATTCTTCGGCAGAAGTCGCAAAAAAAGAGCAGATCTTCCGGCCGCAGGCTCAGGCGGAGAGGATCAAAGATGCACTTGCCCGTGCAAAGGAAGTGGAGAAGCAGCCGCAAAAGCAGGCAGAAGAACAGCCGGAATTGATCCGGGAAACACCTGTCTATGAAACGAAACCTGTAACAGAAGAAAAAGCAGAGCAGTTAAATTTGTTTGAGGAGCATCTTCTGAAACGGGAGAAGAAAGCAGAGTATAAGCTGATCGGGCAGGTATTTGAGACATACTGGCTGGTGGAATTTGAGAACAGTCTGTATATCATTGATCAACATGCTGCTCATGAGCGGGTGTTATATGAACGCACGTTAAAAGAGATGAAGAACAGAGAATTTACCGCTCAGTATTTAAGTCCGCCGATCATCCTGAGCCTGTCTATGCAGGAGGCGCAGGTGCTGAATGAAAATATGGACCGGTTTACAAGGATCGGATTTGAGATCGAACCGTTTGGCGGAGAGGAATATGCAGTGCGCGCCATTCCGGACAATTTGTTTGGAATCGCCAAAAAAGAGCTGCTGTTGGAAATGCTGGACGATCTGACAGATGGGATCAGCACCTCCATGACACCGGAGCTTATTGATGAGAAAGTGGCATCTATGTCATGTAAAGCAGCGGTGAAAGGCAATAACCGGCTTTCCGCGCAGGAGGCGGACGCACTGATCGGGGAACTGTTATTGCTGGAGAATCCATATCACTGCCCGCATGGACGTCCGACGATCATCGCAATGACACAGCGGGAACTGGAAAAGAAATTTAAGAGGATTGTATAGATGAAGAAACCATTGATTATATTGACCGGTCCTACAGCGGTTGGAAAAACCGCTGCTTCAATCGGACTTGCCAAAGCGATTGGCGGAGAAATCATTTCCGCAGATTCCATGCAGGTCTACCGGCATATGGATATCGGATCTGCAAAGATTCGGTCAAAAGAGATGCAAGGGATCTCGCACCATCTGATCGATGTGCTGGAGCCGGAGGAAGAGTTCCATGTGGTGAAATTCCAGCAGATGGCAAAAGAAGCGCTGGATGGGATCTATCAGAGAGGACATATCCCTATTGTTGTAGGTGGAACCGGGTTTTATATCCAGGCTCTGTTGTATGACATTTCGTTTGAAGACAATGAGGAGGATCATTCCTACCGGAAAGAGCTGGAAGAACTGGCACAGGAAGAAGGTGCAGAAAAGCTGCATCAGATGCTGCGGCAGGTGGATGAAAAGGCGGCGCTTGAAATTCATGCCAACAATGTAAAACGTGTGATCCGTGCCCTGGAATTCTATCATCAGACCGGTGAAAAGATTTCCGAACACAATGCCAAAGAACGGGAAAAAGAATCTGCCTATAATTCTGCCTATTTTGTGTTGAATGATGACCGGGCCAATCTTTATGAGCGAATCAACAAAAGAGTGGATGCTATGTTTGAGGAGGGACTTGTAGAAGAAGTTACGGCGCTTCAAGAACGTGGCTATACAAGAGGGATGGTGTCCATGCAGGGGCTGGGATACAAAGAGATTTTTGCTTATCTGGACGGGGAATGTACGCTGGAAGAGGCAAAAGAAATTATCAAAAGAGATACCAGACATTTTGCAAAACGTCAGATCACCTGGTTTAAACGGGAACGGGATGTGATCTGGATCAACAAGCAGGAATATGGATATCAGGAAGAAAAGATACTGGAGAGAATTCTGAAAGAATTAAAGGTTCGGGAGATCTTTCCACAGAAAGAAGAGGAAATAAAATGAGAGAGTGTATGACAGAGACGATGTATGAGAAGCTGGGGATTTCGAAGGAAGTTTACGAGTTTGGACAGACAATAGAGGCGGGATTAAAGGAACGGTTCTCACAGATGGATGAAGTGGCAGAGTACAATCAGTTAAAGGTGCTCCATGCCATGCAGGAAAATAAGGTCAGTGAGGGGTGTTTCAACTACGCCAGCGGGTATGGCTACAACGATATGGGAAGAGACACACTGGAGCAGGTATACGCCAGTACATTCCATACAGAAGCGGCATTGGTTCGTCCGCAGATTACCTGTGGAACGCACGCCCTTGCCCTTGCCCTTGCAGCAAACTTACGTCCGGGAGACGAACTGCTCTCGCCGGTGGGAAAACCATATGATACGCTGGAGGAAGTGATCGGGATTCGCCCGTCAAAAGGTTCTCTGGCAGAGTATGGGATCACATACCGTCAGGTGGAGCTTTTGGAAGACGGTTATTTTGATTATCCTGCAATCAGGGAGGCAATCAATGAGCGGACGAAACTGGTGACGATCCAGCGATCCAAGGGATATCAGACAAGACCAAGCTATTCCGTGGAGAAGATCGGAGAGCTGATCGCCTTTATCAAGGAGATCAAGCCGGATGTGATCTGTATGGTGGACAACTGTTATGGAGAATTTGTAGAAAAGATTGAACCAAGTGATGTGGGAGCGGACATGATCGTTGGTTCCCTGATCAAAAATCCTGGAGGCGGTCTGGCGCCGATCGGGGGCTATATTGCGGGAAGAGAAGATCTGATCGAGAACTGCGGATACCGTCTGACTTCTCCGGGACTCGGAAAAGAGGTGGGAGCATCTCTCGGTGTCATGCAGTCGTTCTATCAGGGATTTTTCCTGGCGCCGACTGTAGTCAACAGTGCGGTAAAAGGTGCGGTGTTTGCGGCAAATATTTATGAAAGACTGGGATATGGAGTGATTCCGAACGGAACAGAGTCCAGACATGATATTATCCAGGCCGTGGAGCTTGGCAGTGCAGAGGGTGTGATCGCATTCTGTAAGGGAATTCAGGCGGCGGCGCTGTGGACAGCTATGTCAGTCCGGAACCGTGGGCAATGCCGGGATATGACAGTGATGTGATCATGGCGGCAGGTGCGTTCGTGCAGGGTTCTTCTATTGAATTAAGTGCAGATGGACCGATTAAACCACCGTATGCAGTTTATTTCCAGGGCGGACTGACCTGGCCGCATGCAAAGCTTGGAATTTTAAAATCACTGCAGAATATGATCGATGCAGGAGTGATTGAACTGGAACGATTAAAATAAAACCAAAAGGAGAGACCATGAGAAAAGTTGTTGTGATCGGCGCAGGAGCAGCGGGATGATGGCGGCTATTTCGGCAGCAGAGCACGGCGCACATACAGTTGTGCTGGAGCATAAAGACCGGGTGGGAAAGAAGATCCTTTCCACCGGGAACGGAAGATGCAATTTTACAAATCTTGTACAGACACCTCAGTGTTATCGCAGTGATGATCCTAAGTTTCCGTGGCGGGTCATCACACAGTTTGATGAGAAAAAGACAGTGGAGTTTTTCCAGAACATCGGTGTATATGCGAAAAACAGAAACGGATATCTCTATCCAAACTCGGATCAGGCCGGTGCGGTTTTAGATTCCCTTCGCATGGAGATGGAGCGGCTTTGTGTGGAAGTGCACACAGAGACAGAAGTTCTGGAAATCATTCCGAAAAAGAACCGGTTTGTCATCCGAACCGGAAATGGGAATGTGACCGCAGACCGGGTGATCCTGGCAGCAGGATCCAAGGCGGCTCCTGTTACAGGTTCTGATGGTTCCGGATATGCGATCGCAAAAAAATGGGACACCGGATCGTCCCGGTACTTCCGGCGTTGGTACAGCTTAAATGCAAGGGAAAATTCTTTCAGAGTATCGCCGGAGTGCGCATACAGGGATGTGTATCTTTATATGTGGATGGGGACTGTGTTTGTCGGGATACCGGAGAAATTCAGCTGACGCAGTATGGTATTTCCGGGATTCCGGTATTTCAGGTCAGTCGTTTTGCAGCAAAGGCGCTTTACAACAAACAGGAAGTAACAGCGGTCTTAAATTTTATGCCTCAGATGTCTGAGGAAGAGTTTACAGTATTTCTGGCAGAGCGTGCGAGACTTCGGCCGCAAAAGACGGCAGAAGAATTCTTAACCGGGCTGTTTCACAAAAAAATGATTGCTCTGTGGGTCAAATGTAGTCGCATTTCCAAAGAAAAGCCGGTGGGAACATATTCTGAGGAAGAACTAAGAACGCTTGTCCGTCTGATTCAGCAGTTTGAGGTGAATGTGGAAGGGACAAATTCGTTTGAACAGGCTCAGGTATGCTGCGGCGGAGTCTCTACAGAAGAAGTGAAGGAAGATACCCTGGAGTCAAGTTATGTACCGGGCGTTTATTTTGCCGGAGAGATACTGGATGTGGATGGGATCTGCGGCGGATATAATCTGCAGTGGGCATGGTCCAGCGGATGGATTGCAGGAAGAGAGGCAGCAGATGTTACGAATTAATCAGTTAAAATTAAAAGTAGGACACAGCGAAGAACAGCTAAAGAAAAAACTGGTACGGGAATTGAAGATCCGTCCGGAAGAGCTGCAGAAATTTGAAATCCGCAGACAGTCCATAGATGCGCGGAAAAAGCCGGAACTGTACTATGTATACAGTATCGATGTACAGGTGAAAAAAGAAAAAGAGGTACTCAAAAAACATCCAAAGAATGTTCAGAAGACACAGGATGTGTACTATCAGATGCCAAAACTGGAAGGAGAAACACCGAAAAAGCGTCCGGTTGTTGTAGGAAGCGGCCCTGCAGGTCTGTTTTGTGCATGGATCCTTGCCTTGGCAGGATGTAGACCAATCCTTCTGGAGCGGGGTGCCTGTGTAGAGGAAAGACAGCGTGATGTAGAGGAATTCTGGAAAAGCGGGATTTTAAATCCAATGTCGAATGTACAGTTCGGAGAGGGAGGCGCCGGAACTTTTTCGGATGGAAAGCTCAACACATTGGTCAAAGATACATCCGGGCGAAATCGTTTTGTGTTGGAAACCTTTGTAAGATTCGGGGCACCGCCGGAGATTTTATACGAACAGAAGCCCCACATCGGAACGGATATTCTGATCCGGGTGGTAAAAAATATGCGGCTTGCGATCTGTGGAGCCGGAGGAGAAGTACGGTTTCACAGTCAGGTGACGGATATTGTTCTTGATGAGACATCACTTGTCGGAGTGCAGGTCAATCAGGAGGAAGAGCTGGAGACCGATACCGTGATCTTTGCAGTGGGACACAGCGCAAGAGATACATTTGAGATGCTCTATGAAAAGAATCTTCCAATGCAGGCAAAATCATTTGCGGTAGGTGTGCGCGCCGAGCATCCGCAGAAAATGATCAATGCCTCTCAATATGGAGCAGAGTCTGTGCCGGGACTTCCTGCAGCGCCTTATAAAGTGACAGCAAAACTGGAAAATGGAAGAGGCGTATACTCTTTCTGCATGTGTCCGGGAGGATATGTAGTCAATGCATCCTCCGAAGAAGGACGTCTGGCTGTCAACGGAATGAGTTATCATGCAAGAGCAGGAGAAAATGCGAACAGCGCCATTATCGTGACGGTGACTCCGGAAGATTACGGAAGTGAACATCCGCTTGCAGGAATGGAATTTCAGCGAAAGCTCGAAGAACGTGCCTTTCGAGCGGGAGGCGGAAAAATCCCGGTTCAGAGACTGGAAGATTTCTGCAAAAATCAGATCAGCACTTCGTTTGGAAACGTAGAGCCTCAGATGAAAGGGGCATATGCGTTTGGAGATGTGCGTGGAATTTTCCCGCAAGTGCTGGCAGAATCCATTGAGGAGGGAATGCGGCAGTTTGAACATAAGATCACAGGATTCTCAGATGGAGATACGCTTTTGTCAGGTGTAGAAAGCCGTACGTCTTCTCCAGTGAAAATTCCAAGAGATGAGAATATGGAGAGTGAGATCAAGGGGATTTTCCCATGCGGAGAAGGCGCAGGATTTGCAGGAGGAATCACCTCGGCTGCCATGGATGGAATGAAAGTGGCAGAGGCGGTGCTGAAAAAATATAACAAGATCGGGTCATAGAATCTTCATAAAAATTTAAGAGGTCAGACCTATACATGATTTTTAAATTGTGCTAAAATAAATCACTGTATTGTGTTATCATTCATATTTTTATGAAAAAAGCAAATATGAAAGAAATGGCATGTGAAGAGCGCCCTTATGAAAGATGTGAGCGGTTCGGAGCAAGTAATTTGACGGACAGCGAATTACTTGCTGTTTTGCTACGTACAGGTACCAGAGGAGAGAATGCGCTTCAGCTGGCGGATAAGATCTTACATCCTGTATTTTCGCAGAAGGGTGTGCTGAATCTTCACCAGTGGACGTACGAACAGCTGATGCAGATCAAAGGAATCGGGAAGGTAAAGGCTATCCAGATTTTGTGTCTGGCGGAGCTTAGCAGACGTCTTGCAAAAGCAACCGCACAGGAGGGACTGAATTTTTCAAACCCGGCGTCCATTGCCAGATATTATATGGAAGATTTAAGACATGCAAATCAGGAACAGATGAAACTGCTGCTTTTGAATACAAAATCCAGACTGATCGGGGAGACGGATATCTCGAAGGGAACCGTGAATTCAGCAGTGATTTCACCGAGGGAGCTGTTTGTGGAGGCACTGCAGAAGAATGCAGTGTCCATTGTGCTTTTGCATAACCATCCGAGTGGAGATCCGACACCGAGTAAAGAGGATGTGCTGATCACCAGACGGATTCAGGAGGCGGGGCGGCTGATCGGTGTGGAACTGTTAGATCATATCGTGATCGGGGATAATTGTTATGTCAGTCTCAGAGAAAAGGGACTGGTACGATAAGAACTGCAATAAGGGGACAAGACGCATGTTCAGAAATATATATGGCCTGGATCTGGGCACATATGAGATCAAGATATATGATAAGAGAAGAGACCGGATCCGCAGTGCCAAAAATGTGATTGCAATCCGGGATGAAAAAGATATTTTTGCGGTCGGAAATGCGCCTATGCAATGTATGAGAAGGCACCTGAGAATATTCAGGTGGTATTTCCCATGCATCACGGCGTGATTGCCCGCTTTCATGAGATGCAGTATCTTCTGCGCGCATTGCTGAAGCGGGAAGGGAGATACCCAAACGGAGCAGAGTATGTGATCGCAGCGCCAACGGATGTGACAGAAGTGGAAAAGAAAGCGTTTTATGATCTGGTGCATCATTCAGCTGCACGGGCAAAAACAGTCCGGATTGTCGATCGTGCAATTGCGGATGCAGTGGGGATAGGACTGGATGTCTTTTCGGCAAAAGGCATATTTGTGGTCAATTTTGGCGGTGAGACAACTGAGCTTTCGGTTCTTTCGGGCGGAAAAACGGTGCTGAGCCGTCTGCTGCCTGTGGGAGGTGCGGCTTTAGATGAAGCAATCGTGGGCAGTGTGCGGCACAATAAGGAGTTTCTGATCGGACGGATTACAGCAGAACAGCTCAGATGGCAGTGCGGTATTTTAAAAAACACAAACCGAAGGAAGCTGACAGTGGCGGGAAGAGATCTGGCAATGGGAGTTCCAGGGGCCAGGCAGATCTCGGATGGTCTGGTTCGGGCTGCAATGAAAGATTCTCTTTCGGAGATTGTAAGAGCGATCCAGTCCATGATCGAGCGTACACCGCCGGATGTCCGGAGTGAGATTTTAAAATCAGGGATTTATCTGACAGGAGGTCTTGCACGTTCGCATGGTCTCCCGGCATATCTGCGACAGAGTACCGGCCTTCTTGTGACTGCACACAAGAATCCTGAATTATGTGCAGTGAAGGGACTGCGCACGATCATTTCCGATAAACATTACAGAAACCTGGCATACGAGATGTCAGATGAAGATTATAGGTGGTTGAGATAATATGAAGAAAAAAAATCAAAAATCCAGGTCAAATAAGTACTGGCTTCTGGGAACGAGTCTGGTTTGCGTTTTACTGATGATTTTTTCTGTGTTTGCAGAGAAGGTAGAAGGGCTTCCGGGGAGTGGCTGATATCACGGTGATTCCCATGCAGAAAGGCATCAGTCAGATCGGCACATGGATCGGAGATGTCAGTGAAAATTTTGAGACATTGAAACAGCTGAAAAAAGAAAATAAAAAACTTCAGAAGCAGGTGGATCAGCTGACCACGGAAAACAGTAATCTTCAGGAGGAAAAATACGAACTGGACCGTCTTCAGGATCTGTACAAGCTGGATCAGACTTATGCAGAATATCCGAAAGTGGGAGCCCGTGTGATCGGGAAGGACTCCGGAAACTGGTTTAGTACATTTACGATTGATAAGGGAAGTAATGACGGCATCAAAGTAGATCAGAATGTGCTGGCAGGAAGTGGACTCGTCGGGATCGTGACTCAGACAGGTCCGACCTGGGCAACGGTACGTGCGATTATTGATGATTCCAGCAACGTCAGCGGTATGGCACTTTCTACTTCTGACAAATGTATCGTAAGAGGAGACCTTTCTTTGATCGGAGAAGGGAAGATCCGGTTTGAACAGATGGAAAATAATGATCATGATGTAGAGGTAGGGGAGCAGATCGTCACTTCTCACATCAGTGATAAATATCTGCAGGGACTTTTGATCGGTTATGTCAGCGAGATCAATGTAGATGCAAACAATCTGACCCGTTCCGGCTATATCACTCCTGTGGTAGATTTTAAAAATCTGCAGGAGGTGCTTGTCATTACAACGACAAAGGCGGAAATGACAGGAACAGATCAGAGTGAGTAGAGAAAGGAGCCTGCCAAGATGAAAAAGATCAAATTAAAACGATTTGTGATCACGGTTGTGATCATGCTGGCATGTTATCTTCTTCAATGTACCTTATTTCCATCTCTGGAACTGGCATCTGTGAAGCCGAATCTGCTGTTGATTGTGACAGCTGCCTATGGTTTTATGCGCGGGCCGAAAACAGGAATGTGGATCGGATTTTTTTCGGGACTTCTGATCGATATTCAGTTTGGAACGGTGCTGGGGCTGTATGCACTGATCTATCTGATGATCGGCTATGTGAATGGCCTGTTCAGTGAAACTTATTTTGACGAAGACATCAAGCTTCCGTTACTGCTGATCGCAGGAAGCGAGTTTGTATACGGGCTGTTGATCTACTTTTTGATGTTCATGCTCAGAGGTGAATTTGATTTTGTTTATTATCTGATGCATGTAATCATTCCGGAACTGATCTATACAGTTGGGGTTACGCTCATTTTGTATCAGCTGATCCTGTGGATCAACCAGAAACTGGAAGCAGAAGAAAAAAGGAGTGCAAGTAAATTTGTTTGAGAAAATCAAAGAAGTGTTTCATCGTATCGTAAATTCCCGGCTGACTGTTCTGATCCTTGCATTCTGCGTAATGTTTGCGATCCTGGTGAACGGACTGTTTTATCTTCAGATCGTAAAGGGAGACTACTATCTGAACAACTACAAGCTGCAGATCAAAAAGACAAGAGAACTGTCAGGAACAAGAGGCAATATTTATGACAGGAACGGCAATCTTCTGGCATATAATGAGCTTGCCTATTCCGTCACATTTGAGGACAATATTACCAATGATTCCAAGAAAAATGATACGATCAACGGAATTCTGGAGAAAGTTATGCAGATTGTAGAAGCGCATGGCGATTCTGTGATCAGTGACTTTGGCGTTGTTCTGGATTCTGCGGGAAACTATCAGTTTCTGCAGACGGATGAGACATTAAAACTGCGTTTATTGCAGATGTTTATGGAAAGAAAACAATTGATGAACTTTCAGACGCGCAGAAACAGCAGTCTGCGGAAGATGTGATCCATTATCTTTGTACAGATGATACGTACGGGTATGGGATCGATGATAAAAATCTGGACAAGAGTCATGTTTTAAAGCTTGTGACCATGCGTTATGCCATCGGACTCAACAGTTTCCAGAAGTATATTCCGACAGTGCTCGCATCCGATGTCAGCGATGAGACGGTGGCGGCGATCATGGAAAATCTGGATCAGATGGATGGGGTAGATATTGCAGAGGACTCCCTGCGCCGGTATACGGACAGCAAGTATTTTGCGTCGATCATCGGCTATACCGGAAAGATTTCCCAGGAGGAATATGATGCGCTGACAAAAGAGCAGAAGAAAAAGTATTCACTTTCTGATATTGTCGGAAAATCTGGACTGGAGCAGACCATGGATGAGGTGCTTCAGGGAACGAAAGGTGAGATCAGCTATTATACGGATAATGTCGGGAAAGTAACGGATACGGTAAGCAAAAAAGATCCCGGAGCAGGAAATGATGTATATCTGACAATTGATAAGGATCTTCAGGAGCAGACCTATAAACTGCTGGAGGAAAAGCTGGCAGGAATCGTAAGGTCAAAACTTCGTAATGTAATGAATTACGATCCGAGTACAACAAATGATTCAAGTGAGATTATCATTCCGGTAGATGATGCCTACAATGCATTTATTGCGAACGAGATTCTGGATGAGACGCATTTCGGTGCGGCAGATGCAAAAGCAGTGGAAAAAACAGTGTATGAAATTTTTACCAACCGTAAGGCAAGTGTGATCCAGGAGATTCTGGCAGAATTGAATAATGCGGGTGCAACAGTCTACAAGGACTTGTCAAAAGAAATGCAGGCCTATATGGATTATGTATGTGATACCGTGCTTGCTAAGAACACTGGGATTTTAAATATGGATCTGGTGGATACAAAAGATGAGACGTATCTTGCGTGGGCAAAAGAGGAAACGATCAATCTGAACCAGTATTTAAATTATGCCATTTCGAAGAATTGGATCGATACATCCAAGCTGTCAGAGGAAGTGGCAGAGCAGAAATATTCTGATTCCGGAGAGATTTATCAGGGAATTTTGAAATTTTTAGAAGAATATTTGAATTCAGATGCAGATTTCGACAAACTTCTCTATAAATATCTTATAAAATCAGAGGGTATCAGTGGGGCACAGATCTGTGCATGGTATATGAGCAGGGGGTACTTCCGATGGATGAGGCTGCGTACAATGGTCTGAATAACGGAAGTGTCAATCCGTATACCTGGCTGTGTCAGAAAATTGAAAATCTGGAGATTACTCCGGGACAGCTGGCTCTGGAGCCTTGTACGGGATCCGCGGTAGTCAGTGATCCCAATACCGGTGAGGTGCTGGCATGTGTTTCTTATCCGGGCTATGACAATAACCGATTGTCCAATACCATGGACTCGAAATACTACAATCAGCTGGTTACCGGTCTGTCCAGACCATTCTATAACAATGCCACGCAGGAGCGTACTGCGCCGGGATCTACGTACAAGATGCTGACAGCAGCGGCAGGACTTACAGAAGGGATTGTGACAGCAGATACGACATTTTATTGTACCGGAGTTTTCGATAAAATCACACCGAACCCAAAATGCTGGATATATCCGGGTGCTCATGGCTATGAGAATGTTGTGACTGCACTTCGTGATTCCTGTAACGATTATTTTTATAACATCGGATACGAGCTTGGCATGAACGGGCAAGAATACGACAGCAATAAAGGCACAGACACACTTGCAAAATACGCAAAAGAATTTGGACTGGGTGAAAAATCCGGAGTAGAGATTCCGGAGAGCGAACCGCAGATATCGGATGAATATTCGGTACAGAGTGCGATCGGTCAGGGAACAAACAACTTTACAGTCAGTCAGCTGAACCGCTATGTGGCTGCAGTTGCAAACAGAGGAACTGTATATAAGCTGACATTGCTTGATAAGACCACAGATGTGAACGGTAAAGTGATCAAAGAATATGAGCCGGAAGTGACAAACACGATCGATGATATCAGTGACAATACATGGAATCTGCTTCATCAGGGAATGATCGCCATGGTTCAGGATATGTCCCAGTTCAACGGAATGGAGATTTCCATGGCAGGTAAGACAGGTACTGCACAGCAGAGTGAGATCCATCCGGACCATGTACTTTTTGTCGGATTTGCACCGGCAGAAAACCCTGAGATCGCAGTTGCCGTGCGAATTGCAAATGGATATAGTTCCGCTTATACAGCAGAAATCGGAAGAGATATTGTCAAGAGCTATTACAAGATATCAGATTCCGATAAACTTGTTACCGGAAAGGCAGCACAGCTTGGCGCTGTTACAGCCGGTGACTAAAAAAGGATGTGAGGTGTATGGACAAGCTGGTAATGCTCAAAAGCAGCCGGTACGGTCTGGAGATCCATCTGAATCCACAGGCGGAATTTTCCAAACTGCTTCGGGAGATGGAACGGAAGCTGAAGGCTTCGATCAAATTTTTTGAAGGAGCAAAGATGGCGGTCGAATTTAAAGACCGCCTGCTTTCACAGGCAGAAGAGGATCAGTTATTAGAGTTGATCTCGAAAACAGCCGGGATTGATGTGGTCTGTATCATAGACCGGAATCAGACAAAAGAAATGGCATACAAAAGCGTGATAGAACACACAATGACGAATGTTCGGCAAAAGGACGGGCAGTTCTATCGGGGAACTCTCAGAAAAAGGCAGATTCTGGAATCAGATACCAGTGTTCTTATACTCGGAGATGTGGAGTATGGGGCAAAAGTGATCGCAAAGGGCAGCGTTGTGATTCTTGGCAGACTGGAAGGATCTGTTCATGCAGGAGCCTGCGGGGATGACAAAGCCTATGTGGCCGCGTTATCCATGAAACCTGCATATATGCGTATCGGAGATGTCAAAGCAGGCAGATCGCTGCTTGCCATCTGCAGACAGTCTTTTAAGCACCCGCAGATAGCAGTCATGGGTGAAAACAGACTTGTTCTGGATTCGCTGTAGACAAATATGAACTTAAGTGTGAAAGGGAGAATAGACATGGGAGAAGTGATTGTCATTACATCGGGAAAAGGCGGTGTTGGAAAAACGACGACAACAGCAAATATAGGGATTGGGTTATCGCAGCTGCAGAAAAAAGTAGTGGTGATCGATACCGATCTCGGACTTCGCAATCTGGATGTGGTTATGGGCCTGGAAAACCGGATCGTATATAATCTTGTGGATGTGATCGAAGGCGGATGCCGTCTGAAACAGGCACTGATTAAGGATAAGCGTTTTCCGGAACTGTATCTGCTGCCGTCGGCACAGACAAAGGATAAGACCGCAGTTTCTCCGGAACAGATGAAAAAACTGATCGAAGAGCTGAAAACGGAGTTTGATTATATTTTGCTGGATTGCCCGGCAGGAATCGAGCAGGGGTTCCAAAATGCGATTGCCGGAGCTGACAGAGGGATTGTAGTGACAACACCGGAAGTGTCTGCGATCCGGGATGCAGACCGCATCATCGGTCTGCTGGAAGCGCACGGGATTAAAAACAATGATCTGATCATCAATCGTCTGCGGATCGACATGGTGAAGCGGGGAGACATGATGTCCGTGGAGGATGTGACAGAGATTCTGGCGATTCATCTGCTTGGTGTGATCCCGGATGATGAGCAGGTTGTGATCGCGACAAACCAGGGTGAGCCGATCGTGGGAGAGGACTGCATGTCAGGAAAAGCATATGCAAATATCTGCCGCAGGCTTCTCGGGGAGGAAATTCCGATTACTGACTTTGGAAGATCAGAAGGACTGTTCTCGAAATTCAGAGATCTGTTCAAAAAGAATTAGGAGGGGCAGATATGAGTGTACCATCTGTTCACATTGCGAAAGACAGACTCCGGAATCTGCTCATTGCGGATCGGCTTATGTGTACACCCGATATGTCTGAGAGAATGACTTCAGACATTTACTATACGATTTCAAAATACATAGAACTAAAACCGGAAGCGGTTCAGATAGAGATAACACATTCAGATATACATATTAAAATAACAGGAGAAAATAATTGAAACTTCAATTTTTAAATCTTAAACAGCGATACAATTTGAAAGATTATAAATTCACTCTGATCTTGCTGGTACTGGCAGTTTCTGTGATCGGCGTATTTATGGTGGGGAGTGCAAATGCAGAGTATCAGCCCAGACAGATCATGGGCGTGGGATTAGGTCTGCTTGCCATGGTTGTGATCTCACTGATCGATTACAAGTGGATCCTGAATTTCTACTGGCTGATGTATGTGGTAAATATTGCCTTACTTCTGGCTGTTATTTTTCTTGGGACAGAGGCAAATGGTGCGACAAGATGGCTGGATCTTGGATTTGTGCAGTTTCAGCCTTCAGATCTGACAAAATTGATCACGATCTTGTTTTTTGCCAGATTTTTGGCTGACAGGGAAGAACAGATCAATAAGAAAAAGACGATTCTGGAAGCAATTGGTCTGATCATACCATCTTTGCTCCTTGTATATAAGCAGCCGAGTCTTTCGGCAACGATCTGTATTGCAGCATTGTTCTGTGTGATCATGTTTATGGCCGGTCTGAGCTATAAATTCATTGGCACAGTGCTGGCGATCACAATTCCTACGATCGCTTTGGTGATCGGAATTGTGGTGCAGCCGAATCAACCGTTTTTAAAGGATTACCAGCAGAAGCGTATTCTGGCATGGCTGGAACCGGAGGCATATGCCACGGAGGAAGCATATCAGCAGCTGAATTCCGTGATGGCGATCGGATCCGGGCAGTTGAACGGGAAAGGATACAACAGCGATGCTACAACATCAGTAAAAAACGGAAATTTTATTTTGGAACCGCAGACAGACTTTATTTTTGCAATTATTGGTGAAGAATTAGGATTTGTGGGTTGTTGTGTGGTCATAATTTTGTTATTATTGATTGTGATAGAATGTATTGTGATAGGTTTAAGGGCAAAAGACACCGGAGGGCGCATCATCTGCGGGGGTGTTGGCGCACTGGTAGGGATTCAGACATTTATCAATATCAGTGTGGCGACAGGAATTTTTCCGAATACAGGAATATCCCTTCCGTTTGTAAGTTATGGACTGACATCCTTGTCTGCTTTTTTGCAGGAATCGGGTTGGTTCTGAATGTCGGCCTGCAGCCTAAAAAATATCAATAGAGGAGACGAAAGTGTATGAACATAGGATTAGTGGCACATGATGCAAAAAAGAAACTGATGCAGAACTTCTGCATTGCATACAGAGGAATATTGTGTAAGCATAACCTGTATGCGACAGAGACAACTGGAAGACTGGTAGAAAGTGTTACCAATCTGAGCATTCATAAGTTTCTGCCGGGACATCTTGGCGGAAATCAGCAGCTGGGAGCACAGATCGAGCATAATGAGATCGATCTTCTGATCTTTTTCAGGGATCCGCTTGCACCAAAGAAGCATGAACCGAATGTAAATGATATTGTAAAACTGTGTGATATGTATAACATTCCGATGGCTACGAACATTGCTACAGCAGAGGCATTGGTTCTGGCTCTGGACAGAGGAGATTTGGACTGGCGTGAAATCTACAAGTAAAAAGCGAAGCAGGAGTAAAAAAGTACAAAAAAGAACCGGAATTGGAAAAGGCGCAATTGCAGGAATTGTTGTGGCAGTTTTACTGTTTCTGGCATTGATCGGTACTCTGATGCTGATCCTGCATGACAACGCGAAGGATTTTGTTTCGGAATATGAGAAGACACATTATCGCAAGAGTCTTTACAAAGCGGAAACGTTTGCTTCCCAGCTGTGTGTGACGGATGCAGATGTGGCAATGGAAGGATACACACAGGATGCATCCCTTCATGCCGTGGGTCTGTTTGATGTGCAGGGGAAGAATGTGCTCTATGCAGATCAGATTTTTGAACCGTTATATCCGGCCAGTACAACAAAGATCATGACAGCGTATGTGGCATTAAAATATGGGAATCTGGATGATATAGTCACGGCCAGTGAGCGTGCGACTGATTTTGCCGAAGATGAGCAGGTATGCGGACTTCAGGCAGGAGATCAGCTTTCTTTGAGAGATTTGCTGAATGGATTGCTTCTTTATTCGGGGAATGACTGTGCCGTTGCAATCGCAGAGCATGTATCCGGAAGTGTGGAGGCATTCGTGGATAAGATGAATGAAGAGGCACGAAACCTTGGGGCGACCGGGACACATTTTGTAAATCCTCACGGACTGCAGAACGAAGATCATTACACAACGGCATATGATTTATATCTGATGTTCAATGCCTGTCTGCAGAATCCGCAGTTTGTAGAGATGATTTCGCAGACATCCTATACTGCGAATCTTACATCGGCATCCGGAGTACCGTATACGATGACCTGGGAGCCTACCAATTATTATGCATCCGGAGACGCTGCAGCGCCGGAAGGAGTCAAGGTGATTGGCGGGAAGACCGGGACAACGGATGAAGCAGGGTCTTGTCTGGTGCTGTATGAGCAGGATCAGCAGGGGCGTCCATATATTTCGATTGTGATGGGAGCGTCTCAGAAATCGATTCTCTATGACAATATGACAAGATTAATGAGTTCGGGAATTAATGGAAAATAAAGACTTGAAACGCAGTTCGCATGGAACTGCCGTTTTTATATAAAGTCGTAAGAGGGTGAAACTTACACATCACTTGCTGAATTCCCGATTCTGCCAAAAAAGCTGATCAGATAGAGTCCGCACAAGCCGACAAGAGTGTAAATGATTCTGGAAAGCCAGCTTAAATTTCCAAAAAGGAACGCCACCAGATCAAATTGGAAGATTCCGACAAGCAGCCAGTTCACTGCTCCGATGATGACAATTACAAGAGCTGTATTATCGAGCCATTTCATACTGTTCCCTCCTTTTCTATGGGATAATTTTATTATTTCCGCAAAAACTGGAAATATACATACAGAAATGTTATAATTAACAAGTTATTTAAGAGGGGATTAAGACTGATTTCAAGGAGGTATCAAGTTTGCCAGAAAAACAAAAAAAGAATTCAATCAGTATTAATAAATATAAAACAAAGAGAGAATTGAATATCGGAACGCTGATTTTCGCACTGATTTTTATTTATCTGGTCGTTGCGGTGGTGGCGTATGCCACAGAGAAACGGATCACGGTGTATGAAGTACGGGAAGGCAGTATTTTGAAGGATCATTCATATACGGGGTTGATTCTCAGAGAGGAAACCCTGGTAAATGCGGAAAGTGACGGGTATGTCAATTACTATCAGAGTGGACAGAGTAAAATCAGGACAGGCATGAACATTTGCGCGATTTCGCCGCAGAAGTTGGATGTTTCAGAGTCTCAGGAGCAGAGTGAGACGACATTGAGCGCAGAGGAGCAGGAAACGATTGTTCTGAAAGCACAGGATTTTAATGAAAATTTCACATCACAGAAATTCTCTTCTGTCTACAGTCTGAAAAGAGATGTTGCAGAAACTCTTCAGAATGCATCCGACCAGACGAAAACAGCACAGCTTGACGCAGTGATCGCTGCGAGTGGGCAGGATGTAAAAACATATCCGGCTGCAAGGGACGGTGTGATGGTTCTGACATATGACGGCGAAGAAGGTCTGACAAAAGACAATTTTACGGATGCAGATTTTGATAAAAGCAATTACAAGAGTACAAATCTGGAAGACAACATGGAAATAGCAAGCGGAGAACCGATTTATAAGCTTGTCACCAGTGAAGACTGGTCGGTTGTGATTCCATTGGAGGATCAAACAGCAAAAGAGCTGTCTGAGACAGATTCTGTGAAAGTGCGGCTTGATAATGAGAATGACACGGTATGGGCAGATTTTTCAATTTTGAAAAAAGGAAAACAATATTATGGGTGTCTCGATTTTGATAAATCCATGATCCGGTATGCAGATAAGCGCTACTTGAATGTAGAGTTGATACTGGAAGATCAGAGCGGACTGAAGATTCCGAAAAGCTCGGTGATCAAAAAATCATGTTATGCGATACCTCAGGATTATATTACAACCGGAGGCAACAGCTCGGACTCCGGAGTGATGATACAGGATAAGGACAGCGCGGTATTTCAGCAGATTGAGATTTATTATGTATCAGATGACGGGACAAACTATGTGAATCCGGAGAGTCTGAAAGCAGGAACTACCTTAATCAAACCGGAGTCATCAGAGACAATGACAGTAGAAAAAACGGCAGAGTTGAGTGGCGTTTATAATATCAATCAGGGATACGCGGTATTCAATGCAGTTGAGATCCTGTGTGAGAGTGATGAGTATTATATTATTAAAGAAGGTAATTCTTACGGCTTGTCAAATTATGATCATATCGTACAGGATGGAGAAGACGTAAAAGAGGATGAAGTGGTATTTTAAAGTGGGAAAGGAGCTTGAAACATGTTGAAAGAACAACTGAAAGAGGTGGAACGCCGTATACAGGCGGCATGTGACCGTGCAGGGAGAAAACGGGAGGAAGTGACTCTGATCGCTGTAAGCAAAACAAAGCCTGTATCAATGATCGAAGAGACATATCAACTTGGTATACATGTATACGGTGAGAATAAAGTGCAGGAACTGACAGAAAAATATGAGATTCTGCCAAAGGATATAGAGTGGCACATGATCGGCCATCTTCAGACAAATAAAGTAAAATATATTGTCGGAAAAACGGCACTGATCCATTCCGTGGATTCTTTGAAGCTGGCAGAAACAATCGAAAAAGAGGCTGCAAAGAAGAATTGTATCCAGGATATTCTGGTAGAAGTAAATGTTGCACAGGAAGAAAGTAAGTTTGGGCTGAAAGTTGACGAAGTCATTCCCTTCATTGAAAAAATTTCACAATTTCAACATATTTGCGTAAAAGGGCTGATGACAATCGCACCATTTGTGGAAAATCCAGATGACAATCGTCCTGTTTTTGCAAATTTACATAAATTATCTGTTGACATTATGAATAAAAACATTGATAATGTTAACGTAAGCATACTTTCAATGGGGATGACCAATGATTACGAAGTTGCGATCGAAGAAGGCGCGACTATGGTGCGTGTAGGCACTGGAATCTTTGGTGCCAGAAATTATCAGATTTAATTTCCGGATAAGAAGGTACGTTTTCAATTTTAAAATAACTTTATGCAAAAAGGGTACGGCATAAGATAGGAGTGTAAACATGGGTGTATTTGATAAATTCTTGGATATCATGAAATTGAATGATGACGAATACGATGATGATGATTTTTATGATGATGATTTTGAAGATGATGATTTCGATGAAAAACCGCATCGTTCAATTTTCGGAAACAAGAAGAGCAGAAGTGATGATTTTGATGATTTCGATATGGACGAGGACAAGCATCTTGCCCCATCCTCTGGAAATAAAGTGACACCAATGCGTCAGCCTGCAGCCAGAAGAGGTGTGAATATGGAGGTCTGTGTTGTAAAACCGACTTCTGTAGATGATTCTCGTGAGATTACCGAGACACTGCTTGCAGGACGTACTGTGATCCTGAATCTGGAAGGTATGGATCTTGAGATTGCACAGCGTATCATTGATTTCATTTCAGGAGCGACTTTTGCGATCAGCGGAAATCTGCAGAAGATTTCTAATTACATCTTCCTTGTGACACCGACGAATGTAGATATTTCCGGAGATCTGCAGGATCTTCTCGGCGGTTCCATGGAAAAACCAAGCATGAGAGGCAGATACTAGGATTTATTCATATGCAGAAGGAAGAACAACAGTTGGAGAAGCGGCTGTCAGAGCTGTCAAATCTGGCATATAGTCGCGATATCGTTACATATTCGGATTTTTTGAATTTGAATGAACTGAATATTTTACATTCGATGCCAAAGGACAGACTTTACACAAAGTTTGTCACTTTTGGCGGATATGGCTTGGCAGAGCGTCAGATGGCGGCATTTCTCCCTGATGCTCTTCTTTGCGTGGAGAAATGTCATGGTGCAGCGAGGAGGAATGGGGTGACTATCCATTTGATATTCTAAGGATTTCTCCGTTGCATGCGAAATATGCAGAGCAGCTGACTCACAGAGACTATCTGGGGACGATCTTAGGACTGGGTATCGAACGTGCAAAGATAGGTGATATCCTTGTAGATGGAACTGATGCGGTTGTTTTTGTACATCGCACATTACAGTCTTTTTTGATGGAGGAATTGACCAGAGTCCGGCATACACAGGTTCTGGTAAAAGAGATTTCAAGAGAGGATTTTCAGTATGAACCCAAATATGAGGAAATCCGGGGAACGGTGGCGTCTGTTCGTCTGGACAGTCTGCTTTCGCTTGCATTTTCTGCATCACGGACAAAGCTTTCGGGTCTCATAGAAGGGGCAAAAGTGTTTGTGAACGGAAAACTGATCACAACGAACAGTTATCAATTAAAAGAAAATGATGTGATATCCGTCAGAGGATATGGCAAATTCCGTTATAATGGAACGGGAGCAAAGACGAAAAAGAACAGAATTTATGTATCTGTTTATAAATATATTTAACAAAGACAGAGGCAGGAGTAATACAATGGAGGAAAGAAAAAAAACAGGGAAAAGTTATCTGTGGGCACTATTTGCATTTCTTCTGGCAGTGGCCGCAGATCAATTTACAAAATGGCTGGCGGTTACCTATCTGAAAGATCAGGATCCTTTGATTATAATACCGGGAGTATTTCAGTTTCGGTATCTGGAAAACCGTGGGGCTGCATTTGGAATCCTGCAGAATCGGCAGATTGTATTTGCAGTTGGAGCATTGTTGATTTTTTTTGCGGTCGTCTTCATTTACGGGAGAATTCCGCAGAAAAGAAGATTTGTTCCGTTAAGAGTATGTGCGATCCTTCTGGCATCCGGCGCCATCGGAAATCTGATCGATCGTCTGGCAAGGAATTACGTAGTGGATTTCTGCTATTTCAACCTGATTGATTTTCCGATTTTTAATGTGGCAGACTGTTATGTGGTAATTGGCTGCATCCTTTTTGGAATCCTGATTCTTTTCTATTATAAAGATCAGGAATTTGACTGGGTACTGCAAAAGAAAGGCTCCAGATCATGAGAGAAGAACGTTTTTTTACAGCAGAAGAGACAGTGACAAATGAGCGGATCGACAAATTTTTGTCTGCGCAGATGCCGGACAGATCCCGTTCCTATATTCAGAAACTGATCAAAGATGGATTGGTTGAAGTCAATGGAAAGCAGGTAAAAACAAATTATAAGCTGGGCAGTGAGGATGAGGTGAAGCTGCAGATTCCGGAACTGGAAGTGCCGGATATTCTGCCAGAGGAGATTCCTCTTGACATCCTTTATGAGGACACCGATTTGCTTGTGGTAAACAAACCTAAGGGGATGGTCGTACATCCGGCGCCAGGGCATTATACAGGGACTCTGGTCAATGCTTTGATGTATCACTGCAGGGAAAATCTTTCCGGGATCAATGGTGTGATGCGTCCAGGGATCGTACATCGGATCGATATGGATACGACAGGCTCTCTTTTGGTCTGTAAAAATGACAGGGCACATCAGATTCTGGCCGAGCAGCTCAAAGACCATTCGATCACCCGAAGATATGAAGCAATCGTTCATGGAAACTTAAAGGAGGATAGCGGCACGGTCAATGCACCGATCGGGAGACATCCGACGGACCGCAAGAAGATGAGCGTCCATGCACCCCATGGAAGAGAGGCAGTGACGCACTATCGGGTGCTGGAACGTTTTGGAAACTACACGCATATCGAATGTGAACTGGAAACAGGAAGGACACATCAGATCCGTGTTCATATGGCAAGCATCGGACATCCGATATTGGGAGACTTGGTTTACGGACCGACGAAGTGTCCGTTCAGACTGCAGGGACAGACGCTGCATGCAAGGATCCTTGGCTTTGTACACCCTTCTACGGGAGCGTATGTGCAGTTTGATGCCCCGTTGCCGGAGTATTTTGAAGAACTCTTAAAAAAATTGAGAAAGCAGACAGGAAATTAGGAAAAAAGGAAACGGATATGTCAGAAATGTGCACATTCGATTCCTTTTTTGATTTTTAGGGAGACAAACACATGTTTGTGTTATATAATAAAAAATAAATACATATGAGGTGAGAAGAGAATGAAACGATTCAGTAAAAAAGAAATTTTTTCGATTCCGAATCTGATGGGATATTTTCGGATTCTGTTAATTCCGGTGTTTTGTTACCTGTATATCACGGCAGAAACGGAACGCGAATATTTGTATGCAGCGCTGGTTGTTCTGCTCTCCAGCCTGACAGATCTGTTTGACGGGAAGATTGCAAGGCGCTTTCATATGGTGACAGAGCTGGGAAAGGCATTGGATCCGATCGCTGATAAGCTTACGCATGCAGCACTGGCAATCTGCCTTGCAACCCGCTATCCTATGATGTGGGCGCTGATTGCATTGATGCTGGTCAAGGAAGGTTACATGGGGGTTATGGGGCTCATATTCCTGAAGAAAGGAAAGATGCTGGATGGAGCGATGTGGTTTGGCAAGGTCTGTACTGCAGTTCTGTTTGCAGGACTTCTTGTCCTGTTTTTGTTTTCACAGCTTGAGGCTGCTGTAGTCAATGGAATCATTATGATAATGATGGGCATTATGATCGTGACACTGTGCATGTATGTGCCGGTATTTCAAAAAATGAAACATAAGGAGAAAAAAGATGGCGAAGAATAAGTATTATGCAGTAAGAAAAGGAAGGATACCGGGAATTTATCGTACCTGGAGCGAATGTCAGAAACAAGTGACGGGCTATCCGGGGGCGGTCTTTAAAGGGTTTGTGACAGAAGAGGAGGCACAGTCTTTTCTTCATCCGGGGCAGAGCGCGAAGGCAAAAGAGACACATATTTCTCATACTGCCTATCCATATGCCTATGTGGATGGATCTTATTTTCAGGGGGTTTACGGGTTTGGGGGTTTTTTAAAACTGTCTGACGAGGAGGAAGTTGTTCTGCAGGGGTCAGGAGATCATCCGGATCTTGCGAAAATGCACAATGTGGCAGGAGAGCTTCTGGGATGTATCAAAGCAGTAAAAGAAGCGGAAAAAAGGAAAATTGCAGAGCTTTCGATATTTTACGATTATCAGGGCATTGAATCCTGGGTGACCGGAGATTGGGCGGCAAAACAGGCAGGAACACAGAAATATCGCGATTTTATGAATGGCACATCCGTGAAGCTTCATTTTATCAAAGTAAAAGGACATACCGGCGTAGAGGGAAATGAACGTGCAGACAGTCTTGCCAAAGAGGCTGTCAGTGAAAAGATTTCATTCAATCAGCTTGTGATCGAATAGGTATGAAAAGAGAAAGAAAGGAATTTAAGTTATGCAGATAAAGAAATTGCTGCTTCCGATTCTTGCGACAGTGATGCTCATATGTGGATGTCAGCAAAATAATGCTGTCTCCGGGCAAGATCAATTGGTTACGGCAAGTGAAAATAAGACAACCTATACGGCACAGAATATTCCGGAATATACAGGCTCACCTTATGTGGAGCTAAACAATAACATACCTGATTTTCAGGAGTCAGAGTATACGACGGAAGTTTTTGAACAATACAGCGATCTGGATGCACTGGGGCGTTGTCAGGCTGCTTATGCCAATATCTGTCAGGAGATCATGCCGACTCAGGAACGGGGGAAAATAGGCATGATCAAGCCTTCTGGATGGCATACAGTGAAATATGACTGTGTAGATGGGAAATATTTGTATAATCGTGCGCATCTGATCGGATTTCAGCTTGCCGAAGAGAATGCGAATGAAAAAAATCTTATCACAGGAACACGATATTTTAATGTGGAGGGAATGCTCCCGTTTGAGAATCAGGTGGCAGATTATGTCCATGAGACGAATCATCATGTCCTGTACCGTGTGACACCGGTTTATGAAGGCGATAACCTGGTAGCCAGTGGAGTCATTATGGAGGCAGCTTCTGTGGAAGATGAAGAAATTCGTTTTCATGTGTTTGTCTACAATGTGCAGCCGGGGATTTGGATTGATTATGCAACAGGAGAAAGCAGGGAGAGTGAAACTGCAGAAAGCGAAAAAAAGGATGAAGAAGTTACCTATGTAGTCAACACAAATACAAAAAAATTCCATAAACCAGACTGTAGCAGTATCCGCGATACAAAGCAGCAGAATCGAAAAGAAACATCAGAAACAAGGGAAGAATTGATCGATCAGGGGTACTCTCCGTGTAATCGCTGCAACCCCTGAAAATGAAAGCTCTGTTTGAAAATTGTTTTGAATGACGGATAAATGCAGTCTTTTTATTGTTATTTGGTGCAGATTGTTGTATAATGAGCGTATAGAAACTTCAAGAATATGACAGGCAAAAGGAGCGTGGAGTAATATGAAGACGAACACGATTATTACAATAGGAAGACAATTCGGAAGTGCAGGACGGGAGATCGGGTATCAGATCGCAGATTATTTCGGAATCAAGCTGTATGATAAAGAGATGCTCAGCAGAGCAGCGAAAGAAAGTGGTATCTGTGAGGAAATTTTTGAAACACATGATGAAAAGCCGACGAACAGCTTTTTGTATTCTCTCGTGATGGATACGTATTCTATGGGGTATTCGGGCGGATCCTACTCCGATATGCCAATCAACCATAAAGTATTTCTTGCACAGTTTGATGCGATTAAAAAGATTGCGGATGAAGGACCTTGTATTCTGGTAGGACGCTGCGCAGATTATGCTCTGGAATCTTATGATAATGTGGTGAACGTATTTATCCATGCTGATCTGGATGCACGTATCCGCAGGATTGCAAGAATTTATAATCTTACGGATGCCAAGGCAAAAGATATGATCATTAAAACCGATAAAAAGCGTGCAAGTTATTATAATTATTACACGAATAAAAAATGGTCAGACTCTGAAAGCTATGAATTGTGTCTCTCAAGTTCAGAACTTGGAATTGAAGGGACAGCAAAAGCAATCGAGCAGTATGTAATGCTGAAAGAGCAGATTCAAAGAGATGACAAAATTCTTTAGAAGTTAAAAAACAGTTCCCCTTGCAGAAAAGATAAAGACTTTTACTGCAGGGGGACTTTTTATGCTCTTGGATGAATGATCCGTTCGGGCCAGCCTTCGATATTTCCATCAAGGATTGCATGAAACATCCTTTCGCGGACACCTGGATTTTCGTGATTTAACTGACGGAGAAGTTCTTTGACATATTGACGTTTTGTATATCCGTCAACAGGACACTTGCTTTTCACTACCGGAAGCTGATACTTGTTTTTAAAACCGATGACGTCTTTTTCATCTACAAACATCATTGGACGAATAACAGTCAGATCAGTACGGTCCAGATAGGTTTTCGGAGAAAATGAATAAAAACGTCCTTCGAAGATCAAGGAGAGCAGCATTGTCTCTATAATGTCATCTTTATGGTGGGCATAGGCAATTTTATTGCATCCCATTTCTTTAATTGCCTGATTTAAGGCGCCTTTTCTCATTTTGGCACAAAGAGAGCAGGGATTGGATTCTTTACGGACATGAAAAAGAATCTCATAAATATCAGAAGATTCGATTCGGTAGGGGATATTCAGTTCCTGACATAGTGCCTGAATCGGAGAAAGATCAAAATCTTCAAATCCCAGATCTACGGTGATTGCACTGAGTTCAAATTTCTTCGGATAGAAGCGCTTGAGTCCATGTAGTGCATAGAGCAGAGTGAGGCTGTCTTTTCCGCCGGAAATTCCGACCGCAATATGATCGCCTTCTTCAATCATTCTGTATTCATCAACCGCTTTTCGGGTATAGCTTAATAACTTCTGTAGTTCCATGGTAAAGGTCCTTTCTTTGGGTTTATGTTCCTATTATAAGGTGAAAGAGATGGAATTACAATGAAGGAGTATGATTTGTCGGCATTTTCCTTTAAAACAGAATGTAGTACGCTGTACTATAAATAGAAAAATAAATAGTACTATGTACTAATTCGAGAAATGAGAAATTTGCGTTTTCCAAAGGAGTATGTTATAGTGGCTTTGACAAAAAAGGAATCAACCAGAGAGGGTAGTAGAATGAAAGCACAGGATCAAAAAGAGCTAATGCGGGAAAGAATCTGCGATTGTGCAAAGAGGCTATTTGAAAGAGAGGGATATGAACAGGTATCTATGCGGCAGATTGCAGCGGAGGCAGGAATTGCAGTGGGAAATTTGACATATTACTTTTCGAAAAAGGAAGATCTGCTGAAGGAGCGTTTAAACGATATTCAGGAAACTTTTTCAGAGAGCATCCAGCTGTTTGAAATCGATCTGGAAAGAGGAGAGATTTCAGGAAAGCCGTTCTGGGAATATGAGAATCGAACACTTTTGGAATTGCTGCTTCGATTTTTGAAAGCAGTGGAACAGTTTCAGAAGAATGCAGCTATTGTGTATGAAAATTATAGCAGACTTCAAAAAACAGTACCCGTATTTCAAGAAATGAGCAGAGAATGGACGGAGAAGATCATGACGATATACAATGGTCTTATAAAGCAGTTGTGGGAACGAAGAGTTTTCAGAAAAGAACTGGAGTGGGACGAGTATGAAAATCTGATCTATCTTATAAAGCTGCTGACTTTTTTCGGGCAGGAAATGCATGGAGATCAGGAGTATGAAAAAAAACGGTTTACAGAAAGAATCTGCAGACTTTTGATTCCTTATATATCATGGGAATGGAAAGACACCTATACAGTCTTGTGTAAAGAAATCTGCGAGGTCTCTTTCCATCGTATGACATTAAAATTTATCTGATAGAGTTTCGAAGCTGTTCAAATAACTGACTCATTTCTGACAGGTCAGCTTCTTCCAGATTCAGGGAGAGTGTTTTTACATTGTCGATGATCTGTTCCGGTTTCCTTGCGCCGCAGAGGACATGCAAGTCCGGAAGAGAAGCTGCAGTCAGATAGATGATCAGGTTGCTGAGGGAACAACTATATTTTTCAGTATACGGGGTTAATTTCTGTAAAACGTTCAATATGTGCAGACGGGACTTTTGTGCCCAGAATTTATTTTTGTTGCGCACATCTGTCGGAGAAAGCACCGTGTCTTGTGTCACTTTTCCTGTGAGCAGTCCCTGTTCCAGAGGCGAGTACGCCTGGATGGAAACATGATGTTTCTGGCATACAGGTAACAATTCATCCGCAATATGTGTATCCAGAAGGCTGTATTTTTCCTGAATTACATCCAGCTGTCCAAGAGAGCAGTACTTTTCGATGATTTTGGCAGTAACGTTGGAGGCTCCGATGGCACGGATCTTCCCTTCTTTTTTCAACTGGAGAAGAGTATCCATCGTTTCTTCCAGCGGATAGAGGGAAAAGTCAGGAGTCTGCCAGTGTGTATAGTAAATATCGATATAGTCTGTCTGCAGACGTCGGAGGCTGTCTTCCAGATTTTTACGAATTGCAGCGGCGGAAAGATCACGGTAAACATTGCGTCCTTCCATGACTTTATGAAAGCAAGGTGTCTCATGATCCCATTCCAGCCCGCATTTGGTGGAGAGCAGGATCCTGGAACGATTTTGCTTTATGCTTTGCCAACTACGTTCTCACTGTGTCCGATCCCGTAGACCGGAGCAGTGTCGAACCATACGATTCCCCGATCAATTGCTTCCTCGATGGTGCGAATGGAGAGTGCATCATCATTTTCTCCCCACCAGGTGCCTCCGCCAATTGCCCAGGTACCCATTCCGATATATGGAGTTTTTAAAGTTGTTGTTCCGATTGTACGTTCTTTTTGCATAAGATTTATCCTTTCTTTTGTCAATTCTCTTAGGGTTCCCGCAAAGTGACAGCTTTTGCAGCCATGCGTCGGCGGTCCTCATCTATTGCTGCATAGTGTTTTTTGGTTGTATTGACATCCTTGTGTCCGAGTACGTCTGCGACGAGATAGATGTCACCGGTCTCTTTGTAAAGTGTAGTTCCATAAGTACTCCGCAGTTTATGAGGGGTGATTTTTTTATTTGGCGTCACCTGGCGGGCATACTTTTTCACCATATTTTCAACTGCCTGGACTCCCATACGGCGGCGCTGCGTGGATAAAAACAGTGCGTTTTCATGTCCCGGAAGAGGAGTGGCAGCTTCCCGCGTTGTATACAAGTATTGTTTCAGGGCATGTTCGACTTCCTCGCCAAAATAGATGACCATTTCATTTCCACCTTTTCGGACGACCGTAATCCCGTTATTTTTAAAATCAACATCCTGGATATCAAGTCCCACACATTCTGATACACGGATTCCGGTACCAAGGAGCAATGTGATAATCGCCAGATCCCGGTTTTTAGTCTTTTCATAGTAAACTTTTTTCTGTCCGGTGAGCTCATCGCCACCGTGTTCTACAAAGTCCAGAAGAGAAGCCACCTCGTCCGTATCCAGACGGACGATTGCTTTTTCGTGCAGCTTTGGCATATCGACAAACAGTGTTGGATTTTTCTCGATGATCTGATGCTTGAAATAGTAGCCGTAAAAGCTGCGCAGGGCAGACATCTTTCTGGCAAGTCCTTTTTCCGTGTTGGTAATTTGTTTTTCCTCCGGATTTTGGTAAACCTTTAAATATTCCTGATATTCTTCGATATCGACAGGAGAGAGCTGCTCCAGATCCTGCGGGGTAAACTGATCGATGGTATAATCCTTGTATACAGGATTGTTTTCCATCAGAAAGTGAAAGAATACTCGGATATCATATGCATAAGAAATTCTTGTTTTTGCAGAGGTGGTAGGTTCTGCAGCACGGAAATAATCTTTTGCAAAAGCCGGAAGTGTTTTTAAGATTTCCCGCAGACGCAACGTATTGTCAATATATTTTTGTTCATGATAAGTTTTTCGCTCAGTTGTCTGATTTGATTCCATAAAATAAAACGCCTCGTTCTTTTTTATTTATGAAGTTATTATAACATATTGAAAGATAGGCAACAATGATATCTTTGAATGGCCATTGCAGAACCCACAACAGGTTCAAAACAGGATCATTCTGGAGTAGTTGTTAAAAAAACGCTAATCTTTTGGAAAAATCAGTATTTGTCGTATAGATTGAAACAACTGAAAACACTGCTGTTTTGAGCAGTTAATTGGGAATTTCTACTGTAAGCGGTTCTTTTGCATATACATGGCAACCTAACCGATAACCGGCAAGAAGCTGCTCTTCTGAGAACCATATTTGATCCATTGTATTTACTGTGGCGTGTCCCTTTATAATCCGGACAACGCATTTTGCACAGTTTCCGCGACCGCCGCAGGCCGTCAAAATGTGGATATCGTTTTGTAAGAGATAATCTTGTAATCGTGTATTTGCCGGACATTCTATTAACATTTGTTTACCTTCTTTCTGTTCCTGTTTTGATCTTTTTTGTTTAATGGATATATTATAAAGTATGTGATTCATACTTTCAATGCTTTTATAAAAAAGGAATGCTGCAGTACAGATAAGCTCTATCTGCCTGACAGCATTCCTTTTTGGAGTGAATTTATATCAATTACATGGGGTGTAAATGATATCTGTATGATATAAAAACAATTATTGTGGAAATTCTGTTGTGTAATACGGGATGATCAAATGTTCTCCGGTTTGTATGGTTTCAGATTCCAGCTGATTGATCTGTTTCAATTCTTTGATGTATTCTTTCACAGCTGTTTCAGATTCTGAGTCTATATGGCGTTCTGCAAGGCTCCACAAAGAGTCTCCCTCCTGGATTACAATGCTTTTGTAGCATTTGAATTGCACAGGCTCTTCCGTTCTTGAATTCTGTGCAAAAGACAGAAAGCTTCCAAATAAAAAGCACCCGCAAAATAAAATAAGTGTAATAACTGCTGACATCTTTTTCTTTTTCTCATTGTAAAATCCCCCTGAACATAATGAAACAAGCAAAAAGAACATACGTTCTGACTACACAAAGAAGTATATCACCAGAACGTATGTTTGTCAACTAGGTTATTATCTGTTTTTTTGGAAAGACTACTCTTCTGCTGTTATGGTTTCCAGGTTTGCAAATTGGGAGTGATACAGCTTCTGATAGGTACCGTTTTTTCTTAAGAGTTCTTCATGCGTTCCCTGCTCAATGATATTTCCGTTATCTACGACCAGGATCAGGTCGGCATTGCGTATCGTTGAAAGCCGGTGGGCAATGACAAAAGAGGTTCGCCCTGTCATGACTTTCTGCATTGCGTCCTGGAGCATCCGTTCCAGACGGGTATCGACTGCTGATGTAGCTTCGTCGAGAATCAGAATCCTCGGGTTTTTTAAAATAGCTCTTGCGATTGTGAGAAGCTGTTTTTCTCCCTGAGAAATATTGTTGGACTCTTCATTGATCATAGAGTCATAGCCATGGCTCAGCGTAGAAATATAATGGTGGATATTTGCCATTTTTGCTGCGTCAACTACTTCGTCTTTTCGGGCAGTCAAAGATCCGTAACGGATGTTTTCAAAAATACTGCCGGAAAACAGCCAGGTATCCTGAAGAACGAGAGAAAACAGGCTGCGAAGATCACTTCGGTCCATGTCCCGGATATCAATTCCGTCAATTTTGATGGATCCGCCGTTCACATCGTAGAAACGAAGCAGCAGATTCATCAGCGTGGTCTTTCCGGCACCGGTAGGCCCGACAATCGCAACCATTTGTCCGGACTGTACCCAGAAGCTGACATCTTTCATCAAAAGTTCATCTGTGTAACCAAACTGCACGTGGTCAAATGTTACGTTTCCCTGAATTTGGGAGACATCAATCTTAACACTGCCTTTTTGTACCTCTTCTGTTTCATTTAACAGCGTAAAAATCCGGTTCATGGCAGCATAGGCGGACTGTACCTGGGAAGACAGCTGAGATACCTGGGATAACGGATCATTGATCTGCCAGATATAACGGATAAATGCCTGCAGATTCCCTACGGTGACAGAACCGTTTATGACAAAAAAGCTTCCCATGACGGCAATGCTTCCAATCGTCAGATAGGTGACGAGGGATACAAACGGCGAAATCAAGGAAGAAAGGAACTGAGCCTTAAATGCGGCATCTGCCATCTTTTGATTGACTGCAGAAAATCTGTTGCAGGAATCTTTCTGTCGGTTGAAAAGGAGAATTTCGTTAAATCCGCCGTATAATTCTGTAATCGTTCCGTTCAACTCTCCTACCATCTCCTGCTGCAGATCAAACAGTTTTTGTGAACGTTTTACAAATCCAAATGTGATCAGTATGGTCAGAGGAATAATCAAAAGTGCTGTCAGTGCCATCCAGACATTGATGGAAAACATCATGAAGATGACAAACAGGAAGGTGAGGATTGCTGCAAATACGCGGGAAAGCGTTTGCTGGAGTGCATTACTCAGTGTATCGACGTCGTTTGTAACACTGCTTAAAATATCTCCAAATGCGTGGTCATCAAAATATTTGACCGGGAGACGCTGGATTTTTTTCTGCAGTGCATTGCGGATGTCATGCATAGTTTTCTGAATGGCGTCTGTGAGGAAAACTGATGTAATCAGCTGTGAGATCGTCTTTAGGATGTACAGACACAACAGAATCCCCATAAAACGGAACAGGATTGAAAATTGAACGTGCGCTCCCGGGACTCCCTGCAGGATTTTCGCACCGTCACTGGCAAGCTGCGTGGTGATCTTCCTTCCATCATAGGATTCAGGGCAAATGTCAGATTGGTCACTATGATCATAAACAGTGCGATCGACAACCTGATACGGTATGGACGGACGAACCCGAGCAGTTCACGGATACAGTTTCGAAAGGTCAGTTTATTCTCAGGCATAAGTCAATTCCTCCTTGCTCAGCTGGGAAGCTGCAATTTCGTAATAAATCGGACAGGATGCAAGCAGCTCCCTGTGAGTTCCGATTCCGGCAATTTTGCTTCATCCAGAACTACGATCTTATCTGCGTCCAGAATCGTAGAAACCCGTTGTGCCACAAGAAAGACGATGGCGTTTTTAATCTCCGGTTTCAGAGCTTTTCTAAGTCGGGCATCTGTCTTAAAATCCAGAGCAGAAAAGGAATCGTCATAGATGTAGATCTCCGGCTTTCGGATCAAAGCACGGGCGATCGACAGACGCTGTTTCTGACCGCCGGAGACATTGGTTGCTCCTTCAACGATCTGTTCCTGGAACTGATGTGGTTTTTCCATAATAAAATCATATGCCTGGGCAATCTTTGCGGCATGAATGATTTCATCCATTGTGGCATCCGGTTTTCCAAAGCGGATATTTTCTTCGATTGTTCCGGAAAACAGGTGTGCTTTCTGCGGAACAAATCCGATTTTACTTCGAAGAGCATTGATATCCAGATCTTCGATTTTTTGACCGTCAATGTAAATATTTCCAGAAGCGCGGTCATAAAATCTTGGAATTAGCTGGATCAGGGAGCTTTTTCCGGAACCTGTGCTTCCGATAAAGGCAACGGTCTCTCCGCTTTTTGCGGAAAAAGAAATATCTTTCAGTACAGCTTCCTCTCCATCCGGGTAAACGAAATCCACATGCTCGAAGATCACGCTGTGTTCACCGGACCCAGAATCTGTCTGAGCATTCCCGGGATGATTTTCAATTGAAGTTTCTGTATTCAATACGGCCATAATTCGCTTTGCAGAGATGCTGGCTCTCGGATACAGCATAAAAACCATACAGAAAAGCATGACAGAAAACATAGCATGAAACAGATATTCCATGAAAGCCACCAGCTTTCCGACCTGCAGAGTCTGTGCATCGATCATGTTTGCTGCTGTCAGATAGATACACAAAGCGGCCAGATTCATCAAAAGGAAAAAGACCGGTTCTGTGGAAGACATCAGCTTGAACAGATTTTGAGACTGTTCCATGAAGTAGCTGTTTTCACTGTCAAAGCGTTCGGATTCGTAGCCATCATTGTTAAAAGAGCGAATCACACGGATTCCGGTGAGATTTTCACGGAAGATGCGATTGATACGATCCAGAGAATTCTGTTGTCTGTCACTGAGCGGTCCCGATATTTTTCCTACGATCACAACGCCCAGGATGATTACAGGGACGGTGGATGCAATGATCAAAGAGAGATTCAAAGAGGAACGGATCGTCAGAGTGAAGCTGACAATGATCATGATCGGTGTCAAAAGTGCGGTCCGTAAAATCACATTCAAAAACGTCATGATCTGAAATGCATCATTGTTTGTCCGGGTGATCAAAGAAGCGATACCAAACTGATTCATCTCATTGTGTGAGAATGTCTGTACTTTCTGAAATACATCTTCTCTGATATCCCGTGTTACAGATGTGGAAATTTTGGCACAGCAGTATCCAAGCAGGATCGTTCCGGATACACCGATCAAAGAAATCACTGCGATCACGATTCCCATGCGGATTAAATACTGTTTGTCCTGATTCATGATCCCATTATCGATCATTTCAGATACGATCGTCGGAATGCCAAGCTCTACAAGTGCAAATCCGAATACGGAAATAATATTTAAAACAAACAGCTTCTTGTATCGCTTCAGGTAGTGAAGAATAAGTTGCATAAGTAGATTACCTCCTAAAAAAAGTATGTCTGTTTTAGTCACCTTATCTACAATAAACTATAGAGTAAGACGATGGTCAAGCAGAAAACAAAAAATCATAAGAAAATATAGAAATCGAACATAGTTTCCAAACAAATGTTTGATTTTTGCAGTGTGCTATGATAAAATGAACTAAATAATGAGTCGGAAAGAACTTGCAGGAGGGTTATTATGTCAAAAGGAACGATTACAGATAAGCAGAGAGAGATTTTAGAATATATCAAATCACAGATATTAGAGCGCGGGTTTCCACCGGCAGTACGTGAGATTTGTGAGGCAGTGAATCTGAAGTCCACGTCTTCCGTACATTCTCATCTGGAGACACTGGAGAGAAACGGGTATATCCACAGAGATCCTACGAAGCCAAGAGCGATTGAGATTCTGGACGATGAATTTAATCTTCTCAGAAGAGAGGTTGTCAATGTCCCTCTGATCGGGCGTGTGGCTGCCGGGGAGCCGCTTCTGGCACAGGAGAATATTGAGAACTACTTCCCGATACCGGTAGAGATGATGCCAAATAAGCAGACGTTTCTTCTGGAGGTAAAAGGAGAAAGCATGGTCAATGCCGGCATTCTGGATGGAGATATGGTTCTTGTTCAGGAAGAACATACGGCAGAAAATGGAGATATGGTGGTTGCATTGATTGAGGATGGTGCGACTGTGAAGACCTTCTATCGGGAAGAAGGAATCATCCGCCTTCAGCCGGAGAATGATTTTATGGATCCAATCATCGTAAAAGATGTTTCCATTATCGGAAAAGTCATTGGAGTATTTCGCTTCTTCCGGTAGACGGATACATTATTATAAAAGCGGGAATCAGACGACGCTTACATCAGACTGATTCCCGCTTTTTTACTGATCTTCTATTCTTTTTACAACTCAGAAAAATCTACATGCTTTCCGTCTCTCCAGATACGTTCCAGATCATAAAACAGACGGTTTTCTTTGTCGAAAACATGGACGATGATCTCGCCGAAATCCATCAGCACCCAGTTTCCGGAGCCATATCCTTCTCTCTGTTTCATTTCATATCCGGCTTTTGAAAGTTCTTCTTCCACGTTGTCTACCAGTGCACGTACCTGGCTTTCACTGTTTCCGTTTGCAATGATAAAATAATCTGCAAGGACGGAAACCTGAGAGATATCAATTACCTGGATATCCTCGCCTTTTTTATCGTCCAGTGCCTGATAAGCAAGACGTGCCATAAGTTTTGACTGTTCCATAATTTGTTCTCCTTTCCGGATTGTCCGATATCCCTTTACAGGGATATTGCGGCTTTATTTTTATAATACTGACAGGTTTTTTCTGTCATAGGATCTACTTTTCTTCCGGCTCTTTTTAAGAATGCCAGAGTTGATTCTGCTGTCATGCAGACAGCGGTGTCGATGTCATCAAATGCGGCAGTTCGCACTTCGGCCAGCCCCGGAATCTTTTTTCTTCCGGGTTCGATATAATCTGCCAGATAGACGATTTTTTCAATCATGGTCATGGCCGGACGCCCGGTTGTGTGATAGGTGATCGCATCCAGAATCTCCGAATCTGTGATGCCGTATTCGTATTCTGCAAAATAGGCACCCAATCTGGCATGGATCAGCGCAGGAACCTCCAGTTCGGCATCTGACAGTTTAATGTGATGCTTCCTGCAGAGCAGGATTTGTTCATTGACGTCGCAATATTTTCCACAATCATGCAAAAGACCGGCAGTCATGCTTTTTGGACATCCGCTCCATGGCGCATAGCCATGGAAGCAGCGGTGTACATGACGCCGAGAGTGTGGATATAACGTTCTTCTTTCAGCTTCTTTTCAAGCTTTTTGCGGATGGCAGTTAATTCAGTTGTCATGACCTCTCCTCTTCTCTTTTGGTATATAATTGCAGTTTTTGAATATAATCTGCAACAGAATCCGGAACCATATAGCGGATCGAACGCTTTTGGGCAGCACGATTTCGGATCGTTGTCGATGAAATCTCCAGAAGCGGTGCCTGTAAAAGTTCGATCTTTGCCTGGTAATTCGTTTCCAGATACTGAATCTGACGCTGCATATCAAAAGAATCTTTATCATCCCGCATTGCTGCCAGAATGGTACAGGATGGAAAAATCTCTTTGAAATATTTCCATTGTTCGATGGAAAAGAGAGAATCCGCTCCAAGAATAAAGAAATATTCATTTTCAGGATACAGCGCATGAAATTCCTGCAGAGTTTTATACGTGTAAGAATGACAGTCTTTTTTTGCCTCGTGAAGGGAAAGTTGAAAATGCGGGTTTTCTCTCACAGCAAGCCGTACCATTTCAACCGGTGTGCAAGCGCTTCTTCTGTATCTTCCACTTCTTTGTGAGGCGGATTTCCGTTGGGCAGAAACCAGACTTCATCCAGATGGAACTGCTCATAGGCAAATTCACCAAGCAGCAGATGTCCGATATGAATCGGGTCAAAGGTTCCGCCCATAATTCCGATTCTCATAGAAATCTCCTACGGAAGTACGATTTTTTTCTTATCGTCTTTTCCTTCTTTGTACAATACAATTTTTTTGCCGATGACCTGTACGACCTGAGAACGGGTGCGCTCAGCCACCATTTCTGCCAAAGCTCTCGGATCATCCGCACAGTTCTGCAATACACTGATCTTGATCAGTTCACGTGCATCCAAAGCCTCGCTGATCGCCTGTGTAAGGCTTGGAGTCATGCTGGATTTTCCAATCTGAAAGATCGGATCCATGGTCATGGCAAGACTTTTTAAATAGGCTCTCTGTTTTGTTGTCATGATATTCAATCTCCTGTTAAAATATATGAAATTTATTTATAGTAATCAAACTGCAGGCCGTACATTTTCACGGTATCGCCTTCCTGAATACCTGCTTCTTCCAATTTGTCCAGAATACCGGTTTCTTTTAAGAATTTCTGGAAGAAAGCGAATCCCTTTTCGGAATCCAGATTGGTGTAACCAAGCATCTTTTCAATTTTCGGACCTTCTACCACATAGACATCTTTTTCTTTTTCTACTGTGTAAGGAAGCTCTTCATAAATCAGTTCGTCCTCCGGGAAGAATTCCTGTTCAAATACGATCGGAGGTACATCCATAGTCTGAATCTGTTCACTTACATAGTAGAGCAGTTCTTTTAAGCCCTGTCCGGATACTCCGGAGATTGGGAATACTTTGATGCCCTGTGGCTCAAACTCCTCCTTCAGGCGCTGAATCGGATCGTCATCTTCACTGTAGATCAGATCTGTTTTATTTGCTGCGATCACCTGCGGGCGCTTTGCAATTTCAGGATTGTAGGCCTGAAGTTCAGCGTTGATCTTATAGATGTCATCTACCGGATCACGTCCTTCTGTTCCGGCTGCGTCTACGACATGGATCATCATTTTTGTCCGCTCAATGTGACGTAAAAATTCATGTCCAAGTCCGACACCCTCGGAAGCTCCTTCGATCAGTCCCGGGATATCGGCAACGACAAATCCCTTTGCTCCCTCCAGGTCTACCACTCCAAGATTTGGATTCAGTGTTGTGAAGTGGTAGTTGGCAATCTTCGGCTGTGCATTTGTGACTCTGGAAAGGAAGGTGGATTTTCCGACATTTGGAAATCCGATCAATCCGACGTCAGCAATGACTTTCAGTTCCAGATTGACTTCCAGTTCCATGGCAGGCTGTCCAGGCTGCGCGTATTTCGGAACCTGCATAGTAGCAGTTGCAAAATGCTGATTTCCAAGTCCGCCTTTTCCGCCTTTTAACACGATCTGTCTGCGGTTGTCTCCTGACATATCTGCAATGACTTTTCCGGTCTTGGATTCTTTGATCACGGTCCCTTCCGGAACACGAAGAACCAGATCTTTGCCGTCCTTTCCGTGGCATTTTCTCTTGCCGCCTTCTTCTCCATCTCCGGCAGCATATTTTCGTTTGTGACGGTAATCAATCAGTGTGTTGAGTCCTTCATCTACTTCAAAAATCAGATCACCGCCTCTTCCGCCGTCTCCGCCGTCCGGACCTCCGTTTGGCACGTAAAGTTCCCGGCGGAAGCTGCAGTGTCCGTCCCCGCCTTTGCCGGAACGGATGAATATTTTCGCTCTGTCTGCAAACATTGTTTTTTCCTCTTCAAAAATTAGAATCAATTGTTTTGGTACCAATGTGTGTGGTGTTTTACGAAAAAGAAGCCTCAGACTAAGAAGTCTGAGGCTTTCTCACGGTAATTATTCAGCTACCGGATAGATAGAAACCTGTTTTTTGTCTCTTCCTTTTCTTTCGAATCTGACAACACCGTCAACTAATGCGAACAATGTGTCATCTCCTCCGCGTCCTACGTTCACACCTGGGTGAATCTTTGTTCCGCGCTGTCTGTAAAGGATATTTCCGGCTTTTACGAACTGTCCGTCAGCTCTCTTTGCACCTAATCTCTTAGCTTCAGAGTCACGTCCGTTTCGTGTGGAACCAACTCCTTTTTTATGAGCAAAATACTGAAGGTTTAATTTCATCATGGTTGTTACACCTCCTTGAAAATGATATCAATGTATGGTTCATATTCGCTGTCTTCTTCTATCTCCTGTAATCCAAGAACCATAGATTTGAACAGCAGCTTGGCATCATGAGAAGGTTTTCGGATGAATCGAAATTCAATCATCCCGGTCTCTTCATCAGAAACAAGAGAAATCTTATCTGATGTGAAACGTTCAATCGAATTGAGTGTGTTGATGACCAGTACAGACACTGCCGCACAGACCACATCACTTCCCGCTTCCGAATACCCCGCATGTCCGAGTACATCCAGACCTGCATAGTCATGATTTACTGTCTTATAAACGGTTACCTTGATCATATGACAGATTAAGCGTTGATTTTTTCAATCTTAACTGCTGTGTACTGCTGTCTGTGACCATTTTTCTTATGGTATCCAGTTTTTCTCTTATACTTGTAAACGATCACTTTTTTAGCTTTTCCGTCACCGATTACAGAAGCTGTAACTGTTGCACCTGCTACTGTAGCTCTCCAACAACTAATTTGTCATTGCTTACTGCCAGCACCTGGTCAAATGTATAAGTCTCTCCAGCTTCTACACCAAGTTTTTCTACTTTAATGATATCGCCTTCTGCTACTTTGTACTGTTTACCACCTGTTGCTATAATTGCGTACATATGGCACCTCCTATTATCATTACTCGCCAGCTTCGGTGTCTGAATCAGAACTTGAAAACCTCGCTGTGCGGCATACCGTGTTAGTATAGCACGCATATTCCATATAAGTCAATAGGAAGCAGAAAAATATTTTAAAAATATGTATTATTTGTCGCATTCATTCAATTTGTCATAGCAATATTCGATGATGCTGCGCCTTGTGATAATACCGATAAATTTGTTCTGGTCATCTACGACCGGAACAAAATTCTGGCTCATTGCCCGGCTGATCAAATCTTTCATATCGGAATCTGCAGCCACTGCGATATAATCTGCTTTTCGCTCAAAATCATGAATAAAGATATGTTCTGCTTCTTTCAGATTCAGATTGGTATATTTTTTCATCCCCCAGAGCAGATCACCTTCTGTAATCGTTCCAACATACTCTCCCTGACGGTTCAGCATGGGGATTGAAGCATATTTGTGATGTTCCATTGTCTCCAGAACCTGACGGAGTGTGCAGTCATCATAGACATATGCAACCTCCTGTTTTGGATGTAAAAAGAACAAAATGTTCATCGTGTCACCTCTGTCTTTAAATCTGTGTTTCTACAAAAATCTGGTACAGTGCACGGATGGCGTTTTTGAAGTCATCGTGTCTTACACCGACAATGATATTCAGCTCGCTGGATCCCTGGTCGATCATCTTGACATTGATATGGGCATGGGCAAGGGCGGAGAAAATTCTTCCGGCAGTGCCGCGTGTGGAACGCATTCCTCTTCCGACGATAGCGATCAGAGCAAGATCAGACTCCAGTTCAATGTGGTCCGGATTCACAGCTTTATGGATTCCGGCCAGTACCTGCTGTTCTTTCTCTTCGAACTCATCTTTATGTACAAAAATTGTCATTGTATCGATGCCGGAAGGCATATGCTCGATGGAAATACCGTTTTTATCAAACTCTTCCAGTACCTTGCGGCAGAATCCGATCTCGGAGTTCATCATTGCTTTTTCAATGGTCACGGCAGCAAATCCATCTGTCCCGGCAATTCCGGTAATGGTATATTTTGGCTGTCTGCAGGTACTCTCTACGATCAGTGTGCCCTTGTCCTGTGGAGCATTGGTGTTGCGGATATTGATCGGGATGCCGACTTTACGGACAGGGAAGATCGCATCCTCATGAAGTACAGTTGCCCCCATATAAGAAAGTTCACGAAGTTCACGGTAGGTGATTGTCTCGATGGATTTTGGATTTGTAACAATGCGTGGATCTGCGATCAGAAATCCGGATACATCGGTCCAGTTTTCATACAGGTCAGCCATAGCTGCACGGGCAACCAGAGAGCCTGTGATATCAGAACCGCCGCGGGAAAAAGTGACAATGGTTCCGTCTTCTTTCGCACCGTAGAATCCAGGGATGACAGCAAATTCTTCCCCTTCAAGACGAAGGGAGAGCAATTCGTTTGTTTTCTCGTCATCCAGACTGCCGTCTTCATGAAAGCGGATCACTTCAGCTGCATCGATAAAACAAAATCCCAGATAATTTGCCATAATGATACCATTTAAATATTCTCCCCGGGATGCAGCATAATCTCTTCCGATTTTTTTGCCAAAATTCACGATCATATCGAATTCATGATCCAGTGAAAGTTCCAGATTCAGACCGTCGATGATCTCGTTATATCTTGCATGGATCTCATCCAGAAGGCTTGTGAATTTCTTTTCACGGATCGCAAGATTGTAGCAGCTGTAAAGCATATCTGTGACCTTTGTGTCGCTGGAACTGCGTTTTCCCGGAGCAGAAGGTACTACATAGCGTCTGGACTTGTCTGCCCGGATGATATCTCCTACTTTTTTGAATTGTTCGGCACTGGCGAGAGAACTTCCACCGAATTTTACTACTTTCTTCATCTTCTTTCCTCCAACTGTATATTATTTCAAATTAGATGCATAGATGTTTGTAAAACGCACGCTCTATCATTTCGCTTTCCTATTATACAGGGTATTTTCAGGATTGTAAATCATAGATTTCAAAAAAACCGAGTGTACTCCGAAATGTTAAAAAGTAACATCAGCATATTGTGCCTGTGTCACGTTCTTTAAGTCATCCGGAGAAAGCTTCAGCTGCATTCCAAGCTTTCCGCCGCTGACATAGATATAATCCAGCGTTTGGGCGTTCTCCTGAATGGTTGTCGGAAATGCTTTTTTCATACCGATCGCGGTACAGCCGCCCCGTACATACCCGGTCACAGTTGTGATCTCTCTGACAGGGAGCATTTCCACAGACTTTTCTCCTACTGCCCGGGCTGCTTTTTTCAGATCCAGCTCTGCTTCAATGGGGATGACAAACACATAATGGGAACCGCTCTTTCCGGTTGTGACCAAGGTTTTATACACCCGTTCATGAGGCAGCCCCAGTGTGTCGGCTGTACTGATCCCATCGGTAAAATTGTCACATTCATAAGTCTGGTATTCGTAGGAAATCTTGCTGCGGTCCAAAATGCGCATGGCGTTTGTTTTTAATTCTTTTTTACTCAACGTGTTCACTTCTTTCTGGTGATTTTTCGGCTTTGTCACGGACGCATTCGTGAAGCGGACGCCGTACTTTTTACGGGTTACTTCTACTAACTGGAGTGCTGTGACATCCACAACGGACGTCTGAATCGGGTCTTCTCCAAGAAAACGGCGGAATTGTTTTAATAGCTCCTGCATCATGTCCGGATCATCCATGTTGATAAAGTCAATCAGGATAATTCCGGAAATATTGCGCAGGCGGATCTGCCGTGCTGTTTCCTTTGCCGCTTCCAGATTGATCTTTAAATACGTTTCCGCACTTTTCTTTTTTGTCTTCGCAGAATATTTTCCGGAATTGACATCTACCACGGTCAGTGCTTCTGTCGGTTGAATGACAAGATAAGCGCCGTTTTTCAGCCAGACGTATTCTTTGAGTGCGCGTTCCACGGCAATGTCGGTACTGTAAGTTTGGAAAGCGGCAGAAGCTGTTCCTCATAAAACTGAAGTTTGGAGAGATCTTCCGGCTGCTCTGCCTGCAAAAATCCGTGAATCTGCTGATACAGCTTGGGATCATCGGTAATGATTGCTGACAATCCGTCTGCGTATACATTTTTCAAATCTGTAATATAAGACGGAGGGGCCTCCTGCAGACAGGAAAAGCAAGTCCGAAACGGAGCAGTTTCTTTTAACTTGACACAGGCATTCTCCAGTTTCTGAATCTCCTCAAGTACCGTCTCAAAGGGAACGTCCTTTGCATTCGTACGAATGATCAGCCCGTAGTCCTCATTTTTGAGATGACTCAGTTTTTCTTTGTACGTATCCCGAAGAGAACGGGGAAGCTTCCCGGAAGTACCGATCCTGGTATTTCCGGTTGTCAGTACTGCATACCGCCCGGTAAAATTGATATTGCTGCTGACAGTCGGCGCTTTTGTCTTGACTGCTTCCCTGCTGATCTGAACGACCAGCTCGTCTCCGATACAAAGCGGTTTTTTCCCGATTTTATGGGTAAAGATCGCCTGAGGCGCCTGACTTAGGTCGTAGTAGCATTCTTTTCCCGGAGCGATCTCGATAAAAGCGGCTCCGATATTCGCCGCGATATTTTTTACTTTTCCGATGTAAATATCTCCGAGTACAGGTTGTCTGTGCTGATCAGAGTCCGGAAGACTGCAGTGGATCTCTGCGATTACATCATTTTCAAGAAGAAAAGTCCAGATCTTCCCTTCTTTTTTCAGCATTAAAATTTTTCGTACTGCCATTTATTATGATACCTCTCTTTTTTGTACTGTCCAAACACAGCAGGATTTATTCGATCACTGTACCGAGAGATTCTAAGGTTACCAGATTTCGTGCGTTCTCATCCCCGGAATCAGCATACATTTCCAGACGGCACAGTGCAAATTTTAACTGTGTGGCATCTGCATCTAAAAACCGGCAGAATGCTTCCATGACAAGCCCCGGTTTTAAATTCTCCACACTTCCGGCAGCGAGCTGCATAAAGAGCTTGTGATCCTGCACTTCCATCCGGTAGATCAAAGGTTTGATGTCCACTTCTTTTTCGCTGCGTTTTGTCTGTTTTAAGATGCGGATCTCAGACTGCGCGAGAAAGGCATCCATCTGTGTTTCCCAGTCGTCCGGCAGTGTTCCCGGCACAAGATCAAGAAGATAGTCTGCTGCCGCGACAATCGCCATTCCGGTCATCTTCTTTTCCTCTGCGATCTGGCGGAAACTTAAAACTTCGATTCCCTCTACCATAACGGCATTTAAACGGGATACCGCTTCAGCACTGGAAATGGACTCTTTCAGTTCGATATCAAAATATTCTCCTTCGCTTGTAATCCCGATTCCCAGCGGATTTGCAAAGGA
>ENA-OQCK01000026-OQCK01000026.1-human-gut-metagenome-genome-assembly--contig:-NODE-26-length-80592-cov-2.740583_pt1 | contig 80592 bp, 98 predicted proteins | sample MGYA00242498_ERZ504578 | MGnify/ENA primary metagenome ERZ504578 (study PRJEB26092, sample SAMD00036229) | human gut metagenome | host: Homo sapiens | study: EMG produced TPA metagenomics assembly of...
CTGACAATATCGCAATGGGAAGTAACATTCTGGTGCTGTATTGTTCCTGATTATCTTCAATGCTGTACAGTTTGTTGTTCGTTGGTGGCTGATGCACTGGTCCTACAACCTTGGTACAAAGGCTGTAACCATGCTGACAAGCAACGCTAAGGAATTCACTCGTGCTGCATCTATTCTGGGTATCTTCGTTGTTGGTGGTCTGATTGCCAACTACGGTGCTACTTCTCTGCGTATTACTGTTGGTTCTCCTACAATCAACATTCAGAGTCTGATTGATGGAATTCTGCCAAAGCTGATTCCATTACTGATTACGCTTGGTATCTATACACTGATCAAAAAAGGCTGGACACCTGTTAAATGTATCCTTCTGATTCTGGTTACAGGTATCGTTGGATGTGCATTCGGTATCTGGCTGGTGATTCCAAAGCTATGGATAACGATGGAAACACAATCGCAGGTGGATACAACCCGCTGGTTGAATGGTACACTTACGATGGCGGTGAAAAAGAACCTTCTGCTAAAGAGCAGAAACACGCAACTCAGGAAATCATTAAGCAGCTGCAGGATCTGGGTATCAAGATTGATGCTACTGCAGACGCTATTAGTGACTTAGGCTACGGCGGTTCTGGTTACGAACAGAAATAATAGTATTTCGCTATTATAGATAAATAGTAAAAAGCTCTCTCTACTTTAACGTACAGTTCATACGTGGAAAAGGTTTCTTCGGAAACCTTTTTTCTAAATATAGCGCTGAATTACAGTGTCTGTACTCCGTTTCAATTATGATATATATTCTTGTACCGTTTTCAATGAAGGAATGAGGTATTTTATGAACCCTATTTTATTAGTCATTATTATGATCGGCGGTATCCTTATCCTGGCCTATCAGATAACAAAGAACAGACTGCTGAATAGCTTGAACAGGGCTTTGACAGCAAATGATAAGGAGGCAATCAACAGGATTACCGATAAGTCTTTGAATCAGCGAATTTTATCTCCTTATGTATGTGATTTATATATGCTGCGTGTTCTTTTCAAAACCGGGCAGATTGAAGAACTAAAGGAACATCTGAACCTCGTACTGGATAAGCCATATACACTTGAGAAAAGAAAAGATATTCTGGACATTTACTATTATCAGTTCTTATTTAAAGACGATGCAGAGTACGCTGAAATACTGCTGGACCGGATTAGAGAAACCAATGATGCAGCCTATATTGAATACAATACAAATGCTTACAAGGTGATGATTCTAAAGCATACAGACTTACTGGAGGATATGATTCAGGGTATTGATGATAAAAAATATCATGGATTTGCCTTGGGAATAACTTTATATCTGGCAGCCTTGCAGTATTATTATTTAAACGATATGGAAAATGCGCGTATTTTCTTTTACAATAGTCTGAGCTGTTTCCATGCGAAGTCGATCTATGCTGCGCATGCACAGGCCTGGGTGGATAAGCTGAGTAAGGATATGAATGCAGCTGATCTGGATTATTGAAATATGCAATGATTTGTTGATTACTATCGTAAATAAAAAAAGAGGAAATCTGAGGTTTCGTGTTAACCTTTACCGATTTCTTCTTTTTATTTACAAAGCGTACTTCCTTATTTTACTATTCTAAGGTGTCTCTATAAAGAATACAGTAAAAACCGTGAATAGACTCATGCTGTTGAAAAGTAAAAGCATCAGTAATCTAGATCCTCGGCACCAAGTTCTTCCGTCAACCGGTCAACATACGCCTTTGCTTTTGCATAGTAAAAGGATTTTTTGTTAAAGCAGCTCAAACTGTTATAGAAATATGTTCTTGCATTATCCTTATCCTGAAGAAGCAGGTATTGCATTCCTACCATAAAGACAGCAATTCCCAGCCCTAGCCCCGAATACTTCTTATTTTCTATTCCTTCTATCATGGTGTCCAGCAGATCTGTATTATGTTCAATCATAACAGAATATGCTTCTTCATTGTATGTTATATACTGTGGATCATTTGTTTCCCTGATTTTCTCCAATAGCCTGAACGCCCATTCCTTATCTTCATGGAATAAAAAAATGATAAAAATAAATATCCAATACTTCCTTACGCTTTTCCAGAGTATACGGCTTCTCCAGCGTTTCCATAAGATATTTTTTAAAACCGATATTATCACCTTTATTTAAGAGTGCACGCAAAATATAAAGATCACAGACAAAGCTTCCCATAAAGCGTTTATAGAATGACTTTTCTGAAAGCTGCAGGACCAGATCATAATTCTGATTTTGCATTGCCTTACTGACTTTGGATAATACATGGTTTTTTATCATTTGATATGCCAGAAAGCATACGATAAAACCAACTGCTATAACGATTGCCATACCGTCCATTAAATCACCTCGTTCATTTGATTTAGAAAAAGACCATAGACCGAAGTGCTATGATCTTTTCTTTCGATACACATTCATGTATCTTAAGTAGGATGAGAGAGTTTTAGATAATCGTAAACCTTATTCAGGCATTGTTACGTTGACACCAGCTTTATTCAACTGATCAACAACGCCCTGGATTGCATCGTATGCCTGCTGACCTGTTTTCTCTGCAGCTGCAGGTTCAGGATAGTCATACCAAGAAACAAGTGGATCATATCCACCATTGATAGAAGCACCGTTTTCATCAATTGCCTTAGAGTCACCGGCAAAGATTCCAAATGCGCATCCGACAATACCAGCTACCAGAATCAGAAGGATACATTTGATCGGTGTCCAACCCTTTTTGATTAAGAAGAACAGACCGATTGTGATAACCAGCGGTAACAGCTTCGGCAAGATACCGTTCAACAGATTCTGAACATTGATAGCAGGATCTGCAATAGCGATACGAAGTGAAGTGGAACCATAGTTGGCAATCAATGCACCTACTGTAAAGATACCAAGAATACTAGCAGCACGAGTGAATTCCTTAGCGTTGCTTGTCAGCATGGTTACAGCCTTTGTACCAAGTTGTAGGACCAGTGCATCAGAAAATAACGAACCGCAAACTGTACAGCGTTGAAGATTACCAGAAACAGAATAGCACCAATGATGCTCTTATCATTCAATGCCATGTTAGCCGTGATACCCGCTGTAATTGGAACTAATGTCAACCAGAACAGCGCATCACCGATACCACCCAGAGGACCGGCAGCGGAAATACGTACGGAACGAATTGTAGCTGTTTCAGCCTTGTTCTGTTCCAGAGATAATACGATACCCATAACGAAGGTTACCAGGAATGGATGCGTATTCAGGAAGTCCAGGTTATGTGCCATGGAAGCCTTTAAATCCTCTTTGTTTGTATGAATCTTTTTCAGACCTGGGAGGATTCCCCACAGCCATCCGCAGGCCTGCATTCTTTCATAGTTGAAAGAAGCCTGCAGGAAGCATGACATCCATACCATTTTATTCAGTGTTTTCTTATCCAGCTTAGCTGCCGGAGTTAAATCGCTATATCTTTCAGGAATATTATATGCCATCAGAAACACCTCCTACATTTGAACCTGCACTGTTTTTGATTTTTGTGTTGATCTGGTAGTCATATAATGCAATAGCCAGACCTACGAATGCACACAGCAGCAGTGTTGCGCTGCTAACAGATTCGATACCCATACAGATGTTAGCCATAACGAAACCTGCGAACAGGAATCCCCACATTCGCCGGACATCATAACCTTCATCAGGATAGCGAATCCGACAAACTTCATAGCACCACCGGCAGCGTCTAATCCAGCCATTACCCAAGAGAACTGGAAGGACAGGTCTTTCAGTGTTACACCAAGTTTTGATCCACCATAAACACCAGCTACAGCCAGGATACCGAACAGGATACCCAGGATAGCCATTTCTGTAAAGTTAATCATTGCAATTGCTTTTCCGTCTGCCTCTTCAGCAGCTTTATCAGCTTTTGCCATTAAACCTGACATAATAGTAAATGTTAATGTTACTGCATACTGCCCGAATACTGCGAATGGAATAGCCAAACCTACAGCCAGACCTACACCTTCTGCAGTCGGTTCAAGATTCATGGAAACTGCGAACACAGCTGTCATGATTGTACCCATAATTGCGTTAGGCGGCTGCGCTCCACCGATTGGCATACTACCAATCTGTACTAGCTGATAAGCACCACCGACAACGATACCTAATTCAAAGTTACCTAAGATAGCACCAATAATTGGTCCCAGTACAATAGGCTGATACAGGGATTCTAAGAAACTGAACTGGTCAATACCCATAATGAACGCCACTATGAATACCAGTAAAGCTTGAATGATATTTACATCCATGTTGTTTCTCCTTTCAAATCAATGATTTAAGATAAGATTTTTTTAATTTTTCGATAAATTATTATTTGAATAATTTATCAAGATTTTCTACAGGTGTATCTGGAACACGTTTAATTTCCAGCTCTACGCCCAAGTCCTGTAGTTTCTTGAAAGTCGCAACATCGTCATCATCTACAGCAACGCTGGTGGCAACCTGACGCTTGCCGTCTGCCATATGCATGTTTCCGATATTGACTTTCTTAATAGGTACTCCACCTTCTACTAATCTTAGTACATCCTGTGGAGTTTCACAGATAATTGCAATGTGCTGTGCTGGACTTGCTTTTCCGATAATGTCAATTGTCTTCTGAATTGAGAAGAAACGTGTCTGCGCATAAGCCGGTGCAGCCATGTTCATCAATCCCTGACGGAATTCATCTGTAGACACTGCATCATTGGCTACTAACAGAAGGTTAGCTCCTACAACTCCACACCACTGTGTTGCAACCTGTCCGTGAATCAAACGGTTATCAATTCTTGTTAATACGATATCTGGCATTTTGCTCTCTCCCTTCTACCATTAGACATGAACTAATTTACCGAACCTTGATGAGTGGATTCGATAAGTAAACCCTTTCAGTTCACTTAGATTCTATGTCAAAAAACAGCATAATTCTTTACACTTTTTATCAGTGATTTTGCACTTTTTAGTAATTTTCCGGAGATTTTGCAGGTAAATAATGCAAACTATCAGAAATATACATACCAGCATCAAAATTTTACATATTCCCATGATTTTTGTTAATTGTGTGATAAATAAATTAAATTTGTCTTTTTTTATTACCATTTCCATTTTATGAAAACACTTACATAAAAATATAGAGTTTTCAGTGATTTCATTGCTGCTTGATTTTCTTCCTTTTTCCTTTTATATCAAATCTGAATTTGATATACTAATAGTAATGAGAGGGTGATTGCTTTGTTTAATAAAACAACAAGTTTTATTTTCAATAAATACGGTGAAATCGTCAATGAACTCACAAAGCACCAGACACCGAAGCTCAGTCGCACAATTGTAAAGCTGAAGGACAAGAGCTTTGATAATTTCATGTTCTATACCAGTGACATCTATGTTCGCGTACAGAGCGGAATCGTTATGCTGGTCGTCACAAAGGATGATACTGCCAGAAGCTATGAGCGTTTTGTAGTACATCGCCATATCAAAATACGAAAGGGCGTTAAATTTAATTTTCTATGCATATCCTCCAGTGCTAAGCTGGAAGTGGAGATGGATTTCAAGGCAAAGAAGAGACAGATGTCTACCTATGACCATAATCCAATCGTCTATGAGCCAATCGTACCAACCTTTGAGATAAAAGAAATTCTAGCCTATTATTATCAGGTCCGCAATGCCAGCTATACCTTTCCAGGTGAGAAGCACAATTACTGGGAGCTGACCTTCATCGACAATGGCGAGCTGGAAACGACTGTGGATGGAGAAACGTATCAGCTGGATGAATTGGATCTTATTTTATATGCGCCCGGGCAGTACCATACCCAGAAAACCGGTCACGCAAAATCATGTTCCTATCTCACCATCATGTTTGATATGGAAATACCCGATTCCTATCTTGTCACGAATCGTGTCTACAATGCCCACCGTGATATCCACAACGCTTTAAACAATTTTATTAAGGTCTCCGGCAATGATATGCTTTATGACAGTGAATTGATGCTATGTTACATGAAGGAGCTGCTTATCAAAATTCTGCAATATGACTTCCTTACCAGTTCCCCTGTCGCATCAACACCGATGCAGCAGCGGTTTGAAAATGAGCTGTTAAATGAAATCGTAATTTTTATCAATGACAGCATCTATGAACAGATCACCATCGAGGAAATCTGTCTGAAATTCTCAATATCACGCTCCAGCCTGCAGACGCTCTTTAAAAATAACCTTGGGGTTGCGCCGAAGCAGTATATCAGTGACCTGAAGCTTAACAAAAGCAAGCTGCTCATTAAAGAGAGTGTCTACACAATCAGCGAAATCGCCAGTATGATGGGATTTACCTCCATTCACTATTTTTCAAGGAAATTCAAGCAGCAGTTCGGTATCACTCCGACAGATTATGCAAAGACGATTTACAATTAGCAGCATCTGTAAAGCGTATGGTTATCACAACACACACAGATATGTTCACAGATTCCTATTAGAAATATGGAATGAGTTGGTTTATGAAGGAAGAAAAACTCATATTCAAACAATGATTCATAAAAGGCAGCTGAAAACCAGACGATTTCTTGTATTGTCTGGTTTTTATGTCCTCATGTATATGAATTCAGATGAAAAAGCGAATTATTCTTCTGAGAGAACAGGTAAATGTATAAAAAATGTATTTTGTATGCGGAAAAGTTTATGCCAGCGGTAGCAGAAGAATAGAAGCAATCACGTGATTCTGCAACAGCTCTGTGGTAATCACAAAGGGATATTCTTTCATATAGGAAAGACTTCTGAAACTTTAGTGTCGAATTCATAGAAAAAGCACACAATTCCAGCGTGGTTTTGTGTGCTTTTCATTATTTTGTTTTCGAAGAGTTTCTTTTCTCCAGCACCTGGTTGACCGCAAGTCTGGAAATTGTAATTTCAATTCCTTTTGCACTTCAACATCGAGGTACTCTTCCTTTGCACGGATAATCTTTCCCCTGATACCGCCTGCGAACAGGATATCCTTCCCCGGCTTCATACGGTTGAGCTGATCCTTCAGTTCTTCTCTTTTCTTTTTCATCATACGTGCGCTGACGATATAATAGATGAGCAGAAAGCAGATGAGCAGAAAACCAAGGGTGATGCAGCACCAGAGTATGGTATGCCAATCAATCATGCATCAGCTTCCTCTTAGATTCCGTCTGTTGGCTCTTCCTGCTGAACAGGCTTAAATTCATAACGAACAACCTGATCTTTTCCAGTGTTCATTGCCATTTCAGTCAGCATACCCAGTTCTTCTACAAACTGCGTCCCATATTGACTTCAATCAGCATCGGCAGGTTTGTACCGGCAACAACTTCAACATTGCCTCTCGGGTATCCTACCATAACTGCAGTTTGAATGGAGACCCTCCACCAAGGTCAGACAGAACCAGAACGCCTTCGCAGTCCTTCAGCTCGTCCAGTGCTTTTGTTAATTCGCGTTCCAGGTCATCTACAGAATAGCTTTCCAGGAAGTCTACTGCTACATAATTCTTTGGTTCTCCGGCAATCAGCTTCAATGAGCTGGTCAATCCGGATGCAAAATTACCGTGTCCGGTTACGATTAGTCCGATCATCTTTATATCCTCCGTTCCTATCTCTTTGTGTAAGGGTGCAGAATTACGCCCTTTACAACACGGTTAACCTCTCCTGTAGGACATGGGTTATCCGGAGTTATATCATATGATAAAGATTTGAATAATGCAAGTACCTGTGCAGCAACGATGTAATCAAATCCAAGGAATGCGTTTTCATGCTCATTGTCCAGATCGAATGAGAATGCATAGTCAACCAGACCTGCAACCTCTTCATCTCTCTTATTCATGATTGCCATCAGCTTGTTTCCTTTACGCTGCGGGCTCATTTCCTTAATCAGATCACTTCATACTGACGGGTATATGGATCGTCACTCAGATAAACGATGGTCAGGGTGTCATCATTGATGATGGATTTCGGTCCATGACGGAATCCCATTGGAGAATCATACATTGTCGCAACGCGTCCGGCAGTCAGCTCCAGAATCTTCAGCTGAGATTCCTGTGCGATTCCCTTCAGGCAGTTTGCGCCAAGATAAACGATACGGTTGAAGTCATATGCGCCTACAGCATCCTTGAAGAATTCCCAGTTGTTGGCAAGCATTCTTTCTGCAGCCTTGATAACGTCCTCCAGCTCTGCTTTCACTTCATCCAGATTATCCAGACTGAAGCACAGCAGGGTGGCCAGCATCATATTAGAGAAGCTGGAAGTCATAGCGAAGCTTTGATCGTGTGTTTCAGGAGTCAGATTGATTGCATATGCATTCTCTCTTTTTTCCGCTGCCTTTGAAAGAGCACCCTCATGATTGCAGGTAATAAACAGATGATACAGATTCTTACCGCATACTTCATCCGCTACATCTACTGCACCTACAGATTCCGGTGAGTTTCCGCTGCGTCCGTAAGAGATCAGCAGGGTTGGTTTTGTCTGTGACAGATAGTTTTCCGGAGCTGCCACGATATCTGTAGTGGCATATGATTTTGTTTTATAGTTTGTTCTCTTGCTCACATATGTGAAGATGGCGTTTCCAACGAATTCACTGGTACCTGCGCCTGTCAGAATGATATCATAGTCATCGTGTTTCGTTACGTTTTCGATAAATGCCTTGATTTCTTCCTTGTGTTCCTCTACCTGCTTGATTGTTTTTTTCCAGGTGTTCGGCTGCTGGTTAATTTCTGTTGCCGTGTAAATTCCTTTTAAACTTTCCCATTCTTTTGTGTCTTTTCCAAAGATCATGTTCCTTCACTCCTTTTCCGGATTTGAAATCCTTTTCATTACGATTTCATTATAGCTCAGCGTTTATAAAAAACAACGAGGTGCGCAAAATGTTGTTAATTTGTACAAAATTATTGCTAATTTATATTCTTGTTTTGCTAGACGAAAAAAGCGTTTCCATATATAATGTAAACTAGAGGTGATAACATGGCTAATAAAGCTGTAAATAAGAAGAAAAAAGGCATGAGCGGTGAAGATCTTGCCGGCATGCATATCTATAAGGATGATCACAACCGCTATGTGTATTATAATGTTTTCGATCATGTTGGTTACATTCTGAACGATATTCCAAAATACAAAACCTACAGCTCCCGTTTCATTGTAGGTCTGATTGGCGGTATTCTGGCATACTCCTTTGATTTGGGTGCTCTGCTTTCCATTATCATTGGTGTTGCGGCTTACGCACTGATGGAGGTAAAATTCCGTTTGTTCCTGAAAAAGCAGACGCAGATACCGAATTTCAAGCCGAAGGAACGCCCGCCGAGACTGCTGACTGCCGCAAGTGAAGAAACAAAGAAAATTTATATGAAAATAGCCGCTTATCTGTTGTTTGGTATTCTGATCATTCTGCTTCCGTTCTCGGAGGGTGGCTATGATGATCTGATGAAAGCCATGTGTATTGCATTGGGCATTCTTGCAATCGGTGTTTCACTGTTTCAGGTTCGCGCTCTGTTTTATAAAAAAGCCAATCCTTCTTTGACAGATAAGAAATAAGTAATGAACGGATATCCGCTATATGGATATCTTTTTTTATCCCTTTCTGTCTTCCTTTATCAAAGGATGTATGGATTTTCATATGAGCCAGCACTTCCTCCTATGAGTGCCTGTGTCTGTTTTCAGAATGCACCTTAGGATTTCCATTACCTTCGCAGATGATCTCCAACCGGATGACTATGCTTCCCTTTGCTGGAAAGGCCTGTGTTTCAGGTAAACAAAAAAAGATATGCCGGATGCATATCCTTAATAATATTCATGAATCCAGAGCGGCCGCAGTGCAGAAGCAAAGGCCTCGGCAGCGGATTTCACCTCCAGATTGTAAAGCTTGTTGAAAAGCTCCGGATTATTGATTCTGCCATGATGAATGGCTGTTTTTTGGAATCAGCAGCGGAAATATTTTTTCCAGTTTCTCACTCTGGGATACCTCTACAAGTATCTCCTGTTCCCTGCCGATTGCCGCCTTCAACAGACGCATCAATACGACAGATTCCAGATAGATTGCTTCTTCCACATGAATCTCCTGTTTTTTCTTATGGAAAATCAGATAGCCGCAAACCTCCCCCTGCCGGTTCCGATATACCACCATCTGCTTCTGTGTAACCACAATTTCGTTTTGCAGAAGTACATAATATTCCCGATCACGCACATAGCAGCCGTCAAAGTGCTTTGTAAAATTCTGATAGGCCTGTAACAGCTCCTGCGGCTCAGCCGCATAGGATATGTTTGTCAGCGAAACCTTGTGCAGACATTCTCTGGGAACCGTATACAGCTTTCTCTCATACACGGTCTCAAATCCGAACTGCTCATACAGCTTTGGATAAAAGCCGCGAATCAGTGTTACCAGATGATTGTGTCCCGCCTCATCAAGCGCCGATTCCATCAGTCTGCGCATATGTCCTCTTCTGCGATAATCAGGCAGCGTGGACACACCGAGTATGTAGCTGATTTTCAGCTGCTTGTCGCGTAAACGAAGGATATGCTCATTGAGCTGCAGACTGGAAATAATGCGCTGATCCTGTTCCAGAGCAATACAGCGTCCCTTGTCGAATATATTTTTAAAATAAAAATTCAGATAATTTCGGTTTTGATTTGGATACGACTGCTTCCATAATTCATATATTTCTGCCTTGTCCTGCTTCCCTGCATCTCTCAGCATACGTTACTCATCATCCCGTTCTGTGAATTCCACATCAATGACATCATCGGAATCCAGATTGGAATTGTTGCCGGTTGTATACTCTTCCTGCTGCTGGTTCCATTCATTTTCATATTCCTCCATATGCCTGCGTACCTTTCGCTTGGCATACCAGATAAGTATGGAAAATGCAATCACAATAATTGCAACGATCGGCAATATCACCGGCAGCAGTGTTATCACAATATAAATGACCAGGCAGATAAAGAGTAGATAAATGATAACATCCATGTACGATTTCCTCGCTTTCTTCTCTCATTATAATATAAAACCGCACATCTGTGAATGTAAAAGCGTAAAAACTTAACCTGCCCCGGCATCTGTCTGTTCTTTTTCCACAGTCCGCTGCTTCTTTTTGCGTTTGTGCAGCATATACAGCAGCATGAGCAGCCAGAGCAGTAAAGCAGCACCGAAATACAGCGGACCGACAAGTGCAGGACGGCTTTTGGTTTTCACTTCGGCAGGCTTAGCCATCGTCTGTGTGGCATCATAGGCACTTTCCAGACGTTTTTCATACGTATATTCCGGATTGCGGATCATCGGATAGGCGTGCCCCTGCTTCATCAGCTCCTCCTGTACCAGCTTATCATCAGCGAACAGATACACGGGAACCGGCTCTTCGATCTTGCTGGAAGGATCAATTTCAAAACGGATGGATGTTGCATCCTCCAGCAGCTCACAGGTCTTTTGCCAGCCCTCTTCCTTTGTTATTTTCGTATTGAACAGCGAAACTCTGAATTCACTGTCCTGACTTTTCAAAACAATCTGATCCTGGCTGCAGCTGACCAGCTTTGCAGAATAGCTTGTCGCATGCAAGAAAGGAAAAAGTGCAAACATAATAAACAGTCTTAATTTCATAAGATCACCCTTTATAGTCTGCACTTTCTATTCGATTTTATTCCTTGCGATACTGATCTGCCAGTTCCCGCAGCTTTGCAAGGCGATGCTTCATACCGGATTTGGATATCGTTTCATTGAATTCCTCTGCACAGTATTCACACAGCTCGTTCAGGCTGGCTTCCGGCAGCTGTTTTCTGGCATATGCGACATGCTGAAGCTTTTCCGGAAGGCTGTCCAGGGTGCGATAGGTCTCGATCCACTGAATATCCTCCAGCTGTTTTTTGCCGGCGGTTATGCTTTTCATTTCATTTGCCAGCTCACAGTTGTCCAACCGTGTTAAGGAATTCATGAAATCCCGCTGAATGCGGCTGTCCTCAAAGGTGAATACCGCATCACTTGCTCCCACACAGCGCAGAAAGTCACTGATTTTATCACTGGCCTTCAGGTAGACAACCTCCTGATTCCGACGCCGGATCTGCTTGGCAGGAAGATCAAAGCGCTGCATCAGCTTCCATATGAATTGGCCAAATCCACATTCTGGGTACTGATTTCCAGATGGTAGTTGGATTTGCTTGGAGAATTCACAGACCCTCCGGCCAGAAACGCACCCGCCAGATATGCTCTGGCACAGCATTCCTTGCGTACCATCTTGCTGGAGGGATGGTTCTGCAGTCCGCGCTCTGTCATAATTTCCAGATCACGAAGTATTTCCATCGCCTTGTTTTTCACGCGGATTACATAGATGTTGTTTTTCTTCAGTTTCATCTTCTTTATGACAGACAGCTGTGTATCCACCTGATACAGCTCCTTTAAAAAGCGAAACACGCGCTTGGCGGTATTGGCATTTTCCGTTTTTACCGTCAGATGCATACCCTCCGATGTAAAATTCATCGTAGAGCACATCTGCAAGACAGCAGTCAGCTCCGCCTTCATGCAGCAGGGATGCAGCTCATTTGCCGCAATCTGCGATTTTACTTCCGTTGTAAACGACATTTCTATTCATCCTTACTGTTTATAATCTCTCCGAGAACATCCCGGATTTTATTTGAATCATGGCGGATCAGATCATCATCGAAATTCAATACATCCCGATATAGAATTTGATAGGAATGCTCCTCCTGTGCAACCCGTACAGGTTCACTTCCCATATCCTTGTATTTTTCAAGAATATGACGCTGGGCACGGTTGTTGTGTGTGATTACGATATCCACCGCCTCCGAAAAGGAGTGCTTCTGTATGGCCGCAACATGGTCCTCCAGCGTGAAATCATCCGTTTCCCCCGGCTGGGTCATGGCATTGCAGAAGTAAATCTTTTTTACCGGATTGCTGCGCAGCTGCTCCACAACACCGTCAACAATCAGATTCGGCATAATACTGGTATACAGACTTCCGATACCGTATACGATGACATCCGCTTCATGAATTGCCTGCAGGGCTTCTCTGGTTGGTTCCACGCGCTGCTGATAAAACACCTTTTCTATCCGGTTGTTGAAGTTTGGAATATTGCTTTCCCCACGTACAATCGTTCCATCCTCCATCACGGCATACAGGGTGATGACCTGCAGCGAGCTTGGAATGATCTGTCCCTTTACGTTGAGAAACTTTGAGAATGTAGGATAGCTTCCATAAAGCTTCCGGTTGTTTTTGTCATGGCGGTCAGGATCAGGTTTCCCAGGTTGTGTCCGCCGACATCATCACAATCCCCGTCAAATCGATAGTTCATAAGAGACGTAAAGATACTCTCCTCCTCCGCCATGGCGCACATGACATTGCGTACATCCCCCATGGCAGGGATATGAAACTGACGTCGGATCCGCCCGGTGCTTCCCCCGTCATCCGCTACGGTGACAATGGCCGTCAGATCGATATTCTCAATCTGCTTCATACCACGCAGCATAACAGATAAACCAGTCCCTCCGCCGATTACGACTACATTTTTCATTCGGTCAGCCTACTTTCTTATCTCTGTGTGATTTATAGCAATGATAATGGTCCCTATAGTGGGAATACAGCCAGTTGGTGACAGACACGCTTCGGTGGTGCCCTCCGGTACAGCCGATTCCCACGGTTAAATGATTTTCTTTTCATTTTTATACTGGATAAACACATAGTCCAGAAAGCTTTTCAGATGACGGATAAATTCCTTCGTCTGATCAAAGCTCATGACATAATCATAGACCGGAGCATCATCGCCAGTCTGTTCACGCAGCTCCTCTATATAATATGGATTCGGAAGAAATCTGACATCAAAAACAAGGTCTACATCCATCGGTACGCCATGCTTAAAGCCAAAGGATACGAAGGAAATCGAGAAGACCGGCTTGCTGTTGAGTGAGAGCTTCTCCATCAGCACACTTTTCAAGCCGTGCTGATCCATCATGGTCGTGTCGATGTGAAGGACCGCACGTTCATTCAGCGCGTTGAACATATCACGTTCCACCTCGATAGCCTCCTCCAGCGTATTCGCCTTGGAAAACATCATCATCGGGTGATGGCGTCTTGTGAATTTATAGCGCAGCAGCAGCTTTTCATTGGATGCGTCCAGAAAAACCACGCGTACATTTACATCTATATTCTCAAAATACTGCAGGAACTTCGGATAATCGATCGCAGTCGTTGCCAGAGCGATATTGCTGTAGCGCGGATCCGGCTTGGCGTTGATAATTTTTCCCAGAGATTCCAGCAGCTGCACGGGGAAATTATCAATGCAGTGATATCCCATATCCTCCAGAATACCCATGGCCGTCGTTTTACCGGTCCGGACATTCCTGTTATCAATACTACGTTCTGTTCGTTCATTGCTACCACCTCATATCATAAGTTTACCACAGCATACAGGTGTGCGCCAGTTTTTAAGCAAAAATATAAGAATGTGGACATTCCTCCTTGTACTTATGAGAAAAGCAGATACGTAAATGTATTGGCTTTGTTCACATAGTGCTTTGTCTGTCTGCCCGCCTGTTTTCTGTCATGGATAGCCGTTTGTTCAATTGGCTGTGAACTACCGCCAGCTATATAGCAAGCGGCTTTTAATGAATGCCTGCACATTCATCAAAACGTTTTGTTCGTGTTCAGATACACGTACTGGTACGAGGCGTTTTCTTTTTATGCGAATAGGAGCGTTATGGGCATAGCTTCCTGCATGTGCATTTCTACCATATCTCAGAAAGCGTTTACCGCAGTTTTCGATGTAAGCGTTTTAACATTACCGCATCAATATGGTAAAACGTTTTATCAAAACTGTTGACACCGCTTTCACTCCGTGATATTATATCCCCGTAAACGTGATAAAACGTTTTATCAAGGAGATGAAAGACATGAGGTTCCTTTGTAAGGATAATGCGCTTACCGCATCCATCTACATTGATTTGCGTAGAAAAGTGAATTTCAAAGAATACAGAAAAGAGGATGTGGAAACGGCGATTGCCAATTCCCTGTACTCCGTTGTGGTATTTGATGATAAGCGTCCCATCGGCATTGCCCGTATTGTCGGAGATGGCCGTATCGCCTTCTTTATCAAGGATGTGGTGGTGGATCCTGCTTATCAGAAGAACCGGATCGGAAATCTTCTGATGCAGAAGCTGCAGGAATATCTTGCAGGCGCTGCCTGTGAGGGTGCCTACATCGGTCTCATGTCCACACCGAACTGTGTTCCCTTCTATAAAAAGCATGGCTTTCTGGAGCGTCCATGTGACGGAATGGGGCCGGGTATGGTGAAATTTTATGATCCCTGTGAGGTGAGAAAATGAAAAAAGTGATTGTATTAGGTAGTTTAAACATGGATCTGACCATACAGTGTGTCGATCTTCCAAGAACGGGGAGACCATCAACGGATCTGATTTCTTTGTCAATCCGGGCGGTAAGGGTGGCAACCAGGCGGTAGCTGCAGCCAAGCTGGGGGCCGAAACGCATATGATTGCCAATATCGGCAATGATGTGTTCGGAGAACAGCTGCTGGAGGCACTGCAGGGCTATGGTGTTCATACGAAAGGCGTTTTCCGTGATGCGCATGAAACCAGCGGAGTTGCAATGATTATCCGAAGTCATGGAGATAACCGCATCATTCTGGGGAATGGAGCAAACCATACGCTGCCGGAAGCGGCCTTCGTGGAAATGCTGCAGAAGCTGGCACGAAAGGATGATATCTTCCTGACACAGCTGGAAAATGATTATGCACTGGTAAGAAACGCATTGCGTCATGCAAAGCAGGCGGGCATGTACACGATGTTAAATCCCGCACCTGCCGTGTTCTGGACAGTGATGTGTATGAGCATCTGGATCTGATTGTTGTGAATCAGAGTGAATGCGAGCTGTTGACCGGGATTTATCCAAGTGATGAGGAGTCCTGTATGGAAGCCTTGCTCAGCTTTGAAGCCAGAGGTGTGGATGCGCTTATCACACTTGGAACACACGGCAGTATGTGCAATGCCTTTGGCAGGTATCTGTTTGTACCTGCACAAAGGTGGAAACCGTTGACACTACAGGAGCCGGAGATTCCTTTATCGGAGCTCTCTGCAGCTGCCTGTCAAGGGATGTGGATATGAAGGAAGCCATGGAATTTGCGACCAGAGTTGCGGCACTCACCGTAACACGCAGAGGCGCACAGGCATCCATCCCGTATAAAAAGGAAGTAGAGCACTACTTCAAGGAGGAAAACTGATATGAACAAACGTCCGATTATCATCGATACCGATCCGGGTATTGATGACGCACTCGCCATTGCCATTGCATTATTCTCAGATGAGCTGGATGTCCGTCTGATTTCAACCGTTGCAGGTAATGTCGGTCTGGATAAGGTAACCTACAACGCCCTGCGCCTGTTGAAATACTTTGGGCGTGAGGATGTTCCGGTGGCTGTGGGTGCCGACCGACCGCTGATTCGTGAATTTGAAGATGCCAGCAGTGTACATGGAAAAAGCGGTATGGAGGGCTTTGATTTTGAAGAGCCGACGCAGCAGCCGTTAAAGGAAAATGCCGTTGATGCCATGCGCAATGTCATCATGAACAGCAGCGAGCCGGTAACTCTGGTTCCAATTGCACCGCTGACCAATATCGCGCTGCTGTTGAAGACCTACCCCGAGGTGAAGCGGAATATCCGTGAAATCGTCCTCATGGGAGGCAGCGCAAGCCGTGGAAACAAGGGTGTCATGGCTGAATTTAACATCGCATTGGATCCGGAAGCCGCACATATGGTATTCCACAGCGGTGTAAAGCTGACAATGGTTGGACTGGATGTCGGATTAAAAGCTCTGGTATTGCCGGAAGACAGTGAGGAAATCCGCACCATGAACAAAACCGGGGAAATGGCATACTGCCTGTTTAAGAAATACCGCGGGGGAAGCTTTCGCACCGGGCTGAAAATGTATGATGCAACAGCGGTTGCCTATCTGTTGAAGCCGGAGCTGTTTGAGGCGGTGGAAACGTATCTGGATGTCGAACTGCATGGCACGATGACTGCCGGCTGTACGCTGGTTGATCTGAAGGGCTATTTAGGGAAAGAGCCGAATGCCACAGTTTGTCTGGATATCGACGGGAATGCATTCCGTACATGGTTCAAGGAAGCCATTGCGAAATGCAGATAGAATGTATAATATAAAAGGAGAGAACACATATGAATGATATCATTATGTATGGATCTGCACTGATTGCCGTTATTATCGTCGTTATCATGCTGATCAAAAAAATGGATATTAAAGTCACACTGTTTGCCATGGGTATTGTGTTGATGTATATCGCAATCGCCATGGGAAATCCAATCGCAATCAAGGAATTTGAATCAACCGGTCTTACCGTACTGGATCCGCTGAAGGCTGTAATCGATCAATTCAAGAGTACACTTCCGGCTGCCGGCTTCATCATTCTGATTCTGGGCGCTATTCCGCCTATATGACGAGCATCGGTGCCAATGAGGTTACGGTTCATACTCTTACCAAGCCAATCAAGAAAATTAAATCGGTATATATCCTTGTTCCACTGGTATTCCTGATAGGAAATGTACTGTCTCTTGTAATTCCAAGTGCTTCCAACCTTGCCATCATCCTGCTTGCGACACTGTATCCTGTTTTGCGTCAGGCCGGTATGTCTCCGTTGACCGCAGCGGCAGTCATTGCCACTACCGCAACGGTTATGCCGACTCCTCTTGGCGGTGACAATGTTGCCGTAGCAACAGAGCTTGCAAAATATCCTGCATTTGCAGGTATGAGTGTTACCGACTATGTTATCCAGTACCATGCCATGATTTCCGTACCGACCTGATTGTTATGGCCGTTGTGCACTTCTTCTGGCAGAAGTTTATGGACAAGAAAAACACAGGTAAGCTGGAAGACAATGTTGAGGTTCACGAGGTTAAGGCGATTCCGGAAGGCGGATTGTATCGTTTTGTTTATACATTGCTTCCCATCTTCCCGATTCTGCTTCTTATCGTTGTTTATATCATTCGCAGCGTAACCGGAAGTAATGTTGATATCAGTGTTGAGGTAGCTTCTCTGCTCTCCTTCCTGATCGCTATCGTGTGTGAAATTATACGTACGAAGGATAGTGGAAAGGTATTGAAGCAAACAGAAGATTTCTTCAAGGGAATGGGAAGTTCCATGCCAATCGTTGCACTGCTGGTTGCAGCTAGTGTATTTGTATTAGGTCTGAATTCCATTGGTCTGATCGATGCTTTACAGACTGCCATGCTTGGTGTTCAGGGATCAGGAATGGGCTTTGTACTTCCGTTGATTCTGATGGGACTGAGATTCTGATTGTACTGCTGAGCGGAAGTGGAACAGCATTGTTCTATGCCATGGTTCCTTTGATGGTACCACTGGCTGAAGCTGCCGGAATCTCTGCCATCGCCGTATCCATTCCGATGGGACTGTGCGGTAATCTGATGCGTGCGGTATCCCCTGTTGCAGCCGTTGTTGTCATTGTTGCCGGTACGATTAAAGCGAACCCTCTGGATATTGTTAAGCGTACCTCTGTTCCTATGATCGCCGGTGTTGTTACCATGTTTGTTTTATCCATGATCATGTTCCTGTAAAATCATCAGCAATCCCTGCAGGATTATGATAAAATAAAGGTAATTATCAGGAAGGGTAATTACCTTTTTAAAAATTACAGTGCAGGAGGAGTATATGAAAGTGACCATTAAGGACATCGCAAAAAAGCAGGTGTCAGTGTCAGTACGGTGTCGCTCGTGTTGAACGATAGACCATGCCGTGTAGCTCAGCAGACACGCGACACCATCAAGGACATTGCGAAGCAGTATAATTATAAGGTCAATCAGACCGCAAGAAGTCTGGTCACCAGAAAATCGAATATTCTGGGCCTCATCATCCCGGATATCGAAAACCTGTTCTTCTCCGCATTATGCAAACGGATGGAGGAATACCTCCGGGAGCTGGGATACGCACTCATGATCGTAAATTCCAATGATCATGCAGCGGATGACAGCATGCTCATCGATCTCCTTGTTTCAAGAGGGGTTGACGGTCTTGGTATCACCGTCAGCAATGAATCCTTTCAGGATGAAACGATACGCAAAAAGCTGGCATCCCTTTCCATCCCCTATGTGATGATTGACCGTATGTATCCCGATCTGAATTGCAGCAAGGTTTATTTTGATAACGAATCAGGTGCTTATATGGCCATTGAAAAGCTAGTGAAAAGCGGCCACAAAAAAATCGCATGCATCGGAATTTCTTCCGCAAGCAAAACTGGGGCGAGCCGTGTTGCAGGCTATCGCAAAGCTATGCAGCAGTTCCAGCTGGAGGTTCGTGAAGATTATGTTCTCGATGGAAATTATCGCTTTCAGGGTGGATATACCTGTGCAAAGCAGCTGATGAAGATGGATGTTACCGCTGCCTTTATCTGTAATGATATGATGACACTGGGGGTCATGCGTTACTTCCAGGAGCATCATGTCCGCATACCGCAGGATATATCCATCGTCAGCTATGACAACACATTAAACCGGTTTACGCTGGGTACTGAGATCACAAGTGTGGATCAGAATGTCGGACTGCTGGCGAAAACTTCCTGTAATGAGCTGCTGGCACAGCTGCGTGATCCTGCGCATCGTCAACAGGATATCTGTCTGAAGCCGCAGCTGATTGAAAAAGACAGCGTACAAATCATATAATACAAAAAGTGCACCATGGCATCACCCGGGTGTACTTTTTTCATGTATAACCGCACTGGCTTTGGTTCAGGATGTGAATTGGCCTGTATCATTGAAACAGTCTTTGCAGAATTCGCAGGAAGGGAGCACTGCTTTCCCATACCTCCCCCATGATGTTACCGGATTGAGAAATCGTTTCATACTGTTCACCGGTTATCATGTCCTTTAAGGCAGCCGGATTCAATGTAAGAAATTCCCGCAGTACGGCGCTTTGCGACTGCTTTATCTGTGAAGAGCCTGTATTCTTGTTCTTCCCTGTATATAATTGCTCTGTATCCGCATAATCTGCTTGGGCTGTCGTCTGTATTGCATCCGGTTTTCCTTCATGTTTCTCCATCCTGATCACCTTCTCTTTTTTTCTCTGTTCTTTTTTTACAGCTTCGCTTATCTGTGAGGCATCCTGTCCAATCGTCCAAGGTATTGTTTCGTCTTTGTCATTCGGTGTATCCGGTACATAGGGAGACTCTCCTCTTCCACCGCCCTGCCCGTCATTTCCTTCTCCACCGCCATCATTTTTATTCTGGTCAGAAGCATCCGGAATCGGATTTCCGGCAGCATCATGCACCTTTAGCACATAGCTTCGTCCATCATAATATCCACCGATGATTTCAACTCTGGCATAGGTGAACGGTTCTGTTACCTGCAGCATATAAACAACAATATACGGTGGCAGGACAATGCTTCCCGGTGCATACTGCGACATGCTGTGAATGCTGTTGTGTTGAAATTTCCAATGCGTTTTGTCAGTGCTTGTATACAGATGAATCGCTTTGGCATTATATGCCCGCGGAAAATGAAAATAATAATCGGTATCATTGCGAATCATATACAGTGACATATCAAACACAGGTTCGCTGTCGGGGGATGATATAAAAGGGAAACGCATGCTCAATGATATCAATCCGTTCCCTGCTGCTTTCATCCGCAATACCATACAAATAAAATGGCTTGTGTGTCTGCATGCCACGCTCATATGCTGTGGTATCATACTGCAGGGATATCTGAAAGCTTTTTTCTTCTCCGGTTTCTGACACAGCAGTCACTTCAACCTGCTTAGGCAATGGCAGATCATCCACCATATGGGATTGCAGGGCTGCAATCTCCTTTGCCGGCATGGGAGTGTCCAGCTCCATGCTTTTCCAGCGGTTGATTGTTTTCGACGATAATAACCTCATTGCCGATATAGCAGCCGTCCGGTATCTGAATCGCCTTTGAACCAGTGCCGTTTACCTCAATGCGTGAATACTCAATTTGAAACCAGTCCGCAAGCACGCCGATGCTGTTGTCTCCGTTGGTATAGATATCAACATCCACCATACTTGCGGAATAATAATGTTCCTGATACGGATTTTTATTTAATACTCCGATTGCATTTTCACCCTCAGCACTGATATAATTCTTCTTATCTGTATATTTTGCATATAATCCTTCACCGCCGGCTATTTCCAGAGCTGTTCCCTCTGTGCTGTGAATGCGTAAACCAAATGCACTTACACCGGTATTCATATATACCAGCGGTCTGTTTTTTCCGCTGCCCTCTATCGTCAGTGTTTTTTCTTTATCGACAAACCCCCATGCAGCATCGTTATTGAAATTATCTATATTAACGTTGGAATCCCCATCGATGTTATGTTCAATTCTTACCTGATAGCCATTGGTATAATGGTAATCTCTCTGCTTGTGATGATATCCGCATTGATGATCATGTCACCCTGCATTTCAAATGTCCCACCCTGCGGATGCTCGTGTACAAAGCTGAGAAAGCGTTCAAATTCCGTTTGTATGCTATCAGCCGCATATACCGGTAACAAATAATGAAGCAGCATACATACCATGATTCCAATTCCTGTTATCCTTTTCATATTCTCTCACCTTTCACTGCATCACTTCTTCTATTTTAGCATATCCTGTCAGCCGGCAATATAACAGATTTCACATTTGAAGCATTCTTTATGCCATGGAATGTATTCCCTTCCGGTATTTATCTACCCTTCCTTATATTATGAGGTATCTGTTGTGATTTTTTTGTTCAGAAAGCCATGACAATCAGGAAATGATAAGAGGATGTGCATAGATTTACATTGTATGCATGAAGAAAGTCTGTTTTCATAAAGCAGATGATTGTTCGTTATACAAGATACTTTAAGAGACAGAAAGAGAAGCATCAATGCAGAAAAAAAGACAGGTCTTCCAATATCCATGCAGGATATTGCGGATGACTGTCTTTCTTTATCCCATTCGATTTACAGCTGTGTGAACATTTCCTTCGGTGCACCGCACAGAGGACACTTGAAATCCTCCGGAAGCTCTTCCCACTTTGTACCCGGGGCAATTCCCTGATCCGGCAGACCTGCCGCCTCATCGTATTCCCAGTTACAGATATCGCAAACGTATTTTGCCATAATCAGATCCCCTTTATCTCATGAAATGCATGCTGTGCCGCAATGGCTCCGTCGTTGGTTGCCGTAACAACCTGGCGCAGTTTTTTCGCAATGACGTCTCCGGCACCATAGATGCCCTTTGCCTTTGTTTCACAGTTTTCATCCACGATCATGTAGCCGCGCTCATCCAGGATACCCAGCCCCTCTAAAAAGGAGGTAGCCGGATCCAGTCCGATATACGGGAATATGCCATGTGTTTTCATTTCTGTTTCCACATTCGTATCCACATTTCGTATGACCAGACCGGTAACGCGCATGCCGTCATCGACAACACGCACCGGCACATGCTTTGTCACCACCGTGATTTTCGGATTATCCTTGATTGCATTTTGAACAATGCTGTCTGCACGGAATACATCCCGTCGTATTATGATATTCACCTTGCTGGCAAACTGTGTCAGATAATTTGCTTCCTCCAGCGCAGAGTTGCCGCCGCCGATGACCACAACCTCCTGATCGCGGAAAAATGCACCGTCGCATACTGCACAATAGGATACACCGCGTCCGACATTTTCCAGTTCCCCCGGCACATTCATCATACGCTCCTGTGTTCCGGTTGCCACAATGACAGCCTTTGCCTCATACTCCGTTCCATCCTCACAGACGATTTTTTTATATGCGCCATCCTCCACACGGATGACATTGCCATACAGGTATTCCGCACCAAAGGATGTGGAATGCTCAAACATATCGCTTGCCAGCTTGGCACCGTTTGTTTCAATAATGCCCGGCCAGTTGCTGATTTCCGCCGTCTTGATCAGCTTTCCTCCGGGAGCACCCATTTCCAGCATTGCTGTTTTCAAGCCGGCTCTGCTTCCATATATTGCCGCACTCATGCCGGCAGGTCCGGCACCAATGATAATTAAATCGTAACGTCGCTCCATTCGTGATCCTCCTTTATGATCGTAATCAGATCAGACATGTCTCTAATGATAGCACAGGGTTTGCACAACTGCATCTCTTGTGCCCGTGATTCTTCATAGACAAAGGCTACCGAGAAGGCGCCCATCTTCTTACATGCCTCTATATCCGTAGGTGCATCCCCTACATAGACAACATCATCATGCGGAACATGCAGCTGTTCACAGGCAGTCAGAATACCAATCGGATCGGGCTTCGGCCGCTCAACGTCCGCACCGCCCAGGATAATCTCAAAATACGATTCCAGATCAAACTGCTTCAATCCCATACGGACAATATCCTGCAGCTTGTTGGACATGACGGCAAGCGGATAATCGTTTGCTTTTAAATATTCCAGCGTTTCCTTCACATGGGGAATCGGCTTGACAAATTCATCATGATGCTCATGATTGTAAGCACGATAGCAGGCGATGATTTCATCTACCTGTTCCTCCTTGAAATAGCGCAAGAAGGACTGCTTCAGCGTAGGTCCCAGAAAGGACTGCTTTTCCTCTTCACTCAATGTATAGCCCGGCTTGTATTGTGCAAAGGTATGCTCAAAGGACTTGTAAATCAGCTCCTTGGTATCCACCAGTGTGCCGTCCAGATCAAAGATCACCGCCGGCTTGTGCTTTTTAAACGGATAGATGTTTTTAAATACCTTATCCCAGACACCGAGTATTCCTAAAATGCCGATCAGGACACCGAGCAGAGATACCAGCTGTGCGACGCGAAGTCCTCCCAGCATCAGGGAATCGGTTCGCATTCCTTCAATAAAGAAGCGAATCATGCCATACCATGCCAGATAGCAAATGCCAGATCCCCGCGTTTTTTTTTCTGCCGTGTTTTTTATAAACCACGGTAATCAATACGAAGCCAATCAGATTTCCGACGCTTTCATACAGGAAGGTCGGCTGACGGAATGCACCGTCAATATACATGTGATCACGGATAAAGGCCGGGAAATGATCATAGAAGCTGGCATTTACCACACCGCCATACGCCTCCTGATTTATGAAATTCCCCCAGCGGCCGATTGCCTGCGCAAGCATCATATTCGGAAAAACAACATCCATAATACGCAGTCCGTTATACTGATAGCGGCGGAAGTAGAACCATCCGAATATCGTTCCGGCAATCACACCTCCGTGAATTGCCAGACCGCCCTCCCATATATAGAAGATACGGATCGGGTCTGCCGCATACAGATTGTTCCATTCAAAGATAACATAATACAGACGGGCACCGATGATGGCGATCGGCAGCATCATCAGAAAGAAGTTTTCAAATACCTCTTCCTTATACCCCCATTTCTTAAACTGACGAAGAGATAAAAAATATGCCAGAAAGGCACCGGACAGAATCAGCACGGCGTACCATGTGACCTGTAAGGATCCTATCGTCAATACAGTTTTCATATCGGGAAAATTGTCATAAAAGCCTCCTATTGTTCATTCTTGTTCTTTTCGATATAGTCAAGGACACGCTGCTCAAACTCCTTGGCGCTGTCCATCCCCATGACGGATAACATATAATTCGTTACCGCAGATTCAATAATGACTGCCATAGAACGGCCTTCACGCACCGGGACAACGATTTTCGGTATGTCGATGCCCAGAATATTCTCATGCTTTTTTTCTTCGATTCCTACGCGGTCATAATCCTGATCCGCTTTCCACGGCTCCAGATTGACCTGGAAATTGATTTCTGCTTTAGGCAGGACAGAGCTTACGCCGAACATTCTGGATACATTGATGACACCGATTCCACGAATTTCCAGCATTTCCCGCAACAGCTCCGGAGCCTTCCCTACAATTTTGTTGTGGATTCGATAACAGTCCACTCGGTCATCCGCCACCAGCAGGTGACCGCGCTTGATCAGCTCCAATGCGATTTCACTTTTCCCCATTCCGCTTTCCCCGCGAATCAGTACACCTTTTCCATAGATGGAGAGCAGTCCTCCGTGAATGCACATACTGGTTGCCAGTTGCTCATCCAGAAACGCCACGATATCGACAATCAGACGGTAGGTCGGGGAGCTGGATAGGAAAATCGGAAAGTTTTTCCGCTTCGCATAGCGCTTTAATACATCCGGACACTTATGTCCCTTGGTCACAATAATGGCCGGTGTCTGTTCGTTGGTGATAAAGTCAAAGGATTTCCGCTGCTTGTGTACGCTCATTGTCGCAATATAGGCAATTTCCTTATCTCCGAGGATAACCAGCCGCTTCTGCTGGGAATTCTCAAAATAGCCTGCCAGCTCCAGACCGGGGCGGTTGGTATCCGCAATGACAATGGGACGCTCCAGAGATGCATCATCTCCGGTTATCTGTATGAAGTCAAAGTTTTCGACAAGCGTTCTGACTTTCACGATATTCTGTTCTTCCATATGCACTATCCTTCTCCAGTACCTTTTTCAGATACTGACCGGTATAGCTGTTTTCTACCTTGATGATCTGCTCCGGTGTTCCGCTCGCAATGATCGTACCGCCTTCGTCACCGCCCTCCGGACCGATATCAATGATATAATCCGCACTTTTGATAACATCCAGATTGTGTTCAATGACAATGACCGTATCACCGTTTTCCACGATCCGCTGCAATACCTCCAGAAGCTTTTTCACATCATGGGTATGCAGACCGGTTGTCGGCTCATCCAGTATAAACAGGGTTTTACCGGTTGCTTTTCTCTGCAGCTCGCTTGCCAGCTTGACACGCTGCGCTTCACCGCCGGACAAGGAGGTTGCACTCTGTCCCAGCTTGATGTAGCCCAGACCGACATCCTTCAGCGTCTGCAGCTTATGTTTAATTTTATGCATATTGGAGAAAAAGTCAATCGCTTCCTCCACGCTCATTTCCAGAACATCATAAATATTTTTTCCCTTGTAGGTTACCTGCAGGGTTTCTTCATTGTAGCGCTTGCCGCCGCATTCCTCGCATGGGACATAGACATCCGGCAAAAAGTGCATGGATATGCGCAGGATGCCATCTCCCTGACAGGCTTCACAGCGCCCGCCCTTCACATTGAAGGAGAAGCGTCCCTTTTCATAGCCGCGCATCTTTGCTTCCGGGGTCTGTGTATACAGGTCACGGATATCATCAAACACACCGGTATAGGTCGCAGGATTACTCCGCGGTGTTCTTCCGATTGGATCCTGTGAAATATCAATCAGCTTGTCGATGTTTTCAATCCCCTTGATTTTCTTATGCTTGCCGGGACGGATTCTTGTTCTTCCAAGCGCATGCATGACACCCTTGCTTAACACCTCATTAACGAGGGATGATTTTCCACTGCCACTCACACCGGTAACGACCGTTAATGTTCCCAGAGGGATTTTCACACTGACATTTTTCAGGTTGTTTTCGCTGGCACCGACAATCTCCAGCTTCTTGCCGTTTCCCTTACGTCGTTTCGCAGGGATTTCTATCTTTCGTTTCCCGCTCAGATACTGACCGGTTAAGGAGTTTTCATTTGCCATGACCTCCTCCGGTGTACCGGCTGCGACAACATTGCCGCCATGAATTCCGGCGCCCGGACCGATATCAATGACATAATCACTGGCACGCATCGTATCCTCATCATGCTCTACAACAATCAGTGAGTTGCCAAGATCCCGCATATTTTTCAGGGTATCGATCAGACGGTCGTTGTCCCGCTGATGCAGACCGATACTCGGCTCATCCAGTACATACAGAACACCGCTTAAACGGGAACCGATCTGGGTTGCCAGACGGATTCGCTGCGCTTCTCCTCCGGACAAAGAGCCTGCCAGTCGATCCAGCGTCAGATAACCGAGACCGACATTGCTCAGAAAGCCCAGACGATCTGCGATTTCCTTGAGGATCAGCTTAGCGATGTCCTTCTGCTGCTGTGTCAGCTCCAGCTGCTTCATAAATTCGATTGCCTGCTTGACAGACATGGTTGTCCATTCATAAATGTTGATGCCACCTACGCGAACACTTAATGCCTGTTCATTCAAGCGGCGTCCCTTACAGATTGGGCACGGTGCCTCCGCAAGGAAGGTCGCATACCATTCTCTGGACATTGTAGAGCTGGTTTCCATGTAACGGCGTTCAATCAGAGTACATACACCCTCAATAAATTCCGTCTTTTTCATGACATTGCCGCTGCGGCTTGCCAGTCGATAGGAAATGAGATCCTTAGAGCCATACAGTAATATGTCCAGTTCGCTTTTTTTCAGATCCTTGATCGGTTTATCGATATCAATCTTATAATAGTCAATCAGTGCCTTGAAACGCTGCCATTCCAGATTTTCTGTTCCGACAATATTCTTATAATATATAATACCGCCCTGTCGTATGGACTTGGTGCGATCCGGGATCAGATAATCCACATCCACCTTCTGCGTGATGCCAAGTCCCTTGCAGTGGTCACAGGCACCAAACGGTGCATTGAAGGAAAACAGCCGCGGCTCCAGCTTCGGAATGTTGAAGCCGCAGTATTTACAGGAATAATTGCTGGAAACAGAATCTCCTCTTCATTATATGTAACAACCGCCAGTCCATCACTCAGTTTCAGCGCAGTTTCCAGTGAATCGTGGAGGCGGGAACGATCACTCCCCTTTACGATCCGGTCTACCCACACATCGATATTGTGCTTTTTGTTTTTCTCTAAAGACTCCACATCCTCCAGAAGCTTCATTTCTCCGTCAACGCGGACACGGATATAGCCTTCCTTGCGCAGATGCTCAAACAAATCTCTGTGGGTTCCTTTTTGCCATGCTCGATCGGAGATAAGATGGTCAGGCGTGTCTTATCCTCAATTTCCATGATACGGTCCACCATCTGCTTGATTGTCTGTGATGTGATGGGTTCATTGTGTGTCGGACAGTAGGGGATACCCACCCTTGCATACAGAAGTCTCAAATAGTCATAGATTTCCGTGACCGTTCCGACCGTGGAACGCGGATTGTTGCTGGTCGTCTTCTGATCGATGGAAATGGACGGGGAAAGTCCCTCAATGGAATCCACATCCGGCTTCTCACTGTTGCCAAGGAACTGGCGTGCATAGCACTCAGCGATTCCACATACCGTCGCTGTCCCTCTGCGTAGACCGTATCAAATGCAAGAGATGTCTTACCGGAACCGGATACACCGGTCATGATGACAAACTTGTCTCTCGGGATACGGATATCAATGTTTTTCAAATTGTTTTCTCTAGCGCCTTTGATATCTATATAGTCATGATTCATAATCATTACCTCCAAACTTACCATATTATTATACATTAGTATTCCCGAAAAAGCCTAAGATTTCGCATCTTTTTTGTAGGAATTTCAAAGTTTGGAAAAAAATTAAATTTCTTTGAAAGGTTTTTAAGGGCTGCGGCATGTTATAGGTGGAAACCCTAAGGAGGAAACAAAATGAAAAAGAAAGTTATGTTAGCATCCCTGCTGGCAATCGGACTTGCGGCAGGTGTAGGTACACAGATTCATGCACAGGATACAGCTTATCTATGCGGAGGCTATCATTCTCACATGCATTCTGCGGCGGATGGATGCCTGCGTACGTTAAAGGAACAGCAGGCGGCAAGAGATGCGGCTGCCAAACGTCAGGCTGAAGCAGCACAGAGACAGGCGCAGGCGACACGGAAACAGAATGCGTCAACAACACCTGCTTCCAACACCACGGTACAGCCGGAAGCAGTGAGTACAGCGAACGCAAACAGCTCACAGCAGCCGGGATCACAGACTGCACAACAGGTCGCAGATACTGCATCCAACCCTTGCCCATATCACGAAAATTGCGACGGAATTCATCAGCATAGTGAAAACTGTGATGGAACTCACCAGTTGAATGAAAACTGCAATAACGGTATGCAGGGGTATCACCATAGTGAAGGTCGTGGCCAGGGAGCGCATCACGGCAATGGAAACGGCCATCACGGACGATAAAACAAACATGGTTTCAAAAATTGCGGTATAATGGAGACATAGAGGGATGATAACGGTATGAAGAGTGAAGAGGAAATACAAAATGCCATAGAGCTGTATGCGGATATGGTACAGAAAATCTGTGTTCTGCATATGAAGCAGCGGCAGATGCCGAGGATGTGTTCCAGACAGTCTTTCTGAAGTATGCGCAGAGTGAACCGTTTCGGGACCGTGAGCATGAGAAGGCATGGCTGTTAAAGGTAACAATGAATGCATGCAGGGAGAGATTTCGCGGTTGGTTCCATAAACATGCAGATTTACAGACTGAGGTGGAGGCCTGTGCCGATCTTAGCGAGGCTTCCTATTTCCTGCTGGATACATTGAATCAGCTTCCTCCGCATTACCGTGATGTCCTGTATCTGTTTTATTATGAAGGCTATAAGGTGCGGGAAATATCTGAAATCAAAGGAAAAAATGAAAATACAATCCATACCTGGCTGAAAAGAGGCAGGGAAGCGCTGCGTGAAAAACTGGGAGGTGAGCTTGATGATTTTCGATGAGTTTGACGCATTCATGCCAGTGATGAAATCAAACAGAAAACCCTTCACAACGTCATGAAGCAAAGAAGCAGAAAGAAAAGAACCGGTATGACAGCAGCTCTCACGCTGTGTGTCACCTGCCTTCTGGTTGTTCTGTTTCAGCCTGGAGCTGATGGAGCTTCTCCTGCACCGGCTCCTGCCCCTACTTTGGCAGTATACAGCTATGTGACTCTGGATATCAATCCAAGTATGGAATGGAAGCTGGATGAACAGCAGCGGGTGGTGAGGGTCACTGCTACAATAAGGATGCGGACAACATTCTGACTGAGCTGCAGCTGGAGGGAGTGCAGCTGGATACAGCACTTCGGATGCTGCTGGACAATGAACAGTTTTCCGCTTATATGAAAACAGGCTTTCTGGAGGTCAGCGTGTATTCTGAAAACAGCAGTGTTTCTCTGGATCTGGAACAGCAGATCAATCAGCAGCTGGAGGAAGTGGTGCCGCAAAATCAGTTTCACTGTTCCCATTTGGATGATGATACGCATCAGGAAGCACAGCAGCATCATATGTCTGCCGGGAAGTATCGTGTAATTGATGAAATCCTTCGGCATGATTCTGCAAAGAGTGTCGAGGAGCTGCAAAAGCTAAGCATGAAGGAGCTGTATTCCGTTTTGGAGCGTTATGATCCTTCGGCAGTACCGGAGGGATGCCATGGAAGGCAGATGAGAAAAGGGCACCATCACGGCAGCTAAAGCTATTCCCTGATTTCGATACCATCAGCTTACACAGCCTTTTGGATGGGACTACAGCCTTTTGAAAAAGGAAGAGCAGAGAAAAGGAGTGGCAGCTAACATATGTCTGTTGCTTATAACACTCTTACATAAAACAAACACCCCGGCTCTGCTGGGGTTTTCTCATAAAAAAGCACGGAGCATTCATGTTATATGATTGTTCTGTGCTTTATGCTTTTTGATTATGACAGAAATTTCCGATGCCTATGCAGGAATCGTTTTATACGATCCCTCACAGATTGCTTTGTCCGGGATTTCTTCCTTATTCCTTGATCTGTTTAAAATACTGAACCGCCTGACAGCCGCGTCCCGTGTGAACACCTACCACACTTACCAGCTTGATGATCTGATGCGTTGCATTTGGAAAAGCCTGTTTCAGCTTGTCCATATACACAAGTGCCTCAGCCTCGTCATCCGCATGGGCAACGGTGATCAGATAGGAATCATCCACATGCTCACGCTTCATAATTTCAATTACACGGTCCATCGCCTTGTGCATCGTACGAACCTTGTCCAGCACATCAATTTTACCGCTTGTTTCTTCATTGATTTTCAGAATCGGCTTGATTTTCAGCAAGCGCCCAATGTGGCTGCCAGCGGTGTCAGCGTCCGCCGCGTTTCAGATGCTGCAAATCGCTTGGCAACAGTATGGTATTGGTTGTATGCACGATGTGCTGCAACACTTCCTTGATCTGCTCAATGCTTTTTCCAGCCTCATGCAGCTGCTTCGCCAGCTTGATCATGTATTCCTGCACTACCGCTGTTACATGGCAGTCAACATAATCAAACGCGATGCCCTGCTGCTGTGCAATCATTTCCATGGCATTGATCGTACCGCTTAATCCGCTGCAAATCGGTACCGCAAATATCATGTCATAGCCCTGCTGCTTCAGTCCCTGAAACAGCTCCTCAATTTTTCCAAGAGAAGGCAGGGAGGTGGAAAGCATCTTTCCATCCTTCATCAGAGCATAAATTTCATCAATGCCCAGCTCCTCCAAATCCTGATAATTTTTATTGTCACAGCTGACCTGCAGAGGTACGCTGTAGATTTCAGCCTGCGCAAGCTCCCCTACGGACTTCCCGGTCCCACTGTCTGTCACAAATGCTATTTTCATATGATTCAGCCTCCTCTTGTTTCTATTATACCTTATTTTCTCTTCAAAAAAAACTGTGTCTCCCTCGGTTCGACGGTTTCCGCTTGTATAAGACAAAAGGTGCACCGGGCACCTTTTACATTTCCACCTTGTGGATATACTGAATCCCCAGACAGCCTACACCGGTATGTGCACTGATAACTGCACCGATCAGCCATAGTATACATCCAGTCCGGGAAACGCCTCTTCCATCATGGCTTTCAGCTTTTCGCCTTCCTTTGGCGCCCCGCTGTGAAGAACAGTGAGCGTGTAGGCTTCATTCAAGCCGCGCTCCTGAAATGTGGAGATTGCCTTGGACTGTGCCTTGCTCATGGTACGAACCTTATCGTACACATCCACCTTGCCTTCACTTTCACGATCCAATCGCAAAATCGGCTTGATTTTCAGCAGTCCGCCAAGTGCAGCTGCCAGCGGTGTCAGCCGGCCTCCACGCTTCAGATGCTGCAAATCATCCGGTATAATCAATGTCCCGCTATCTGCCGCACTCGCACGCAGACGCTCCACGATCGTTTCCAGATCATGTCCCTGCTCGACCAATTGACTGGCACTGATTGCCAGATAGCGCTGGATATTGCAGGTTGTATACGATTCGATGACATGCAGATTCACCTGATGCTCCTTGGCTACCGCCTGCATGACACTGGAGGTGGAGGATAAGCCGCCACTCAGCGGAACTGCAATGACCGCTTCATAGCCCTCTGCCTTAAGCTGTATAAACAGCTCCTCCACAAGTCCCATAGGAGGCATGGAGGTTGTCGGCATTTCGCCGTTTCTCAGATACTCATAAATCTCTTCTACGGTTATATTCTCTCCATCCAGAAACATTTTGTCCTGAATGATGATTTGCAATGGCAGATAATAAATTCCTAATTCGCCGGCCTGCTGCTTTGTCAGACCGCTGCCGCTGTCGGTTACGATTGCGATTTTCATAAGACTCGCCCCTTTTCGTATTCGTGTTCCCTCGCGAATGCAGGGTTTTCAATACGGTCAGTTACACAGACGTGTAAAAATATCCTGTTTCATTATACCAAGTTTATTTTGAAAGTCAAACGAGAATCACCATGTTCTGCTTTCCAATTATCGGATGCCGGGTTTCAAAAGTCATTTCGACTGAATACAATCGTACTGTAAGGCTCGATATTGACCTTTTTAATCAGGATATCCTCGGATGCTCCGTTATAATATAGCAGCGGATATGCCGCCTCAAATTCATAGGAAAAATATTCTCCTGTCGGATTGAAGATAATCACCATATCATCATGCTCGTCCCTGATTTTATACAGCAGTACCTTTTGGGCGATATCCGAAAAGGACACGTGCTGTTCCACATCCTCTTTCATGGAATAACGCAGAATCGGATGCTCCTTGCGGATACGGATCAGATCCTTTGTGATTTTCACCATATCCTGATACTGGTTTCTGCGCAGATAATCCAGTTTATTGATTTCATCGCTTTCCTCATATGTGTTGGGAAGCCCGTGTTTGCTGCGGGCAATTCCTGTCCGGAGTGGATGAAAGGGATACCCTGCGCAAGCAGAACCGCCGCATCAGCATTTTGGCACGGGCAATGCGCACCTCCTTGCTGTCTTCCTTGCAGCATTCCTTCAGCTTGTCCCAGGACGTCATATTGTCATGGCATTCCACATAATTGACAGCGTTTCTCGGATGGGTGAACATCGGCTCCATTCCAATATTCGTACAGCTGCCGCTCAGACAGTTCTTCATGATATCAAGCAGGTAGACTGCCCCGGTGCAATAGCCCTTGACACTGACCTCGTTGGTATTCGTACGTCCCTTGACAACATCCCGGAAGCGATCGGAGAAATGAGCGACATACGGCATCTGTGCATTGTTGGAAATACTGGCACGTTTTCCGGAATCCAGAAAGCTCGGCATATCCCAGCCCTCGCCATAAACCATGAAATCAGGATTGAGTGCTTTGCAGGCTTCATATACCGCATTGATGGTTGCCACATCCAGAATTCCCATCAAATCGAAGCGGAAGCCGTCAATATGATAGGTTCTTACCAGATAGGTACAGGCATCCACAATATATTTATGACACATGTTTCTGCGGGAATCCACATCATTTCCGCAATAGGTACCATTTGAGAAGTCACCGTTTTCATTCATTTGAAAATAGTAATTCGGTACAGTGTTTTCAAAGGCATGTGTTTCCTTATCGTATACATGGTTGAATACGACATCCAGATTGACACGGATTCCCTGCTTGTGGCATTCCTCTATAAGCTTTGTCAGCTCGAACATACGGCCGTATGGATTCGCCGGTTCTGTACTGAAGCTGCCTTCCAGAACACGATACTGCACCGGATCATAGCCCCAGTTATAATGCATCAGCGGATAGTTTTCATCCACAGAGCCAAAATCCGTGACCGGCATCAGCTGAATGTGCGTGATTCCCAATGTCTTCAGATAAGAAAATCCGCTGCATTGCTGCTTCGTTATTTCATTTTCCTCTACAAACCCGCGAAATTTTCCAGGCATCGTGACACCGATTCCCTTCTGCATCGTGAAATCGCGCACGCTCGTTTCGTAGATAATGGCATCGCAGGCACTGGTCATTTTCGGCAGGGGTACGTCACACACGCGGATTTTATCCAAATCGACAACCGCACTTCTGCGTGAATTTTCAATCGAAGCTGTCCCATACGGGTCAATGCTTTCCCGCCAGACACCGTTTACCCGGACAAGGTAGACATAGGTCGCATTCTCCAGATTTTCCAATATAGTATAGCGGTATACCCCCTTGTCTGTCCGTTTCATTTCATACGTATACAGACGGTTGTTCTTGCAGACCTCCAGCTTGACTCTGCTGGCTGTCGGTGCCCATAACGCAAATGCAGTCTGGTCTCTGTCATAGGTATAGCCGAGATCATTACCGTCATAAAAAAACTGTTCATCAAAACGCTCTGTCTTGACGATACCGCTGTATTCCAGCACCACACCCCGTGCATGCTGATGCATCACCTGATATTCCACACCGATTTCGATGGGATCGTATAATGCCAGTGTATATTTATTGTAATTATTTTGTGTTGTTTCTATGGACTGAATGTGAAGGTCAAAGAGATGCCCCTGATCATCCTTCAGATAGAATTTATTGCTGACTCCCTCATAGCTGTTTCTTGACATAAATACAATGACCTTGTCATAGTCATCCAGATATGCCTCGTAATACTTTTCCTGTCGCATACTTATCACCATGTATTATTATACCAGAGTTTTCCAGGTTTATCACCAGAAAGGTAAAACAGGTGCTGTTCTTCTGCTAATCTGTTCAGATTACAGGGAAATGAGGGGTGTTTATGGAATCATACGGATTACAATTTCAGCTTTCAGGAACATAAGACAATCGACAGCAGTAGAAAGGTAAGGAATTTTATACCTTTTTGTAATACAAAGTCATAGAAATAGTAAGCATTGTATTCTTATTGAAAAGGAAAATAAGCTGCTTGATCTGCTCCTTATCTTGGCTTGAAAAAAGCATCTGCACGAAGGATGGTTTTTCAGCATACCACCGTTTGTACAGATACTATATAAGTATCATCAAGCTGATGCATCATGGTTTAAATTCTAATATGCGCAAGATGGCAGAGAACCTTTCCCTTGTTCCGTTTATGCTATTTGGATTCTGTTTCCTTTGCACCTTTGGCAGCAGAAAAGCAGCAATTGGGTTTATTTTCTATTGGCCTTAAGTTCCTTCCATGCCTTTTCCATCGTATCAGGTCCATAATGAGACGTCTGCGATATCAGCTAATGCAAGTGCTCCGTCGAACAGTGCCCGGCTGCCTTGTTGTGATATCGTGGCAGCTGCATTTCACGGGAATGCCCGTTTACACAGCTGTCCGCGATTTTGATATACCCCTGCAGTTGGACAGCAATAGCTGACACTTCCCACATCACTGCTTCCCTGCGCAACCTCGTCCACACCTTCCCATGTATAACCGAAATCCTCATACTCATCCTTCAGCATATCCGCAAGAGTATAGTTGATAACACAGTCATCATACGGACACTCATAGGTGGTAATACGACTTGTACATCCGCTCATCGTACAGGCGCCTTCTACACAGGCTTTTGCTTTTTCACAAAGCTCCTTTACATATTCCATCGTTTCCCCGCGGAAATAGTATTCCAGACTCGCATACGCAGGAATAACGTTCGCAGCTTCTCCTCCATGCGCGATTACTCCATGGATAAATGTATTCGGTTCTGCGAACTGACGCAGCAGATTGATTGACATATAGCTCATAACTGCCGCATCCAGAGCGCTCTTTCCGTTCTGCGGTGTACAGGCATGTGCATTCTGCCCAAAAAACTCAAAGCGCAGTGGATAAATGGCAAGTGTTCTTCCCCCAAGGGAGTTCTTTGTATCCGGGTGCAGCATCAGCGCCGCATCCACATCATCAAACACATGTGCAGCAGCCATGGAAACCTTCCCTCCGAAATTTTCCTCTGCCGGTGTGCCAATAATGCGCACCTCTCCGCCGATGTTCGACAGTATGCTTTTTAACGCACAACCCGCTGCCAGTGACATTCCGGCAATCAGATTGTGACCACAGCCATGTCCAACCTCCGGTAAGGCGTCATATTCACACATATAGGCTATGACAGGCCCCGGTTTTCCACTGTTCCATACACCAAGAAAGCCGGTCGGTACCACGTATTCCTCCGTTACTTCAAATCCCTCTTTGCGCAGCATCTTGCACAGGACACGCATGGAACGAAACTCCTGATTTCCGATTTCCGGGTGTTCATACAGATCATTAACCAGATATTTGTATTCCTCCATATGTTCCTGTATATAATGCTTCAGCTGTTCCTTCATATCATCCCTCTTTCCTTTTCACCATTGTATAGGCGAAACAGATATTTTTCAAGTCAAGATGTCATGAAAGCAGAAAAAGAACTGAATGTCCAGTTCTTTCCTGTTTTCGTTTATTTCATATTTACCGGTTCAATATTCCAGATTTCATCCGCATACTGCTTGATCGTACGATCACTTGAGAAGTAACCGGACTGTGCGATATTGATCAGGCAGGTTTTTGCCCATTCCTCTTTATTGCGGTAACGCTCTTCAATATTTTTCTGTGCGTGAGAATACGCTTCGAAATCCGCCAGCAGCAGATACTCATCATTCTTGAACATCAGCTCGTTATAAATCTGCTTGAAGTCCTTCGGATCATTGGAGAAGGTGGAATCCACAAAGCTGTTTACCACCTTCTGGATGTTGCGTTCTCATTGTATTTCCGCCATACATCATAGGTGTTTTCATGCTTGACAAGGGCTACATCATCTGCACGTAAGCCGAAGATTTCCGCATGATCATAGCCTACTTTCTCCACGATTTCCACATTGGCACCATCCATGGTCCCAGTGTAATCGCACCGTTCATCATAAATTTCATGTTTCCGGTACCGCTTGCCTCTTTACCGGCAGTGGAAATCTGTTCGGAAACATCTGCGGCATTCATCAGAATCTCCGCAATGCTCACACCGTAGTTCGGAATGAAGACAACCTTCATATACGGAGAGACATCCGAATCATTGTTTACCTTGTCGGCCACATAATGAATCAGCTTAATAACCTCTTTGGCAAATGTATAGCTAGGCGCTGCCTTTGCCGCAAAGATAAAGGTTCTCGGATAGATACGGAAGGATGGATCCTGTTTCATACGGAAGTACAAATCGATAATGTTCATGACATTCAGCAGCTGACGCTTATAGGCATGCAGACGCTTTGCCTGTACATCGAAAATGGAATTGACATCGATATCAATATGCAGTGTATCCTTAATATAAGCCGCAAGGATTTTCTTGCGCTCCATCTTCACATCCATAAATTCCTTCTGCAGATCCTTGTCATCTACATACTTCATAAGATCCTGCAGACGCTCCGGGTTTGCTTTAAAATCAGGACCAATCGTCTTTTCCAGCAGGTTGCTCAGCTGCGGGTTGGAGTACAGCAGCCATCTTCTGTGTGTGATACCGTTTGTTTTGTTGTTGAATTTATTCGGATAGATGTCATGGAAGTTCTTCATAACATCCTCTTTCAGAATTTTCGTATGCAGTGCAGCTACACCGTTGACACTGTGAGAGCCGATGATTGCCAGGTTTGCCATGTGAACCTGTCCGTCCTTCAACACGCAGCACTCATTCATCAGATCAGATCTGCCCATATCATGACTTACCTCATATTTGAAGCGACGATCGATTTCCTCGATAATCATGAACACGCGCGGCAGCAAATCCTGTACATACTGAATCGGCCATTTTTCCAGAGCCTCGCTCAAGACAGTATGATTTGTATATGCCATAGTATTCTTTGTAATATCCCAAGCCTGATCCCAGTCATATTTATAATCATCCATAAGAATACGCATCAGCTCCGGTATACAGAGTACCGGATGGGTATCGTTCAGCTGAATCGCAACCTTTTCCGAGAAGTTATCCAGTGTATGATAGGTAGACATGTGCGATTCGATAATATTATTCAATCCTGCGGCTACGAAGAAATACTGCTGCTTCAGACGCAGAATCTTGCCATGCTCGGTGGAATCATCCGGATAAACATTGCGGCAGATTTCACGCACCTCGTTTACATATTCGTTCAGACTGCTCGCATCACAGGCATCATCCGCAACCTCTGCACTCCACAGACGAAGTGTATTTGTCAGGTTGGTGTTCTGTCCGACAATCGGCATGTCATAAGGTACGGCGCGTACAATCAGGGAAGGCACATGGTTAACGATTGCCTTGCCGTCTTCTCCCATCCACATGTCCACATGTCCGCCAAAGTTGACATTGACTGCATGCTTCGGTTTCCGCACTTCCCAGACATTGCCTAAAGACAGCCACTGGTCAGGTACCTCAACCTGCTCGTTGTTTACGATTTTCTGTTTGAAGAGACCGTATTCATAGCGGATACAGTTTCCATGTCCCGCCAGATTCAGACTGGCAAGTGAATCGAGGAAGCAGGCAGCCAGACGACCCAGGCCACCATTTCCAAGACCTGCATCGCTTTCCAGATCCTCCAGTTCATTGATATCCTGTCCAAGCTCGGCAAGACCTTCCTTGGCGATTTCATAGATTCCCAGATTCATCAGGTATTTGTCAGCAGTCTTCCCATAAGAAATTCCATGGAAAAATAATACATCTGCTTTTCCTGTTTTTCGGATACGACATTCTTACTGGCGTTCCAGTGAATGCTTGCATAGTCACGAACCATTTCCCCCAGAATCATATATTTTTCAGTGATGTGGGCCTGTTCAAAAGAACGGCCGTAGCGCTCTATAATTCTTCTTTGAAACTCTTCCTTGAACTCATTTTTGTTTTTAAATTCGTTAGCCATAACTTTAACTACTCCTTCCAGCTCGCCTTTTATTTTACATTATTTTACACGTAATTACAAATACAAAAACTGTACGTAAAGTGCGCAAAGCCTCCCTTCTCCTGCTATTTTATGGTCTTTCTTCTCTTTTGTGACAAACAGAAAGAAAGGATACCGCTTCCACGATTTATGAAAATTTTAAAAGAAAAGAATATCCGAGCATTTCTCTGATATTCTTTCCATTTATTCTATATTTAAACGTCGTCTTTCGATTGTTTTATAATTTGTAGAAATGTATACAATGCCTTATTCTCTTACGAACTTATTCAACTTTTTTGATATATATCTTGAAATCACCATATTCAGGATAAAAATTTATGATATCCAAATACTCGTTTCCCTGAATTTTGAGAATTGCACTCTTTTTATTTTTAACCTGTACGTTATCCACAGCCTCCCATTTATTTTCAGTATTCATCTCCACCTGGAAAAATATCTCTGCATTTTTATGCTTACCTTCGACACTTACTTTGTATGTGCCTGCTTCAATTTCTTCTCCACACCGAAATGCTCCTGTGGTATTGTTCAATACGGCGATATCATCATGAAATTTCAATGGTTCGAATTTAGAGCGCGTCATTATCACAGAGCTACCCTGTGATAAAGATATCTTGTTATGATTGTAATATCTAATATTCAAGATTGTTTGATTAACTCCAAGATTAAATGCGTTCGTCTTAACCGGCTCCTTTGTAGAAACGTCATAGTATCCAGGTTCAAAGCCATCCGCACCGACAACATATTCTTTGTCTCCCGCAATTACAACTCTGTCTGTCGGGCTAGATAATGCACTCCCTTGCAAGGATACATATTCTTCCTTGCTGCTATACTGTGTAGCAATAATTCCAATTGTGCATACTGCTGCTATGCCAAGCACGACAGCTGCTAGCTTGTGTTTCTTTTCCATGGTACGCCCTCCTATTTAAGCTGTTATAAATTTTAGACTATTCAGCTAATTTCCTAAAAGTTACTAAGAAATAAATTCTATTCCAGATTTTGTATAAGTCAATCACCTTCTTTACTGTTTTTAAAGTATGCTATCCAAGTATGATCTTAATTTATTGTTTTTCCCTTACTTCGGATTAAATATGCCTTTATTCATTTTTTTTAAATCAATCCCCTATTGATCTATACTGACAAATACAGAGGAGGACATAAGAACTGTCCCCAAGACGATAGCGCTCAATGCCGCTGTAATCACTTTTTTTCTTTTTCATTTTCTTTCCCTTTTTAAACCACCTGTTCATACTTGTAGAATATCATATAGACTCATTGCACCGCTGATTTCTTAAGATTTCTTTATATTTGCTCGATTAGCGAATAACAGTATAAACCGCACAAAAAAAGCAGTGCAAGCATATCTGCCTATACTACTTTGTTCGTTCCTTATAATCAATTTTGTTTCTCTGTACATAAATTGGTCTTCGCTTTGTCTCCATATACGTTCTGGCAAGATACTCACCCATGATTCCAAGACAAAACAGTTGAATACCACCAATCAGCAAAATCAGACAAATAGTTGTCGCATAGCCTGGAATTGTGATTCCCATAATCAATTTCTGTATCAATACCACTATTAAATATAGAAATGCCAGTCCTGAAAATGTGATACCGAATACCGTCGCTATACGCAGCGGCATCGTCGTAAATGATACAAAGCCTTCGATTGCATATTTAAAACAGCTTCCAGAAGGACCAGCTGGACTGTCCGTTTACACGATCCTGAACATCATAAGCCATATAATATGTATGAAATCCGACCCAGGAAAAATTCCCTTTGAAACCGATTATTTTCAGGCAATGACAAAATGGCATCAACCATAGGACGGCTCAGTAAACGAAAATCACTAGCTCCATCAACAAATTCTACTTGTGAAACACGATTTATCATATGATAAATGCTGATTTGAAGCCTCGTAAAATTTTTCCTTCCCTACGCTTCTCCTGGAAGGCTGCAACACTGTCCAGATTGTCATCCTCATCAAGAATCTGCATCATGCGAAGAACATAGGCCGGATCCTGTTGAAGATCAGCATCTATAATAACGGTATAATCACCAACTGACTCTTTCATCCCTGCATACATTGCACTTTCCTTTCCAAAGTTGCGTGAAAAGTTTATGATGTTAATATGAGCGTCCGGATATGTCTTTACAAGCTCTTTTAGCTTAACATAAGTTTGATCCCTACTACCATCATTGATGAATATATACTCATAATCAAAGGTTTCATTCCGAAAAGTAGCTTCGACCTTTTCATAAAATAACTCTACGTTATCAGCCTCGTTATAACAAGGCACTACCAGCGACAATTTCATAATACATCCCTCGTTTCACTATTCCTGCGTTTTTGGTTTGAAAATCATAAATTTACAAAATACGTAATTGCCTATAACCGTAACAATGCTGACAAAAATCTTCGCAATATTTTCATTCATAGCTGCTAATTGGATACAGACAAACAGCAGAAGACTTTCCACAACGAGTGTTACAGCACGCAGAGACACAAATTGTAAAAATTCAGCTTTCTGATCATTTCCTTCACTCTTGAACACATATTTTCTATTCGCTATATAGGCGAACAGCACTGCAAATATCCATGCTATAACATTTGCTATTAAATAATGCAGTTGTATATGTGTACAGAAGAAATACACAACAAAATTCACAAGTGTTGTCAAACCACCAACAACGACATAGTTTAGCAGTTCTATTATATTTTTCTTCTTCTCATCCATAAAATACCTCTTTCATACCTGCTTAGCTTATATACGCTATATATAAGAATACGCCATTTTCCTTCTGTTTTCCAGTCTTTTATCAGCAATCAGTAATAGAGAAATCATATCTGATTATAAAACCAAACATTTATAGCAAAGGAAAGCCAGCTTCCTTCTATATTTTAACATTCATAATTTTCGTTTGCTATCAGCTTTATCTTAAGGTTTCTTAAAATCTGCAAATTATTGCATTAGTTTCATTATTCCCATGATTCTGCAATTCATTCTGCAATAACCAATGGCAGCTCTAATACAACGGTAAATGTATTCTCTTTTACATCAATATTCATTTTTCCATTATGCATCATTATTATTTTTTCTACACTTTTCAATCCAATTCTGTTACTTTCTACTTTTTCATCATCTATGCGAATCTGATTACTCATGTATAACTGGTATTGATTTCCTTCGCAAATTCCACGCACAATGGCTGTAGCACTGTGATCTGCATATTTATGCATATTGGAGAATAAATTATCCATTGCTCTTTGCAGCATTTCAATATTACATGCAATCTGATAGTGTTTATCCTCCAGTGTATAGGTGATTTTCATATCATCCTGCTGCATAAACTCAATATTATCTCTAATATAATTCAATAAATTGGAAAGCGGCTGTACTTCCAGATTCAGAGATTCTTCTTTTTCAAACACCAGAAAATATTCAAATATTTTATTGGAAAGACTTCGAATCTGTTCCACCTTTAACAGGGAGCGATCAAGTTATTCTCTTTTCATTTCCACACTGCCTTCCCGATAACGAATCAATTCCAGATAGCCAAGTAAAGAGGTTAAAGGTGTACGCAAATCATGAGATAGTGTTGTAATCAATTCCTGATTTGCTTTTCTCGCTTTTTTTTCATTTTGCATGTTGTCATAAAAGCTCTTCTGCATACTGCGTAATTCGTCACTCAGTTGACCTATTTCATCACTTCCATAATACTGGAAGGAATGCTCCAATCTCCGCCTGCTAAAATAGAAGTATCCTTTTGTATTATTTGAATAGCTTTGATTTTATTTCTTATAAACAATTGAAGAAATATAAGGAGATAAGAAAACGAAAGAATGACAGATACTATCAAATATGGTAAAGTATAGTTCAAATAGGGATAATAGTTTATCCTTAATTGAACAAAGCCCTGATCATTCTCCATTATATAATTATAGTTGATATCAGCAGTTGATGCATACGTATGGTTTAAAATGTATAAATCATTATTCTCATACATTTCATTCATTTATGAATATTCATATATTTTATCTTTTTTATTAGGAATAACTTCAATGAACGAATACGTTGTATCAGGGAGATTATTTTTTAATATTTTTTCAATTTCTGTGTTATTTCCCTTACTTATATCTATATTACGTAATTTCTCCTGGATGACAACTGCTTGCTCATCCAGTGCATGTTCATATAATTGTAGTTCTCTCATAAATGCAATAGGAACATCACGACCTATGTATAAGAATACAAGCATAAAGGAAACAAATAGAATTGTTCCTATACTAACTAGGAGAAGTTCTGTTGATAATTTATGCAACCGATGTAGCTTAGGTTGGTTCCATAAGTGATATAAAACCGTTTTTAGTTTACTATTTTTTTGCTCATACCTGTATAGTATTATCATAATGAAAGAGATTATAATTGCATTAACTAGACAAAATAATCGATAAGCATTTAAATAGCTCGTTATCTTTGGATGAATTTGTACACTCAAAATTCCTCTAGCAAACGTTATATCTATTGTTTCCCTGTAATGCTGTGTTTCCTCGATATAATCATATCCTGTCTCATATACCTGAACTTTCTTTTTTTCGCCATAAATAGTTGACCATATATGATAATCATAGTCCGGAAACAATTCGTTTAGCTTATTTGTGACATCATTTATATTTTCAGGATAAATATATTTCTCTTCTATAACAGGCTTTAGCTTCTTTTCCATACTTTCCTTGGTTTCGAATTCTACATAACCTTTTTTATATAGAGAGTCCAATACATCATAACGAACAGCATACACAGTGAAAAAGGTGATAAACGCAACGGTTAAAAGAACATATGTTTTTAAAAACCAGCCATTTTTTTTCTTATTCAAAGCGATACCCCTTTCCCCATATCGTATTAATATATTTCGGATTTCTGGCGTCCTCTTCTATCTTCTTTCTGACATTTCGGATATGCACCATGAGGGTATTATTTGCAGATGTGAAATAAGCTCATTCCATACAGATACAAATAATTCCTCAACAGAAAACGTCTGGTTCCTATGTGTTGCCATGAAATGTAAAAGCTGATATTCCAGATCTGTCATTGCTATCTTCTCTCCTTTTACATATACTGCCTCATCGCGTTCTTCAATGCGAATATCCCTGATTTGAAGGATACGATAACGCTTTTCTATTTCCGCCTACTTTCCCTGATAGACCATAAAGCGGCGCAGCATCGCTTTTACACGCACCAGTAATTCCGAGTAGGAAAACGGTTTGGCAAGATAATCATCCACCCCTTTAAAGAAGCCCTGCGCTTTATCTTTCTGTGTACCTTTCGCTGTTAGAAACAAAATTGGTGCATTACTATGTTTACGAATCTGTTCACACAGCTCATATCCATCCATGTAGGGCATCATGATATCCAAAATGTATAAATCAATATGATCGTTCATATACTCCAACGCTTCTCTGCCGTTTCTCGCTTCTGAAACATCATACCCTTCCTGCGTAAGCAGAACACGGATAATTTCACGGATTTCCTTATCATCATCTACAACAAGAATACGGGACTGCTCCATATGTATCACCTCTTACCTATAAATATACAGAACTTTTCGAATAGGACGAGGATTTTTTAAGATTTCTTTATATATGAAAAACAGATCTGTGTTTTGTCACTGACCTGTTTCTTCTTCTATTTCTTTTGTTTCAACCGCTGCATGGATACTTTTTGTTTCAGATAAAGTGCTGTAGCAATCAGCAAAGAGAGTATACTGACCATAATTCCAGCGCTTTTTCCTGGCATTTGATACGTAATTTCTACAGTATGATGTCCTTTCTTTATTGGAAATCCAACAAATGCTGTATTTACTTTTTCATATGCAATTTCTTTGTTATCCAAACGTACTGTAAATCCCTTATCAAACGGAATAGAGGTTACAAAATAACCGTCATCTCTAACGTCTATTTCTCCCTTTAATACATTATTACCTGACATGCGCTCACCTTTTACTGCATCTATGCTCTTATTTCGCTCGGTTAAGACACTGCCATCCATAAGGTATGCCTTGGGATTTTGAATTGTATAAGCCCCTTTCTCCAATTTTAAAGTGATATCTCTCCATGGATTGTCTCTATCCAGAACATAACGAAAATTATTTCTATTGTTGCCATACATATCACTGTTTGATCCGCGCTTATTCACAATGCCGTTAATTTCGATACCTACGACTGTTCTCGACGGCTTTTTAATTTCAGTAATCGGCAGATCCAAAATAAGCAATTGCCCGTCGATGCTTTGATCCAATCGTAAGTTTATCGTGCTTTTTTTACTTACTGTCAGTTGATAGCCATTTTTAAGCTTCTTCACAGTAACAGAATCATCCATGTGCAAAAGCTTATATGAAAGCTGCACTTCCTGCAGGCTGCTCTTCCACTCTTTCACATCAGCTCTTTCAACAACTGCATTGTTATATACAGCTTCCATGGAATAAGGATATTTCAGGTCTTGAAATTGCTGTTTGGATAACAAATCCGATGTTGCATACCCCATCGGCAATACATTCTCATTAACGGCTACATAACCGTTTTTATCACCGGACAGGATGCTGTAATGCAATGGAACAGTACCCTTACCATATAGATATTTAACAGACATCAGTGACTGAAAGAAAGAATTTTTTTCCGCAGTGACGGTTGCATTATTCGTGCTTGGTCCCGGCATCCCCATCACCTTGTCCGTAAAATAGGAATAATCCTGATTTCGATTTGAAGAATACAGAGATGTTTTATACATTCGGCTATCCAGAACCTGATTACATGTACGTAAAGCATAATGCAGATCATCAAAGCGATAAAGAGAAGAGTCTTGATTCAACGCGGCTCTCACCTGTGCTTTCTTATCTGTATTTTCAAATTTTGAGAGTTGAGACTGTTTTACGAAATTCTCAACTTTATTTGTTGGCATTGTTAAAAGCAAAGGAAACAGCAGATATATACCAAATATATATTTTTTTCTTGTGACCGTATATAATATAAAAATTCCTGAACAAAAGAATGCGTCTATCAAATACAGAAGCTTCAGCTTTTCCAATTCAATAAAGAAATAAGGAAGGAATAAAAACGGTAAAATCCAAAGCAGCCTGCGAGATGGTTTGTTTTCCATTTCAGACAGCATTTCCGCAATCATATAGCCAATGAGCGGAATCATTGGAATCAAAGACTTTTCCCGTACATACTGCAGACCATTTAAAATATAACAAAACAAGGGTAGGATAGTAATCATTAGAGTCATGATACCCAGAGCTCGTTTTTCTTTGGAATTTCTGAAAATAAAATATACAACCGCAGCCAAGGCAATCACACACATACCCGCAGAATACGCATTGGATCTGAATCCGGTATAGGTGAGTGCGCTGATATCCATGTCCGGCTTCAACAACTCCATAAGTGTAGGGATTGGATTGCTTCTCTGGTATGACTGAACATCATGATTACCGTTGGAAGGAGAATGAAACAGCTGATGCCTACACCGATAAGCACTTGTCCCATCAGCCTGCCTATGGTTTTAAGAGACTCCAGATAATCAATTTTTTTCTGCATTCGCAGGATTTCATATATTGCATAGATACCGCACATAAAGAGAGCGCTGACACTATAGAAATAGCTTTCCAGAATCATCAGTACAATACCAATCATCATAAGAGCGCTTTTCCTTTTTTGAAGATAGCGTTGAATTCCGATAAATGTCAGTATAAGCCATGGCATATAGTTGATGAACATCACATGCTTATGCGTATGAAACAGCATGGGACCTGCACATAAAAAAATAACCGAAGCAAAAAATGCAGCATGTTGCGAAATATTTTGTTTCCTTATCCAGTAATAAAACAATTCCGTGCTTGTGATTGTGAGAGCAATGCTGCTGATCATAATGTAGGTAGACATCTTGATCATAGGAAACGCATAGGATAGCAATATCTCCGGTCGCAGCAGCCCGTAATAAATAAACTCTGCCATATTCTGACCAGCTCCAAGCTGTAATGAAAAGTCTGGATACAGCTGTCCTGTTTGATAAAAATTCTCGCGGAAATATTCAGCAAACGCCACATGCTGACTCAGCCAGTCCGTTATGGAACCATATACAAGCTGTTTGCTTTGCAGCAGCGTAAAGAGAACACCCGTAATCAGAACAATGAGTATTCCCAATACTGCCATATAACGTATATCATTTTTTTTCATTGCATTCCAACTTTCTCTAATTCTTTACTATTATTAACCTCTATGATTATATCATTCTATGAATTGCGACTTTCCTTTTTTTCCTTAAATATTCTTAAATTTCATCATATTTTTTTAAAATGCCTAACGGCCCAATAATATGAAAGAAGGAATAATCGAAGAAAATTCTTCAATTACTCCTTTCGCATATAACTCATGATTGTTTCAGCTGTTGATAAATAAAGCTGCTTACTCTTTTGGTACTTTCTCCATCCTGATACATAAAATACATATCCTTAAATGCTTTTATGGATTTCTTATCATAATCTTTTATACAAAGCTCTTTCGTCAGGCTCTCTGCTGTCTGACATACCGGAAAGGGTATGGATTTCAAATCTATGTTGAAGCCGAGTGTTTCTCCATATTCCGCAAGATCAGGCGTATAGAGAATGACCTTTTTCTCCATAATTGAAAAGTCAAACAAAATAGAAGAGTAATCCGTAATCAGGCAATCTGCTACCGTATATAGATGATTCAGCTCTTCATCTGTTACATTCAGAATCCGCTCACCACTTCCAAGGTCAACATCACGCAGCAAAGGATGCATCTTATACATAACAGCATAATGATCCGGTAGCTTCTCAATTAGAGATGAAAGATCTAAATCCACATGACGCAGCCCCTTTATGATATTGCCTCGAAAGGTTGGAGTATAGAGGATTACATACTTACCCTGCAGTTCAGGGTACTTTTCCAGTAGCTCATTTCTATATGCCAGTCTGCACGCCTTTGAAAAAAGAGCGTCCGTTCGTGGTATTCCTAACGGCAGCACCTGATGCTCATTAACACCAAATGCTTTCGCATATACCGGTTTCCACTGATCACTTGTAGAAAGAACATAATCATAGTTTTTTATCTCATACTGCCTATCAATTTCATTTCCGAACTTCTTTACAGCACCGCATGCATGCCATACCTGAAGCACCCTGACCTGCGATCTTTTAAAATGAGAAACTACATAATTGTTATCGTTTAAAATAACAACTTTGCTTGTATTGATAAGAAATACCTGTTTAATACAATTTAGGAAATATAATAAATCACCTTTTATCGTCTTTTCAAACTTTGTGAGAATATAACGTATTTCAATATCCGGATAACGCTTCAGTTCTTCATCCAAGAGTTTGAAATCACCTGTAAGTATTTGCGAAGTCAGTGTTACAAAGGTGATTCGATTTTGTCTGACTGGCAGACACTTTGCCAGTTGATAAAAAAACCATAATACCATATGGAGAATAAGCTTTTTTAATCCCATGTCCTCATCTCCTGTTCTGTGAATCAATATATTTCTTCATACCGAATGTATATCTGCTTTTCTTAAAATCAACGCATTCCTTCACCTTAATATTTGGTAAAATTCGTTGGAATTCGCGGCGATAGGCTCCATCCCGGGAAATCTGTGCAGCAGTCTCTTAAGTTCCTCTTTAGGCGATAACTGCATACGAACATCCATGACGATATAATCAAGGCATTCATGAAATTCCTGATACAGCAGTTTCTGTGTAAGCGGAGTGAAATCCTGACGATCCAAAACTGCTATTGCACTGTGATCCTCCGCAGCTTCCTTTAAATATTGGATGTCCTGCAGCCTCTTTATTTTCGGTATAAAGTACACTGTTACGCTCTTTATTCTTATTATCAGCATAATCTGTAATGGAATCCACAGGAACCTTCTTCAGGCATACTGCAGGATCAAAAGCAGCTTTGGATACAAATACATCTGCATATGCATTCCATGCAGCTTTGCTGATTTCCACCGATTTCTGTTTCGTAATATATTCCTGAAGCTGTTTTAATGTTTCCGCCTTTACAAATGGAAGATCTTGAACGGAAAAATACATACCACGATCTCTGGCATATTCTTCAGCATCATAAACAAATAATATGACAGGTCTTTTTTGTCAGTGCAAAGTCAAACAGTACACTGGAATAATCTGTTATCAGCATATCGCAGCCCATCAGAAACTCATAATTATCTACGCCCTCAGGAAAGGAGCATATATGCTGATAGCCTTGAATCGGTATCACATCCTTTACAAGAGAATGCAGATTGACATAAAGCATCTGATCGTCATTCAGCGTTTCATCCAATACCTGTAATATCTTTTTCAGTTCTTCGGCATAGCCCGCTATTTCCAATGCAGTGCTTGTCAATCCTCTCCATGTGGCATATAGCTATCATTTCCAGTTTCTCTGAACCATACCGTTTTTTAATAGCTATCGTTTTCTCATGCTCATGAAATACAAGATTACGGGGATATTCTGCTGTATAGGATAGCCCGGTAAATAAATTTGTCAAATTATAGTCTTCTATCATCCTCTGTTTGGTGAATACATTTGGAAACAGAAGCATACTGCTTTGCAGAAAGTTTCGTTGTATATTACTCATATCCTGGATACCGTTTTTCATTTTCTTACCTAATGTTTTCCATGGTGTTCCATGCCAGGTATTCAGATACACCTGTTCATCTCTTCTGATAAAGTATGGTGGAAATGTAACATTATTAACTAGAATTTCACTGGTTGCCAGAGCCATTTGATATGCTTTGCTGTATACAGGAACGAGTATGGCAGTCTCCAGTCCGTGCTCCTTCAGCAGCTGTTTATGCTCCTGCCTATTTTTTTCAGTTGTTGCAATGTATATTTTATCAACCTGCTTCTGAAGCTGCTGTGCGATATAGAAGGGTGAATCTGAAACGGTTTTTCCCTGAAAGGATTCAATCAGCACCTGTCCCTTTATCACCGGATGCTTTTTACAATATGCGTGATAGGCATACCGTGTAATATAGGAACGCTTGCTCACCAGTCGCTTAAGTTTACTGACCGTTTTTTTAACAGTCTTCATACAGGTGAGTGCACTTTTGGGTACAAACATAAACAAATACCAGAAAGCTTTATATGGAACCATATACTTGATTTTACGGTTCTTATATACATCCTCAAAAAAGATACTGTTTGTTTTCCAGTTTTTAAAATTCCTGTTCATATGTTGAAATCCGGTTTTGATCATTGTTTTTTAAGAGACAGATTTATGGTACCCCGGAAAATCCTGAAACCGCAGCAGCATATGCTTCAGATTAAGAAAGCACAGGATGTCCTGGTACTGATTAAAAGCATTTTGCTCTTTGTAATATGTATTTACCAGCTCCATAGACTGAAACATCTGTAATGTCTTACTGCTGTAGGTAGCTGTGATTGCCCCCTCTCGTTTCAGTATGTAGTAGTATAACGGTTCATCAACCTTTGAAATTTTATTCGCATGTAAAAATAAAGTCCAGGTTACTGCCATATCTTCATACAGACAGCCTTTTGGATACCGTATTCCGGTCTTTATAAATAATTCACGCCGATACAGCTTGTTCCAGGCATAGGTAGAGTTCATATACAGCAATCGAGGATTTTCCTGCAGGCTCTTGTCAAATTCCTGTAGATTTCCTTTTTGAAAATGCCGGAACTGCCCATTTTGTTCCTGTACACCATAATATCCGCAAACAACAATATCCGCGCTTTCCTGCTTCGCTTTCTCATACAGCTTCTGATACATCTCGATATCTGTATAGTCATCACTATCTACAAATCCAACATAGGCACCACTCGCATGCTCCAAACCATAGTTTCTAGCGTCGGAAGTCCCCCGTTTTCTTTTTTCAATGCAATGATTTTATCCGGATAGAGAGAAGAAAACTCATCTATAATTTTCTGTGAATCATCCTTCGTTCCATCGTTTACAACAATAATTTCGATATTGGATAATGTCTGATGAACCAGGGTGTCCAAACAAACGCGTATATATTTTTCAACATTATATACAGGCACGATTACACTGACATCTACACTTTTTGACATACGCATCTCCTTACTGCTCTTATAAGCTTTCTGTCTATACTGTATTTTAACACAGTCACCATAAACAGACCATCCCTTAAACATATTGTGCCTGAACGATTATATAAAGAAGTCAGTGTCAATAGACACTGACTTCTAACTTCAAACGACAGGCTATTACATTCTTTATCCTGATGTTTACTGATTTTGCATAACCCTTTGAAAAATCTGTTCGGATGCCGTACCTTTTTCATACTCGCAGAACTTCTTACGGAATTTCTGCAAAGCCTCGTCATGCTCCTGAGCAACTTTATCAATATTCACAATACTCTGTATCACCTCATCGGAAGTTTTCAGCAGAGGTCCTGGTGCCTCTGCGACAAAATCAAAGTTAAATCCACGCAGAGTATCTCTGTAATCTTCCAAATCATATGTGAAGAACAGCATTGGTCTGTTTAAAATTGCATAATCAAACATTACAGATGAGTAATCTGTAATAACAATATCGGAAGCAAGATAAAGCTCCTCAACACTTGGATAGTTACTTACATTGATTACAAATTCATCCAGCAGGTCTTCCTTCAGACCTTTAACTGCAAAAGGATGTATACGCAGCATCAGAACATAGTCATCCTGAATCTGCTTTTCAACTCCTGAATATCAATTTTCATATTGAACTGATTTCGTACACGCCATGTCGGAGCATACATAATCACTTTCTTCTCTGGTGAAATACCAAGCTTTTTCTTTATATCAGTAATATCCTTTTCATTGTTCTTTGCAAACAGCACATCATTCCTAGGGTATCCTGTTTTCAGAAATTCTTTCTTAAATGCATAGCAGCTGGATGTAATGCTCTCTGCCTTGCTGCTCTGCACAACCAGGTAATCCCAGCGGCTGCATTTTTTAATAAATTTCTGACGTGCCTCTTCTGTAGGAAGCTCTCCTGGAACATCCAATCCAAGTGTTTTCAATGGTGTCCCATGCATGGTCTGCACTTCTACCTGTTTTTTCCGCTTTTTAAAGGACTCCATAAAGTTTACATTATTCACAAAGTATTTTGATGTAGCCATGTAATAGTGGTAACGCAGACTCTTTCTACGTACGCGAATTCCATTTCCCTCAATTGGTGTTCTTTCATCTACAAGAGACCATATGCAGGTATAATCCGGATGTTCTTTATCCATGTATTTATAAAACGCCTTCGGATTACAGTGGAACTTCTGTCCCCACCAGCCTTCAAATACAATTCTTTTTTTACGTACCGGCAGCATTCTCAGCATTGGATATATGAATAATTCCACAAACTTGCGTCGCAGCTTATTACTCTCATACCATTTCCATTTTCTTGTGACCTTTACAATCATATCCAGATTCATGTTTGGATATACACTATAGTAATAATCCTTATATGGTTTTCTGGACAGCTGTGCTACCGCATCAGCCGCAATGGTGTGCTTTTGTACGGAACCATCTTCAAATTCATAAATAATGTACGTTTTCCATTTATCCGCCACCATGTTCTTTGTGAAAGCATCATCACATATCGGAATAATTGCAGCTGCTGTTACAGAGCTTCCCTGAACATTAATTTTTCCAGTAACCGGTGGCATAGTCAAGGTACTGCTTTCGCCCTTCAATTCAAAATACGCAGTTTTCAGCTTATCTGCATTACTCAGTCTGGTTTCTACTTCCATACCAATCTGTTCTTCTGCCCAATATAGTCTTGTCAAAACAGAACGATGCGGTTCCCCTGCAAGGTTCATATATCCAGCATCATCACTATATACGCGAATCAGCTGATCAGTCGTAAATGCATAACGACTTAAACGCAAATCATTGCTGGATAATGCCTTGCCGCCCTTTGCCATGATAACCCCGTGGTCTGCATGAAAAGCATTCAGATCAAGCACAGCGCCCTGCATATCATTTTGTTGCTTGACTTTTAATTCATTCACAGCATCGTCACTTTTGCATATCAATGTTTCTTTTGACAACTGCGTCTTCACTATTAATTCATGATCAGTAACAGTAAGCTGTTGAACCTTTACATCAAGTGATTCACAATTCAGACATAAATCATACCCCCAGATTGTAATATGGAAGTACTTTTGTATCCTTCACATTCAGATATTTGGGGACGTGCATCTTTCCGGAAACCGGCCCACCCGCATAAAAGGATGTATGTATTCCTTCGCGATTATATTGCAGCTCTACTTTCAGAATACCATTTGCAATTTTCTGTATTTCCGGTCTGCTGAAATCAATTTCAATTTCAAAGCCGCTCCATTTATAATTATAATAACGCGCTTTACGGTTGCTTTTATCAACCTTTAATCCATGCCTTCCGCGAACACCATTGGCCTTGCATACAGTTAATGGCACAGATACAGATTCTTTTGTTGCGACATTCAATAGGTTAGCCTTCAGCTGCTGTGCATGTTTGCTTGAGCAGGTTAATCGTTGAATAAAGGAATATCCCTTTACTATCAGCTTATTGTCATTCCAGTAAACCTGCTGCAGAGACCTTGTCTCCGGATACAGGCGAAGCTCTTTTGTCATATCATAATATTCTTCAGGGAAATCATGAAAAGGAAAGTCTCCGATATAATGCATTTCGCCATTTACTTTTTTTCTTTTGATTTTCAGTGTACGATAAGCACCCTTTTCATAAGCCAGCAATTCCAAAAGCCGCTTCTTATTTCCTGTTTCTATCAGATGATATTTCATGCGGTCGATTGCCTGTAAATCCTGAAAAGAATCTTTTCGAAAATCCTTCATATATTCACGGATTACATCCATCGCATAATCGATAAATTCATCATCAGCTGTCAGCATTTCTTGTATATAAAGCTTTAAATCAACAGACATCCATTTGTAATCCTTCATATAAAGCGCATGATCATCACTTACATGTGCATTATAAAAATCATCAACCATATGCATGATTTTCACTCGGTCCGTGAAGTTTTTCATTTCTGTACGGTTTTGTGTAATCGATTTATTCGCTCCATCACGTTCACGCCATAAGTATACGATTTCATTCAATACGGAAACCGCATTTGCATAAAAATGCAGTGGCATCGTCACTGGAATATCTTCATATAAAATCTTCTCAGGAAATTTAAAATCATGTTCCTTCCAAAAACTGAATTTAATCAATTTATTCCAGGAAGTGGTATCATATATCAACTGCGGAGTTTCTAAAATAGTTGTTTTATCATAGGCATCACGAAACGCTTTTCTATGAAGTCCGGAATTATATTTTTTCCTGGAATTAAACCGCTGTACATCACCGACAACCATATCATTTCCTGTTTCTACAGCCTTTTTGTACATCGCTTCATATGCGCCATCCGGCACAATATCATCAGAATCAAGGAAGATAATATAGTCACCGTGAACAAACTGTATACCATAGTTTCGGGCGTTTCCCAATCCCCCGTTTTCCTTCAGATAATAGAAAAAATTGTCATAGTTCTTTGCATATTCCTGAGCAATCACTCCACTGATATCCGTAGAGCCGTCATCAACCATGATGACTCCAGACTATCGATTGTCTGGCGAACCATGGATTCAAGACATTCCTCCAGATACTCTGCGACATTGTATATCGGTATAATGACACTTACTTTATATTTCGCTGACATTTTTCTCCTCCTCACTACTTCTGCTTCAATTCACTCTTGATCATAGTGGAAGATATGCCTTCCGTTCTTGGCAGATAAACAACCTCACAATATTCCTTCAGGAAATCAAATTTCCCTTCCCAGTCATCTCCCATAACAAAAACATCAACATCATATTTCTGTACATCCAGCTTCTTCTGTTCCCAGTTTTCTTCAAGAATAACCTCATCAACGTAGCGAATAGCCTTTACGATTTCCATTCTGTCAACATCTTTGATTTGACAGACCTTGCCCTTTTCACGCAGATTAAAATCGTCACTGCTTACTGCCACAATCAAATAATCTCCTAAAGCCTTAGCCCTTTTCAAAAGATTTAAATGGCCAATATGAAACAAATCAAAAGTACCATATGTAATAACCTTTTTCATAATTTTCTCTCTCCTTTGTAAATTTATTTATATACCCTATAACCTTATTTCTACAGCTTGTGAAACAGCTTGTCAAGTAGAGAGGTTTTTTCATCAATGATCAAACGCTCCTTAAACTTCTCTTCCAGCATTGCTTTTTTCTCTTTATCGCTTAATTTGTTTAGTTTGTCTACATAGGCGGCATAGTGATCGCAAATTGTATCAATATCACCGGTTTCCACAAGCTTTCCACCTTCAATCCATATACCAGATTTACAGAAATCACGGACCTGTGGCAAGGAATGTGAGATAAATAAAATCGTTTTATCCTCTTCATCCCTCAGCTTTTTCATTCGATTCAAACATTTCTGAGCAAATCCTTTATCACCAACAGATAATGCCTCATCAACAATAAAGATATCCGGATTCAAAGCCAGAGATATAGAAAAGCCAAGACGGGCCTTCATACCACTGGAGTATTTTTTCACCGGCTGATAAAGAAAATCCCCCAGTTCTGCAAATTCAATAACGCCATCTGTTATCTCACGTATCCGCTTCTTCGTAAGTCCAAGTAACGCACCCTTAACATTAATATTTTCCAGTCCAGTCAGCTGGTTGTTTAGTCCTGTGTTTATAGAAATCAGTGCCTGTTCCCCATTGATTTCCATTTCTCCGCCATCGATATCGGAAATACCGGAAAGAATAACAGAAAGGGTAGATTTACCGGAGCCATTGGTACCAAGGATACCAACAACATCACCCTTTGGTATATTCAATGTAATATCCTTTAAAGCAAAAAAACGCTCATTTTCACTTTTCTTACCATCTTTTTTCTTTAGTTTATAAATTTTAGAAACATTTCTCATTTCTACAGCATTGGCACTGCTGTCATATATACTCTTTACCATATACACCTCCTGCTAAATCATATCAATAAACTTACGTTTGAATTTATACATAAGGCACATCCGATCACAAATAAGATTATAACGACTGCCCAGAAATAAAGGGTCTGAGCCGGATGATCCAAAAATGTTTTATTGTAGAATATAGAATCGCGATATCCATTAACGATATAATATACAGGATTCAGTTTCATAATTTTATTCAAGAGTTCATGATAGGGAACATGATTACCAAAATGACATTCCCAGATAACGGGAGAAAAATACATCAGCATCCGCATCAGTGATGTAATCAGCTTACGAATATCTCGCCAGAGCATAGTTAAAACAGATAAAATCAGCGAAACGGCTTCAACAAATGCAAATGCACATAACGCATAATAAAGCAAACCAAACCAATAGATATTCGGAAAAAAACCATGAATCGCCAGTGTTACAAATGCTATTAGAAGCATACAACCATGGTTAAAAAATTCTTTTGCACAAATGGTAGCCGGCAGAACACTGACTGGGAATTTCATTTTCGTTATTACATTTGTTTTTGAAAAACAGCACTACAGCCGTTCTGAATACAGGGCTGCACAAACCACCATGCCGCATAGCCTACGACCAGCCATGGAAGATAATCAATATCACCGATTGGTTTCTTATTCCATGCGACACCGAATATCAACCAGTATGTAAATACCTGAATTGCCGGGGATGCAAAGTTCCAGAATATTCCGAACTTGGAATCGCGCATATCTGCCAGTAATTCATATTTCGCTATACAGAAAATACGGTACAGATTAGAGAAATTTTCATTTAATACATACCTTATACTTTTAAACATAGATCTAACTCCTTTGAATTTCACAAGAAATCATATTGATTATACTACAAATGATATCTATAAACTAGATGTTTTTCATTTTTCTGTTTTTTAACATAATAATTCCATAAAAACGTAGGTTATGTGCTTTTCATCCAGTATTCACGATAATCCCTCTTTTATTCTATCCTTATTAAAAACGCTTATAAAGCATACTGCTGTATTCAAAGGTTAATATGAATACACCTGGAAGATAATATCTGAATTTTTCTTACTTCAGGGTATTCGCAAAAAAAGATTCAAATCTATTGATAAATACAATAGTATTGAATTCTCCAATCTCTGTAATTAACTACAATCAGATAAAAACCTAAAACAAAAGCCATTCTTATTTATTTACTGATTCTGGAATCCCCAGCTGTTTATGTACCAATCCATTCGCCTTTGCTGTAACAGGAATAATACAAGCTTCCATCTGGTCTGGCCAGAGAGCGCTTTATAGTAAAATTCTGATTCTTATATTTCGTCATGCGTCTTACCCATTTATTGGAAGGAGCATTGTAAAGCCAGTATTTCTGCGGGTTTGGTGTATTGAATTTCCTAGTATTGTTGGATCCCCAGCCAAAATAGGTGTCTTTTGTCACATTGTTTTTTAGTGCATAGGAGTTTACATAGCCTATCCATTTTCCATTATAATAAGCTGACCAGTATGATGTTCCTTCATCATTGACATATTCTCTTGTAAGCAATAAAGGCTTATTGTTATAATTTTTCATACTGCCAAGCCATTTCTTTTTGAATGGATCATAGCGGTAATACTTCGAAGCGTTCGGTGAAGAGAAAACCTTAACCCTTCTGGATAGCTGATAAAACCCTTCTGTTTTGCCCGGATACGTAAATTCCTGTGAATAAGCAGCAGTGCTAAACCGCCATCCTTCTTTATATTTATCTGCTGTTCTTACTACAAAACGGTACGCTTTCCCTGGCTTTCCTTTTTTGAATGTATAGGTGGTATCCTGCTGACATGACATCCAATGCCATGTTTTGGAGTCATCTGTCTGATAATATACACGATATTCTGTTGGACGTGCTACCGGACTCCAGCTTAGCAGCACCTGGTCTTCCTGCACATCAACCTCAGGTTTTGCGGAGTCTGTGCCTTGTATATTTTTTCCATTGGTTTTGCGGAAGTAGTTAAATGATTTCCATCGCTTTTCACAACAATGGTTCCATTATCTGCTGTTGAATAAATATCTGCATATGAGAGATCACGCCGTGTTCTTTCTGCCGGCAAAGCATTCAGGTTATTGCCTGTCCTTCCATTCGTTGAAGCTACTGCAATACTCGGCTTTACCTGTTCGAAGATTCATAATTCCCGGAAACCTCCGAATCATCTGGTAAATCGCCTAAGTTCAGATAGCCATGATGCGGAAGCTTTAGGTAATCAACCTGTAGAATATTTTTACATTGCAGCAAATCCTTTAGATTATCATCTCTTTTGGCCATCTCCTGAAGCTGTGTAAGCAAAGCAGGAGCACTGGCAATCAGTTTTTTCTGACCTTCCCGCTGCAAATCGCCGGTTAATAAAAATGAAGTATTCTTATAGTCAATTCTTATCACTAATGAGCTATTGTTTATTGCATCAATACTGGTACCTTCCGCTGGATCGGCAGATGTCAGAAACAATACACGCGCCTGCTCATCACCTTCTCCCAGCATAAAGTAATCTCCTGCACGAGGTCCGCCGAAGCTCATAAATGGATCAACAAGTCCATCATCCTCGCGTGCAAGCTGAGCATCCATTAATTCAGACTGGTATGCTTCATAATAGGAATCTGTTTCAAATGGAGCACCCCAAAACATTCTTGTATTTACGCCAAAATAGCGATTCATAACAGGAATGAACCCACCGATATGGTCGTAATGTGGATGTGTTGCAATCATGACATCCAGCCCAGATTTGCCTTCATCCGCAGATCCTTTCTGCGTATTCACGGTTTGAATCCCCTGTGACTCCAGATATTTTGTGACAGTGTTATCCGGATTTTCAGCAATCAGCTGCTTCACATTATTCCGAAATGCATCCGACTGCTCTTTGCTAACCTTATTGTTTCCCATAAGGTAACTGCTTAACGGATTTTTGAAGCTGTTCCCTTTTTCTTCTGCTTCCGTAGAATAACCGGCATCAACCAGCATTGTCTGTCCCCCGCACCGGATCAACGTTGCATCTGCATTCCCTACGCTGATCGTATGTATTTCAAATCCAGTATTTTCTGCCGCCTGAATAACGTTTTTCTGAAATGGTGAAGCTATATTCATACCCAGCGCCAGAAATAACACCAGAATGCTGATACCAATCTTTCTCATTTAAATTCCCTTTCTTACATACATAGCTATTATAGCGCAATCCTATCCATAATATCAACTTTATATAAAACTTTCTTTAATATTCATTTTTCGCTAACTATATTTACTATTTATACAAAAAGTCAGAACCTATGTATATACGCTTTTGTTCTGACTCTAATTTAATTTCTGAACTGCATCAAAAGCCAAAATACCAATCCTTGTATCGGATAAATTTTTCATATGGCACCATATGATCAAAAATTCTGTGTGCATATCCCTGCGAGAGATAAACCTCACTCATTAAATTTTCCTTTGCCTGCGCATCCTGCAAATCTAAGGCACCCGGTATCGTATGATTCAGCAGGTAATTTGTTTTATAAAATTTTCCGAAGTATTCCAGCTTACCCGTTAGTCCCAGCTTTACACATTCATTGGTTACAATCATACTTGTGAATTTATGTTGAATATGACCGTATTCACCATCCGGATTATGTGTGACAATCGAATCCCACTTTTTATAATTAAGAACATAATCAATATCATTACGTATTGGATCCTTAACTTTTTTCCAGTTGTTTTTCACGTGCTTTGGATTATCGGGATAGTTAAGAATAATACCATAATTTCCAGTCAGTTCCATTGCCTTTTCAAATTCCTTTTTCCTGATTTTGTTATTCCCATTTGTCAGACAAATTATCAGATATCTGTCTTTCATTATATGATCTCCGGCCCATAGTGTTTCATCATCCGGATGCGCTATAATCATAACATTCTTTATCTGTTTCACCAGCTGACGATCAATTTTGAATGACGCAGGATTCAATTTTTTTGTAACATTTTTGATGCTTACTGTATTACTGCCTTTATAGGCGATTTCCTTCACATTCTCTTTACCCTGTATATATTGTTCCGTAATTCGATAGGTTGCTGTATTCGTAATCGCAAGAAGCAGAATCACGACAGCAGCTATCCGCAATGGTACTTTCGTTTGTTTCGTTTCCTCCTCATCATCATCACCTGGTCTCATTCTAACATAAAAAAAAAGTCTACACTTCTTAATATATCTTAAGTTATGTAGACTTATACTTAATAACTATTAATTTTAAAAATTTATCTCAGACTTCAAATCACGAAGCATTAGATCCCTTGCGGAATCCTCGGGATTTTTATCCTCAAACAGCACCTGATATATTTCATTGACAATCGGCATATCGATACCCAGACGCTTTGCATTTTCATGCACCGCCTTCGCTGTTCTGACACCCTCCACGGTTTTCGTATTATTATCCCAGAAATACTTTGCACTGTTATGCTTGCCGATATCATACCCTGCCTGAAAATTTCTGGAATGCTTACTTGTACAGGTCACAATCAAATCTCCGATACCTGTCAGCCCCATGAAGGTTTCCTTTTTACCGCCCAAGGCAACACCGTACCGCGTCATTTCCATCAGACCGCGGGTAATCAAAGCTGCCCGTGTATTATCACCATATCCAAGACCATACAAGACACCACTTGCCAGTGCAATGGCATTTTTCACTGCAACCCCGATTTCACTTCCTATTTCATCTGTACCGGTATAAATTCGCAGATAATCATTGGAGAAGAGCTTTTGAATTTTCTGTGCATCGGCTTCCTTCTGCGATACCGCACAGATCGTTGTCAGCATACGGATGACAACCTCCTCCGCATGACTTGGACCAATCAGTGAAACCACGCTGCTGAGATGCTCAGCACTTATATTTCTGCGAATGACATCCGACATTCGATCAAAGGTCTCCGGATGAAATCCTTTGGATGTATTAACAACAACAACCTTATGATCCAGCAAAGCATCAATTCTTTACAAACGCTTTCCACAGCAATCGTCGGTATACTTAAAACGATCACATCCGCATCCTTTACAACCTGGATATCAGTCGTTGCCTTAAGCGCCGGATTCAACTCCACTCCAGCAAAATATTTTGCATTCTGATGATTTTCATTGATATCCCGTATTTCACTCTCGCAATTTCCATATATCATCACATCTTCATTATTATCACAAAGAACCTGGGCCAATCCGGTGCCCCAGCTTCCGCTGCCTACTACAACTGCTTTCACTTTATTCCCTGCCTTTCATAAGGTCAATGTCTGCCTTGATAATCATTATACACATTTCCCCGCATACCGACAACTCTTTTTCCTTGACTGCCGCTGCAAACATTTATTTTACGGCTTTTTTGACAGGTTTCTTACGCTTTTTCAATTCCAGCAGCACACCGCCGAACGCAGGCACATCCACCTCGATGGTATACGGCAGCTTGTTACATTCCTTTTCAACAGCCTTCATTTTTCCAAGCTCCGTGATCTCTCCGCCCCAGATATCCTGTTCCGTATTCAGCAGCTCATGATACACACCCTTTTCCGGAACACCGAATGCATGCTTCTTATAGGCATTTGGAGAGAAATTCAGAATAACGATGTAATAGCTGTTTTCATTTTTACGAAGGTAGCTGAACATATTTTCATCCGCATTATCCGCATCAATCCACTGAAAGGAGGTCCAATCATATTCTGTTTCATACAATGCCGGTGTCTTACTATACAGCTCGCCAAGCTTCGCAAAATACCTGTGAAATGCATCATGCATCGGATATTTTAACAAATCCCAGTCGCACTGCTTTTCTTCATCCCACTCACGGAAATGCGCCAGTTCATTTCCCATAAAGTTAAGCTTCTTGCCCGGATGCGTGAACATATATAAATACAGGGTCCGCAGCTGTGCGAACTTTTCCTCATAGCTGCCCCATATCTTATCGACGATGGTTTTCTTTCCATGTACTACCTCATCATGGGAAACTCCATAATAAAGCGTTCGGAATAGAAATAAGCCATGGAAAAGGTGATATTATTGTGATGCCACTTTCGATAAATTGGATCCTTTTCCAGATACTTCAACGTATCATTCATCCAGCCCAGATCCCATTTATAATCAAATCCCAGTCCGCCGTCCTGCGTTGCCTTTGTCACATTCGCAAAATCACTGGAATCCTCCGCAATCAGCATGACACCTTTATATGCCTCAGACAAATGATAATTCATCCGCTTAATGAAATGCAGGGCACCTTCATTTTCTCCCAGGTCCTTATTTCCATGCCAGTGTATGATATTGCTGATGGCATCCATTCTCAGACCATCCACATGATACTTATCAATCCAGAAGGCAGCCGCGACATCAGGAAGCTGCGCACCTCTTCTCTCCAGAGATTGAAGTTCGCCGTTCCCCATTGAGAATCCGCATCGCATGCCTTCTCATATTCATACAGCGGTGTCCCGTCAAAATATGACAGGGAGAAATCATCACGCACGAAATGAACAGGCACGAAATCCATAATGATTCCGATATTGGCACGGTGACATGCATTGATCAGATACATCAGCTCCTGTGCGCTTCCATAGCGACTTGTTGCGCTGAAATAGCCGCTGCACTGATAGCCCCAGGAACCGTCAAACGGATACTCATTCAGCGGCATCAGTTCAATATGTGTAAAATTGTTTTCTTTCACATACGCAATCAATTCCTTCGCAATATCCTTATAATTCACCCACTCCTGATCTTCATCCTTTTTCCAGGAGCCCAGATGCATTTCATAAATATTCACCGGTTTATCAAAATTTTTCGTACGCTGCGCAAGCCATTTCTCATCGCTCCATTTCTTATAATCCAGATTTGTAATGATGCTGGCCGTATTGGGACGCAGCTCGGAATAAAATGCATACGGGTCCATCTTATCGACAATACGTCCGGTAGCCTGTGTCACCCGATACTTATACATATCGCCTTCTTTTGCTTCTGCCACAAACAGTGACCAGATTCCCTTATCATCCTTACGACGCATCTGATGTCCCTTGCAGCTCCAGTCATCAAAGGAGCCGATGACCTGAATGCCTTGCGCATGCGGTGCATACACCGTGAAGCGAACTCCTTTTTTCCCCCGTTCTTCACACAGGTGTGCGCCGAACAGCTTGTAAGCATCCAATGCACAGCCCTTATAATAACGATCCATAATTTTATTTTTCATGAGTAGCCCTCCAGTCTGTAACTACTTATATTTTACTCTATTTCAACACGAAACCTATAGGTTTTCCTCTCTTTTTCATAAATTTGTAATGGGTTACATTACTTTTTACCTATTTGTATACTATTTGCGAATAGCCTGATTCAAATAGTATACAGGCTTTGAAGCTCAAAGTTTTTCTATGCGGAAGCTTGACAGGAACAGATGAATGCGATATGCTGTATACGAAGATAGTTAGTTTAAACTAACAAACAAGGAGGGATACCCATGCTGCTGTCTTTACTAGCATTGACCATACTGACAATCGCATTGCTGAGCACCCGAAACTATCTGCTGCACAGCTATCGCTGACATTCATATAAGACAGTAAGTGGTGAGTTCATGATCGAACTCACCACTTTTTATTTGATCATTTCTGCCATCGCATTCTGGAATGCCAGAGTTTTCTCATGAGCATTGTCCAGTGATGTTCCCTTGATACAGTAATAGAACTTGCATTTTGGCTCAGTGCCACTTGGACGAATCGCAATCCAGCTGCCATCCTCAAGATAGTATTTCAGAACATCGGATTTTGTAAATCCGCAAAGCTCCTCTTCTTTTCCGTTTTCAATGATCTTGCTTTCCTTATAGTCTTCGAAGCGGATAACCTTCACATCGTTAATTGTTTCCACTGAAGTCTTACGCAGGGTTGCCAGAATTTCCTGAATACGCTGTGCGCCTGCCTGCCCCTCCAGCTTTAGCGATGTCTGGCTTTCCTCATAGAAGCCCAGCTCCGCATACAAATCATACAGAACATCCACCAGAGTCTTGCCCTTTGCCTTGTAGTAGCATGCCGCCTCTGCCAGCATCAGACATGCCTGCGGAGCATCCTTGTCACGCACGAACGGCTTGATCAAAGAGCCATAGCTTTCCTCATATCCGAATACATACTGCTTCTCATTCGTAATTTCGTATTTTGCCACCTTTTCACCGATAAACTTAAATCCGGTCAGTGTCTTTTCTGTAGCAACTCCGTATTTTGTGGCGATTTTTTCTCCCAGATCACTGGTCACCACAGTATTGAACATCACCGGGTTGTTCGGCATGCGATCCTTCGCCTGCAGCTGTGAGAAGATGTATTCAATCAATACAGCACCACTCTGATTACCGGTAAGCAGCTTGTATTCCCCGTCATGCTTTACACCAACACCCATACGGTCGGCATCCGGATCACAGACAAGGATAATATCTGCATCCTCTCGCTTCGCATATTCAATTGCTAGCTCGTAGCTTCCTGCCTCCTCCGGATTCGGTGTCGGTGTATTGGAGAAATCAGGATCCGGAGAACACTGTTCTTCCACAGCGACAAAGTGATAGCCTGCACGTGTATACACTTCCTTCACAGGAATGTTCGCAGTTCCATGCTCCGGCGTAAAGATTATTTTCACATCATCCTTATTGATATCCGGATTCAGCTGAATGCTGAGTACATTTTTATAATACTCTTCATCCACATCCTTACCAATCACGGTAATCAGCTTTTCCTGTTCAGCGGAAGGCTCTGCATGATGGCAAGCTCATCCTCAACTGCATTTACTCGGTCGATAACCTGCTGTGCCAGTGCAGGCACCAGCTGACATCCTTTTTCATCATACAGCTTATATCCGTTGTATTCCTTCGGATTATGAGAAGCGGTAACCATGATACCTCCAAAGCAGTTAAAATGACGAACAGCGAAGCTCAGCTCCGGTGTCGGGCGAAGACTTCAAACACATAGGATGCAATGTTGTAGGTCGCAAGCACCTTAGCGGAATCCATAGCGAATTCCTTTGACATATGACGGTTATCATAGCCAATGCTACCCCCGCTTCATCGCATCTTCCCGTTTGCGCAGATATATTCTGCAAAGCCGACATTCGCCTTGCGGATCGTATGCAGGTTAATACGGTTTGTACCAGGTCCCAACAGACCTCTCATCCCCGCTGTACCAAATTCGATGGTTGTATAAAACGCATCGTTGATCTGACCCTCATCCATCTGTTCCAGCACTTCTTTATAAGAAGGATCCAGATTCGGATGGTTCAGCCATTTTTCATAAATATCTTTCACCATAAACTATCTTCCTTTCTGTTGATTGCTGGTTTTATTATACCATAATCTCATGGTTTTTTCTGTAAAAGTTTAGCGAATGTAAGCGATTACCACATTTTAAAGAGTTAAATTAAAAATTTTGCCATTCTGTACACGATTTGCATCTGATTTTTATCTGAATTTCATACAAAATAAGGAATGAAACGACTATTCGACTACTGTTTTCCTGCAAGTATCGTCTTTACATACTTGAAAAAACCCGTTTTCGATTTATACCCTCTGTGGAAAGTTTTCATTGTACAGATGGATTTCATATGAAACAGCGCATAACATGCACATCTTCCTTTCAATGGCGTGCTGACAGGAATATACGGATATGTCTCTGCCTCCGGCTATCATAGTTGAAGCCGAACCCCTCAGATGCTTCATATCACCTTTCCTGTAAAATACAGGTATTTCCACACCGCCTATGGATATGGCTTAAGCACATTTGAATCTCTGGAAGAGACTGCGTCCTCATCGATAATAAGGATACAGGTAAGATACATGCGGTAAAATATACCGGCATTCCACCAGAAATGATATTCCTGCATACGCACAACAGCCGTATATTGTTTTTTAAGTGAAACCTCCATCCAATACTCATATACAAAAAAAGCTCCGTCCACAGTCTATCAGCAGGATTGTGCTCGGAGCCTTTCTCTTTTATTAACCGATGATTTTCTGAGCGCGCAATACTTCTTCGATTGCAGCGATTGCAGCATCTTCGTCATCACCATTGCAGGAAATAGTAATTTCAGACTGCGTAGGGATTCCCAGTGACATTACACCCATGATGGATTTCATGTTTACTTCACGGTCCTTGAAAGACACGTTAACTTCACATTTGAATTTGCTTGCAGCGTTCACAGCAACAGTTGCCGGACGTGCGTGTAATCCAACTGGGTCAATAACAGATACAGTGATTTGTTTCATTTTATATTCCTCCTATTAAACAACTTTTTTACATATCCTATTTTAAACCATTTTGATACCACTTACAATCTTTAATTCGTTTTTTTCGAGAAAAATGGCTTTTCCCATGGGTTTTCCATGCATTTCTCAGCCTTTTGTAGAAAGCGGCTTCACTTCTTCCAAAAATTCCCCGCAGGTCATTACCGGGATTCCCTCATCCAGCAGCAAACGTGCAAACATTCCATCGCCCTCCACCAGCCGGTTTTGAAAGCTTCCATCATAAATGATTCCCTTTCCGCAGCTTGACTACGCGGCTGTAAAATGACCAGATCCGGCTGAAACTCACGTATCTGCGCCAGTGCCAGTGCTGCTCCCTTTTTAAACTGCGCAGTTACATCCTCACCTTCTGTATTCATGATGTACTCCCCCGATATCTCCAGCGACAGCTCTTGATAGGTAGACCACCCAGCACCTCAGGACACACCTGCAGCACCTCATGCTCCTTCAGATAATCGATCAATTCCGAGGAAGCATTATTTCCGCCATTATATTTACAATTTACTCCCAGCAAGCAGCTGCTTACAGCATATTTCATTCCTTACCCCTCCTGTTTATTCAATGTATTTAAATAATGAATGTAGCCTTATCTTATTCTCTATAAAAATAACAGCACACCTACATCTCTATACATTCTATCATAAACCATCCAGTGACACATACAAATGTTTGTATATCACATAAAATTCAAGCCTCTCAATACCGATTCGCTTTCGCATATCATCATGAAACAAACTATAAAACCATAGATGGCAGCTTCCTTTCACATTCTATCATCATTCCCACGCATATCCGGATAGGGACCATATGTTTAAACTCCCACTATTCTCCCACGCTTTGAGCGCAGGCGCAGGCATTGCCTAACAGTTGTTTCAATTTACTGATTCCATCACAAATCGGATATATTTCACACGTTCCTATCGACGATTTTAAGCGCATCTGTATATTCACCCAGACGAGCTTGTAACACAAAAAAGCCGCCTGCACAAATCACAGTACGGCTTCCTGTATTAGTTTGCTTTTGCCTTGCAATAGGCTGTAAAATCATGCTCCTGTATAATTTCATCCAAAAGCTCGCGGTTCCCCGGCTTCTCCACATGATACCAGTAGACAGGCAATATATCCAGCTGTCTGCCCTGTTCATCCAGTATCTGCGTGTTTATTTTCTCATATTCATTTTCCGAACTACCAGGCACATATTCCTCCAGTGCATCAACCGCACGGGCTGCTGCTTCATCCACCTCATAGATTTCTCCAAGAATTCTGGAATTCCCCGGAAGCAGTGCCGGGTATGAGCGTTCCTTTAGGGAATACAGTTCCCCGATGACATAGCCATAGCCTAAAAACTGACTCTTCCCCTTCAAATAAAGCTCATAATTATACAATCCCATTCGCAGGGATCCATAAACGAACAGCTTCATTCTAACAGATGGTGCCTCCTGTCGTTTTGACATCCGTTTCATTATGAATCATTGCGGAAATAGCACAGGTTAACCCCTTAACGATAACCTCCAGCGCCATGCTCGGCTGTCCCGGCTTGTCCACCACCTGCTGTGGAAGATACGGAATATGGATAAATCCGCTTTTCTTGCCGGCAAATTCCTTTTCAATCATATAGCGCACACCATAAAGCACATGGTTGCATACAAAGGTTCCCGCACTGTTTGATATAGAGGCAGGTATCTTGTTTTTGCGTATCTCATTCACCATTGCCTTGATTGGCAGGTTGGAGAAATAGGCAGCATCACCATCCGCAAACACAGGCTCATCAATGGGCTGATTGCCTTCATTGTCCGTGATACGGCAGTCATCGATATTGATACCGACACGCTCCACGGTAAGATCACTGCGGCCACCCGCCTGTCCAATCGACAGAATCATATCCGGATCATGCTTCTGAATAGCTTCACGAATCACCTGCAAAGACTTATGAACGACGGTAGGTATTTCCAACTTGATAATCTCTGCGCCCTCTATCGTAGCTGGCAGCAGCTTCACTGACTCAATAGCGGGATTTATCGGTTCTCCGCCAAACGGATCAAATCCGGTCACTAATATTTTCATAAACAGCTTCCTTTCCTAGAACGCCAGCAACAGCATCAGTACGATGTGTACGACGATCATTGCGAATGCCATCGGTGCCTGTGCCCGGATGACAGTCCATTTATTTCTTGTTTCCAAAACAGCCGTTGGCACAATATTGAAATTGGCAGCCATCGGTGTTAATAAGGTACCACAAAATCCGCAGGTCATACCAAGTGCTCCGACAACAACCGGGTTTCCGCCCTGTGCAATGACAAAGGGAATACCGATTCCCAGAGTAATGACAGAGAATGCCGCAAATGCATTTCCCATAATCATAGTAAATATTACCATGCCAAGGCAGTAGATAATGACTCCGATCAGAATATTGCCGCTTGGTACGACACTGGATATCATTGTGGAAATCACATCACCGACACCGGCTTCGGTAAACAGGGTACCCAAAGCGCCCAAAAGCTGTGGCAAAAGACAGGATGCACCGACCTGCATCAGCTGCTTGGTTGTATTTTCACGCGTTTCATTTACCTTTGGACGGCAGATGATAACCGCCAGAACAAAGGATACCAGACAGGCAATTCCAACCATAACGGCACCATCCAGCGCAGCGCCGTCGATTCTGACAAACGACATCACCAGCGCCATCAGACCAACTGTCACGGCCGGAAGGAATATCCAGCTTTTGATCCGTCTGCTTTCTTTTTCCTTTTCCTCAACACTGACATCCCGGAAGGTACCGATACGTACCTGCCCGCTAACTGTTAAAATCCCCATAACCACAAGGATTCCTCCGGTAATCGTACTCGGAATCCATTTTCCAAGGATGAAGATCACACCGACAAGCACCCAGAACAGCGCTGTCCCGTATTTTGCCTTATCATTCTTCCGGAATGCCCGCCAGCCGGCCATCCAGACAAACCAGTCCGCATAATGCATAAAATATTTCCGGAGCGATATTAGTCAGAAAATCAGTCATGACGAGCACCTGCCTTTTTTACCTTACGGTCAAACAGGAAAACCTGCACAAATGTAAAAGCTACGGTAATGACCATCACCGGAATACTGGCCATCGCAATACTTGGCAGTGTAACCTCCTTGTACATGGAAAGTGTTCCCTGAATCAGCACAACACCGCTTGCCGCCGCAAAGCAGTTCTGTGCAAAGAAGTTACCGAAGTTTTCCACAGCTGCCGCATGTCCCTTCAGCTCCTCCACCTCATTTTCACTCAGGTCACTCTGCTTACTCACCTTTGCCGCAGCCTCTGACATTGGCAGAATCAGCGGACGCACAAACTGAACATGTCCTCCGATCCGCACATTGAATGCACTGGCAGCAGTACGAACAAGCATATAGATTGCCAGCACCTTTCCTGCGGATGCATTTTTTATTTTTCCTATCAGATATGCCGCACGTTCCTTCAGCCCGTATCGCTCAATAATCGCGATTACCGGAAGATAATCAGGAAGATCGACATCAGACGATTGCTAACAAAAGACTCTCCCAGAATGGAAAGAATATGTGGAATATCCATTCCTGCAACAATTCCTGTCACCAGACCAGCCAGCAGAACAGTTGCGAGTACATCGAACTTCAGTGCGAAGCCGAGAACGATGATTACGATTCCAATCAATTTCAAGTATTCCATAATAAACTCCTCTCTATCATGGGGATTTTATCATTAACGGTAAAAAGTCGCAATCATTTTCTTACAAAATTTTATGAATTATTTTCACATTTCACCTGAAAAAGAGCTTCAGGCTTCCATTTTTTATTGAAATAAGCCAGCATTTACCTTATTTTCGTTTCATAAACACAAGCTCCTGTGCCTTGGATAATTCCTTATGATATGCATAGCCGTCCGCGTGAAAAGCGATAAGCTCCTCTGCGGTGGATATCCGCTGTGTGATGATCCAGTTAACCATTGCGCCTCTTGCCATCTTCACCTGCGTGGATTCTGTTTTCAGTCTGCCCGCCTTCTCTATAAGAAATGTCACTGTATAGGTAGATTCTTCGCACAGATAAGGGTACACAGCTTTTGAATATTCCTTACTGGCAAGATTGATGATACAGGGTTTTTCGCCTTCCTCCTGCAAGAGGAAATGCGCAAGACGATCCCCCCAGTACGCATACAGGTCCCTGCATTCACCGATCGGCAAACGTGTCTGCATTTCCAGACGATAGGGCTGGATGGCATCCATGGGACGCAGGACACCATACATACCGGACAGTATTCGTATACAGTTCTGTGCATAGGCGGCATCCTCCTGTGAAAAATTCTCCACCCCCATATGCTTGAACTGCAGTCCGTTATATGTATACAGCGCGGGTGAGCCTGCAAGAGAAAACGTCATGTTCTGATACCGCTGTACATTCTCCACAGCTATTTTCTCATTTATTTTCATCAGGGTACGCAGCTCATCAGCGGAAAGCTGCTTCAGCCTTTCACATATAACTTCACTGTCGTTGATGAAGTGTGGAAGCTGCAGCGGTTCTCTGTTCACCGGCTTCATCTGCTTGGTTGGTGATAACATTATTTTCATACTATCTTCCTCATTTCTCCTGTCTATTATAGCAGAGGGAGCTGCTTTGCGGCATTGATTTGCATGTTCATATCCGATTTCATTCCTAATGATTTTATAGCCTCTTTGAAGAATGATATCCCTGAAAGAAGAATCAAAAGCATACAGCTACCGAAAGGTTTCTTTACCATAACAATATAAGTTGATAAAGCAGTAAAAACCGAAAAAAGAAATAAAGTTCCTGCATGTGAAGGAAATCTATTTCTTCATGGTTTGTTATGTACACCGGTATTTCAATCCGTGTTAGAATCAGCTTTACAGCACCGCTTTTAGATCATGTCCTCGCTTTGTTCCGGCAGGTCCTCACTCACCGGTAGTTCCACGCTGCTGTTTTCCCTTTTCAAGCGTACTCTGCGATTCATTTCCTCACGCAGCAGAGAATAGATAACAGAGAAGGTTGCAGTCCCAGCAGCATACCCGCAAAGCCAAACAAGCCGCCGCCAACTGTGATTGCAAACAATACCCAAAGACCGGAAAGCCCCACACTTGTTCCAACGACGCGCGGATAGATCAGATTGGATTCAAACTGCTGCAGACAGATGCCGAATATGACAAAGAACACCCCTTGCAGAGGATTGACGAATGCGACCAGCAGGGCACACAGAACAACACCGAAGATCGCTCCGAAAATCGGTATGATGTTGGTACAGCCGATAATCACACCCAGGATCGGTGCATATGGGAAGCCTAACACCAGGCAGCCGATATAGCACAAAACACCGATAATCACCGCTTCCACCAGCTGCCCGGTGATAAAGGCGGAAAAGGTTGTGTTGGTAAGATGAGCGACCCGCAGCACAAACGCATTCGCTCTGCTGGATGTAAAGGCATAGAGAAAGCGATGAGACTGTTCCAGCAGCTTATCCTTGGATACCGTCAGATAAACCGCAATAACCAGCGCCATAAATACATTGGCCAGACTGCTCGCAAAGCCGCTTGCATGGTAAGCAGATGCGGTATTCCGTTTTTCAGAAGATTCACCAGAGTGTCCTGCAGCTGTGCGGAATAGGTGTCCACCTGCTTGAGAACATCCTGTGGAATCTGCTGTTTTTCTATCATACTGGTAATCGTTTTCTGTGCATCCTCGATATAACCCGGCAGTGAATTTGCCAATGCTGCAATGCTTTCGATCACCTGTGGCATTACAATGCGGACAATAAAGGCAAGGATACCGAAAATAATCAGCAGCGAGCATACAGCGGCGAGCGCCTTTTTCCACCTTCCCAGATTGTCCGGAAGCTTTTTCAGGAAAAATTTCATAGGGATGTTGAAAACAAACGCCATCATGATGCCATAGATAAACGGACGCAGCATACCGATGATCATAGACACCGTATCAAACACCTCATTCAGATGCAGCATGATCCAGATTAACGCTATCGTATAGGTAATCAGAAACAATACATGCTTCAGCGTCAGCCGGTTGATTTTCTTATTTTTTTCAGTGAACATAGAAGACCCCTTCCTTTATGAGTTCCTCAGCTCCAGCAGGATATCGCGAAGCTCTGCCGCACGTTCGAAGTCCAGCACCTTTGCGGCCTCCCGCATTTCCTTTTCCAGATTTGCCAGCAGCTTTTCCTTATCCTTCTTGCTGACCTTGGCTTTCTTCCCAATATATTTCGCCGTCATTTCCTGGGTTTCCTTACTGCGGACAACCTCATGGATCGGCTTGATGATCGTTTTTGGCGTAATGCCGTGCTTCTCATTATAGGCAATCTGTATTTCACGGCGTCGTGCGGTTTCATCCAGCGCCTTCTGCATGGAATCCGTTATTTTATCCGCATACATAATGACCTGTCCATGGGCATTACGGGCAGCACGACCGATAATCTGAATCAAAGAGCGCTCACTTCGCAGGAAGCCCTCTTTATCGGCATCCAGAATGGTAATCAGAGAAACCTCCGGTATGTCCAGACCTTCACGAAGCAGGTTGATACCGATCAGCACATCGTATTTTCCTTTCCGCAGGTCCCGTATGATTTCCGTTCGTTCAATCGTTTTAACCTCATGATGCAGCCACGCCACCTTGAAATCCATTCCCTTCAGATAGCTGGTCAGATCTTCCGCCATACGAACGGTCAGCGTTGTAATCAGAGTACGTTCATTCTTTTCAATGCGCGTACGGATTTCATCCACAAGATCGTCGATTTGTCCCTGCGTCGGACGTACGGTTACCACCGGATCCAGAAGGCCTGTCGGACGAATGATCTGTTCTATGATTTCACCCTTTGTCTGTTCCAGCTCATAGTTACCCGGTGTTGCAGAGACAAAGATTGCCTGATTGATCATTTTCTCAAATTCTTCAAAACGCATCGGACGGTTATCAAGTGCGGAAGGAAGACGGAAGCCATAGTTTACCAGTGTTTCCTTACGGGCACGGTCCCCATTGTACATGCCGCGAATCTGCGGCAGGGATACATGGGATTCATCACTACGAGCAGAAAATCGTCAGGGAATAATCAAATAAGGTATACGGGCGTTCTCCCGGCTTACGACCATCAATATGACGCGAATAGTTTTCTATACCCGGGCAGACACCGAATTCACGCAGAGCTTCTATATCATAACGCGCACGCTGTTCCAGCCGCTGCTTCTCCAGCAGCTTGCCCTCATTTTCCAGCACCTGCAGACGGTCAGCCAGCTCCTCTTCGATCGTATTCGCTGCCCGATTGATAATTTCCTGCTTTGTCGCATAACCGCTGGCCGGATAAACCACGTAAACGGTATAGGCATTCAGAACCTTGCCGGTTAGGGGATCCACTTCACAGATTCGTTCGATTTCATCATCAAACATTTCGATTCGCAGGATAAAGGAGTCCGTATGTCCCGGTGCAACCTCAATTACATCTCCGCGGACACGAAAGGTTCCCCTCAGCAAATCCATGTCATTTCTCGTATACTGTCTTGCGACCAGCTTTCCCATCAGCTCCTTGCGATCAATGATATCACCCACACGGATTGAGAAAAACATCTCCCGATACTGTTCCGGATTGCTGGCACCGTAATACATGCGACTGAAGCTATGATAATCGTATCCCTTCGTTCCAGATGGAGTTGACAGCTGCCATTCGCAGCATATCCAGCTCCATGTTGGTTGTCGCATTCTTGTCAATATAGGTGTCGGAGCTTGGAATATAGGCCTCCGGCTGATAATAATCAAAGTTGGATACAAAGTATTCCACCCGGTTGTTCGGAAAAAATTCCTTAAATTCAGAATAGAGCTGTCCTGCCAGTGTCTTGTTATGTGCGAATACCAGTGTGGGCTTATTGACCTTCGCAATCACATTGGATATGGTGAAGGTCTTACCGGTACCGGTCGCCCCCAGCAGAACCTGCTGTTTCTTTCCTTTTTGAATGCCGTCCACCAGCTCCTGAATTGCCTTTGGCTGATCTCCCTGCGGCTGATAATCTGATACAAGATCAAATAATTTAGTTTCCATTTGTCAGTTCCACCGCTTTCTTCATCTGCGTATCCAGAACTGCCTCCTCACTATGCCATTTTAACGCACAGCTGGAAAGCAGAGAGGTCAGGGTATCCGCATCAATGTTTCCAGTGACCTTCATTCCCTTATCCTTCTGATACTGCTTCAGGCTTCACCGGACGCATAAGAGAAATATTCATCCGTCCGATCCACTGCATAACCGAGGAATTTCAGATAAATCTGTGCACTCTTCGCTGCTGCGGAAACCGTGTCCGGCTTGTATACTTCCTTTTTCAGAACCGGTGCACTCGTATAGAACGCTTCATCCAGCTTTACCTGAACATCCGGTGTAATGCCCTTCCCGTTTATTTTTTCCCCCTTTGGCGTAATCCATTCCGCTGTTGTGTATTTAAACATGGTTCCGTCCTTAAAGGTGAGCGGCACCTGCACCGTTCCCTTGCCATATGTTTTTTCTCCGACAACGGTTGCGCCAGATGTTCGCGCAGTGCTGCAGTCAGCACTTCTGCCGCACTGGCAGTATCCCCGTTGACAAGTACAACAATTTTCTTATATTTGTATTGCTCATAACCGCTGATGGTTTTGTAATCCTCCTTCGTGCCGTCCTTTGTTTCCTCACGGAAGATAACGGTATTGTCCGGAAGCAGATAGCTGGCAATTTCCTGTGCGGATTTCAAATAGCCGCCGGTATTGTCCCGCAAATCCAGAATCAGGTTCTCACAGCCATCCTTCTTCAGACTTTCCAAATGGCTTTTAACCTCTTCCCCGCTTGTTTCCGCAAAGGTGTCAAGCTCCAGTATTCCGGTTTTCCCGTTGACACCGCTGTATACGGAATCCTGCACAGTTGCTTTCTTCACCTTGATTTTCTTATGCCTGTTTTCCCGTATGATTTCCAATGTGATTTCATCACTCTTGGAATTGGTGATCAGCGCTTTAACATCGCTTGTTGTCATATTCCTGCATACAGTTCCATCAATGGCATAAATCTGATCTCCCATCAGAAAGCCTGCTCCCTCTGCCGGTGAATTTTTCAGCACCTCATCAATGATAAACGTCGAATCATCCACGCCGTAAAACTGAATGCCGATACCGACAAAGCTTCCTTCCATGGAGCCCGTAAAGCTTTCTGTCTGTTCATTATCCAGATAGCTGGTATGGATATCGCCGCCGGCATCCACCAACCCGCTGATCGCACCGTCAATCAGCTTCTGATTCAGATTTTTCTGATTCTTTCCGAAGTAGAATTTGTCACTCATGATGGAATAGATTTCCTCCAGCTTCTGAAATTCATCTCTGGAGGCTGCCGCAGTCTGATGCAGCGTGGAGTTTAAAAAGAAGCCTCCGAAAAAGCATACAATACATGTGGCAACAATGCACATTCGTCTCTGTCTGCGTTTTTTCTCTGCCTGTATTTCATCCGGCCATTTATGTCTGACCAGTTTATATCTCACAACTTTTTTCTCTGCCATACAAAACACCTCATTGTCCTTTACAGATTTACGTTTATAATCATATCACATTTTATGAACGATGATAACTATTTCGATGAAAGAACATGACAGTTCGTGAAATCTCATTCGCTCATTTTCATAAAGGCGCTCATTTTCATAGACTTTCCTTCAAAGTGAAAACAAGGAAAAGGACTGCCTGAGCAGTACATCCTTCCCAGATTTACATAGAACGCTCCCTTTGGAAAGCTCTGTGTAATCACGGAATGCACACCCGGCAGTCCTTTTTTACGATTATTCTGATAAAGCGGCACTTTCATTGCGTGCCGGTGTCCATATCAGCGCTTCCAGCGCAGATACTTCGTAGTTGAGAAAAAGCTTCCCACAAGTCCGACCAGCATACCGCCCAATAGCAGAATACCGCAAATCTGAAGTGTAAACGGCATAATCGGCTGTAGTGTAAACAGACTGGTTATAATCTGACCGTTCAGCATGTCAAAGAAATACTGATAGCCGAAATAGGTAAAGATACACGGCAGTACAGCGCCCATTAAACCTATGAGCATTCCTTCAATCATAAACGGAACCTTTATGTACCAGTTTGCCGCACCGACATTTCGCATAATGGATATTTCGGCATTTCTCGCATAGATTGTCAGCTTTATGGAATTGGATATCAGGAAGAGTGCCAGCAGTGTCAGCAATCCGACAAAGACGAGTCCTCCGGAGCGAATGGTATTCAATACGGAAATCATTTTGGATACACTGTTTCCTCCGTAAACAGACTGCTTCACAAAGGGCAGCTGTTCAATCTGTGCATTGATGGCTTTGATCTGATTGGCATCCTTCACGGACACAAAGAAGGCATTGCACAGCGGGTTATCCTTACCGCGGTACATTTCAAATTCCTTCCCCTTTTCCTTAATCATCAGCTCCAGCTCATTATCCTTATCGGAAAAGGTCACCCTGCGTACACCGCTGATTTTTTCCAGACCGTCTTTTGCCTCATCAATTTTCTTCTGTGTTTTTACATCCGCCTTTAAAACCACATGAATCTGCAGATCATCCTCGATGGAATTGGTAAACAGAGATACATTTCCTGCAATCATCAGAAATGCGGAAAACAGAATCAGTGTGATGGTAACTGCACTGGATGCCGATAAGGACATGGCGATGTGACGAAAGATACTCAAAAAGGCCGTCTTTATGAATTTCGGGAACGCCTTGAAAAATCTAATCATGCTTCAGGTAGCCCCCCTTCATGATATCCGCAACCACATAGCCCTCCTCCAGACAGATGGTGCGTTTCTTAAAGCGGTCTACGATCGTTGAATCATGGGTAACCATGACAACCGTTGTTTTTTCAACCTCATTGATTTTCTCCAGCAGCTCCATGATTTCCGCAGATTTATCCGGATCAAGATTTCCTGTCGGCTCATCCGCTATCAGCACCTTTGGATGATTGGCAATTGCACGGCCGATTGTCGCCCTTTGCTGCTGTCCTCCTGAAAGCTCATTGGGAAAGGCTTTCGCCTTGTCTTCCAGCGATACCAGCTCCAGCACCTCTCGCACACGACGCCGGATATCCACCTTTTTCATGCCGATGACTTCAAGAGCGAATGCGATATTTTCAAAAATTGTAAGCCTTGGAAGCAGACGGTAGTCCTGAAATACGACCCCGATGTTTCTGCGGTAAACCGGTACACGGGAATGCTTCAGCTTTCCCACATTGATATTTTCCACCATAACCGTGCCGCTGTTTGGGATTTCTTCTCCATCCAGCAGCTTGATCAGTGTAGATTTACCTGAACCGGTCGGTCCGATGATGTACACAAATTCTCCATCATCAATGGCAAGATTGATATCCCGCAGTGCATGTACACCATTCTTATATTCTTTTGATACGTTTTCCATTACGATCATAACATCACTCCTGACTTTTCATAATTACGCTTGAAACGGGCAGCGTTCCTTATAGGTAAGCTTACCCGAAGATATTTTCCGGTTTTTCACGACAAGGGGCACCGCTTACGCCACAGGTTCTGCTTAATGCTCCATTACCCCAGCCGCAGCCCCATGCAAAGTCAGCAGAGGAACGGAATTGTGAGATTGCAGAGGATATACTCATTTTTCCCAGATTGATAACTTCAATGTGACAGTGAGGTCCTGTAGAATTGCCACTGTGTCCGGTTAACGCCAATAACTGCCCCTTCTTTACCTGTGATCCTCCAGATACCGCAAAGCCTTCTCTGGATAAATGAAAGAAACTTATCGCATATGTGGTTCCGCCTGCCTGTGTCAACATTTGAATCGTATTACCACCGCCAGCAGGATAACCAATCCAGTTATTGAGAAATCCACCGTTAGTTGGTGCCGGATTGTCCGCATATAAAATTATGCCATCAGCAGGCGCTACCAAAGATGTACCAATCGAGGTTGCAATATCAAGACCTAAATGCACTCCACCGTCAGGATAATACCAGGTACCGGCAGACACGCTGCCTCCGCGAACCGGCATCATAAGCGCACCATTTCCACTGAAATCCAGCTTTCCTGCGACAGAGGTATTGATATTGATTATATTGTTCTGAATGCTTGCGATATCCACCTGCACCGAACGCATTTTCTCATTCAGTTCAGCTTCCTGCTTACGGTATTCCTCCAGAAGCTTCTTTTTCTGCTTCTGTACCTTTTCTGTTTCTTTCTTATTTTTCTCGTTCTCCGCTTTTTTCGCTTCCACATCAGCCTTCAGCCGGTTTTTCTCGCTTTTCTGATGATCCAGCTCAGCTTTATCCTTCTGCAGCTTTTTAATTTCCACCTGATCACTGTCTGTGATTCTCTGCAGACCATCCACCTTACGAATCATATCAACAAGATCCTTGGAGCCATAATGACCTCCACATCCATATTGGTGCCGGTCACCGCCTGTTCATCAAGCATGCGATCGGTGATGATCTTATTCCGCTGATCGATATCCTTCTGCTTCTTTTTGATTTCCACATTCAGCTTGGAAATCTGACCTTCAATGGTTCGAATATTGGCTTTATTGATTTCGATATTCTTATCCAGTTTATCAATCAAGGATTGCAGCTGCTTCATAACGGAGGTTATTTCCTCAATATTGCTTTTGATTGCGGATATTTTCTTATCCAGAGAGGATACCTCTCCTTCTAAAGAGCTGCTCAGCCCCGCATAGTATTCCTTAAAGGCCGCACACTGCTGCGCTGCCGCTTCACTTTCCTGAGCAACACTGCATTTGTTCAGCCATGCTTCTTCATTTCCTTCAAAATCTGCTGCATACAGCCAGCTGTTTTTCTGTGACGGTACCAGAAACAGCATTGCCGCCACACAGCCTGTAATCATAAGTTTCTTCATTTTCATCGACGCCACCTCAAATATTTCGTTGCTGCCAGAAAGCTGCCAATAATGCCCACAACAGCTCCACTCAGGAATAGCACCCCTGCAATCTGCAAGGTGAAGGGATATGGCTTCTGCATAACGAACATGCTGCTCATGAATTGCCCGCCAAAGAAATCATAGAGAAAGCCATAACCGAATATCGTCAGAATCACAGGAATCAATGCACCGATCATTCCAATGAGCATACCTTCGAACATGAACGGTGTTTTGATATACCAGTTTCCTGCCCCTACGTTTCGCATAATGGAAATTTCTGTCTGCCTTGTATAAATTGTCATTTTAATAGTATTGGTAATCAGGAATATCGCAAGCACACCCAGTGCCAGTATAAAGACGGCACCTCCGTATCGTATCGTTTCAAAGGTGTCAATCATATCCTGTATGCTTTCTCCGCCATACTGTGCCTTTTCAATACCTTCCATATTGTTTAATGTTTTTGTAATCTGAGGAATATCGGTTGCCTTCTCCACCTCCACGATGAATACATTTGGCATCGGATTGCGTTCCTTGTAGCGTTCAAACACCGAACCGCTTTCCTCAATCAGGATGTTCAGCTCATCCTCTTTGCTGGAGAATTCCACTGTTTTCACACCGGAGATTCCTTTGATCAGCTTTTCCATGTGTTCAATTTCATCCTGCTTCTGCAGGGAATCAATGGATGCATGAATTTTCAGATTTGTTTCCACATGATCCGCAAAGCTGTTCATGTTGGCCGCAAGCACGAGAAACAAAGTCATCAGTGTCAGCGTTACTGCCACAGCAGAGGCACTGGACAATGTCATCGCCATATGAGGCCCAGATTGCGGAGCGCCGTCATGAAATGCTTGGGAAGACTTTGTATAAAACTAATCATGATGTATATATCCGCCTTTCGCGATATCCGCAACGATAAAACCGTCCTCCAGCGCTATCGTGCGTTTTTTGTATGTATTCACGAGTGTGGAGTCATGCGTAACCATTACGATGGTCGTCCCCTCCACCTTGTTGATTTTATCCAGCAGCTCGATGATTTCCATCGATTTCTCAGGGTCAAGGTTTCCTGTCGGCTCATCCGCGATCAGCACCTTGGGATGATTGGCGATGGCCCGGGCGATGGTAGCACGCTGCTGCTGTCCTCCGGATAACTGATCCGGGAAGGATTTTGCCTTATCCTGAAGTGATACCAGCTCCAGAATTTCACGTACCCGCCGTCGAATCGTAACCTTATCCAGCGCCAGCACCTCCAGAGCAAATGCAATATTTTCAAAGACTGTCATTTTCGGAAGCAGGCGGAAGTCCTGAAACACGACACCGATATTGCGGCGATAAAAGGGTACACGGGAGTGACGCAGCTTTCCCACGTGGTTTCCGCAACATATACCTCTCCCGCATCCGGAAGCTCTTCTCCGTCCAGCAGCTTGATCAGTGTGGACTTTCCACACCCTGTCGGACCGATGATATAAAC
>ENA-OQCK01000028-OQCK01000028.1-human-gut-metagenome-genome-assembly--contig:-NODE-28-length-78955-cov-2.871530_pt1 | contig 78955 bp, 98 predicted proteins | sample MGYA00242498_ERZ504578 | MGnify/ENA primary metagenome ERZ504578 (study PRJEB26092, sample SAMD00036229) | human gut metagenome | host: Homo sapiens | study: EMG produced TPA metagenomics assembly of...
CATTTAATGCTAAAATCAAAGCGTTCAGGGCACAGTTCAGAGGAGTAAGAGATAAAGCATTTTTCTTGTATAGACTCGCTAAATTATATGCATAAAATGAAAATCCCTCAGATTCTTACGTTGATCCCTTTTGAAGTCTTGGAAGCCGGACTTTCGGGCAATAAAAAAAGCCACAAATCATTGATTTGTAGCTTTTTGTCCGTTTACTGACCATTTCTGTCCAGTAAGTTCAGCGGAGAGACAGGGTTATGAACCTTTTCTCCACAAGTTCCTTATTTACAAGGTTATAATAATATCAATTTTACTCTTAGTAATGTTTTAGTAACTGAAGTTTGTCTGATTCAGTCCTACATTGTCTTTATGATGTCCATTCATCTAGACACTACTATACAAAGATAGTATAACTCATTCAATTATCAAAATAACTCGCTCTGATTTTACAAATTCATTTTTTAATATTATATCTAGCACAAATTGAATATCATCGGTCATGCCCGATTGTTAGGCATATTTTACTAACGATTACTCTGCTGGCATATCATCTTTCTTATTCTGCCACTCATCAGCAATCTTGCCCCAGTCAATCTTGCGTTCCTTAAATCCAGTCCATACGTCCCAATAATCTGGATCATCCGACTGAGGGCATTGATTCTTAGGCAATGTTCGCATTTTAACCATAATAGGCAGTTCGGATGCCCACCCTAATAATACAGCGTATTGAGAAGGTAGCGATGGCATTTCACGAAGAATCCCCCTCATATTGTCTGGCAACAAACGGTGAATCAATTCCTGGTCTCGGTCATTAGATATACGATGCAATAGGAAGGAATTGCATTGTGATAGCACTGTCGATGATAGTTCGGATGGTCTTTGTGATGATAAGACCAATCCCAATCCGAACTTTCTGCCCTCTCGCGCTATCTTCTCAAACACTTTGCAACATTGTGTAGTTGGTCCAGTATTTTCAGCATCATCATTGTAACGTTTCACAAAATAATGTGCCTCCTCCATAACCAAGACCGTCGGTAGACATTGCTTATTCAGCCTGAGGTAACGTTGCTGTGCTTCAAATACCATACGAGCTATGACTGCCGTAACAATGCTTGTCACATCAGAAGGGAGCAAGGACAAATCAATGATTGTCAGCGACTCTTTATTGTTAGCACCTATATAGTTTCCCAACCATTCACTCAACTTGAGGGTTTCGTTATCAATAACTTTCTTGACTCGTACATCTGTCAGCAATGTCTTGATGCGTGGCATGAGAGTAACAATATAGTCTGTAGTATTCAGAATCTCCGCGTTGGCTTCTATTGAGCGTATAAAGTTCTCGCCTGTGAACGGGATAGGGCTATCCTCATCGGTTGGAAGAAACTCCTCCTCTTTACCTCCAGCCTTTGCATACACCTCTTTCAACAGCATTATCAAACTATCAACTTCGGCTCTTGTATAATCATAATGAGGATATGTTCCACTTCTGGCATTTATCAATTCTTTCGCCTTGGCTTCAAATGCTTGAATGGCATCCTTCAGTTCATCAGAATAATCCTCGTCACTTACTATCCCGCTTACCCACTTCTCAACAGATTGGTGGAAATTCTTAGGGAAAGGAAATTTCCCCCATGGATTACCCGCCGCTTTATTGACCTCAATAGTATCAATAATTGTACGGGCATAACTAGCCAATTCTCGTTGCTTAGATAATTCCTCAAACACGATTCCACTTCTCACTGACTTCAACGCATGTACAATCGTTGTTCTATGGGTCTTGGGTGATGCTTTGGTAAACCCGCACCATTCGTCAGTATTCCAGAACCACAAAGGCACTTCAAGCTGCTTTTTCCCATCACCATTCTCTACATTCACCATATAGATATTTGCCTCCTGCTTATCAACAAAAGCCTTGCTATACTCTCCATTCGGATCTAATACAATGAACCTACTATTCACAGGTTTTGTACTATCAACCAGTTTCTCTCTAGCACTTTCAAGCGACCAACGTATCAGACCAGCTACGGAACAAGATTTCCCACTCCCAGTATTACCAAGTACTGCAAGATGACGCCCAAACAAGCGGTCGGGATCAATCATAACCTTAGCATTACCCACAAGGGGGCTATTACCAATATACACTCTTCGGTTATCTCCTGATTCGATGATAGACCTCAACTGGTCCTCCATGGGTAAAATAACAATGTCTCCTACTGACGGGAATGTCTCTAAACCGCGTTTAAACTTATAGCCATCCTCTGTAGCCACTAGTGTTCCCACGGGCTGTAACTCCATTTTTCGCAATGGGAATGGCAAGTCAATCAACCCAAAATCTTGAAATCCACTTCGTTTAGGATAAGGTGAACGCTGTATGGTAATCCACGATACCTGCCCTACTACAAAACCCAAATCAACGGGAATCATCAAATATCCGTTGATACGTGGAAAACTCCGTGGCATCCCTGTATTAAGTGCGACACTATCGGGTGATTCTATGTCTAGCTGCACTTCTATTCTATCCGGTGAAATATATTCCACCTACCTACACGTAGTGAAGCAAGCTGTTCAATAGGCGTTGTAATCATAGGCTATACAATTGATGTAGTTGGAGTAGTGGGCGTTGCGGAAGCAGGCGCAGCTGTAGTAGTTGAAGTCGGAGTAGATAACGCTGGCGATGTAGCCGCAGGTGAACCTGAAGCAGCTCCCATACGATGCTGTAATAGTTCAGCCATTCTAATAGTGGTTCTATCAATAGCAGACTTAGGCAGGTAGTCATTAGCCAAATTGGTAATGTCACCCAAGTTTTTACCTATCAAAATAGACATCTGTGCATAATGAGCAGATTCATAATAGAACTTTAAGATACGGCTAATTGGATCATTAAAGGATATAACCACCAAGTGTGTTGAAGGGATAGTAAGCATATCATGAATTACCCTATTAATATGTTCATCACCAAACCCGTATCCATATGTTACCAATGTACTGTTCGGTCTGCAAATGGCAGCAGCAAAATCACGGAACAATTCCACGTATGGATATTCAGCTGTTTCACGGTCTTTGGCAGAGTTGGGATATATCATCAACTTTAGTGCATCAGCACTCTGCAGTCCTGGTGCATTCAGATATGGGGCAATATCATCAGCACCCAACGGCACTCCTACACGTCGGATCTCACTCCCATTCTGTATCCAGTCAACAGACCCATGAAGTTTCGTCAGTCTTGCTACACCTTCCAAATAACGTGGCTCCCCTCGTATTCCGGGCGGGTTATAATGAATGTCCAAATTGAGCCTTGAAGAACGGAATACAGGCATCATGTTCCTACGAACTATCCATCAAATGGACACCTGCCAACTCTGCGCCCACTTCAATTAGGCGGTCATAATTGGTAGTAAATATATTCAGTCTTTCTCTATTTCCTGTACGACTTGCAAAGCTGAGAAGGAAATTAACTAGCACCGAATAAGCGTTCTCTCGTTTATCTTCATTAGCAGTTGCTATACTATTTTCGGTCCTTAATATGGACTTTGCAAACTCTGAGATAATTGAGTTTAGTTCTGTTTCTAATGCCGTAGCCTCGGCGTCTTTCTTTAAGATTTTCAATCCACGGAGCAAATCATTGGCTGTTCTTATCTGGTCTTCAATATTACCATTCTCACGACCACTAGCTTTTGCCGATACTTCAGCAAAAGCTTTAATTTCATCTTTATACTTGGTGAATGTGGTTAAACCCATCGTAGCGCCGCCACTTGCTCCAGCTAAGAAACTGATAGCATTAGTTATACCAGAGCCACAAAGTAGTGACAAATGCTCAGACTGAAAAAGTGAGGTTAGCCAAGGTTCTATGCGTGAACGAAAAATGGTCTTGTTTACTTCACTGGTATCAGGCAGCCAACCGCAAGCGTCAGCATTCTGCACTTTCCCGTCTTTGTCAACAAGAATCAGTTCGCGGTCGTCCCGAGTCTTGATAACATTCCCGCCAGCATCCAGCACTGTTTGGGCTTCTTCTATCTTCTGTTTTGTATCCATGCATAGATTTAATAAATTTGTAACTATATTTATTTGATGCAAAATATTTTTTATCTCGTATCTCATTCTCTTGCCTTGAAAATGCTATTCATTTTCAGGCTTTACCAATCCTTTAATAACATAATTAGTCGTTCAAGCTTAGAATAAATGTATTCCCTGTCACTTGCTTGTTTTTTTCGCTATCAGATACAACCTAATGAATACAAAGGTAGTGTTTTTCTTGGAATTACTTTGTTTAAGGAGCTTGAATATTTTTTGTAATATACCCCATCTGAAAATCTGCCAACGATACCCAAACATACGATACAACTCCCATTATTTTTATACATGATGTATAAAGTGAATCCCATTATATATAGCGTTCCATTTCTGTGCGTTGCATAAGTTCAAATAACTTTTATGCTACAAAAGCAACTCCAAAAACGAATAAATCAAAAAAATCAATCTTGCCCTCATGTGAACGCTTCTTTCTAACTTGCGAAACTTAAATGAATGATAAAAAGAGACACGTTCGGTGGTACTTCAACATCGTTGTGTGCGAATTTAAAGCTTTTCTTCAGAAAACAAGCTACTGATGTTATCGTTTCCCGAAAAAACCGTGGGGTATCGATAAATCAATCTGAAAGAAGCCTCTATTTACAAAAATATTTTTAATTTTGCATTAAATGCAAAGAAATTGCACTATGGGCAAGAAAGATATAAACAGATTGAAAGTGGTTCTTGTGGAACAGAAACATACAGCAAAGGGGGTGGCAGAACAAGCAAGACGCGCCCCTGCGACCGTATCGAAATGGTATACCAATACCTTACAGCCAAATTTTGGCATATTACGTCAAGTGGCTGACAGACATACTTGGAGATCAAGGAGTTCTTTATTCTTCAAAATAACACAATTACACTGTAAAATACTGGCATATAGCAGATGATAAAGACTTATCAGCCACTCATATCCTTGGGGGGATAAAAGTAAAGTGGTATAAGTAGTTCGAATTAATAGTGTCCCACTGTTACAACTGGTGAGCACATAGGCAAAAAGATATTTGACGGTGTTGAACAACTTGATTCTGTTTACATGAACTTGGATTTTCATGAGATCTTTGATACCTTAACAATCTTCAATCCAAAATACCAAAATTTGTATAGTATACATATCCTTTCATTTATATAAAAAGATTTCTAATGACAAATTATATAATACCACAAATAGTAAGATATCAGAGCATCGATGGCTTATTAGAGAATAGCAACAGTTCTCGTTCATTATTTGACACAGAAAAACCTCTGTCAATAGATAAATTGCTTCAGGAAACTTCGTTTGTATTGTAGGCGAGCCAGGTATTGGGAAGAGCAGACTGGTTGATGAGATAAAGAAGCAAATCTCAAAAGAATTATACTCTTGTACGGCATCTGATTTTGAACTTAGGTCTGTCCCAAAAGATATTGAATACTGTATCATAGATGCTTTAGATGAAGTTGAAGGAAATGTATTCTATAGTACGCTACTGTCAATAAAGCAATATAAAAAAGAGAATCCAGATGCCAAGGTGTGGTTTACTTGTAGGAAACATTATGTAGCATCTTATGCAAAATATTTTTCTTCTTGCTATAGTTTAACTTTCATGGAATTATGTAGGTTGAGCGATAAGGATGTGATGGAAATTGTTAATAGGTGTTCTGAGATAACAAAAGCAAATGTCAACAAAAGTTCAAAATTAAAAGAGCTCCTAACTATTCCCAGATATTTGACATTTCTTTTGGAATATGAAAAGCAAAAAGGTGGTTGTTCAAATATCAGTGAACTTTTTGAGTATATTATTAGTAGTTCAATACAGACTGCCATAGATGCTCGTCAAAACATAATTAACAATGAGAGTATCAAAATCCTTATACAAAGAGTTCTAGAGAAAGTTGCTTTCGTCATGGAGATAAGCCGTAAAGACCAAATTTCAAAAGACGAGTTATACACGATTCTAGATGGAGTAAAGGCAATATGACACAGATACTCATAGCCAATTTTGGATCTGCTTTTTTTTGAGAGCCGTATACTGAAAGATACAAATGGAATATTACAGTTTGAAAATACTGAGCTACAGGAATATCTTGCAGCTAAAGAATTATGTAGACAAGACAATATAGAAAGTGTACTCTACAATGTTGCTGTACAAAAAGAATTAAAGCATATCCATCCTAACTGGTATGATGTTATTCCTCATATATCATATACGGAAGATAGAATTTACTCTTTTATTAACGTAATCAAACTCATTGTGCCATATGAATCAAACCTTGAGAATGAATCATTTGAAATCACTCTTAAGATACGTTGACACTTCTATTCTTTTACTTTTACAGAAAGAAGAGTTATTCTCAATTATATTTGAGCATTATCTACGTGTGCCTGCATACATTAAATGGAAAGTTCAATTCTCAAATTGATACAAGAGTGCTACACCTCAAGTTGTAATGATAAAATAATACTGCCTGCCGACCAACTCAACAAGATTCAATTAGCTAACATTTATGCCATACTTGAAGCAATCGTTGAAGAGAACAAACTCGGCAAAGATGTATCTGACCATTGGACTCATGCAGCAAACATCCTCATGCAAACTGACAATGAGGAAAAACAATTGGCAGCTTTAAATTTGTATAATGCACTTAAAAGCAAAGATGAACTTATACATTTATCGAAATCCTACAGTGGTTTTACTAAAGACGTAAAAGAAAAGTATTGTGAAGTAACTGGTTATGGGAAATTTACAAGTAAGGACGTTGTGGATTGTTGGTTGGATGGTTGCTATGTAAGTAATCCATACGCATTAAATGCAGTCTTGTGCATAGAAGACCTTTCAACAATAACCTATGCATATAATAAAATTATATGTGACAATAAACTCTACGATTTTTTAATCCCAAGGGACTTTGCTTGTATGTTATGACTTGTATTTAGAAAAACAATTTGATATTGCTTGGAATGCAGATCCTGAAAGTAGAAAACTCATAACAAAAATTATTGCAAGTTTTATGAATAATCATTCATACGCTACCCATAGTGAAATCAATGTTACCGTTAAGCAAATACTGCTTGAAGAAGAGACTGGAATTCTATTTCTTGAATATTTTGATAACAAATGGGATTTAGAAGATATATTTCGACACTTTGATGCTGAACTTATTGATATTAAATTTTTATCTTCTTTAGATAAGTTATTGCATGAATCAAAGACGGAAAATTGGTATATAGAGAATATACTCACTACCCTCATTAACAAAATCAGAAATGATGAAGCCAAAAGAACTTCTATATCTGAGTATATAAAACTTTATGCAGAAACATTTGAGCGATGGGACAAAAAATCAGAAGAAGCAGAAATGAATTTGAATAACCAACCACTTATTAAGGCTTACCAAAGCCTTTCAGATGCAGATGTATCAGAGTTTTATAAATATGAAGCAGCATTCGAGTTGTCTAAAAACATTAAATTTATACAGCAGCTGGATATTCAACCTTTAGTGGATGTTATTGCAAAATTCTTTAATGAGATTGATTTGGATAAAATGACATTAGAAAAGAAAGCAGAAAATTCTTTTAGTTTGTCTAAGTCATTGGTTAAAATACCATACTATGTAAAGGCAATGTATCATTTAGGCGTTTATGACCTGTTGGAGAAAAATAGAGTCGTCTTGGCTAAAACTCTGCCAATTGTCTGCTGTACTATGAGTTTTGACGCTAGCGAAATAAAAGAGATCTATAAGTCTGTTATTGGAAGTATTAGTGAAAATGAAAAATCAGAACTTGTAGAATGGTGGAAATCACGAGAAGACGATTTTATGAATATTAGTCCTGAGGATATCTTTACTTGTATTACCGATTATGGTATTGATGCAATATCGTATAAGTTGGAGAAGTATATAGAACAATACATCGACAATCAAGAACTTAGTCATAGTATTGCCGCATCTAAAGCCTTAGATCTTATATCAGAAGGTTACTGTAAATGGGATATAAAGAAATACAAAGAAGTGTTTGATGCCTTTGAAGACGATAATATTGCAAGCATTAAAATGCAGTGTAATGCTATAATGATTGAAAAGTATCAAGATTCGGAAGCTATAACATGGCGAATTGAATATATCAGAAATAATATCGTAAAGTCTCTTCATAACGAAACAGGGCATATGCGTGCGATTTCTATGGCAGAATCTGAATGATAAGTCCAAGTCCACGCATGTTCAGATGTTTTATGACCATAAAAGAAAATGAAAGACTGGCTAAACAAATGTTCGATTTGTTCGATTTTGGGCTATCATTATGTATAAACCCTGATACACAAGAATACTCAAGTTATCTCCTTAATCAGATATACCTCTTCTTTGTAAATGTTGATAATATCTATTACATTACAGAATTGAGAAAGAAGGTCGAGATATTTAATGCGCAGGCAGTAAGTTATCTCGCTAACAACATCATGAATAATGCCGAAATGATGTACCTAAAAAAGAAAAGATTACAATTGATAAAGCTATTAAGCAATACAACAAATGCATTGAAGAATATCATTTGGAAATTCGGAATGACGGTGACCTAAGACGATATTTTACTCATATACATTCTGAAGTTCAAAAAGAGATACAGGATCAAGGTATATATACTTTAGTTCGTCAAGAAACTTTAAGTGAAGATTTCATTCAGAGAGAGTTGAAGAATACCATTATAAACAAGTGTTGTCAAATGGGATTGGAAGCAGTTCGGGTAGATAGGGAAGTTACCCTTCAAGATAACAAACGTACAGACCTTCTTATTAGATATGGTTTATGCAATCCTATTATGGTAGAGCTTAAGCTACTCCATAATGACGAAATTCAAAGTAAAAAACAACGTCAAGCATACAGGGATAAATTTATTCAATACACTAACGCGACTAATGCTTGCTTATCTGTATTTTGGGTATTTGATGTTCATAAGAAAGGTAGTGACACTGCAAGATTCAAAGATTTAGAAGTAGAATACAAAGACCTCGACAATACTTTGATATTATTAACCGATTGTAAATGTAGTAGTGGGATTGAAACCGGCTTGCCTAAAACAAACAAATTCCAAAGGTAAAGAAAACAAGTAATGATAAAACAAGAAAAGGTAAAAATAAATATCTTATCCTGTTAGAACAACTTTATAGACTTATCTTTGCCTCGGATAATCAAAAAAACGTATCTAATTGTGTGTCAGAATAGAATAAGAGAGTTTCAATTTTACGGTAACGATTTAGCGACAATACAAATTCACTGATATGCTGTGCTTTGCTACTCCTAACAACTCTATTGCGAAGGTACACTTTTTTATTCAAAGTTCTCTAATAATTTGATTTTTTCGATATTCTTACGTTTGATTTTCCGTAAAATAGCGGAGAAAAGGGCATTGCCTCACGCCTAAACAAAGTTTAGACTGATGCTGCGGTGCCCCTTTCTTTTGCGCCTATGTCAAGAGGTACTTTTACGGGGTCTCAGATGATTTTCTTTTTTCCTTCAGCTTTGCGTACAGTGTTGTACTATTAATGCCAAGAAGTCTGACAGCAAGTATCTTGTTGGCATTTGCCTGTTTTAATATCCATGTGATTCGTTTTTTCTTCCTCTGCTGTCCAGTAAGGCGAAACTTACCGTGGAGGAAGATACGGCTTATAACAGAACTCCAAATCTGCATCGGTTATCATGTCGCTTTCCGTGTGCAGGACGACCGCATGTATCTTCTGTTTCAATTCACGCACGTTACCCAGCCATATGTGAATGAACAGGGCATTACGGCGGAAGCGTTAAAACCTCTGACGTTGTCCAAACTAATCATTGGTTATCTCACGGAAGAAGTCAGCCAAAGGTATGGTGTCCTTCTGTCAGTCACTCAATGGGGGATGGTGATTACATATTCCTGCAACACAGGACACGGAGACGAATAAAGCCATCCTCCGCGAGCAGTTGTCTACCACCACGATTTCTATTTCCCCTGCTGTCGTTTCAGGTAAGAGATGCACTTGCCGCAGTCGGCAGAGCTGTTATAGTTTAATAAAAATATTGCTACTGTCATCATTATTAGTTTATTCTTTTATCCAGTCCACCTTTCCCCCTTCGCCATATTTGGCGCAGAAAGAATAAGTTTTGTAATTAGGTGCGACTGTAACACCGGCTATAAGTTGTCGTTCAGCCGAGATTGTCCAATACAAGGTATAACCTTTGGTATGGAGAAATTCCTCCAACACCGTTCTGCGAAGATGCAATCCTTGGGGGATGCCTGCGCGATAATGTATGGTAGAGGCGTAGAAAGAAGCCAACTGGTCATCCGTTCCGTAGGTAAAGCAAGCATGACCCTTGAAATGAAGTTCCATTGTGTTCATCAGTTCGGGGCAAGGCAGCATATTCTCTTCCTTATATTCATCGCCAAGCCCCATAGCCTCTTCTTGAAGTTGGGTATAGTTAGTCAGCATCACACGGCAAGGACACTTACCGTCACCAGCTGATACATCGGTCCAATCTTCATATTCTGTACTGACATAAGGTAACATCCAAGGATATTCAAGCAGACGGATAGCTGTGCTTTGTCCGGATGTCGGCATCACTCTTCCACTGAAGTTTTGCCTTGCTATCCACTCCTCAAACTTCTGCGCATCTTCATTGCGAACAAAGAATGTTTCGTATGACAAATAGGTATCCTTATGCTCCCCATTCGTGGGGAATTCTGAAAAAATCTTAAATAGCAATACCCACTTGTTGTCCTCGCCCACAAAGAAATGTTGGCAATCGGCAGTCGTAACCGGTTGCTTCACCCAGTCGGCATCTGCCATTTGCTTGTCTATCACGAACGGCGATTGCTTATCCAGTACATCAGCTATATCAATATCGTCAATCAATTCTGTGGTCAAGGTGACATCAAAGTCGTTCAGCGTGGAACTGTACCACGGATAAGGAGGACGTAATATACGCTTATTGCCATCTGCCCATAGTGCCACCTATCGGTCACTGCAAAATGATCCATCAGTTGTGCCTCTACCGCAAATAGTGCTTTCCACTGATATTTCTTTCCTATTCGCTCGCGTAGATTATCATACCGTCCCGGAGAATACACCCCATTATCCAGTTCGCCCAATTTATCGTTCCAGCCCAAAGAGTTGATTTCTTGAGCCACCATAGATTGCAACTGGACGAGGGGTAGCATAGATGGACTTCCGTTTTGATCATGTGGCATCAGGGTGTAAATCCGACTTTCGCCATTCGTGTTAAAGCCCAATATATAGCGATGGAAATCAGAAAACTCACACAATGAATACCTGAGTCTTTTGGAACCATCGGTACGACCGAAGTAATCGTCACCGATTTCTATTGTATCGGGGGCCATCTCTTCTTGTGGCTTGTAAGGAGCAATGCCTTAGAAAAGAGGTCTATGCCATCTTTCAGTGTCTTGGAAAACAGCAGTATCTTCAACAACCATTCACGCACTCTAACATTTTCCACCGGCTGTTTGCCTTGGAAATGATAGTCATAGATAAAAAGCGATACCGTTTTGGAAAGTTCCACATCCTGTAAGAGTAACAATGCACCATATACTGCATTATAGAGGCCCTCCAAAACATAAGTATCCTTCGCAGAATGGAAATCGCGTATCAGCACTTCAAACAAGTCGCTATGATTACAAAGTATGCGGCATAATTTCCGTTTGGCATTAGCCTTATCACAGGATGTGATGATGCACAACACCAAACCAACAGATAGGCTTCTGTCTTATATTCTTGTTCGTTCACGTCTTCTGTATAAAGCACCGACTCTTCGTAATACTCATTGGCGATAAGTGTCCACTTGAAATCCAAGTCTGCTTGTTCAGTGCATTTAAAGACAGATGCAGTGTTTTCAGGAATCCATTGAGCGAATGTAAGGACACGCTGAAGATGAAGCGGTAGCCTAACGTCTTCTCTGCTTCCTGCCAAAACTCATCTAAAAGTTTCTGTTCAACGGGGTGTAAATGCCACTCCAACCCTTCGATAAAGCATTGTTGCAGAAGAGTATTATTCCTTATCCTCTTTTCTTCGATAATCTCTTTTCTCTTAAATTTCTCCGGCCAAAGGATGGTGAGGTAAGTTAGAAATTGATAGAATCCTTCCTTACAAAGTGTTTCTCGCTTGTAGCACTTAATCCACTCTTTGAGTTGGGTGATTTTAGCTTGCTCATCCGATTTTGTGTTTAGAAAAGCAATGGCTCTTATAACATCTTCCATCTGCTCGTACTCAAACTTCACAACTGCCTTTTCATCTACACTATTCGTCTGATAATTCCAATCAGCCAACAGCAGACCTTGGGCTATCAAATTATACAGAAGCGACTTGCTCCAAGTGCGATTTCTACAAAGTTGATTAGACACAACTCTTGCTTTTTTGCGCGTGATAGGATGGAATTTGTAAGTAAACACCGACAGGTGAGCCAATCGGCAGAGGTAATGCCAAGTGATATTTTGTTCCAGGTCTTCATCTACGGCTTCCGCCACAGCTCTTTCACGCATATAGATGTATTGGCGATACAACCCCCCCAATGACCTTAACCATTTTCTATCGTAATAGGGCATCGAGCATAAGTCTCACAGAAGATATTCAAGAAAAGCCCATTCTTGAATCCTGAAAGATTTTTGTCGTAGTCGATATGGTAGGCTTCAAAATATTTATTCAGAACATCTTGCTGTTCTCTAGCCCGGGAAGATGTTGCATTCTGTACCCCCATCTGTTCAACTCGTATTTTTCGTGAAACGGCTTTCTCACTGTTACTACCAATGCCAAGTTGGGATATTTGTCGAATTCCGCTTTCAATACCCCCAAACTCTCGCACCAATAGGCATCGTCAAGCCCTTCATTGAGCGCATCAATGATGAATACATAGCGTCTCGCACCAATATTTACCGCATCCTTTTCTGCTTTTTTCTGTAACTCTTCCAAATAGTTCTCATTTTCGAAGTTGAAGATTTTGCGAATTTCGGCAATAATGCCTCCTTTGTTCTTGTTGAACTGAATGCCAAAGCACAGATATACATTCGTTTCTTTGATGAGTTGCGAGGCAATGCTACATACATTGTGTGTCTTGCCACATCCGGCAGGACCGTAAATGCAATAGACTTTTTCTTGTCTGTCAACCACATATCGAATGCTCTCATGTATTTGCTTCCAAGACAGCAATTCCTTTTTCAATGCAACCTCTATCGTCTTCCAATTTGAAGTGTCACTTTTAAGACGTTCTACATCGCGCTGCATCCCGATGTTGTAATCCAACTCGGGCAACGTTTCATCAGCAGGGGTAGCGAATAGCGTAGGATTGTTTTTTTGCAAGCTAAGAAATACTTGCTTGCTCGTGTGGAGTGTCTCTTCATGCTTCTCCAGATTCCGAATGTCCCACAGATTGGCAAACTGCGTTTCAAGAGATTGGTTAGGCACATCCAGCTCCGGCTTATACCGATTTCCTGCCAATGCTATCTGCTTGCGTAGTTTTTCGGTACACTCTTTTCTGCCATAAGCAATCTCTTGAAATTCTATATAATCAGATTCGGTGGACACACCTTGCGCCTTTAATTCATCTTCAACGCTCTTTATGCTTATAAAGCCGATATGACTATCCAGTATATCCGTCACAATGCCGATTATCTTGTCGTTATCGGCATATACCGGTGACCCAGAGAATCCGGCGTATTCTATGAGATGCTTCTCATCTTCAAATACGGCATAGGCATCAAAATCACCTTTCAACGCTACATAAGTTTCATCTACCGTATCTTGACCGACTGCCCAACAGCTTCGCCAATCAATGTGTTGGGATAGCCCCAAAAGCGGAAATGCGTTTTCGCCTCTATCGGCATACTGAGCAGCGAACCATGTTCATGGCTCACAGTCTCGTCTTTCAGCTTCAAGATGGCAATATCTTTCCCGGGCTTTACTATCGTAAGCTCGCATTCATAACCCATTCCTTCAATTTCCACATAAATAGAGTTGCCGTTCAGGCAGAACCTACCACATGATATGCCGTAAGCAGCCGATAGGCATCCACAAAGAAGGCAGTTCCCTTTTCCGTGCCACACTCCACTTTACAAGTGATTGAAGGTATTACACTGATATGCTCATAACGCTATTTCATTGATTTGTGCCACGTCTATTTCTATTCCCTCTTTCTTCAGCATCGGAACCTTAATTTTCATCTTATTACAGATGTCGTTCTTATAATAAGGCGAATTAAAGCACAGTCTGCGCTTTTGTATGGCATCCAATAAGGGTTGATAGATGATATTGGCAAGGGTATGCAAGTGCGGTGCAGAGCTTGTGCGTCCGCAGAATATCCAATTCGGGCTGTCGATATGCTTCAAAAGCTTCTTTGATAAATTGACATCACTTCCATGATGAGGAACTTTGATGGCATCAAAATAGATTTTCGCATTCAAAGGGATTTGATTCTTTTTCTTATAAGCCTTAATTCCTTCTATCACTACTTCCGAAGTGGCGTCTCCCAAGAGCAGAATTTTCTTATCGCCCAATTCCCAAACAAACGCAATGCTGGCTCGATTGGTCTTAGAAGTGTCTTCTCTATCCGGTTTCTCGTATTCGGCTTTCATTGTACCGGTAGAACTGGAAATTTTATTCTCAAGAAGCAAATCCTTCTGATTATAGAGTAAAGAGAGTAGCTCAAATAATTCCGCCCCCTTTTCTTTCCCTTGTTCAAGTGGATATTTTCTATAAAATTTCCTTGCAAATTCATCAAGAATGTGTTTGTTCAGTTCATCGATAGCCGTTTGGGTAGGCGACACTATAAACATCTTCCCCAATTCACCCAATGAAAGGTATTCTCCATTAATGAGTTTCAGATTTTTATCCCAAGCATCCGCCCAATTCCTTTGAATCAATGTGGATAGTACCAATGCCTCTTTTGCGGCAACTGTATGTTCAGCACTTGGTTTCCATTTGGGAACAAAGGTCTTCATTTTTTTTATCTGCTCCTTTTCAAAATCGGTAAGTGGCTCAACTTGTGCGCCCTCTTCCTCCTTTACAAAAAGATTGTTATAGATGATATGATCTATCCTAAGCTCCGGCATTTGATTCAGCATATTGCAAATGCCATCGGTGTGGTCTATGTCAATATGTGTCACCACCAGATAATCGATATGGCAATGAAGCGTATCTGTAACGATAGCCTTTATCTCAGGGGTGAACACATGACAGTCCACCATCATCGAGAAACAAGTACCATCTCCTTTGTCTGCAAGGCAGAAGATGCAGTCACCATTGCCGGAAGTGGGGAAAAAGAGTTTCATATTATGATTGAACGATTTCATAAATACTGACTGAAGAAACCAATATATATTAGCCCTCCTCATTCATGCGGATAGCTTCAATGATGTCTTTGGGATAAAAGCAGGGGGATGCCGGTTAAAACCCTTCAATGTGAACGAGACGGTCTTGGCGAAAGAGTCAATCTGTTGTTGCAACTGCGCCTCTTCGCTCAATGGTAGATATCACTGCTCGTCAAGACTTTCTTGATTAGCTCTGACTTGCCCATACGCCTACGCCCGTAAATCATCACCAATACTTCCCGGTTAAGGTCGAGTGTCTTCCAAAGCGTGATCCTTTCTTTGATTCTGTCTAAAAAATCCATATCTCAACATAATTGTGTCTCACGAATATATAAATAAGAGATAAGTTATTGATTGTCAGATTTAGATTCTGACCACACATCGTAATAGGTTACGAATTAGTTATATACAGAATGTTTTGGATTTCTGTGCATAGCATAGCTTCAAATAACTCTTTATGCAAAGGTAATGTAAAAAATGAATATGCCAAAAGAAGTTTTATCTAAAATCTAAAGATTAAATCTCCACCCTTTTTCAGATGTATAAAAGACTTTCTTTTCGTCTGAATACCGTTACCCCATAGATGGAGCAACCATATTCAGACTATGGCATAACCGCAAAACAATCCTCCGCCGACAGCGTTCATCAGAACACTTGCCGACAGGGGATATTTCTTTTTCCGGCTATGGAAACGGTATCTTTTATGATTATCTACCGCCATTTATTTTCTAACGTCTTTAAAAGCCGAGTCCATTGCTTCATAATGGTCACCATCGTGAAGGCTTAAAGCAGCGACGAAGCTATTTAAGGTACGAATGGCATCCAGACGATGTTCCGTACTTTGTTCTTCAAGATTACTCAATACATCTATTGCCGTAGTCAGATATCCTTTCAATTCTTGTAATGCTGATAAATCTTGAATAGGCAATAAATAGAAAAGTTCATTACTGCCTAAAGATTTCACGATGCCTTGTAGGGCTGTTGCTTGTAGTTCCATATGGTTATTATATTAAAAATGACGTAACTCTGCCAATTCACAAACTCAAGGCATCGCCAAACGCCCAATGCAAGATGAACCGGCAGGTTACGTCAAGATATAACCTTTCCAGTTCATTTACTTCTTGCATTTTGAAATTGGCGATTTCTGAGTTTAAGTAAACGAACAAATTACCACGATGCTATCTACATCGCTGAGTGCAAAGATAGAAAAAGAAAAGAATATAATCTTCTCCTACCATTATTTCTCAGCGAATGATATATAAATCAATGATTTGAGAAAATACAAGTACCATAGTAGGCAACTACTATGGCATGAATATAATACAATTCCAAATCTGCCTCTTCATTCGTTTACCTCCATTTGACTGATTATACATTCTGCCGCATCAATCATTTTCGTTACATGGGCAAAGGTATTTACGGGTTCTTAACGAACAAACAAAGTCGAGCCGCAAGCGGTTCTGATAAAAATCTTCCTGCCGTACTTCGTCCGGAGAGTATTTTTCTCATAAACCTTGTTTGTTCTAAACCCTACACCATTATCGCTCCTGAAACGAAAACGACCGACACGACAGAAAAACGCATAAAAAAAGTCGGATAACCGAGAGGCAGATAAAATAATTGAAACTCAACTCCCTCACCTCTTGAATCCGCATAAACTTAAAAAAAACAGCAGTGATGAAAACAAGGTATAAAATAGCAGTATTGGCACTCGTTGCCGTAGCAGGTTCAACCTTTTAGGCGGTAGCTTTTGGTGGTGGTTAGTGGGAATAATGGCAGGCAAGTTCATAATCCGTTTGGTCTTTACCATAGCGTTGGCGATAGTCATTTACTGCCTTGTATATGCTGCAATCATCGGTGGAATATTTTGGATATTAATCAGATAAAACATATAGATATGAACACACAATTTATTGCAGTAAAATTTGTGAGTTGGGAAGTTCCTACTCTTGAAACATTGGAGAACAGCAAAGCCTATGCACTTCGGGTGAAATTGAATAAAGGCGAAAAAATGGACAGAGCCGAAAAGGATTGGTTAGCCGAGAACGTGAAGAACAACAGCTATTTCAGAACGGCAGTACCCTTGCGAGGCTATAGGTTTGATTTTTCGGATGTACTTCACAAATACCTTGTCAATCAGTACGGGCAATGGAGTGAGTACTATGCCCCCGATAAAACAAGCCTTCGCAATGCGCTTTACGGTACAATCAACAAAATAGTAGAAATTAAATAATTACAGCACCATGAAAGAAGATTTAATGTTTTGCCATTTAGGTAACGGAGTAACAGTATGCGACAGACAGCGAAGAAAGTACGGGGATTATATGACAGTGGCACATATCTCATACAATCGCAAAAGACGATACTATGAACCGTTAAGCGATGCGGCAATGGAACGGATAGAGAACTTTGCCAAGAATGATAACATGACGGTCAGTGTTACCCAGCCTTATCCCGTATTAGAACCAATTATCAACAAATAGTAACCATAGGGCAGGTTACCACCTGCCCGAAATACATAGCAATATGCAAGTATCAGTATCTTTCAAGAACTCAATCCAATCCTATTTGGAACAGAGAGCCGAATATGACGAATTATTCGCTCGTTCATACCGCAACCCATTGAAAAACATAGAAGATTGTATAACCTATATTTTGAACTATGTTCAGAAAAGCGGTTGTAACGGTTTTGATGATGATGAAATATTCGGGCAAGCCGTACATTACTACGATGAAGCGATATAGAGGTAGGCGAGCCGATAGACTGTAAGTGGTAGTCAATCACCATGTTGAACTCACCGAAGAAGAAAAGGCGGAAGCACGCAAGGAAGCCATCAAGCGAGCCGAAAACGAAGCATACAACCGAATGGCACAGCGCAAGACCGCCCCCAAGAAAGAGAGCAAGAACAGCAATAACGGACAAATGACACTTTTATTCTAAGATTATGAAACCGAGAACGAAGATACAGAAAGAGGTTTTTGCATTGAGCAAGCGATTACCGAAAATTAGCGAGATACAGACAAAGTATGCTTTCCGTCATAGTTTTGAACACGTCGGGCGCAGGTCTGCCAAAGGTATTATTACCTGCACCGAGTGCGGACACCAATGGCAGGGAAACGGAGCATTGGCAGACACGTTTTGTGGTTGCACCTGCCTCATTGTAGAACGGAACTGAAAGTCCACACCACCCGAAAGCGAGTATTCAAAGAAAATGAATACTTCTCCATTATTACGGTCTGCAAAGGCTACCAAGTGATGCGGTTCTTCTTTGCAAAGGCTTATTACAAGGTCGGACAACCTGCTGAATATACCATTTACGAAGTGGTACAACGCTGGATTGCCCCCAACGGTAAATTTGAAACCATCGCCCGATTGAGAGGAATAGCTTTCATTTATTATGACTTGTGGCAGGAAGGCAGTTCAATGGAAATACGCAGAAACCACAGGTATATGATATAACTCCTGCCTGCACTTATCCGAGAATGAAAGTTATCCCCGAACTCAAGCGCAACGGCTTCAAAGGTGAATTTCATAATCTCCAACCGTTCGACTTGTTCTGTGAACTGTTGAAGAACAACCAAGCGGAAACACTGATAAAGACGGGACAATACAGCCTGCTAAGTTATTTTATACATCATCCATCTAAAAGCATATCCACTTATTGGAACGCTATCCGCATCGCAACCCGTAACGGCTACATGGTAGGTGATGCAGGTATATGGTGCGACTACATCGACCTGCTCCGCTATTTCGGCAAGGACACGAACAGTCCGAAATACATTTGCCCTGCCGACTTGACAGCCGAACATGACCGCCTTGTACGGAAGAAAACGGAACGTATGGAGCGTGAACGGATTGAGAAGCAGAAACACAAGGCATTGGAAAATGAACAGCGTTTCCAAGAACTCAAAGGCAAGTTCTTCGGCATCGCCTTTACGGACGGTACAATCCAAGTACGGGTATTGGAAAGCGTATTGGAATTTTTGGAAGAGGGAACCGCCATGCACCATTGTGTCTATTCCAACGAATACTACCTTAAACCGAACTCCCTCATCTTATCGGCAACCATTGACGGCAAACGGATAGAAACGATAGAAGTGTCGCTTAAAACGCTGAAAGTCCTGCAAAGTCGTGGCGTTTGCAACGAGAATACCGAATACCACGACCGCATTATCGAACTTGTAAACAAGAACAGACGCCTTATCCGTAAACGGATGGCAGCATAACACATTTATATTATAGAATATGGAAACAACATACGAAACGATAATAGTAACATTCGATGAAAGCATCGAAAAACAGAACGGCATATTCGATACTCCGCAAACATGGGGAGCATCCACCCTCAAAGAATGGATAGACTGCTATGAAAGCACCCGTTTCACGCAGATTGGCGATAATTCGGCAGTAATCACTTCCGAATACAATATGCCGTTCGTTATGGAATGGTTGCAGCGAAATACACCGATAACGAAACAAAGGAGGAATAAGCCATGTACACATTATTTATCGGCTTTCGGAAGATAGGCGTATTTCCGACCATTCGGGAAACCAAGAAATTTGCAACAGAGAGTGAATTAACAGGAGTTTTTACCCTTTTGGGTGATAACTACCGAGATAGTTGGTATAAATTTTAATCAGTAAAGACATGAAATCATTGAACGAGAACGGAGTATCCACCTGCGTGGCAGGACAAGAAAACTATGTGTATTTCAACCTAATGCCCCGATTACGCAAGAAAAGCAGGTATTGCCAATACGATTACCGCCATGAAGAAGACGGTGAGTTATTCTCAACAGTTGCCCCTACATTGGAAATATGCAGGCAGCGCAGGATGAATGGCTAAAAAACAAGGAGGGCAAGTAATGGTAGCAAAGACTATTTTAGAACAGCTTGGCGGCGGTAAGTTTATTGCCATGACGGGAAGCAGGGATTTTATAGATTTGGGAAACGGGTTAAGAATGAACCTTGCAAGGAACAAGACTTCCGCCAACCGGCTTGAAATCATTTTGGATAGAGAAACGGACACTTATACAATGAAGTTCTACCGTCAGACATTCAGCAAAAAGACATTTGAAGTTTCAAAAAAGGATATTGCGCTGCATGAAGGTGTCTATTGCGATATGCTGGAAGAAATGTTCACTTCGGTTACAGGACTGTACACAAGGCTATGACAGGACGGGCGGTGAAAACCGTCCGGCACTACTTTTGACAGTGAGCAGGCGGCTCAAAAGTAGCAAAAGCCCTCGTTAAACCCTCTGATTTTCCAGAGGGTTATTTTTATGTCGGAGGCTGTAAACTATTTATTTGTGTTTTAAAATATTCTTCTCTAACAGCAATAACTAATGCCCCATGTTCTTTATTATAAATCAGGCATCCTGCATAGATATTTTCATCATTTTGAGGGACTAAGTCTTTTTTTGAATCGTTCGATAAGCCTAAACGAAATGGTTGAATAACATATGATAGTATGTCACTATGCCCCGATTTTTCCATTCAAATAAATCCTTCAAATAACCTAATATCCCTAATGTGAATTCCGAATAGTCATTTTTGTCTATATTTACAAACAACTTATAATTATCAGGCAAACACTTACCATACTGATGATAAAATAACCCTTTGAAATTTTTTTTATGAAAATCTTCAATTGGAGTTTGATTGAAAGAAATTCCAGTTACTTTTCCCATTCTATTTACTGATAATCTTTGAAGATTACTTTCTTTTTCTAAAAAAAGATTTGGTAGCTTTCTCTACAATAGTTTGGTTTTCCTTTCTTTTAGCAATTACTCCAATCATATTACGAAACTCCTTATCGGTAGGGCTATATTTACCATTACACTCTGAACAAGCAGGAACCGTTATTCTATTTACCTTATATTTTTCATCATATCCTACAAATAAGTTTCTTGCTGGAATATGTTCTTTAGTTATGTCCTTTGTTTCAAACTCTTTACCGCAATTATAACATACCTGTGTTTTGGTATGCCAGTTTTGAGAAGTAAATGATTTTATCTTATTTTTTTCTAATGAAGCTTTTGATTTATTCTTTAATCGTTTTTGAGGTCTGTTATTTCCATAAGAATGATTATTTATTTTTCCTCTTCTCGTTTTTATATCTCCTTTTCCCATAATTCCTTTTTTGTCTATAAAATTAGAGCAAAAAACACTCAGCAATATTTTTCCGAGTGTTTTTTAACAGGCTTATCAAGAAATAATTATTCGCCCTCTTTATCCGAATCATTCTGAAACGAAAAGCTCAAATCGTACCTTTTGCAGAGAGTATAAATATTGCAACTGAATATTTCACTAAAGAGTTTTCTAAAAAGAATGAAACAGAAAAAGACTATAATTATTTAATATCTTCAATGTTCACCGAAATTATCATTTCTGATTATGGATATGACGGTGTCATGTACACATCCGTACAAGCTGATGGACAATTGGGATTTAATGTTGCTATAAAGCCAGAAAGCGTTAATACAAAGATGAAACTTATCCTAATATATGAAACAAGCTTATACAAAAAAGGAGACAAAGCGATTATCGTAGGAAATAAAATAGGTTCAATTCAAAGCGATTCAACCATACTTCTTGAAACTAAAGAAGAGACCCCATTGGATAATATTTTAGAAGCACTTGAAATAGAAAGCATAAAGGAACTTACAGACTCTTGAAATAATTCCATCAATAGAATACATTAGTTTACTACGAATTAGTATATATTCAAATTGTCAATATACAAAAATCACCTCGCTCATAATAGTAGGACTTGTATCCAAAGTATTTCACTTTGTCCTCTTTTACAATAGTATTGTCATTTATGAGCCTGATATTCCAGTTACAATTACACGGTTGTATAATTGGATAACGCTTCAAATCAGATTCAATATTCCAAACCCATCGTGGAGGTCTGCATGTAGCCAAATACTCCTCAACATCCCATAATTCTAATCTGTAAGGAGTATCCAATATATCAGTACAAGGAGTTATAGGAATGAGTGTTTTATAAAATGTTAGTGAAGATTCGGAATATCCCCTATCAGGATACTGTATAAAACCTAATTTATCCCTCCAAAATGAAACAGATTCTTTCGGGCTGCAAAAGAGTTTAAGAGCAAATATTTCCTTTTCTTGAAAATATCTACTTAACATTTCTGCAAATATACTTCCTAATCCCAGCCCTCGTTGAGATGGTGCAATTACAAATATGTCAATATCGACATATCCATCATATTCAGACCACAACACTAAGCCAAGAGGTTTATCCTCAAAAGAGAATATAATAACTCTTTGCTCCTCAAATCCTTTTTCTATCAAGTTCCAGTTACAATAGAAGCCAAACTGCCTATTATTCAACAAATATTCCTCATAAATCCATTGTTTGACAATGCTCAATTCTTCTTGTGTAGGAACCTCATGTAAAGCATATTCTTTAGTCATCATGTGTTTTTCTTTCAAATATAAGGATTTTCAGCCACTCACAGAGTTTAACACCACACAAATGGATGAAAATAAATTATTCTTCCCCCTTATCCGAATCATTCTAAAATGAAAAGCTCAAATCATACCTCTGCCCAAAACTATCCAACTTGATTACTTTGGACAGTAAGTTCAAAGCGGCTCAAAAATAATAAAAAGCCCAGAATAAACACCTCCGATGGAATTGTCATCGGAGATGTTTGTTCTTATTATCATTTGCTATCTAAAAATACGGCAGCAACTTTTCCATATCCGCATGCATCCGGCTCATTTTTTTTTTTCTATCGTTAGACTCTCAAAAATAATTTGTTTTGGCAGTAGCTTGTGACAGAAGTAACTCGAACTGAATGGTACTCTATTCTGATCATTGTATTGTACACGCTTGTCGAATAGTAGCAGTTCCAACCCTTTCTCCTTGAACAATCGGCAGGGAGCGGAGTCATTCAACCAGAAGTTAGACATTAGTAATGCGAACGGTTTTCCAAAACTCAGGCAACGTTCAAATATCCGCACCTTGTCTGTAAACGGAGGATTTGAAACGATTATATCCCATCTTTCCGGTTCATACTCGAAAAAATCTTGTCCTGTGTAAATATGGGAATGAACCACATTGAATTTATAATCTTTCAGTGCCAGCACAAATTCGCTGTGTCCCGTATCAAACGGACACCACACCTTTGCTTTTGGAGGCAGGTACTTAATAATCGGCAATACCGCATAATGAGGAGTGTATTTTTCGTCACTCTTGTTACTACCTAAATATTTTGAATAGTTCATCATCTTTGATTCTCCTTTTTTTCTTCTTTATCGCTATTATCTTGAAACGAGAAACTCAAATCGAACCTCTGCCCGAAGCTGTCCCATACCGTCACGTCGATGGCTTGCTGGTCTGTACTTTCCGACGTATAATACAACCGGAACGTTTCTTTTTTCAACGGGTAGAAATCATTGGGCGCAAACACCGTCCCGCCGTCCATCCGCAGGCTCCCACGTCCGTCGGGCTGAAAATAGGAAATGAAGAACTCCGTTTCCTTGTAGTTTCCCGACTTATGCAGTTGCAGGCGTATTTCTGCCGTTTCACCCGGCTTGATACGTTTCTGCACAGGCATGGTCGTTAGCGAAAAGTCGTATGCCTGTTGCACCTCTATCTTGTCATCGCAGGAGGTGAGGAACAATACGGTCAATACCACTGCTAATATAGCTATAATCTTTACTTTCATGGTTGTAATCAGTTTATGATGAATTTTATTCCCGCCCCGAAGGTCAGATGAAAATGTCCGATGGAACTGCCCCAAACCGCCCGTTCCCTTGCATTAAGCACCAATACCACCTTATCCGAGAGGTACGTTTCCAATTCCAATGTTACCGCTCCGCCATAGATGAACGAATCCTTATTGCGGAGCGTTGCCCCGTCCGGCAGCAGCTTATCACCCCACCGGCTTGTTTCATATCCAGCAAGAGCCGAACCTCCTAAAGAAAGGAAAAACGTTTTGGAAGCATCCGAAAGGACTTCAGATAGTAGCCGCCCTCCGCCGTAAACTGTGCTTTGGGTATCTGCAAATCCTTGTATTCATATTGTTTGTTCAGGTACTCCGCACCGAACACCCAGCGGTTCCCGTTCTTCGTATAGGTCGATAGCCCCACACCGAAATAGTAGTTTACAGGCTTCTGCACCCCGTCCACGAAACCGCCACGTAATTCCACGCCACGCATGCCCGGCAGGCAGCGTTGGGCGTTGCCTGCCCCATAAGGGCAAGCAACGCTACAACAACAAATAGATACTTCTTCATCTTACTTCACTTTCAGTTCGTTAATCACCCTTGCACGCACGATGTCCTCGTTCTCAATCACAAAGGACTGGTGGCGACCGCCGGATTTTTCGTGCAATTCAACTACCACCTGCTTGTCTTCGGGAATGGTGAATTTCTCCATCGTGAAGATGGTGCGCTCATCTTTATGTCCCGCTACACGGGTGGCATAATTATAGGCACGGAGCGGAAAAATCACCTGTTCCTGAATGGCGGTGCGTTTCGCCACTTTCTTATCCACGATTTTGAAGGTGATAAAATCCACATCGAACGGCACGTTGGACGAGTTCTTAATCTGCGTGTGGAAATACAGCAGCCCGTTGTGCGTGTACATCCCACGCAGCAGGTATTGGATGCCGAAGGACTTCGCCCCGATATGCTTGATTTCACGCTTGTTGTTCTTATGGATGGACTTCATAATCAGGTGTACCAGCTTCGGGGATTCACTGCCCAACTCCTGCAAATAGATGTCGAGGGCATTGTTCGGACGGTTCACCGTACTGCCATCATGAATGAAGTCTTTCATTTCAATGTTCAGTAACAGCGGTTCGTCAGCGTATTTCACATTAAAGGTATAGAAAGAACCGCTTTCAGTAATCACCGAAAAATTGGTTTCCGTACGGAAATTCCTTACCGTCGCCTTCACACGGATCACGTTTTCCGCACCGTCGGCTTTGCCCGCAATCAGGTTGGGGGAACCCAAATCCACATAGCGGACTGCGGAGGGGAAAATGACGTGTACCGTCTTGTCATACGTCACTTCCATACCGTAGGGCGGTATCATGCGGTCAAAGGTCAGCTTCTTGGTCAGTCCGTTATAATCGTCCCCCGACATTTCCTGCGGATAAGTGTCCGCTTGGAAAGTTACGACTTCTTTTTCCGGCTGTTCCGCATTTTGTGCGTTCGCACCCATTACGCCCAGCGTCAGGGCGATAGCTAAAAATACTCTTTTCATTTTACTTTGGATTTTAGTGGTGGGCAATATTGCCCGGTTATTAAATTGGTTTATTGTTTCTTTTGGTAAAGCATCAGATTATATCCTGCCTTGAGATGCACTTTAATTGTCCGCATCTTCTTGGCGATATATTGCGAGGTTCCCTGTATTGCCCCTTTTCCTAAATCGGTCAGCAGTTGGTCGCCCGCACTCTGTTGGTTCAGGTTGATGGTCGTCCCCAGATTACCGCCCAGATTGGCGGCTATCTCCTTTATTGCGTCTATCTCCATCGAACCCGGAATGAAAATTCCTTCCTGCCCGTCGCCGTCGATAACCGTCAGTTCCACCGGAATAATCATTCCCTGTATTCCCAGCGAGTGATAGAGATGCCGAGCCTTTCGCCCGCAATTTTCCCCATGCCGGTAACGAGCGTATTTTGCGGGATGACCGTTTCTCCGGCACGCATCGCCTCCAACAACCGCAAGCGTACCGCCTGCCGTCCGTGATGGTCTGGTTGGCATGGATGCACGCCCGAATGGTGTTCTTTCGGGTTTGTCCCATCGTACCGACCGCCGTATGGAACCCGATGTTCTCTCTTGGGAATATTCGGCAATGAATACCGAATCGCTCATCGGCTGTGCCAGCCCCGACACGACCTGTTCCCGGACTTCCCCGACGGTATTCATCTGCGCCTTGCCGTTCCTGTACGTTTCGGTCGGTTTGCTTTCGGTTACGGTTGCAGCGGTCGCTGTCCGGTGAACGGTTGCCCTGATTCTGCGGCATATACTTTGCCGCCAACTGATAGGACTTTTCCAGCAATGCCAACTGCTCGTCCGCCGTTTCCTTCTCCGTCTGCCGGTTGTACGCCATTTCCCGAAGCTCTTCCAATTCCTTGCGCATCTCTTCCTTTTCGGGATCTTCCTTCGGAATTTCGTAGAAATTGCCAAGTGTCCGGTTCATGTCCCGGTAGGCGTTTGCGGAGGCATAGATGGTTTCTTTCGGGCGGGAACTGCCGCCGCCACCGTAATAATTGCTTTTCGCCTCCTCTTCCGGTTCGCTATACAGGTCATCGCTTTGCTCTCCGCTTTCTTCCGAACCGAACATCGACGCCAAATCCTGCATCTGTTCTTTACGCTGCTCCTGCTTGCGGTTGAACAAGTCCTGCTCGTAAGCCGCCTGTTTGTCGCCTACCAAAGCATTGTCAGCCGGTGCGGGAACATCGGTGTTGAAACCGGACTGCCCCTGCTCTTCCTCCTTTCCGGAAGGTGCGAATATCAGCCACATCACTACGGCGAAGATGATGAACATAAGCGGATAGACGATGAACTTCTTCTGCTTCTGCCGCTGTTCTTCGGTCAGTTCCTTTTGGGTTTGTCCGGCTCTTTGGACGGCTTCACCTCACTCTTGTTCTCCTGATTCTGCTGTCTTGCGGCTTCATCCTCTTTGCGAGGCATGGAATAAGCGGCTTATCCTCTGCTCTCGCTTCATTCGTCTGTTCCATTGTCATAATTGTTTAATAGGTTAATACTGTCTTTCCTTTGCAGTTCGAGCAGTTTGATATGCTCTATCTCGATGCGCTGCCCCTCGTTCTTTCCCATGTTGTAAATCCCCGAAACGAAGATGTACACGGAAGCGATACTGAAAAAGAGGAACATCGTCAGCAGCACTGCCAGCCGCTTTCCTGGCGTTATCCGTCCGCACAGGCGGCGGAGCTTTTCGTCCGCCCAATCCTGTATTTTTGTGATACACCTGCCTGTCATCGTTTCTGTACCTTAATGTCCTTGTTCTCGATAATCTCGAAGGCTTCGATGGTAAACCCGTGCGGGTTGTTGTCCGAACGGACGGAGTTCAGCAGGTTGCACCTTGTGACAAGGCTGCGCTCGGTCACGTTGCTTTCACGGATAATCATTTGCCGGGCGTAGGTGTTTACCTTGTAAGGATAGGTGTCGAAATTGCACGACACGCTGTCCACTTGCAACACCTGATTCACGTTTCCCGAAATGATACGGTTGTAATACCCCTTTTCGGCAAAGTCGGTGTAATAATTGAACGCGCTCCTGTCTGCCAATTGCAAGGCTCGTTTGATGTTCCCCTCAATCGCGCTCTTGTCGGGTGAGAGGGTGAAGAACAGTTCGTGAAAACGCTTCACGTGTTCCCTTGCCTCCACAGGACGGTTCTGCGACAAGTCCTGCGAGAGGGCGAGCATCAGCGATTTACCGCCGTCCAGCACGTAAATCTTCTGCCGTTGCGCTTCGGCAAAAGAGTAGGCACTCCATATGGAATACCCCGTGATTACCATGCAGACCACCAGAAAGACGATGCCGAACAGCCGTATCTGCCTGAAACTGCTCTCGATGTTTTTTAATGACTTAAATTCCATTGTTTTACTTTTTTATTGATTGTTTATTTTCTCCTGAACAGTCGTCCGGCGGCTCCCGCCACTTTCCTTGCCCCGTTCACAGCACCCCGTCCCATGCTTCCGGCAGCATTACCGGCAGCGTGTCCGGCACGTCCGGCGAGATTACCCGCCACCGCTCCGGCGGCGGGCTCCCGTCATGGCACCCGCACGTCCGGCAATCTGGTTGATCGGACGGGCTGCACTGCCCATTCCTCCCGCCTGTATAATCCAGCCCGCCACCGTAGGAATCGTGAAATAACCGAGTATCCCGATAATCATAAATACGATGTAAACGCCATTGGATAAATCAATCGAGAAATCCGGGTTATTCTGCAATTCCTTGATGTCGTTTTCAAGCATCAACACCTGTATTTTCGCCAGCACACTGCTGAACAAGTCCGACACCGGCAACCACAGGTATATCTGTATATAGCGGCACATCCACTGTGAAAGCGTGCTTTGAAACCCGTCCCATACCGAGATGGCAAAAGCTATCGGACCGAGTATGGAAAGTACTATCAGGAAGAAGGTGCGGAGCGTGTCGATAAGCAAGGCTGCAGCGGCAAACAGAAGTTCCAATACCTCCCGCATGAAATCCCGCACATCCTTTCTGAAATTATACATACTCCTTTCGATATACATACCGCCCATCGTGGCGATGTCCTTAGCACTCCATCCGAGTTCGTCAATCTGCTTGTCGAACTCTTCGTTGCTCACCAGATAGGCGGTTTCGGGATTACGCATCATGGATTCATACTCCAACTTGTCTTTCATCTCCCGGTACTTGTTCATATCCATTGTCTGGGTTTCCAACATACCGTGCGTTCCTGTACAATGGGGCTTAATATGCTGTTTATCGTACCGAGCACAATCATCGGGAAGAACATGATACAGATACCGATGGCGAACGGTCGTAGCATCGGGTACACATCGATGGGTTCGGCTCTCGCGAGGGACTGCCACACACGGGAGGCGACGTAAATCAACGCTCCCAATCCGGCTATCCCTTTTGCCACCCCTGCCATGTTGGAGCAGAGGGGCATCATTTCCACATAGAGATTCTTCAATATCTCATGCAGGTTACTGAAATCGGCGGCTAACAACAACATGGCTTACCAATATCTGTCGTTAGTGTCCCCGTACAGAGCCAGCACCCGGTTGGTGTCCCCCTTTTTCTTGGAGCGCAGGTAGCTCACCGCAATGTTCTTGTTGGTATAGTAACCAACCAGATTGCGGTATTGCCTTACCGAGTTATAGCACCTGTCCACCACGTCCATGCGCTCCTTGTCGCTGAGTGAAAGGGTGGTGATGTTCACCACCCCCTTCATTTCCTGAAGCACGTCGTTACTCTCTTCCAGCAGTTTGGTGTACCCGAAAGCTATCGCTCCGAGTTCCTCCACCGTATAATTCTCATCGCGCATCATCTTCTGAAAACTCACAACGTAGGTGTCGGAAATTTCACCGATCATCAGGATGGTTTTCTGTACCTTGCGTGCATCTTTTACCAGATTGTTTACAGATTTCAAAGCGTCGTAGTATTTTTTACCCTGCTCGTAAATCTTGACTGTTTCCTGAAAATTCTTTATCATGTTGGAAGCCGTCGAAGAGGTCTGTATAATCTGTTTGGTCGTGTTCACGATACCCTGCGCCAGATTGGTAGGGTCTGTCACCACCCATTGTGCGCTTGCCCTGCCTGCAAGGAGCAGGCACAGGCTGAAAAGCATGATTATTTTCGTTCTCATTACGTTACTTTATTAAATGGTTGTTACTATGGTCTTTCGCCTGCCTTGTGTAGTCACCGTTCGGTGAAAAGGTCAGCACGTCGGTTTCCTCGTTGTAGGCGATGTCAATCCGGTAGCCCGTATTGATAAAGAGATTTCCGCTTTCCTCCACAATCAGAAAGGTTTCCGGTTTCAGCTTGCGGCTGACACCCGACTTCTTGAAAACGGTTATCTTGTACTGTTCGCCTTCTTTGAACACCAGCACGTCGGGCTTTCTGCCCACGCTTACCCAATTACCGCACAGCTTGTCCAAATTAGTTTCTTTTGCTTCCCCTCAGGCGGTCAGCAGCAGGGAAGACAAGGCAAGGGCATAGCCCGCCAGCTCGATAAGCCGGCTTTTTGAAATAAATGTCATGTCAATTGATTTTTAGGTTTTACTTCTTTTTTATCGGCAAGTTGCTTGATTGCAGACTCGATACTGCCCAGCTTGTCGGCAAGGGCAAGCATCTCCATCTTTTCGGTTTCCTCCGTCGTGAATGTCAGATATTCTTCCGCCGAAACTTCTGTCGCATACACCGCACTTTGCGTTCCGCCAAGACCTATCCACACCTCCTTATAAAGCCGGTTCGGATTGTTCGCCATGTTGATGGAGAGTATCTGCCCCGTTCCTTGTCCGTCAGCCCCAGCAAGTCCTGAATGGAGTCGAACTTGTTCATGTACTTTCTCTGGTCTAACAGGATTTTACAGTCGGAATTGTTGATAATCGCCTCTTTCACGACGGGAGAACTGATTATGTCGTCCACTTCCTGCGTCACGACGATGCTTCGCCAAAGTATTTACGGACGGTTTTATAGAGATATTTCAGATACTCACTCATGCTTGCCGAAGAGAGGGCTTTCCACGCTTCCTCCACGATAAGTTGTTTCCTGATACCCTTTAACCGCCTCATTTTGTTGATAAAAGCCTCCATGATAATGATGGTGACAACCGGAAAAAGTTCACGATTCTCCTTAATAGCATCAATCTCGAATACGATAAACCGTTTGCCGAGCAGGTCGATGTTCTCACGGGAGTTCAGCAGGAAGTCGTACCGTCCGCCACTGTAATATTGCCGGAGCGTAGTCAGAAAATTGTCGATGTTAAAGTCATCCTTGCCGACCTTGATTGCCCGGCTTTCCAATTCGTGGCGGTAGCCGTCCCGCATAAACTCGTAGAACGTGTTGAAGTTGGGCGTGATGCTGCGGTCAGCCTTGATACGGTCGATGTACGCCGTTACCGCACTGCCCAACTCACCCGATTCCGTTTTGGTGATTTTGTCATCCTCGCTTTTCCAGAGAGTCAGGAGCAGTGTCTTGATGCTGTCCTTTTTCTCCACGTCATAGACAAAATCATCCGTGTAGAACGGGTTGAAGCTGATGGGCTTCTCTTCGGTGTATGTGAAATAAATCCCGTCGTCCCCTTTGGTCTTTTTGTTTATCATCTCGCAAAGCCCCTGATAGGAGTTACCCGTATCTACCAAAACCACGTGCGTGCCCTGCTCGTAGTATTGGCGGACAAGGTGGTTCATGAAAAAGGATTTTCCCGAACCGCTCGGCCCCAATACGAATTTGTTTCTGTTCGTAATGATTCCCTTTTTCATCGGCAGGTCGGAAATATCCAGATGCAGCGGCTTTCCCGTCAGCCTGTCCACCATCTTGATACCGAAGGGCGACGGCGAGTTCCGGTAGTTCGTTTCTTGGGAGAAGAAACAGACCGCCTGCTCGATGAACGTGTAGAAACTTTCCTCTGCCGGAAAATCGGCGGCATTGCCGGGAATGGCAGCCAGAAAAGCGTCGGCGTATCGACGGTGTTGTGGCGGGGCTTGCACTCCATTTGTGCCAACTGACTTCCTACCTCGTTCCTAATCCGTTTCAGTTCCTCACGGTCATCACTCCACGCCATCACGTTGCAATGGCAGCGTACCGAAGTCAGCCCGAAACTATGCGCCTCGTTCAGATACTCGTCGATCCACTCCTTGTTGATTTGGTTGGAACGGCTGTACCTCGAAAGCGAGTGCATATTCTTCGCCATCTTCTCGAATTTCTGCAAATTGGCGGCACTGTCGTCGATAAACACATATTGGTTATAAATATGGTTGCACGGCAGCAGCAGCCCGATGGGAGCCGCAAAGGACAAACGGCAGTCGCTCCGGTCGGTCGATAATTTCTCGTACCGGCTGTCGGTTGCCACTTCACCCGGCAGGTCTTCCACGTCCGAGAGGGTGTGCAGGCACAGGTAGTTGTCCCCGATTTTCATTTCGTCCGCTTTCAGGGTAATATCTTCCAGCGTGGTCGTGTCGGTCTGAGACAATGAAAGTATTTCTCAATAATACCCGCTTCGGTATCCGTTCCGGTTATTTCCTCATCGGTGAGCTGCCGTAAACCGAGATAGCCGCTTTCGTTCAGGATGCTGGCGAACTGCCCGACGGATTCCAGAAACTTCGTTACCGCCTCCTTGTCCTTTATTTCCTTCGGGACGATGAAGCCCCGGGCAAAGGGTGCTGAAATTGCTTTGGGTGCGGCTGCGCTCCTTTGTCGTTTTCGTCAGGAACAGGTAACAGTAATGGTTCAGATACGGGCGTTCATTGAAATGACGCTCGAATGAACGGCTGAGAAAACTCATGTCTTCCCTGTCCGTGTCCGGCTTGTAGGTTTCACGGATGAAGATGTCCTGCTTGTGGACGATGCAGTAATCCGGCAGCACTTTCATCGCCTTTACCCATGTGGCGTGTATCGCCTCGTATTCCGCCGAAGTGACGGTATAGAGTTCGGGTAGTTCCACCCGGAAACCCACCGTGATGTCGGCATCCTTGCTGACGATGCAGCCATGTTCCACTGAAAGCAATGGAAACTTGCTTTCCAATGTACTCGCTTTTAATGTATTTCTCATTTCTTCCTCCTTTTCTTGAATAGCTTGGGGATTTTACGGCGGTTGATGATGTATTTGGGATGGCTGCTGCGGGCTTGCACTTTCATCAAGCCGTGTTCGCCGTATTTGGCGTTCAAGGCGAAGGTCTGCCACACCAGAACCGATGCGGCGACCAGCCCGAACCCAATGCAGAACCATTGGTTAATGCCAACCAGATACATGATTATAAAGAGGATAAAGACGGCAAGCAGACCTCCTATGAATATAAACAGGTACTGCGCTTTAACCCTTTGAACTCAACCGACTTTCCAATCCCCCTGTTGATTGGAAACTCTGACATAACGCTGATTATAAGAAGAATGAACGCAATATAGTGGCGGCTACAATCAGGAAGATACACGCACCGAACCACGAAGCGGCGGTTTTGGAGGTATCGGGATCGCCCGAAGAGAACTTGCCGTACACCTTGACTCCGCCAATCAAGCCCACAACGGCTCCAATCGCATAAATCAGCTTTGTCGCCGGGTCAAAATATGACGTTACCATATTGGTGGCTTCTGTGATACCCGCCATGCCGTTGCCTTGTGCCATTGCGGAGGATGCAGCCATCAAACAGGCTGCCGAGAAAAGAATCTGTTTCTTTGTCATAAATACTTTTTGAATTTGTGCTGCCGGGCAGAGTTGGATAGGCCCTGCTTCCGGGCAGCGGTTGATACTGTTTTTACTTTTTGGATTTTAGTGGCGGCACTCCGCTTATCCGTACTCTTTCTGTTTCATTGTCCGTTACTTTTTTAATCGTTACACAAAATCCCGGATGTCGAACCCGCTGATGTCCGCAGGCACTTCGGAAATATTTTGGGGACGGACTACATTCCCGACCGCCTTTCCCTCCCCAGAGATAGTCTTACCGGAAATTTCATCCATTAACCCCGTTATCTTTTTCGCCCGTTCAGGGTTACTTCCAATCATCTTGTTGAAAAGTTCGTTGCCTTCCATATCCGAAAATATCTGTCCGGCACGCCTGCGCTCTTCCGCAGTGGCTTCCGGGTTGTCGGCTATGTTCACCGCTTCGCCGATTTCCTCGAAGCTGGCTCCGGTGGCTAACCTTTTGGCGGGTATCCGCCTTCCTCGTCACCGTCCGCGTATTCTACCGGAATATCATCCATGCGGATATCGGAAAACGCTTCGTCCAGCTCATCGTCGGGTATCCGTGCCGCAGGTTCTTCGTCCTTTCCGTCGGCAAATGTAACGGCAATATCCGTAACATCCTCATCTTCAATCTCTGTGGCGGCTTGTGGCTCCGGAATGGTAGCTTGTGGCACTTTCGGCTGTATTTTGAACCGGCTCTTGCCGACAATATCATCCGCTGTTTCAGGCGGCTTTATGGGCGGTTTTTCCTCTGCCGGAGCATCATTTCTTTGCCGTCTTCCAAACAGAATATAATGTACCAGCCATGCGTTATAGAGCAGGAGCAGGCATATCAACAGGGTTTCCATAGGCTTATAATACTGTTTCCTTTACTCATATTCCTATTCTTAAATATTAGACAACGGGTTGCAATACTCGTTATGCAATTCTCCAATCTCCGCACGATGGCGTTCCAAATGCTCTGCAATCACATTATCCAGATAGCTGAACAGGGAAACCTTTCCGTGACCGATAGTCTGTACAATAGCCTGCATTTTCTGATGATGCTCCTGACGGATATAAATCGTTTTACCTAATCTTGCAGAAATCTCTGCTTCTTTGAAAAAACGCTTGGCGTAACTTTTCTTTTTATCTTGCAATGTCAAATTCTTCTTTTTCATGTCAATATACTTCTTCATAATGTTTCTTATATAGTTTCTTTATCACTTCCTCGTATTCCTCGAAATGCTGTGTCAGCACATGGTCTATGTAACCGAACAGGGATAGTTTGTCTTTCCCGATAACCCGGATGATCCGCAATATCCGGTCGTGGTATTCCTTTCGTACATACACGAGTTTCCCCGAACGGCTGCCATTTCCACCTCACGGATAAACAACTCCAAATATTCCTCTTCGCTTTCATTTTTCTTGCTGCGGGATGCCTCCTTTGTTTTTGGTGGTTGATCAGGTACTACCTTTTTAATTTCTTCCGGCTTTTCCTCTTGTTGCAATACTTCAGGAACAGGCGGTTTGGGTATAGGGGCAGGTGGAATATCCGGACGGACGGAGTTGATAATCGAACCGGCATCCACATCTACATGGAGTTTCTTTGCCATAGACTATTGCTTTATGATGGTTAATATCTCTTCTGACAACGCATCCAGATTGCTGCCTTTTATCAAAGCCTTTTCCGGAGGGAAAAGAGTGGAACGGAAAACGGCTTTATTGCCTTCTTCCATCGCCTCCCTGCGGAAGCGTTTACTGTCGGGAAGTATTGTTTTGAGAATGGGCACGCCCATCTCTGCCGCCACTTTCTCATAAATGCGGTAGAGGTCTGTCTTTTCCCGTCCGTCCACCATGTTCCACAGAAGATATAATCCTTTGATATTTGCTTTGCCACTGCTTATCAGGTGGTCGTTCACCATTGAGGCAAATTGCAGTGAACTTTCCATCACTACACGGTCGGCGGCAATCGGACAAAAGATATAGTCCATTGTGGCTATCGTATTGACGATGCCCGTACCGTACATTGTTCCCGGCAAATCGAAAAAGATGATGTCGAGCGGCATCCCTGAATTGATAAGCCTTTCGGCTGCGCTCGCCGCATCTTCGGGACGGCTCTCCAATACCGGATAGGCTTTTTTCTGCAATCGCTTGAACTGCTCGTAGGCGGCAACCTTGAAACGTTCGTTCTGCTCGATGTTTCTCATGTCCCGTTCACGCATGTCCTTGATGCTGAATTGCGGAAAGTCACAATCCACCACTGCCACGTTCATACCTTTGACGTAATGCAGATAGCTTGCAGTCAATACGGTCAATGTTGTTTTCCCTGCGCCACCTTTTTGGGTGGAAAATGCTACTAATAAAGGCTCATTCATTTTTCTAATTTTTAATTGGTTATACAATCTGTCTGTTAATCTGTTATTTTACTAATTGCTTCATTGATTGGCGGACTTGTCATAAAGTCGATAAACTTGTTTATCAGTTGGCGGCTTTGTCTGCTGGCTTGTTTGTTTACCGGTTCACCAACCAATCATCCCACCTGTTTATACTCCGGTTCATTTATCACCTTACCAATTGGAAAGTTCACTTGTTTGTCATTCAACCGGGCGGACAACTACTTATTTTATAGACTTGCCGATTTACAAATTACCTTGTTGATTGTCCGCATGACTGGCGGATAAACAAGCAAGTCTTTCAACTCATAAACCGACTCATGTATCAGTCTGTAAACAGGCTCATCAATCAATTCTCCGGCAAATAAACAACGAATATTCTTCACTTGTATCGTTTTGCAAGGCGGTGGCAGCTTGTGGCTTCCGTATGGAATCTTGTGGCACTTTCAGCATTGGAAATCAGGCGGATAAAGGCTGTACTTTTGCACCCAAGCGACAAGGCTTACTGTTCACGACCGAATGGCAACCGTGATAGGCTGACTGCAATCCGTCCCCAGACGGATTTTTCTATTCACAAGAATAGAGCAAGGTGTCTTTTGAGTAACTCAAAAGGCAGCGGGTTACCCGCCACACCTTGCCCTTGCAGGGAGCCGGGCAATCCTCCGAAGTCGGACTGCCCCAAACTGCCGTAGGCGTTGAAGAGTGGCTTTTGTCGTGATACCACTAAAATCCACGTTAGATGAAAGAAAAGACAAAGAGAACGGGACGCATCCCGAAGTTGAACCCCAAGACGCACTGCGTGATGGTGCGTTTTGATGACGAGGAACATGCCCGTTTCCTCACCATGTACGAGCAGTCGGGCGAGTACGCGAAAGCGGTTTTTATCAAAGCCCGTGTGTTCGGGGAGGAATTCAAGGTCATTAAAGTAGATAATTCCTTTCCCGAATACTACGCCAGACTCTCCGACCTGAACGCCCAATTCCGCAGGATCGGAGTGAATTACAACCAAGTTGTAAGGGAACTCAAGAGCCGTTTTTCCGAAAAAAAGGCGATGGCATTGCTCTACAAGTTGGAAGAAACCACCCGCCAGCTTGTAGCGGTGAGCCGTGAAATTGTAGCATTGACACAGAAATTCGAGCGGGAATGGTTGCGAACATCAATGTAGGAACTCCCTGTACGGCGCGTGGCATACAACGGGCAGAAGGTAAACGAGGGCGAAGGAAAGCTGCTCGCCTCCAACAAAATCCTTGATAACGGTACGGGAACGGTGGACATTGCCCGTGCCACAGCAGATTTTGAAAGGTATCTTCCTGCCCGTATGCGTACCGAGAAGCCGGTTATCCACATCTCACTGAATCCGCATCCGGAGGATAAACTGACCGATACGGAGCTGGCGGACATCGCACGGGAATACATGGATAAAATCGGTTACGGCAACCAGCCTTATATCGTATTTAAGCACGAGGACATCGACCGCCACCACCTGCATATCGTTTCCATACGTGTGGGTGAGGACGGTAAGCGGCTCAACAACGACTACATCCACCGCCGGAGCAAACGGGCTACCAATGCACTGGAAAAGAAGTATGGGTTGCATCCGTCCGGAAACAGCAAACAGCGGTTGGAACAAGGGGCACTCCGCAAAGTGGACGTATCCGAGGGGAATGTGAAACGCCAAGTCGGAAACGTGCTGAAAGCCCTCTCGGAAACCTACCGTTTCCAATCGCTCGGTGAATACCGTGCTTTGCTATCCCTCTACAATATCACCGTAGAGGAAGCACGGGGCGAGGTACACGGCAGGGAATACAGGGGACTTGTCTATTCGGCGACCGATGATGCGGGAAACAAGACCGGAAATCCGCTGAAAGCTCCCGCTTCGGAAAGTATGCCGGATATGAAGCCTTTGATAACCGGTGTGCCGCCTCCCGAACCGAAATAAAGGAAAAGGGGCTTGCAGGGCGGACAAAGGCTACCATTCTCGCCACCCTCCGAAAAGCATCCGGCAAGAATGAACTTATCGGGATATTGAAGTCCAAAGGGATAGATACCGTATTTCGGGAAACCGATACGGGCAGGATTTACGGTGCGACCTTCATCGACCACAACACGAACTGCGTGCTGAACGGTTCACGCATGGGCAAGGAACTCTCCGCAAATGCTTTGCAGGAATGGGTGGTTGCAGCAGGCAGCCCTATACCGACGGGAATAGGTACTACCGCACCGCAACAGCATACCGGAGAACAAGAACCGTTCGTGCGTTCACGAAACAAGTCCATGAATCCGGTGAGGATTCGGTAACCGGAGGGATGTTCGACCTGTCTATCGTACCCGGCACAGATCCGGAGGAAGAAGCCTTCCGCCGGAAGATGCAGCGCAAGAAGAAAAAGAAGAAAGGAAGAGGTATTTAATTGTAGAACTTTATAAGTAAAATCAGTATGTCACAACAAGAAGACGATTTGAGGCATTGGCGAAAATCATGGATTTTCTGCGTGCGTGAGTATATTATTTGTGGTAATCAATATCTATTGGTATTGTTACGAGGCTATCCGCTTATGGGGAGTAAATATTGGGGTAGTTGATAAAATCCTTATGAACTTCCACCGCACGGCGGGGCTGTTCGGCTGTATCATCTATACCAAACTGTTCACCGTCCTGTTGCTCGGACTGTCCTGTTTGGGTACGTCGGGCGTGAAGGAGGAAAAAATCACATGGACGAAAATCTGGACGTTCATGGGCGTGGGGTTTGTGTTCTTTTTCCTGAATTGGTGGATATTGTCGCTGCCATTGGGCATAGAGGCGAATACCGCTATCTATATTTTCACGATGGCGGTCGGCTATATCTGCCTCCTGATGTCGGGGCTGTACATAAGCCGCCTGTTGAGGAACAACCTCATGGACGACGTGTTCAACACGGAAAACGAATCCTTCCAGCAGGAAACAAGGCTCATTGAGAACGAGTATTCCGTGAATTTGCCGACACGCTTCTATTACAAAAAGAAATGGAACGATGGCTGGATTAATATTGTAAACGTTTTTTCGTGCGTCCATCGTATTGGGAACTCCGGGCAGCGGGAAGTCATACGCCGTAGTAAACAACTATATCAAACAGCAGATTGAAAAGGGATTCAGTCAATATATTTACGACTTCAAGTTTCCCGACCTCTCGATGATTGCCTACAACCATTTGCTTAACAATCAGGACGGTTATACGGTAAAGCCGAAATTCTATGTCATCAACTTTGACGATCCCCGCCGTTCACACCGCTGCAATCCTATTCATCCGGATTTCATGGAGGATATTACGGACGCTTACGAATCGGCGTACACCATCATGCTTAACCTCAATAAATCATGGGTGCAGAAGCAAGGCGATTTCTTTGTGGAATCACCGATTATCCTGTTCGCCGCCATCATCTGGTACTTGCGGATTTATCAGGGTGGCAAATACTGCACGTTTCCCCATGCCATCGAACTGTTGAATCGCCGGTACGAGGATATTTTTCCTATTCTGACCTCATACCCGGAGTTGGAAAACTACCTTTCGCCCTTTATGGATGCGTGGCTCGGTGGAGCGGCTGAGCAGTTGCAGGGGCAGATTGCTTCTGCCAAAATCCCGCTTTCGAGGATGATTTCACCGCAACTCTATTGGGTGATGTCGGATAGTGAGTTTACATTAGATATCAATAATCCGCAGGAGCCGAAAATCCTCTGTGTGGGGAACAACCCCGACCGCCAGAACATATACGGTGCGGCTTTGGGTTTGTATAACTCCCGCATCGTGAAACTCATTAACAAGAAAGGGATGCTCAAATCTTCCGTGATTATCGACGAGCTGCCCACCATCTATTTCAAAGGATTGGATAACTTGATTGCGACGGCACGTTCTAACAAGGTAGCCGTTTGTCTGGGCTTTCAGGACTTCTCGCAGTTAGTGCGTGATTATGGGGACAAGGAGGCGAAAGTCGTGATGAATACCGTAGGTAATATCTTCTCCGGGCAGGTAGTGGGTGAAACTGCCAAGACGTTAAGTGAACGCTTTGGCAAGGTGTTGCAAAAACGACAGAGCATCACCATCAACCGCAACGACAAGTCCACCTCCATCAATACGCAAATGGATTCCCTTATCCCGCCGAGCAAGATTTCGGGACTTACGCAGGGTATGTTTGTCGGCTCCGTATCGGATAACTTTACCGAACGTATCGAGCAAAAAATCTTCCATGCCGAAATTGTGGTGGATGCCGACAAGGTGAAGAGGGAGGAAGCCGCTTACAAGAAAATCCCCATCATTACCGACTTCACCGATGAAAATGGAAACGACCGGATGAAGGAGCAGATACAGGAAAATTATAATCGCATCAAAGCGGAGGTGAAGCAAATTGTTTCGGATGAATTGCAGCGCATAGCCGACGATCCGGAACTCTCGCACCTGTTGCAGCAAAAAGGGTAATTCCATTCCATATATGTAATAATGTATAGAAGCAACAACGCAGTAATTTTTGAAGTTACTGCCGTTATTGCTATATAGATGTTATTTCCGCTTCCGTTCTTTCTCATCGTCCTGTTCCATCCGTTTGTTCAGCCGTTCCCGCATCTTGTCTAAAAAATACGTGCGGCTTTCGTTCTTGCGCCGCTTCATATCCGTATAGGTACTGTAACAATCACGGATGTCGATGTTCAGGAGAGTACCCACAAAGGCGGCTAACTCATGTATCGGGGTTTCCCCGTTGTTGATACTGCCCGTTTCACTGAGTCCGTACACTATTTCCACCAATTCAATGGCACTCCCCGTCCATTGGTAGGAGCCTTTGACCTTCAAAAGTTCAGTAGGTATATCTCCATTTCCATTTTGCAGGTAAGTACGTTTCACTGACAAGAAGGCGTACAGCATTTCCATTGCCATGATACGGGCAACAAGATGGTCGTATCCTGTGCTAAACTCCGTTTCATCGTCCAGATGGCACACGTCCACATCAATAGTGTTTTCGTGCCTGCCACGCAGAAAATAGTAGTTATCCATATAAGTAGCTCCGCTACGGTAGTATTGGAAAAATGCCACATGGCGGTCGAAGAACATCTTCTGTTCCTCTTGTTGTTTTTCGTAGTAGCGTCCAGTTCCTCTTCACCCAGCGGACGTTGGCTCTCAATACGCAGGATATGGTGGAAATAAAACAATGGAGCCACAACCCTCGGTTTGTACTGTTTGAAAAAGGCGATTTCTTCGCATCATTCTCAAAAGGTTCGGATTGGACGAACTCTTTCATTTCGATCAGCTTCTTTTTCAGAAAAACAAGTATTGTCTTACAATCCCGGATAATATGATTTCCGTTCAGGTCGATGGCAGCTATCCGGTTATCCACCTCCCGCATCATTTCTTCACATTTTATCTGCATTAAACATTTCCTTTGATTTCGGGCGCAAAGTTAAGAATACGAATGCGATAGACTATCATATAAAATTATCATATACTAACAGAATATGACCACGGATGTTTTATTTCGTGAAAGTATCGTTCTCTTTCCGCAAATTACCCGGCGTATCACCCAGATATTGTTTACAAAAGCTATTGAAATGCTGCGCGGAAGAAAAATTAAACTCGTCGATTATGTCCGAAAGAGGGATATACGACATTGACAATCGATATTTAATATGTTCCGCCCGCTTTTGAATAAGCCACCGGTACACAGGTGTTGCGAACTCGTTTTTAAATATCCGGCGGAAGGTATGCACACCATAACCGCACAGTCTCGCCAATTCCTCCGTATTATTGGCTTTACGGTAGTGTGTCATTACAAGATTTCGGAACGGCACTTGCTCATCGATCATAGGGTGGAAAAACGAGCGCAACTCTTCCGCACCATAATAGCGGGTGAATCCCCATATCAGTTCCTTGTGTTTCATATACCACAATTCGGAGTCATGCGTTTTATCCGTGATATAGGAAATAACCCCGTTCATAAAAATTCGTATGGATCTTGGAACAATCAGTTTACAGCAATAGATTTCGGATTGGATGTGCCGGTGAGAATGAAGGTAGCTAAGAATACATTTTTCACTCCGACAGACCGTATTATTGAATTTATGTACCAAGATCGTAATATCACTCAAGGCTATACCATTACACTCACTTTGGCGGGGGATAAACATAATTTCTCCCGCACAAAGTATTTCATTATAGAAAAAGCTACTCAATATTCTAGCATGTCCACTTTGACAATAAATGAGATAATTGATGTTTGAATCGTCATTTTGAGCTGTAGTTCCTTGTACGAAAGTCTTCAGTTCAAATGACAATCTGTAGGATTTTCATCACACAAATTATATTTCTGATTGCATTTCAAATTCATATTCAATATTCATATATGGATTTATTCATTGCCAACGTTTAATCCTCATTTATATGGCGTCATCGTGTATCTGAGAAAATGAGACTAACCGAAATATTAAAAATTCAGTCAGTCTCTTGTCCATTTCTCAGCAAAGTGACATTCCTTTCGCCAATGAGCCATATATAGTTTTTCACTGCATAATTAGGGACTGTTTATATTACTTTACTGTACGCACATAAACATCTCGCTTTTAGCTATTCAACCTTCCCACCTTTAGTCATCATAATTACCTGCTTTGTTGGAATTATATCTTTTTTTACACCAGATGAGTCACGAGAGTTATAATATAACTGTTTGATTTGCATTCTATTACTGTAGTTTCTAAATTCTTCGGTTCTGTATGCGTATCCGATGCCGTAGAAACAATTACAGTACCACTAATTTCATTCCCTTTTTCCCCCTTCATGACAGTCATCTTCAAATTTTCCGTTTCTACTTCTGTAATCGACATTGTAGGTTTCGTCAGTGATATGCCATCTGGTAAAGCAAAATTCATCGTAACTTTGTAATCCGTATCAAATTTCTGCCTGTCTTTTTCTGAAAGTTCCAATACAGGCATCCTTTTTAGAGTCTCAAGTACTTCTTTATCTATATCGGGATGAAGTCCTTTCGTTATCCGACTATTGGCTACCACACCTTTTGGGGTCACTGTAAAATCGATTATCACATCCCCTTGTATCTCTTCTTCGACCGCGGTTGAAGAATAGTTAATATTCTTTTTAAGAAAAGCGAACATAGCCTGCATACCGATTGGAGAACCAAGAGTACTACAAGACTGTGAATCGGAAGTTGCTTGAGAAATAATAACCATATCATCCTCTTTTCCTAAAGTTTTCAATACCCCAATCTCTTTTTTATTATCAGAGTTTTGTGCCTTGACAGATGTAGTAATTCCAAAAATTAATGTAAGAGTTGAGAATAGTAATAATACTAACCCGCTCATTTCTGATTTCTTTTTTTTCATTTTGTAAATCATAAGATTTTTTTTAATGTAATTATTAAAATATATAAACTCAATACTGCACAGCCAATGGAGAGAAGTTATGTTTGCAAACACAGTTTGCCCATTAAAATAGGTAGATAAGAATCACTTATCGGAATAAGCGTATTTATACTCCCAATCCGAATTCTTTTCCGTTCAATATAATCAATATGAGATAATGAAACAATATAGGAACGATGCACACGACAAAAATCATTTCCTTCAAGACACTCCTCGAAACTTTTCAGACTACCCTGCGAGAGTAGAGGTTTATTATTTGTACGATGTACTCTTACATAATCACCATATCCTTCCACATATAAAATTTCATCCGGGTGTAAACGAATGATACGGTTTCCTTCACGAAGGAAAATGGGCTTACCAGCTCGTTTTGCATACAATTGCTCATTGACTTCAGTTAAAGCTTTTTCAATTTTCTCCAGATGTTCCATTAGCATATTAAGCGTTGCAACATCCCCATCGAAAGTGATACATTTAAGCATACTATCCTTCTCATTGTTATTTATATCTACTACAAATTAAGGGGAAATATCTGCTAACTAAAGTTAAACACCGATGAGTGGGAATTATTCGTGAGTGAAGAAGGTAATAAGAGGAGGTGAACGAACTTACTTACCCCTCCTCCTCTTGCATAAGCCATTTTTTAAATATAGGTGTTTTTACCTTACTTATAATGATACGTTCCGGAATAGGCAAAAGTAAATTCACAGAAAGCCTGTTACCTAACCAGATGTCTATATCCTTAATCGCTTTACGGGAGATAATAAATTGACGATTGGCGCGAAAGAAATGTTGCTTATCCAGTTGTTGACTAAGCATGTCCAGCGTACGGTCTACCGGATGTTTTTTACCGTCAAGAGTATAGGCTATTACCTTTTCTTTAGCAGTATAAAAGTAAAAGATATCTTCTACCGAAAGCGGATAAAACTTATCAGCAAGCATTATCAGCAACTTCTTTACATCGTTTCGGTTTCGAATAGCGGTATTGGTTCGTCGGATATGTTCTTCCCGTTCTATGGAATTAAAGAGCATGAATTTATTCAAAGCATGCTCTAAAGAAACAAGTGTTATCGGTTTCAGCAGATAATCGATGCTGCTTACCTGAAAGGCCTGTAAAGCATATTCATCATAAGCAGTAGTAAACACAACAGGAGCTTCAATATTTACTTGCTCAAAAATTTTAAAAGCTAATCCATCTGCCAGATGAATATCCATGAAAATAATATCCGGTTGTCTGGATGACTGGAACCATGCCACGCTTTCCTCAATACTTTCCAGTTCGGCAATCACTTCAATATCGACCATTGAATTCTGTCGTAGAACAGCTTTCAAGCTACTTACTGCTGCTGTCTCGTCTTCTATAATAATTGCTTTCATGTTATTACTATTATTTCTCATTCCACTTAATTCAACAAAGGAAGAAACACCTCAAAGCAACCATTGGTATTTGATATTTGTATATTTCTACCTGTCAACATCTGGTAACGTTCCCGGAGATTCTTTAGCCCTATCCCATGTCCAATAGGCTCTTCTATCTTTGGTCGGATAGAATTTAATATCACCAGCCAATTGTCGGATTTAGTATAAATCTTAATCTGCAAAGGATGCTGTTTACTGATAACGTTGTGTTTAACCGCATTTTCAATCAGAGGAAGCAAACTAAGAATAGGCAGCTTTTTTTTCAGATAAGTTTCCTCTACTTGGATAGAAAAGAATAATTTATGCTCATACCTTACACCCAACAAGTAAGTATAGGCTTTAACAAATCGCAATTCCTCATCAAGGGAAACCAATGTCTTATGATTACTCTGTAAAATATATCGGAATACGTTCGATAATCCTTCCAAGTATTCAAGCGTCTTTCCTGTTCTCCCGCCCGAATCAAAGAATTAAGTCCATTTAGGGAATTGAAAAAGAAATGCGGATTAATCTGTCCCATTAGTGCATTGTAAGAGCTTTGCAGTTGTTTGACTTTCATTTTTTCATATTCCAATTTCATTTCCTGTTTTTTATCAAAAAGATGAATAAGAAGCATAGTTAACAAAACTGTCAGCAAGATGAAAATATGTTCTATTATTAACGGGTATGAATTGGATGTTACCGTAACTGCTCCTACTACATCTCTATGGACTCCGTCAGGAGAAGTATTTGTAAGCGTATCCTTTTTTTCGATTGCAGAAGTTGTGCTAGTCCAAACCCTTGACAGACTAACTGCTTGCTCTGTTACACAAAAAGAATCTGAATAGAGTTGTGTCATAACACTTTTACGTATGAAAGGAAATGCCTTATACAATCCGCAAGCAACAAGTAGACAAATTCCGGTTGCCAAGCCTAATGTCTTCACTTCTTTATGGAATCTTCTGATTCCTAATCTATATATCCATCTGTACAGAATGAATAGTACAAAAGAAAAGAAGAAAAGCCATAATAGAGGAAACCATAATTCGATTTTTCCCTGTTTAATGGCAATATCACCGACTGGTGAGTTTGTTATCAGCTCATAGTGTTGCATTATCAATGCAAAATTAGCAAAGAGGGAAAGAATCACCGAGATCGTGAATCCGATGAATAATTCATTTTTGTCGTTCGTAACATTATTACCTATTGTTTTAATGATCTCACAAAGATAATTCATTCCTTCTCTCAACTTTAAACCAACCGATGAAATGGATAAAATAGGTAGTGAATCGCCCTTGCTCTTTATAGAGAAAATAGAAAAATATTCATAATACTGCATTCTTTATGCAAATATCCCGTCTAGTAACATTCAAAAAACAAATTGGTCATTAAACAGGAACCTATATTCTATAATTATTTTTTAATTTACATCGATAAAAATGCTATTTTTAGGATGTTAAGTCAACACCCCATCTACAAGTATTTATAGCTGCATTTTCCTATTCTTATTAAAATAAACAATTCGTTTCCTCCTCCACACCACTAAATTATCATTTATCAGTTATTTGTCTTCGGCGGATTACCAATTTTTAATCATTACTTAGTCTCTCTATTTGAGTTTTCTTCGGGAAAATATCTCATAAAGAGTTAAAGTGACAGTGGCACCTATCACGTCTCTATCCAAAACTCCTTTTTTTAGACGCATCCGATCATAAAATACACCGACATTGATTTTCCCTTTAAAAACCGGTAATCCCAAACCAGCATTAATTCGCATGGAAAGTCCTGAATTACCGTTAATCTCCATATAAGAAGCTGCCAGATTTACTCCTGCTTTATAGGATACTCGTTTCCAGAAATTATCATTTGGGAAACCATTAGGGAAATAACAAATGCCAATGTTACATTTGCTTACATCTTGAAATCCAATACGGCTGTCTACTGATGACAAAGAACTGTATTGTTGAAAAGCATAGTCCAGTGCGCACTCCCATTTCTTATATTTCAAAGATGTTCCTATACCAAAATATTGAGGTAAACTCTGTTTCTGCGGCTTTTGTTTCTTGTCAGTAGTTGCATTGCCGTTCGATAAGGATTGCTCATTATAGATATCCAATTTCTGTCGATACCCATAAACAGCCCCTACAACATAGGATAAATCATGATTTATTGAGCGATGATACTGAACACCCAAATTAGCATAAAATGACCGTGCATGCATTTTTTTATCAACGGTCAGGCTACCCTGTCGTTCTGTCTGAACAATATCACCGAACAAGTAACAAAGATTCAGTCCCAATGACCAATGTTGGGATAGAATGTAGGCATTAGATAAACTAATCTTCGAAATACCTCCGCTTCCAGTGAATGTACTGGTGTAATTTTCATGCGGATTTCCTTCTATCGGTTGGATAGACTGAAAATAATACCCCACAGAGCTATAAGGGGTCAGACTTGCAGCCATATACCATCGGGGGATGACACGTCCCCCAAATACTAGCCCAGAGAAGCTACCCGTAAAAGCCTCATTGGACTTATTCCCGGAAGTATAGGATTCATTCTTGACAAATGTAGAAAGATCGATCAACAAGCGTTTATTGTCCAATGCGGTTAATCCTGCGGGATTCTCTATGTTTATTAGCATATTATTTCTCATTCCGTAAGCAACACCTCCCATCCCGCATTTTGACCATATAACCCAGATTCCAATTCTCCAATACCAAACATGGAATAAGGTGAAGAGGTCATAACATTTTGTGCTTGTGCTTTAAATGTTATCAATAAGAAGAATGATATATAGTTAATAGCTTTCATATATTTTATAGTTTAGTTGGAGAGTAATTGGATATTGTCCATTGGAATCACTAAAAGTCATATTTTTCAATGTCTTGGTGTAATCATCACTATTGAAGACCAACTGGAGATTATGTTTATTTTTCCCCGAAGCACCTAACTCATTTTGCATGAATTGACTGATATCAAAATAGTAATACGTGTTTCCGAAGAAAGATCGTCTTTTATCAACTTCCCCGATTGTTCCTTTTCTCCCAAATAGTCTTTCACTGCATCGGTAACAACGTTGTTCTCGTCTGCTATATATAAAAAGATGCTGTCCGGTAATACATTATAGTCCGAATACGTTCCGACTTCAGGATATATTTTTAAGATTGCTTGCTCGATATGCACATATTCACCTTGTTCCATGATATTATTAAGATAAGGAAATTCAACACGAGTGTACCATCCGATACCGGAAAATAGAATTCCTTTGTTTCCTAATTTAGCAGAAGGTATCTCTAAATCTGTCCAAGGGTAAGGCTCCATAGGAGTGTTTTTCCTATCATGTTTCAAGTGATTAAACTGCGTTTCCTTATTGGGTGAGAACACTATTTTTTGATGATTTTCATACGCACTTTCTATATGATAATGTAATATCATAGCGGACAATGAATCCGCTACCTGAAAACCTAATAGCGAATGACATTGCTGTTCATCGGGCACTATGACTAAACCTTTAAAATAATCCTCGAAATGGTTGTCCGAAACGACTTCATCATGGTTGTGGAAACGGCTAAGCAAATCCTTCCCCAAATTATCAGGCAGACGTATCTCTATCTTTTCAGATGTGTTAGGTCTCGGCGAAAAAGAGTAAACCGCTAACGGTTCAGGATCATAAGCAAATGATGAATTATTATATAAATATCCATTTTCATTCAACACAACTTTTTCAGTAAGTAAGTGAATTGCGTATTTTTGTTGCAAAGTGGTATCACCGACAAAGGTCCTATTACAGGAAAGTACTAACATCAAAGAGTCAAACTGCACTGTTTCATTCGCTTCTGTAGAATAAGACGGGCGTAAATAAGGAATGTATCCGGTAGCAGAAACACTTCCCCATACTGGATGAGTATATTTCCCAGCTAAGACAACATGCTTACCGGATGTTTCCAAAGAATCAATCAAAACAGCAGTTGTTATAATGGTACTTGTATCCATACTAATATTACGAAGTTCTGAATTAACCCATTTATCCCCAAAAGTATTGTTATCATTATAGCATGATAATAACACTGATGATAATAGGGCAAGACAAACGAAATATAACGGTTTATACATATTATGTTTTTTGACGGTAAAAGACAGCATAACCTCCGAAATACACAATTTTAATCCGCTAATCAGCCTATATTTTCCTATAACATGGCTTTTGACTGGTAGGATGTAGATTGAACAAAGCAAATCCGCTTCATGGCTTGATATTCAACGTTTACGGAGCAAATACGGGCACTTGCCGATTATATTTGCTGAACACATCAAAGCCATGTTCTTTTGTATCTCATAAACAATAAATATTAAATAATGAAACATCAAAAATTCTTAGTATTTCTGATAACAATGCTTCCCGTTATCATAACCTCTTGCAGTAATGACGACGAAGACGAGGTTCTAATGGGAAAATGGCATCGTGTATCTGATTTTGACGGACTGGCACGTAGCGAAGCAACTTCATTTACTATTGGCAATAAAGGATACTTGACTGGTGGCTATGATGCAAGAAAGCATCTGAATGATCTTTGGGAATATGATATGGAACAAGACTCTTGGACACAAAAAGCTACTTTCCCCGGTCCTCCGCGCAGTGCTGCCGTTGCATTTTCTGTTAATGAGAGGGGATACTTTGGAACAGGATATGATGGTAAAAAGTATTATAAAGATTTCTGGGAATATGATCCGGAAACGAATAAATGGACACAGAAAACTGATTTTCCGGGAAGTGCACGCAATGATGCTACAGCATTTGGATTATCAGACAAGGGATATATAGGTAGCGGCTATAATGGCAACTATCTGAAAGATTTCTATGTTTACGATCCACAAAATAGTAAATGGGAACAGATTGTCAGTTTGGGAGGCAGCAAGCGCCGGGGAGCCACTAGCTTTGTAATTGATAATATTGCTTATGTATGTACAGGATATAATAATGGAGAATACGTTAAAGATTTCTGGAAATACGATCCTACTCAACAACGTTGGATTCAACTCCGTGATATTACCGATACGTCAGATGAATCTTATGACAATAAGTATAATAGTATCGTACGTATCTATGGAGTTTCTTTTGTTATTGACGGACAGGCTTACTTGACATGCGGTGGAACCCCTGATTTACGTACTAATTCATGGAGATATACTCCAGCCATTGATATGTGGGAAGAAGTTGCAAAATTTAAAGGTGCTCCACGCACAGCAACAGCTTCTTTTTCGAGTGGAAGCAAAGGTTTTGTTGTAACAGGTAAAAGCAGCACTTTCCGTTTCGATGATATTTGGGAACTTCGACCATACGAATATGATGATGACGAATATTAAAACCGGAAAAGGCATACTCTGGGTTAGTTTACTGTTGTTGCTAATCATCATTCTTCTTCATCACTCGATTATCACAATTGAGGATGAAGAAGAGCCAAAAGCTGAATTGGAAATATTTCAATCAGAAGATGGTTGGGGGTATCAAATTGTTATGAGACAAAAAGTATTGATATATCAGCCTACTATTCCTGCTATTGATACAATAATGCCATTCCCGGATGAGGTGAGTACACGAAAAGTAGGTCTCTTAGTTCTAAAACGGTTCAATGCTCACCGCAATTTCTCCGTATCAAAAAAAAGAAGTTGTCCAACGTTTACCTTGTCGCTACAATTTTATAGACAAATAATGCTTATAGATATTCATACTTTAGAAAACAACATATTTCCAAAGAACAGGAAACATTTAGTTACCTTTCTTTCCGATAGAATAATTGATCAATCTTTTGAATATCACAATATCAAACGCATAGCAGTATCTTCAATAGTTGCAAATCCTAAATGCTGATATACCTTTTCTCCCATTTGAGTGGCATTAAGATCAATAGCCGTAACATTAAGTTTTTGCTTTATGAATCAATGATTTAATAAGTAATGTTGCATATCCATTATTCCTAAATTCAGGATAAGTGATTACATTTAGTATAGTTCCGGTTATTCCTGTAATAAAAGACATTCCCGCTGGTCGTTCTCCTATGACCATGAATGCTGCTGCCATAATCCGATGCTCATCTTCTGCAAGATAAGCTATAAAATCCCCTAAAAGAATGTGTTTCCGATAATAATTATCTAACTGAATTCTAAGTATATGCTTATTTTCGTCAGACAATTCAGCTCCTATCATGATGATAAAGTCTAATCTGAGCTTTATTAAAAGCTCAATATCATCTAAAGTCGTTTCTCTTATTCTCATATTTCAATTTATTAGAACGCATGCAATATATTAAGATAATACACTAGTCCAATTACATAATTCACTGGAAAAAGTTAATGATTCAAATTAAATACCGAAAACAATATTTTCAAGACTGGCAATAGGACAACTGTTCTCAGATTGATTATACCTCAAACAACTTTCTCATACAATTTGAACCAATTCAACCCATAGTTGCCCAGTCCCAAGTCTACAGTATCAATATATTCAAAACCGCATTTCTCATATAAGGAGATTGCTGGAAGATTATTTTCATATACATCCAAACGGATAGATTTTATACCTGATTGTTGAGCCTGTTCAAACGAATAGTCCATTAAAGCACGACCAACGCCCATTTTTAAGAACGAGGGATGAACCACAAATGTACGTATCACAAAAATAGAACTGTAGTCTACATCAACTTTCCAGCTTACACTATTATAGGCTTCATCGGGATGATGGTCTAAGATAATAGAGCCAGCTATTTTTCCGTTGCACCTGAGAACGAAAAGAGTATTATCTTCTATACCAGCAACAGCATTTTCACGAACAGGATAAATGCCTTTTATCCATCCGGGATAATTGGTAGTAGCCGATAGATAATCATTTAGATTGTCATACAGTTCTTCTAATTCGTCAATGTCGGCAGGAGTGCCAGATTCTATTACAAACTTCATAATCACAACTATTTAGGATACAAAGATAGTGGAAATCATACTCATTTATTGAGGAATTATTTATATTTCTCACTTTTTACATATTCACATTATTAATAAAGTCCATTAACCAATACAAAAAATACTACAATCTAAAACTTTTGGTTTGTGACACGGATCGTTCAACTAAAGTATGTTGGGAAGATGGTTGTTCGGGGGTTTCAATCGAAGATAAAAGAATCTGTGGCGATTGCTTTTGTTTCATATCAGTTTCACCCTTTTCCATATTTTTTTCCAATGGGACTAGCTCTAACCGTATCTTCCTTTCCAATACTGCCATCTCTGATTTCAGTAGTTTCAATTCATCTTCCTTTTTCCACGTACCGCCGACTACTTCCCGAAGCGTAGGCAAATCCTTCTCCAACTTCTCGTTCTCCATCCTATACTGCTCCATCAGTTTCGGAATACGATCAAGTGCGTTGAGGAAGTTCGTTGCTGCCGCTTTGTGTCGGACATCGCCAACTGCCCGTTATTGTAGGTGTACTTGTACGCACCTTCGATAAAGAAGCGGTTCTGTTTCACCTCCACACCCTCACGGATGGAGTTCTCCGTTTTCACAAGGATAGGGAAACCGTACAACTCACCGATAGGCAGGTATTCACCGCCCGTCGTGGCGTTCTTGGCAATCTCCTGTAGCCGTGTCCCGACGCTTTTCGCATCGGTAGCCGCCAGACCGTCCAGCTTTACCGGATTGCGGTAATACCCGTCCTCATCGGTCTGTGCCCGTGAGGTAAAGGTTTCGTAGTCCACCGTCAGCTTGGCAATGTGTTCGTTGTTCTCATCCAATTTCTTGGTATGCGACTCCAATTTCCACGTCGAGCCGCTTTTATCCTTGTAGAAACTCTTGCGCTCACTTTCCAATGCAGCGACTTCTTTTCCAGACGCGCCTTGTCCAGCAGGTCGGTGTTGCCGGAAAGGATAGCCATGTATTCCGAGAAATTCATGCCCGATTTTTCGTCCATACTGCCCTCGTCGATGGTACGTGCGCCCATCGACCCGCTTTTAAGCTGGGAAATAAAGGTCTGCTTGCAGTGCAGCAGGTTGAATTTATAGCTGTCCAGCGATTTTTCAACCGCATAGATAATCACGTCCACCTTGTTGTCTGCAAAGGACTTAGCAATTTCGTTACCCTTTCTTACCGCCCGCCCGTCACGTTGGGAGAGGTCGGACGGTCGCCACGGTGTGTCCAGATGATGAAGCGCAACCGCCCGTTTCTGTGCGTTTACACCCGTTCCGAGCATACTCGTCGAGCCGAACAACACCCGCACTTTCCCCTCGTTCATGGCATCTATCACGCTTTGCGTGATTTCTCATTCTTGCACTCCTGAATGAAACGTATCTCGTTTGCCGGAATACCGTAATCCTCAATCAGCTTACGTTTAATCTCGCTGTACACGCTCCACTTTCCCGGCTGGTAAGTGCCCAGATCTGAAAAGACGAACTGTGTGCCTTTCTGTGCGTCATACTTTTTATAGTATTCCGCAATCTTGATGGCACAGTGGCTCGCCTTGTTGTCCAGGTGGTCATCGTACTTGTCCGGGTCAATCATGCGCATATCGAGTGCCATCTTACGGGCATAATCGGTGGCAATCAGCATCTTCGCCTTTTCTTCCGAATCCGAAAGTTTCTCGCGTCCCAGCACCGTCGCATCACCTGTTTGTGCGAACTCCATCAGTTTCTTGATAAATTCTTCCTGTACGGGAGTAGGCGGGATATTGTGCAGTATCTCGTTCTTCTCCGGCCTGTCAACGCTACATCCGCCGCCGTGCGGTAATCGGTAATCTCATTGTAGAAAGCCGCCAGCTCCGGCACTTTGATAAAATAGCGGAACCGTTCTTTCTGTATCACCTGATTCGTGACCGAAAACTCAAAGTCGGTGGTCTTCTTGGCAAAGATTGCCGCCCATGCGTCGAAACAGTTGATGTTCTGCCGTTCCAGTTCCTTCGGGCGGAGATATTTGAACAATAGATACAGTTCTGTCAGCGAATTGCTGATAGTCGTACCCGAAAGGAACGTAGCCCCCAAGTCCTTATCCGTGCGTTCCTGAATGGTGCGCAGGGCAAACAGCATATTGAGTGCCTTCTGGTTCCCTCGCTGTTTCCCAACCCCGCCACCCGGTCGTGACGGGTGTTGAATGTCAAGTTTTTAACTGGTGGCTCTCGTCTATGAACAGGTGGTCAATGCCCATCTGCTTGAAATCCACCACGTCATCCGTGCGGGATTTGATGGCGTGTTCCACCTTTTCCAACTTGGCGAGCAGGTTGATTTTTCGCTTCTCCAATCCTTTGAGCATCCCTCTCGATACTTCCTTGCCCTGTGCTCGCAAGACGTCCAGATTCTCTTCCACCGAATCCAGTTCCTTTTGCAGAATCTCCTGCTGCACGTCGGTAGGTTGCGGTATCTTTCCGAACTGGTCGTGCGACATGATGACGCAATCCCAATCATTATTTTTGATATTGTTAAAGAACTTCACCCGGTTCTGGGGTGAAAAGTCCTTTTCCGTGGCATAGAGGATTTTGGCATTTGGGTATGCCGTGCGGTAACACTCGGCTATCTCCGCGACATTGGCTTTCAGCCCGATTATCATCGGCTTGTGCGCCAATCCCAATCGCTTCATTTCCTGCGCTGCAATGCTCATAATCAGTGTTTTACCCGTACCCACTTCGTGGTCGCAAATTCCACCTCCGTTCTGTTTCAGCATCCAGACGCAGTCTTTTTGACTCTGGTACACCTCCTTGATTCCATATTTCTTTTCCAACGCTTTCAAGTCCAAACCCGGAAAACTCTGGTGCGAACCGTCATAGGTCGGACGCACGAAACAGTTGAACTTGCGGTTATACATATCCGCCAGCCGCTTCTGAAATTCGGGCGACTGTTCGTTCAGCCAATCCGTAAAACCGTTACGGATTTCATCAATCTTGGCGTTGGCAAGCTGTATCGCCTCGCTGTCCCTTACCTTGATGTCATTGCCGTGTTCATCCTTGCCGATACTCTTGCTGATGTCCGGCACGGTGTTCAGAAGGGCGTTTTTCAGCAGGCTGATACCGTCGTATTTCCTGTACTGCCCCTGTACTGCGTACTGGTCGGTGATTTTGGCGTTCTTTTCCTTACATTTGACCGAATACTCGTCGATACTCTCCGAATAGGCAATCGAAACATCCGTCCCGAACAGGTGCTTGACATAGGCTGTGTAGATACCCGTCGGAATCCAGCGTTCACCGAAATTGAAATCCAATTCGTCGAACGTAATCGGTCGGGGCATGGCATCCCTGAGTGCCACCAGCGATTCTTCCACCTCCGGTTTACGCTCGTTTCCTTCATTGTCCGCTGCCCAACGGAAGATTTTCTCCATCTTGTCACCCACGTTTCCGGCGACGAAGCGGTCTTTAATCTCATAGTTGTCCACGAGCGGATTGAAAAAGATGCGTCCTTTCAGTAATTTCACCAATTCATCCCGGCTGTTGTCGCACAGCGTTTCCATGTAATCAAGATTCACCGCCCCGTAACGGTTCAGTGAAGCGGACAAAGCCTCATGCGGTGTTTCCACGTGCGTAATGTCGTTCAGGGCGAAAGCGACGGGATGGTCGAATATGTCCGCCTTGATGAACTGCCCGTTTTCCACCCGTTCCAGCGAAAGCATATCACGCCCGGAAGTGTCCATAAGCAGGAATTTCACGTTCGCTCTGGCGTTCAGCCTGCCATAACGCTCCACGAATGTGTCGTAGGCGGTATTCAGTGCGGCACGTTCCGGTTTGTTCTCCTCGTGCATCTCCGCCTCGTAAGTATAAAGCCGCTGGTAGTTGTCGCGCACGGAAATGTAAAGCTCCGCCTTGTCCTGTTGTGCCTTGTCCAGCTCCAACGGGTGGAACGTAGCCCCGTAGCGGGTAACACCTTTCAAATAGCCCACCTGATTGCCGTCCGCCACCAACATTCCTTCTTTGTGGTGCGGTTCCAATTTCGCCATCAGCGGACGGGGCTTCATCAACTCCGCCTCTAACTTCTCCGCTTCTTCCCGTTGTTTTATTTCCTCCTGGCGGCGTTGCTCTTCCTCCAATCCGCCACCAACCGGGTACACCGGCTTTTCCGCATCAGGACGGTCGGATAGAGTTTTCCCTTCCCGCAGTTCCGCCCGTTGCTTAGGGGTAAGCCCCATCATCGCCTCATAAAAGCCGTTGATAGGCGGGTTGGTGTTCCAATCCATAGCGGCATATACCTGTTCCATATCTATGCTTGGAGATACGGGAGGTGTGGATATTTCATGTACCTTACCTATGTCATCCGCCGTCGGATTGGGCTTGGCAGCTTGTGGTTGGTCAAACAAACTGCGCTGCTTGGAGGGAGCGGTACGTTTGGACTTCTTTCCGGTCAGTTTCTTCTTCAATCCCGATTGGGCGAGCCGCCGTTCCTCTTGGCTGAAATTGAACAGGTCGTACAAGTCCATCACGGGAGGGGTGATTTCCGGCTTCTCTTCTCTTTTCGCGGACGGTTGCTTTTCGGAGATAACCTCTTGCTGTTTGGTCGGTTCCGGGGAATACACTTCCCGAACCTGTTGTTTCTCTTCCTGCTTTACTTCCTGTTCGGGTTGAATTGTCTTTTTAACTGCCGGTTTCTCTGTTTCCTGCTTTACTTCCGGCGCACCCTGCCTATACCTATTATATAGGTCGATATTCAGATTGGCGGAAACGGCTATGTCCAGATGCTCTTTCAGGTCTTCGCCCATTGCCTGAATACCACCTTGATGGATGGTGAGCAGGGCAGGTTTGCCGTATGGGTCTGTCCCATGCAGCATCTTCGTGTTCCGGAGCGGGGCGACGCTCATCGTATATTCATTCTCGATGATACCGTCCCCGATGTCCGTCGCGCGGATAAACCATTTTTCCTGCTCGGACAACTCCCGGTTCTTCATCGTGTCCTTTTGCAGGATGACAAGGTCGCTGCCCACTTCCGTCCCGGCATGGTCGGTAAACAGGTTGTTGGGCAACCGTACCACCGACACGATACTAGCGTTCTTCACAATATGGCGGCGGACAAGCTCGTTCTTCGGGGAGTTCAATACGCCCTCCGAAGTGATGAACGCCACGATACCGCCTTCACGTGCCGCATCCAGACCTTTGAGGAAAAAGTAGTTGTGGATGCTCTTGGCAGCGGTACGCCGGGCATTGTCCGGAACGCCCGTATATTCGGGATCGAACACCGCCATGTCGCCAAACGGAATGTTGGATGCCACCACATCGAAAGTACCCATGAAGGGTTTCTCAATCCGCTCGAACCCCTCCGCACGCACTTTATGTTCAGGGTAAAGGTGCGAAAGTATTTTTCCCGTAAGCAGGTCTTTGTCAAAAGCCATGACCTCCGCTCCCGGAACGTCAGCACCGAAAGCGGAGATGAACACCCCTTGTCCTGCCGACGGATCGAGCAGGCGGTCGGGGATAATACCTGTTCATGGAGCGTACCGGCAATTGCCGATACGATTTCGGGGGGAGTGTAAAACGCTGTAAGGACGGAGCTTTTCAGGCTATCCATATAGCGTTTGTACTCTCTTTCATCTGCCGAGTTATCACGGACAAGCCTGTGTAACTCCGCTGTCATGGGAAACAACTCGCGGTCTGATTTCGTCCAATGTACAGCGTCCATCAGGTTATCGGCAGGTTGAGGATGAACTTCAACCCGCCGAAACCGCAGTAGCGGCTGAGTATCTCCCGCTCTTCGGGAGTAGCCGCCCTGCCTCCCTTTTCCAATGTGAACACCGTCCGTATCGCCTCGATGTTGTCCAGCAGCTTCGCTTTACGGTTAAATGCCATGCTCTTCGAGGTAAATTGCGACGGTTCCCGTCAGTTCAGTGTAGAGCAGGTCGTATTCGGGCGTGTAGGCGAAACTGTCCGCAAGCGGGTATCGGGCGAACACCTCTTCCGTTGCGGGAAGCAGTGTCAGAGCGAATACAGGGGCATCCCCCGGCGGCACTTCATCGGCAAACTCGTTCCACAACACCTCGATAACGGTGTTGTACTTGGAAAAATGCAAGCCTTGAAGCATTGCCGCCATTGCCAGCTCCTGCGCACCTTCCGGTGTAGCCCCTTCCAGACGGGATTGTTCGTACACATCGGCTGCATGGTCGGCACGTTCTTCTATGAAATCCGTGTCGGAAGCACGGTCGGATGGTTCTCTTTCAGGTATTTCAGGAGGTACAGTCCGTAATAGGAAAACTCTGCGGATTTATTCTTATCATTCATATTTCTGTAGATTTTAGTAGATGATTGTAATCAGGAAAGGTATAAACGCGAAAGGCACCCGACGTCCCCGCCGAGTGCCACCACTAAAATCCACAGTAAATCAGTATCAACTATCAGATAGCATGAACGACTTCCTGTAAATTCAGTGGTAAATATACGCATTATTTCTTTTTTCGCTTGGAGTTACGGTTGTTTTTCACATCGGGGAACACGAATACCGTGTTGAAATCCCCGTCAAAGGCGACGGCGGCACTGAATGACTTGCCCTCCTTGCTGTTGAAGCCCTTTATAACGCCCGTCTGCCCTGTGGTAAGCAGTTCGGTAATATCCGCATCCGTCAGCATTTTCCCCGCTTTCTGCCGGAATATGGGCAGCCCGCAATCGGGATTGCCGCAACGTACCACCTTGCCGTAAAATTGCATCATCCCTTTCCCGCATTTGGGACAAGTGCAGCCACTTTCGTTATGCGGGAACAGCTTGTCCGAACTCAGCAGCTCCGATGTAATCTGCGAGGTGTACGCCTCAATGCCCTTGCGGAACGCTTCGGCACTTATCCCGCCGTCTTCGATCTGCGAGAGAGCCGTTTCCCATTCGCCCGTCATGGTTACGTCGGCAATGCGCATCGCCTTGACTACCGAATGGAGCGCAAGCCCCTTTTCGGTCGGGACGAGGGATTTCTTCTGCCGCACCATGTATTCACGTCTGAACAGCGTTTCGATAATGGCAGCCCTTGTTGCCGGTGTGCCGATGCCACACTCTTTGAGGGACTGGCGCATCTGTTCGTCTTCCAACTCCTTACCGCAGGTCTGCATGGCGGAAAGTAAGTCGCTCCGTATGAAGCGGCTTCGGCTTGGTCTTCCCTTCGGTCAACGAACATCCTTTGACGGGTAGCGTATCGCCCTTTTTCCATTCGGGTAGCGTCACTTCCTCCGTTTCCTCGCTCTGCCTATACACGCCACGCCAACCGGCTTGCTTAATGACGGAACCTTTGATGCTGAACGCCACACCGCCACATTCCGCCGAAACGGTCGTCACGTTTTTTACGCATCTTTCCCCGAAGGCTTCCAGCATACACCCGGCAATCATATCGTAGATAATCCGTTCCTCCGCACCGAGATGTTGTGCCTTTACCTCCGTGACGAGCAAGGCGTGGTGGTCCGTAATCTTCGTATCGTCCACGCTCCGGCGTGAGAGGTCGCCCATGCCGGAGAGATAGCCGCCCCATGCCGGGTTGTTCTTCAACGTCAGCAGCAATGCCGGAATTTCGGCAAATACATCTTCAGAAATATAGCGGCTGCCCGTGCGGGGATAAGTAATCAGCTTCGCTTCATAGAGCTTTTGGGCAATGGAGAGCGTCTGTTCTGCCGAGAACCCGTGCTTGGTGTTCGCCTCTTTCTGCAAGGTCGTCAAATCATACAGGAGTGGGGCTTCCTGCACGGTTTCCTTGCGTTCCACATGGGTGACGATAATCTTACCGCACTCTTTGGCTATGCCGTAGGCGGTTTCGGCAGGCTCTTTCTCTTTCCACTTTTCTATGGAAGAGAATTTCACGACCTCACCGTCCACCGTTCCGTCGGTCGATAAATGGAGTTGGAATACAGGTTCGGGAACGAAACGCTTGTTCTCCCAATAGCGGTCGCATATCATCGCCAATGTGGGTGTCTGCACCCGTCCGAGCGAGTATGTACCACGTCCGGCGGCAACGGTGATGGCTTGCGTGGCGTTGATGCCCACGAGCCAGTCCGCTTCACTGCGTGCTTTGGCGGCATAATACAGCTTGTCGTACTCCGCACCGGATTTCAGGTTTTCCAATCCCTCACGGATGGCTTTGTCGGTAAGCGAACTGATCCAGAGGCGGTCAAAAGGGGTGGCGCATCCGATGTACTCGTACAAATAGCGGAAGATAAGTTCTCCCTCACGTCCCGCATCGGTGGCGACAATAATCCGTTGGCTTTCACGGAACAGCTTGGCGATGATTTTGATTTGCGCCACCACACCGCTGTCGGGCTTGTAGCCTTTCTCCCCCTTGACCTGCCGGGGGACAAGGGTAAACACGGGCGGAATAATCGGCAGGTTATCCCGGTGGAAACCCTTGATGCCGTACCCTTCGGGCAGGGCGGGCATGACAGATGCCCGAAAGCCCATGTTACATAATACCCGTTACCTTTCAGGTAACCTTCCGCTCTCTCCATTGCGCCCACGATACGGGCGATTTCTCTCGCCACGCTGGGTTTTTCAGCCAAAATTGTTTTCATACTGATTTAATTTATTTATTGTGGATTTTAGTGGTTGGGGCTTAGCCCCGGTTGATAATTATTTTTCTTCTTCTGCTACTGATTTTTCTTTTAACCTCTCTTTTTCGAGTGCCGCGATGAGTTTGCGGTCATAATAGATATGGTGTCCTTCCTCCGTGTAGTACCGCTTGTTTTCCTCTTCGATGGCTTGCCAGTCGGCACGCCACCACCAGCGGGCGACTGCACAGGCAGAATCACGACTGCCAGAATGATAAATGCTGCCATACGCTACATTCTTACGCCTGCCGCACGGTTCTGTGCCCTTTGTTGCTGTGTATTGGCAGGAGCCGTTTGCCCCTGTCGCAAAGGTTGGTTCAGATGTCTGGTAGCCTCATTGGTATTCCCGTGAGTATTGACCGCCACCTGCGTGCGGCTTTCCGAAGCGGGGTGATTTCCTGTGCCACGTCGGGATTGTTGCGGTAATATTTCGGTTTGCCCGCCTCGAAACTGAATTTGACGTAGGCAGTAAAGGGTTCTCCCTTTCCGTCGCGTTTCATGTCCTTGACAAGAATGGCGTTCCCGGCTGTAAAATTCTGCTGTTGCTGCTGGGTGAGCGGTATGCCGCCCATCGTTTTCGGGGCACGGATGTTCCCGTTCTCATCCAGCCACTGGAATTTATAGACTTTCGGCTTCTGTTCGCCATCCGTCCCGGTGGCGGTTTGTCCGCCTGTCGCTTGTGCGGTCGGAACCGGTCTGGCAGGTTGTTGTGCCGTTTGCCCGGTCGCCTGCCCGTTGCGCTGCCTTCTGTTCTGCCCGTTCTGCTTGGGTTTGGGCACGAACTCCACGCCACGGCGTTCCACGTTCACCTGCAACGTAGCGATGAATTTCCGTTTCTCAGACAAGACGATTTCTTTATTGGGCAGGGCACGCCCGGCAACAAGTTCGGCTATTTCATGTTCGGTAAATTCAGTCTGCCCGATTCTCGTGGTGACGGGCACGTCTTTCACGGGAATAGCCTCTATCTCGTTGGTCTGACGGTCGATACTGATATAAGAAGGGATGATTTCGCCCGTTTCCTTATCCACCAACTCTACCACACGTCCCATGTTTTCCCGTCTTTTCAGGTTCTCCTTGTCTTCGGGCGTAATTCATGCTCCATAAACTTCTCGTCAAGTCTGGGTTCCTTGCGGATGGTGTGGGGTACAATGCCGATACTGCCGTCCGGCATTTCCTTGAATGATAGGCGTGCCTCTATCTCGAAGCGTTCCCCTGCGATAAGGGGAGTGACCGTCACGAGTGCCGATTTGCCGTAACCGAGCATCTTTTCCAAATCGCCCGATGCTTCCAATGCTTCGCGTTTGATGCCGTACTGTTCTTCAAGATTTGCCCAATCAATACGGTTTTCATCTATCAGATACTTTTTCTCATCGGGCTTCTCTTGTGCGGATTGTCCGTCTTGTGTCTGCTCCTGCTCATGTTCCTGTTTTTCGGAATCTTTTTCGTCAGGGAACCAATGCTCTTCAACTGCTTGCCAGAAAGGGTTGAGGTCATTGGGTTCATCGGGGGCAGGTTTGATATCTTCGGGCACGGTTTGCGCCTGCTGTTCGTACTTGGACGTGTCCACATGGTGCGGTTCCAGCAGGTCACGGTTCTTTTCGGGATTTTTAAGCAGGTCTTTAAGTACGTCTATCACATGCTCGATGTTCTCCGCCGCCACACGGTAGAAGCCGAAACGTTTCGGCTCCTTGCATTGCCGGAAAAAGTTGTCCAGAAAGCTGTCCAGCGGGTTGCTGTTCTTGTCGAACAGCAGAAAATCCTTTTGGTTGGCTCCCGAAGCGGCGGTCGTTTTCGGCGTGCCGTCCTTTTTCAGCCCAGCGACGACACTAATTTCGCCCGTCTTCTCGTCACGGACAATCAGCACGTCCTTTTGATTCTTTTTTTGTTCCATACTTTATTGCTTTAAATTGAAAATGAAATTATTTCGCTGACGAAAGTAGCGGCTATCAACCGTCCTGCAATGGGGGAAGAACCGTGTGGCAGCTTGTGGCTTCCGTCTGGAAGTTTGTGGCTTCATGCCTTTTCCCTTTTCGCTGTGTTTTTCCCCTCAAACTCTTTGAAATGGGTTTTCAGGAACTCCTGCACGTCCGATTCCTTGTAATACACCTTGTGCCAAAGCATCTGGTATTTCAGTGTTCCCGAACTGCGGTAACGCTGGATGGAGCGTTTGCTCGTGTTGAGCAGCTCGCACAAGTCCTGATTGTCGAGCAGCCGTTCCCCGTCGAGGTATTTCACCTCTTTGAACTCTTTACCCGTAAGAGAGGCGATAAGCAGTTCGTTCCGGTCGAAGCGTTCCATTATTTGCCGCATCCAATTTTCAAAAGTGGTTGTATCAAGTGGGGTATTCATCGGGAAGTAGATTCGTGAGTAGTTCTATAACTTTCTCTAAACTCATCCAGCGTCTGCGGATTACAGCTGACAATACGTTGTGCAATACATTTTTCCACATCGGAAAAACGATACAGGCATTTACTCCGTATCATACAATAAGGAATTGTTCGTTCTTTCCTCATACGCTGAAGAGTTCTCGTACTAATTTTAAGAAGTTCAGCCAGTTCCTCACTTGTCAGCCATATTTCAGGTTCTTCTGCAGGCACTGCTGCTTTTTTGAATACATAATCGGAAATCCGATTAATTCGAGTCACCAAATCTTGATATACCTGATGATCCAGAGTAATTATTTCCATTCTTTTACGCTTTTTGATTATGGCGCAAAATTGAAAAGATAAAAGGGTGAGAATCCACAGGTAGGTAACTACCTATGTAAGATTTTATAAAAGACCAGCATCATACTACACTAAGAATCACACGAAAAAAATAAAGATAGAATGTTATAAAAACCACCTATTTTATAACAGAATCATAGATTTATTATTAATTTTGAAGATGTTAATCAAATTTGTGAAAATCATGAATCCAACAGGCGAACACTTTTTCAAATATAGAGGTATCTCTAATCTAAGATATCTTCTTGATATTCTCATTAATAAAAGATTATATGCTGCAAGGTATGACGAGCTAAATGACCCTATGGAAGGAGTTTATATTGCTGACCGCTTAACTGCAAATACGATTGGATTATTGAGAAATGGAAAATACAAAACCCGAATTTGCTCCTTGTCTAAAAATTATAATAATGGTTTGATGTGGTCTCACTATGCCGAAAGCCATAAAGGGTGCTGCCTCGAATTAAGTATTACTTCCCGAAAATGTACCTGTACTGAAATTAACTATACAGACAATATGACAACAATTGATTCACATACTGCAGATGTAGGGAATATATTAAGTGTAAAATCCAAAAATTGGAAATATGAAGAGGAATTTAGATACTTTACAGAAATGACATACTTAAAAATCAATATTCATAAAATATTTTTAGGTATGCGAATGGCTAAAGCTGAAGCAACCTTTTATAAAAAAGTAATTCAAGCCATTGATAGTAATATTGAAGTACGTCAAATAAACGAAGCTGAGATAGATTTTGGCTATATATAAAAAAATAAAAAGTTATGTTTGTTGAAACATCTGAAGATATTTACAATTCCGTAGTGAATTTCCAAAATGCTACTCATGAAGAATGGAGAAAGATAGTATCATCATTCCCAAAATATTTTCTTCACATAAAGGATAAAGGAAACTATTTTGGATTATCTAAATTTTGCGCTTGGAAAGACATTACTATTGACATGTATCTTAATGAAAATCGTTATAATTCAAATGGAAACAAAACTCAAAAACATATTTCTAAAATACTTGGTAAAGAGTGGATTCCATTTGAAAAGACACATCCTGATACTGCCATTGCTTTTGAAAAATGGATTCATAGTTTCTATCCAAACTACAACATGAATAATGCTCATATTATTACTGTAACGTTAGATTCATATTTTTGTGGTAAAAAAGGAAAAAAATTGTAACTCCTGAAATGCTGGCAGATATTTTAAAACTCCAAATGGTTATTGGTTCTATTGGAGAAGAAATAGTTTATAAATCAGAGATTAATCGGCTGAGAGATAAAGGAGTAAAATTTCCAAACAACTACATCATTCATGAATCTTTAGAAAATATTTCATCCGGATATGATATTCATACAAACTATGGTGATGAAGAAAGATATATAGAAGTTAAATCGACAACAAGGATTTCGTCTAATATCTTTTTGACTGAAAACGAAATAAATGTATTATCTAAATTAGGAAACAAAGCTTACTTGTACATAGTACAAGTAACAAATAAAGAAAAAAAAGAAGGAGAAATTATTCAAATTATTCAAAATCCGATTAAGGTCATTAAAGAAAAAGGTGAACTCATTCCTATAGCTTATAAAATAAAAATCCCAAGATGATTGTCTCTAAAAACGGAGTACTACATATGACAAATAGAGCATGTAGTACCCTATTCATTATTTAGATTGACAGTTTTTCCAAGAAATATCCCTGTCACAGATTTAGCCCCAACATCTATCATTCTTCGCTTCAACTGTATAAAGCTCTGCCCACTGGTTAATACATCATCAAATAATATCACGTGCATTCCATCAACATCTCTCTTTTTTATACTTAGATTAGACACCACATCCTTATGAGAAGTACCTTTCATCTGTTCCCTTTCCTCTTCAATCCAGATGGTTTGAATACCATCACGCACATTCAACCACCTTGACAAATGATAACAAAGAACAGGAAATCTTTTCCGTTGTCGTTCCCTTGTAGAAGCAGGAATAGGAATTAATATCGTCTTTTCAGGAGAATTATAATAAGAAATATTCTTCATGCAGAGAGATATAATCTTTGCTACCAGCATCCCACAATGCCCTCCTTCCTTAAACCGAAAAATCAAATTACTGATACGCTTTTGATGTACATCTATTTTCTGAATACGTGTAGGATAATAATCATGTACATAGTGGCAAGTACTCCCGTCAATCTCACAACTTCCAGTGAAAGCTGTATTATACGGATAAAATTCGGTTTCCACTCCACAATCATAAGAGAAAACCAATATATCCTCATACATACTCAATCTTTCCAAAGATTCCGCCCGCCCGATCCAACCAACCGGTCCTCCGGTATTCATCAGCCCAATGCCTATTTCAAGTTGTGTATTGAACAACTGATGTGAAATGACATACCAATCATAATCCTTACAAAGTCCCGTAAAGTCGCTAAAGTTATCAGATAAGAAATAAAAAAGACCTCCTTCTTTCAGTACAATTACAAATTCACCTTGTGGTTATCGATGCAGATAGAAAAATTCCTCAAAACTTCCCAACTCATAGCCCATTGGAACTTTATACCCATCTACTACATAGCCAGAATCATATTCAAAAAGCATATTAAAGTCTTCAACCATAAGCACTATATTCTATTTCAATATTTTATGCAAATATACCACCTTGACATCCGAAGGTAAATACTATTCATTACTCTTTTAGCTTCTTTTATCACAAAGTAGTAAACGCTCCGATCATAAACAGAGAAATGGCCTTCCCCACTTGTAAAAGCAGGAAAAGCCGTTCCATTTTATGAAAGCCTTATTAATTTATCCCTTGCATTTTACTTATTTGCAATACAATAGGAATTTTCTGTTCACTAACCTTACGTACAAGTTGTTCGGTAATCCATTCCCTGAACATAACACAAAACGCACTTTTCATACGAAAAGCAAGCATTATAATCATATTCAGATTATAATAATACAACGTTCCATACTTACCGGGAGCATATTCTATTCGCACATCTTTTGTCACCGCATACTCATGTAATTCACCTTCAGCAAAAATCTTTTTGATTTGTCGTTCAACAGATGCTCCGCCAACATTGAATATATCGGCGATCTCCCGTACATTCATCCAGATGTTCCCATCCTCCGCAGGCTGAGAGCAATACGAACACCACCGGAATCTTTTGCTTCTATAATTACTTTTCCTTCATCCATACTCTATATTCTATTATTATTATGAGTTTAACGCTATTGATTCAAATTCATCTAATTTCGCAGATAACTGCTGCATATCATTACGTATTTTATCATTCGTGATGCGAGCATAAATCTGTGTCGTTTCTATATTCGTATGTCCTAACATTTTGCTGACTGTTTCAATAGGAACACCTTTAGCAAGCGTGACAGTCGTCGAAAATGTATGTCTTGCAAGGTGGAAAGTAATATTTTTATTAATTCCACACAAATCAGCAATCTCTTTCAGATAAGAATTTAACTTTTGATTACTTAATACGGGCAATAATTCACCTTTAGGTAATTGTCCATCATACTTCTTCAGTATAGCCAATGGAATTTTCAAGAGTGGAACATTTACCGGAGTATCTGTTTTTTGGCGATGCCTCATAATCCATAGCTTACCATCAAACGAGGTACAGATTTCACTTGCTTTCAGCGTCTTTATATCAATGTAACTGAGCCCAGTAAAACAAGAAAAAATAAATACATCCCGCACTTGTTCCAAACGTTTCGTTGGGAACTTTTTCTTCAATATTTTCTGTATCTCCTGTTCGGTCAGATAGCCTCTATCCACCCGTTTCAATCGAATCTTATAATTCATGAACGGATCAGTATAAATCCAGCCGTTATTCTTTGCCATAATAACAATCATTCGGAAGTCTGCATAAATTTGGCGGTTGTGTTCTCATTACATAAACTGACGGTACGCAGATACGTTTCAAAATCCGTAATGAACATATGGTTGATTTCCTTTAAAGCAATATCTGTGATATTATACTTTGCTTTCATAAACTCTTCCATTCTCCTATAGCATCGATCATACTTCGCCATAGTAGCTGCTGTTTTACTGATGCCAACCAATTTTTGTGCATCCTCATTATGTTTCTTGAATAATTCCAAAAGAGTCCGTTGCTTGGCAGTAAAACCCAAGAACGCATTTCTTACTTTCTCCGCTGTAACAAACGACTCATGTACTTCAATATCACGATAGTGATTTTTCAAAGAAGTACGCATGTCCTCCAATAAATCATTCAACTGACGTGCTTTTAAAGAATTGCCAGCCGCTTTACCCAACTTCACATCCCACGCTTTTGGATCCACATTCAGTTTAGAACTGAATTGCGTGACATCACCACTTACTGTCAGTCTGACCATTATGCAGACTGTTCCATCCTTGTTTACTTGATTCTTTCTAATGTAGAAAAGAATCTTAAATGTACTTTTGCTCATATACCTTGTTTTTTATGTCCGTAACAATGGGGTTATAACTTCCCACTGCAAAGGAACGATTAACAATTAGTTTATGAACGGACATTTAAGAGTCAACGAGCGACAAATCAGCAACTTAGCATCAAAATCGTTACTATTTTATTTCGCCTGATTTTCAGTAACGATTTAGTAACACTACTTTGTCCAAACGGGGCATTTTTTTGTCTTTTTCTTGTCTGTCGACAAAATAAAAAAGTCCCGTAAAACCTTGATTTTACGGGACTTGTCTTAGCTTTTCCACTATTTGTCTTTAGTGTTCAGCGGAGAGACAGGTTTCTGAACTTGTCAGCCTATTCTCTCTGTATATCAGCGTTATAACATCAAGGTAAAGAACAAATGTAGCAAAATTGTAGCACATTTCTGAAGGCTTTTTGAAACCCTTTTGAATGCCTATGTCATCATCTTATCACGGTTCAAAGATACTAAAAAACGAACACATTGCCAAATGCTTTATAATAAATATTTTCAGCCATTCCACTGCTACACTTTTAGTGCAAGGTGCGAGCCTATTATATATATAGCTTGCACCTTGCACTAACGGAGACTGTGTGTGGCATTGCACCAATGACTACATTCACAAACAACGTCTTACTGCCAAAAACTTATATCAGTCATCTCCCAGTTATGGCTAATCATTTGGAACCATACAATATCTGTATCATCCGGAAGGCTTTGCCAAAGAATTCATGTAGATGTTTATGAAAAGGCTTTCTTGAGACATCTATGCTTTTCAAAATATAGTTTATACAGACCTTACCTATTGACTATCTCCTATTCGGCAATAGTTGAACATTAGCTCATATAGTGATGCTAATGGCACTTTTTGACGCCAATTCACTACTGTTCCTGTTGATTTTATGTCTCTTATATTATTTCCCTAAATTTTTTGTTGAACTTGCTTCTACGGAAATATTTTGTGCCCAACAGACAAGAATTTGCCTGTTGGGGAAAGATAATTGCCGCTTAGAAGCTACTAACTTTATATTTATGGAAAATATAGGAACAATGCTAAGAAAGCAACGTGAATTGAAAGGTTTTTCACAAGAGTATGTAGCTGGTTTAGTGGGCGTTAGCGCCTCTGTAATTTCAAAGATTGAGACTGGTAAAACCAAGGCAAGATTTGATGTAATCAGCAACATTTGCAAGGTTTTGGATATGAATTGGTACGATTTACTTTCCCCAGAAGAAAGACGCAGTAAAGAAGACTGCCGAATCAACTCAATATCAACGTTCCAGCCCACAACAACTGAAAGAATACCTTGACATATTGGGAAAAGACAATCTGCAAATCAAGAACCTAAAGAACAAATAGTATGGAAGTGATAACGATAGACAGCATTGCTTTTCAGAAACTGGTTGAACAGCTCAACCGGATTGAAAGCTACATGGAGCGCACAACAGAGTTGTATCGGGATATAGACGATGCCTTGGAAATAAGCACCAAGGATCTGATGACTATCTTCTGTATCTCAGAATCTACGCTGTACAGATGGCGGAAAGGAGGTTCCATCAGTTTCAGATATACCGAAACCGGTGGCGTACGTTTTTCATATAGTTCCCTGTTCATGGCAATAAAGTGTTTCCGCATAAAGATTCCGGGTATGGCGAAGGAGGAAGCACTCAAACGACTGTCTGATTTTAAAGACGGGATTCTTCTGAACAAATGCACAGCTGAAACCAAATGATAGACAAGGAAGATATACTGGAACGCACAAGTCGCGGGCTTGCCGTGTTCAAACATTACATCAACTTTCCGGTGAGACCCGGAAAAAATTTCAGGAATCCGCTCTACAAAGACCGGATTGCTTCGTGCAATATCTATTATGACCGGCGTGCTCAAGTGTTCAAGATGAAGGATTTCGGAAATAACGAATATTCGGGAGACTGCTTCTGGTTCGTCGGCATGCTTTACGGTTTGGATGTGAAAAGAGACTTTGTCGCTATCATCAACCGTATTGTATCGGACCTGAACCTCACCATAGTCCACACAGGAAACAACGATATGCCTGCTCGTAAAAAGGCAGTAGAAAAACGTATCATTATGAATGAGAATGACAATCCAATAAGAAAGGACTACCATACAGAGGTTAAACCCTTTTCAGTTGCTGAACTTGCATACTGGCAGCAATATGGAATCAAGCCGGATACTTTAGAAAGATACAATGTACATTCCTTAAAGTCATTTGAAGGCTACAACCGTTCCAATAAAATTTATAAAATCAGTTCATCTGCAACAGAACCATGTTTGCTTACATGGGCATGGGATTTACCAAGGTATACCGGCCTCGAAATCAGAATATGCGGTTCTTTTATGGAGGAGAGATGCCTGAGGTGTACTGTTTCGGTCTGGAACAGCTACCCAACAAGGGGGACATGGTCTTTATCACCGGAGGAGAAAAGGATGTAATGTCACTTGCCTCCAAAGGATTCAATGCCGTTTGTTTCAACAGTGAAACGGCCGCCATACCCACTTCACTGATTGAGATGTTTGACCGTAAGTTCCGTCATATTGTCTTTCTGTACGATATGGACGATACAGGCCGGAACGAATCTGCCAGACGCATGGATGAATTATCCTCGTTTCATGTACTCAGAATGGAACTGCCTATATCCGGAGTAAAGGGAGACAAGGATATTTCCGATTACTTTGCTTCCGGAAAAAGTGCAGCGGACTTTCAGGAACTGATTACCTCCATGCTGGAGAAGCTTTACTCACAAACTATGATGCTTTTAAAATCTTGCGAAATGGACTACAACAATCCTCCCGAATCTTCCAAAACAGTGGTTTCCGTCAACGGAGTACCGCTTGGAACCTACGACAACCTTCTATGTATAACAGGTGGTGAAGGTACCGGAAAAAGCAATTTCGTATCAGCTGATTGCAGGTACACTTGCTGACGACACACAAAACATCGACACGCTTGGCTTTGAAGTCTCACCAAACTACTCTGACAAGGCCGTGTTGCACTATGATACCGAGCAGTCTGAGTTTCAGTTATTCAAGAATCTGAGCAAGACAATCAAACGTATCGGATTACCTGCACCACCGGATTTTTACCATACGTTCTATCTGGCCCCTATGTCAAGAAAGGAGCGTATCAGCATGATCCGTGACAGCATGGATTTGTATTACCACAGGCACGGAGGAATCCACCTCGTTGTACTGGATGGCATTGCAGACCTTATCCGTTCGGCCAATGACGAAGCGGAAAGCATTGCCATTGTGGATGAAGTGTACCGCCTGGCCGGAATCTACAAAACCTGCATCATCTGTGTGCTGCATTTTGTGCCCAACGGAATAAAACTGCGCGGGCACATCGGCTCGGAGCTGCAGAGAAAAGCGGCAGCCATCCTCTCCATTGAGAAGGATGAGAATCCCGCCTATTCCGTAGTCAAGGCAATTAAAGTCCGTGACGGCAGTCCGTTGGATGTACCATGCTGCTTTTCACATGGGACAAACAGAAGGATATGCACGTATCTGCCGGTGAAAAGCCGGCCGAAGACAAGGAGAAACGGAAAAAGGAGGAGTTACAGGGCATCATAAAAGAAATCTTCCGAAGCCGGAAGAAAATCACGTACACTGAACTCGTAACCGAACTGATGCAGGCGATGGACATCAAGGAAAGGACAGCCAAAAGCTATATCAGCTACATGAAAACGAACGGAATGCTGAATCAGGACAGTTCGAACAACTACCAGCCTTGATGCTTCCGCCATTGGGAAAAGTCAATCTAACAATTTAATGCTTATGAGAGAAATGAAACCTACATGCGACCCGAATGGGGTCTATTCCGTCAAACGTGTATGCGCCGAGCTGGGCATAAGCTACAAGACACTCCGGAAATACAGGGAAAGCGGCTATATCAAGCCGCTGAATCCGGGCAATGTCTATCGCCCTAAGTATTCCGGACAATCCATCATTGATTGCTGGCATGTCCTATGCACCCTCTGAAACAACCTGCAGACTTGGACTCCCACCACCCAGTCCAAGTCTGTTTTCAGAAAAGAAATACAAAGCGAAATTCTATCTTTGGTTTTAAGATAAGGATTTCGCTTTGTATCGTCTATAAATTACCCATGAGCAGACTCATGTGTCTTCATCTAAAACAATCCCGTCATGTATGCAGGCAAGCAGAAAAATCCATCCAAACTTTCATTCATAAATGTTTCGCTTGAGTATTTCAGTAGACTTAGTTGTAACTTAATGCTCTCTCCCAAAAACATAACATGTCGAAATCAGCAAAATGTTTTCGGCGGTTTTTGTCGGAATCAGCAAAATGTTCGGCATTAAGAAAAGAGATTGACGACAGTCATCCCCCTCTTCCGAGCCTCGCGGCAAGTATAATAAGTTCCTCCTTTCTGTTTTCCGTCATAATAGGCAATCACAAAGTTGGAATGCTGCAGCATGAAGTCATTTCGTCTGAGCAGACACCCTTTGTAATAAGTATCACTCAACACAATCACCTTGTCTGCTTGGCAAGTATATGGTCATAGCGTTGCTGTTCTGCCAAGTTCCAACGGCTGCTTTGTCCTCTGAATGGCACAACAGCTATCAGTTGCAGATAAGGAAGGCGGCTTTGAGGGAAAGAATTTCCTCCGCTGAGAGCATGTCGAAACCCAAAGCCATCCCACAAATACATTGGTACTTTCCTTCCTTGTAAGCAAAAGAAACGACCTTTCTGAGCCGTTCTCTCAACTTGTCTTTCTGTTCGAGTGTAATATTCCGATGCCCTGTAAAGGCAATGGAAGCCTCCTTTATCGTAAATCCTTGCTTCATTATCTGTTTACTTTATAGTGAGTTTTAGCCAGGAAGATGCCCCCGATAACATGTGCGCCCAATTTCTCCAACTGGTCGGCATAGGTAGCCCATGTAATACCGCGAGTGATAACATCATCAAATGTCACTACGGCTTTTCCGCTGAACCATTCTTCATCAAAATCAATGATATGTACCTTGCGGATTTCCTTTTCCATCTTTCGGTTTTCATGAATGGCAAGCCGTCCGCCGATTACCCTTACATGTTCATAGCTGTCGATGGCTCCGGTCTGTTCACAAACCCTTTCACAAAAAGCCTTGTAACGGAGTTCGTTCTTCGAACTTGTGGATGCCGGAACTTGAACGAATACAATATCCTTGCAGGATTCGCCGTATTGTTCCTGCATGCTTGCTGCGGTCATTTGCACTACCGCTTCAAAGCTTCTTCCGTCTTTAAAATTGTACACCATCTGTCTGTCGGCAATTTCCTTTTCACCGACGTTGCGAATGCGCTTGGGGAAATACTTGCAGAACCATGTCTGAGGTTTTGCCAACTGCTTCTTGAGGTTATTGTCAATCTGTGCCATATGCTCTGATTTTTTTCCCTTCTGTTTTGCTGTTTTTCAGCTTGTCCGAAGGGATATTTTTTGCTTTTATCAGAGTGCTGGCACCAATAGGCAAATTCAGGGCAGAAAATACGCTCAACTTGTTTGAGGAAGATTTTCTACAAGGGATTTGACGTTTGGTGATGACAGCAATACCTTTGCAAAAAAATATCCTCGCAGGCATAGATGATAAAATAGAACTTCACCGTCTTTATCAATCCTGTTTCTAAACTTATACATCCCATAAACAGAACTGGCAAGTCATTCCCATATAAATCATTCGGAAAATACCAAACTCACATTGGCAAGAAGTAATGAGTAATACAAAATCTTTCAAAACATCACAATATCCCTCATTATCACAGATTTTACCTATTGCAAGAAAGGATCATCATAAGTAATTTTACAACCAAAAAGAATACTTATGACCTATATACAGCAAATACAAACGATTGTAATACTTCCAGAAAAAAGATATTCTGTGGAGGAAGCCTGTATCTTCCTCGGCATCCACCGGTGTACCATCTATGACTACATCAGACATGAGGAACGTCCGCTTCCTTTTATCCGGATCCATACAGATAAAAGAGGCATCGTATTCCAGGGAAGCGACCTACTTACCTATAAAGCGGCAGGTCTCCCCAAAAAAGGGCGCAAATTCAAAGACAGCACATCTCGGTAGAAGGCTGTCTTTGAATAGTAGAATGCGAGGTCAGTTCCATTGGTTCCAGGGCAAGCCTGCCAGCAATGACTTTTCGTCAGCTTCCCTCAGTTCGCAAACCAGCAGCCACGCATCAGCGGATGGCATCCATGTCGTTTACCGCCTGCTGGTACCGGGAAGGAAGCATAGCACCTGACTGAATCATCCATTCCCTGGCACAAGTTTCCGGGTCAATGGCATCCACGAAGGATTCAATTTCCTTGATAAGGTTCTCCAACTTTCTATCCTTCATTTCAGCGGTGAAGGAAAACGGAACGCCGCTGGTGGTTTTCCGATGGAAGTCGAAGAAAAGACTACCATCTTCATACTTCACAGAAACAGTCCAGCCAAGCAAGGCTGCAATACTGAATACATTTTTTATTTCTCATAAGACATAAAGCTACATACAGACCTGCCAAGTCCGTGATGGATATGGCAGGTCACTTTCTTGTTACAAACCATACGTTCAATAACCCATTCTTGCAAGGAACTCCTGCAATCGGCTGTCGCGTAATTTCTTCAGCGGAACCGGACGAAAGTCTTCCTGCTGCCTCACTTGCAGCTTGCCGAAGCCTTGTTTGGTCAAATCCAACTCAATGTCCGAAAGTTCATTCAAAGAAATGTAGCCGTACTCGTCCTCCATCAGTCCGATTACGATACCGAAAAGGATGGTGTCGTTTCCTTCCTTTTCACCTTCAAGGATGAACCACCGCACTCCACCGAGCGCAAAGATGGCACGGCAAATAGCGTCCTTTCCCTTGCCGTCCTGGGAATAGAGAGGAAAGCCTTTCAAAGCTTCCTCCAACTGTGTTGTCATAAGTCTGCACATATCAATCCAAAATTATTTCGTCTTTATAAACATCTATTTCTGCGCCACTGCTGAACTGAACCACGAAGCCATGTTCAGAGAGAGCTACGATAGTCCCCCGGTGGTAGCCACGCCAAGGGGTTATCAACTCACATTGTCTGCCGTATTCGGGAAAGTCATATTCGTCCATTGTCTTGTCATTTAGAGTTTGGAAATTCGGGGTCAAAAATCAAGTCACACTCGATGAGCCGTTGATAGGCTTCTGCGGACAGCCGTGATGCCCACTCGTTGCGGTCATCGTATCTTCCCTGCTGATAGTTGTATGCCAGTTGCTTCATGAAGCCGAGAAATACCTTGAACATCTGCTGTTGCAGGTAGCGGTACGCCCTGGTCAGTTCCCTGCCAGTCTGGTCAGGTGAGCACATACTGCCATTAACAAAGTTGGCGAACTCTTGGGCAAAAGCTTGTCACGTTCGGAGATGGTAGCTCCGGATAATTCGGGATAATCCATAGTCAAAACAATTTAGATGGTTGCGATTCCGATTCTTCTCCCTCTTGTGAAGCCTTTAGAGCTTCTTGGTCGGGAAAACCGTTTTTTCGTGCCTTCTTACACTGCGGACACCAGGGAGAATAAGGCAAGTGTGAGGACAGAGAACTTTACGGAATACCCAATTTGGTACAAATTGTGGAAGGCTGCCGTAAAGTTCTCCGTCCAAAAGCTTCAGCGGCACTTGACGTTTCTCCCGTCCGCAGTACTTTGCACGTACAAAACGAGTTGGACCAAGAAGCTCCAATGGTTTTCAATACTTTCCTGACAATGACTCCAAGGGAAAAGATTAGTTCTAACAGGTCATCTCAAACATATTCCTCAGAAAGTCCGCGTAACCCAGCATTCCGACCGTCTTGAAGATGCACATCCCCGAAAACCGTTGCCGTTGTGAGAACCTACAAAGTGAAGCGAAGTGGAGCCTTGCAGGTTCTCTCTATGGCAACGGATTGGAGTTCCATTCATAGCCAAAGCCTATCAGCGGACTTTGCTTGGTGTCACCGACACGGAGCAAACCGGATGCATATCCTCCCAAAAAGGTCGTCACTTCCGGCATCGCATAAAATACAATAAGTCGGAAGTGGTGACCAACATCTGTGAGCCAGTTTCCAAAACCATTCGATGGCTCTACTTCCGCAAGCGTCAGCCTGCGTTCGGTAGAACCATCGTGCAAGTCACCGTTTGAAGACCAGCTTTCCAACCTCATTGACACTGTGAGAAACAGGTGAGTGGAGCAAAGTGAAACCCTGCTGTTTCTCTCTGTGGCAATGGACTAAAACTTTCATTTGTTGCCAAAGCCAATCAGCGGACTTTGCTTGGTGTCACTGACACGGAGCAAACCGGATGGCGCATCTTTCAAAAAAGGTCGTCACTTCCGGTATCGCATGAAATACGATAAGTCGGAAGTGGTGACCAACATCTGTGAGCCAGTTTCCAAAACCATTCGATGGCTCTACTTCTGCAAGCGTTAGCTTGCGGTCGGTAGAACCATCGTGCAAATCATCGTTTGAAGACTAACTGCCCAACCTCATTGACACTTTGAGAAACAGCTGAGTGGAGCGAAGTGAAACCCTGCTGCTTCTCTCTGTGGCAATGGACTAAAACTTTCATTTGTAGTCAAAGCCTTTCAGCCGAGCTTTGCTTGGTGTCACCGACACGGAGCAAACCGGATGACACATTTTTCCCAGAAGGTCGTCACTTCCGGCATCGCATAAAATACGATAAGTCGGAAGTGGTGACCAACATCTGTGAGCCAGCCTCCAAAACCATTCGATGCTCTACTTCCGCAAGTATCAGCCTGCGTTTAGTAGAGCCATCGAGTAAATCATCATTGAAGAGCAGCAGCCTAACCTCATTGACATTGTGAGAAACAGCTGAGTGGAGCGAAGTGAAACCCTGCTGTTTCTCTCTGTGGCAATAGACTAGAACATTCAAAAAACGCAAACCTACCTGCTATGTTCCAGCCTGCATCAGGTAAGATTGCCGTTTAATAATCAATAGATTTCTGTAAATTTAAAAATATGTTTTACAGCAAATAGGAACTGATCAATGAAAATCTTTTTGAACGCTGCAATATTGTTCTGTTCATAGAACATCAGCATTGCTTTTTTATAGTCAATTGAATCTACACTGCGGAATGAGATAGGACAATAGCCGTATGCAATCAAAATTCCATTGCTTATGATGCGTGCCGTGCGTTTGTTGCCGTCAGAAAATGCCTGTATATAGGAAAGGAGCACAAGAGCCAACAAAGCCTTTTCAAACACTTCACTCTTGCCGTTAATAAGCTGACAACTGTCTTCAAGGGCTTCCCTGATTTGAAATTCATTGTCGAGCGGTTGATAATTTGTTCCGGTTATACCGACACGCCGATGACGGATATGGCGTTCGACCCCCAGCTCCTTAACAAGCAACGCATGGATTTCCTCTATACGAGTTAACGATATTTCTTTCAGATAATCCGGTACATCAAGGATAAAGTCAAGAGCATCCTTATGGTTGAGCAGCATCACAGCTTCCTCTTTGGTCTTTCCGTTAGCGGTCTGTTTCTCTTTCAACAGACGTTCCGTTTCAAGTAATGAATAAGTATTGCCTTCTATTTGCGAAGATTTCCATGACAGGTCTATACCCAACCTTTCCATCTCCTTACGATATTCAATATCCGTCATTTCCGAAAGGTGCAAACGGAATTTTGATTGTGCTTCATGCAACAACCCCAGCTCATCGTCTGTAAACAAACGTACATTCGGTAATATGTCACGTATCAGGTCAAAGTTAAAACTTTCCTGGACCGTGCGTTCATCAATATCCTTGTCAAAATAAGTTTCAAGATTGAGTGGCATGGTCACATGAGCTTGAGGAGTGAGTTTGTATTTGGTAGCCGGTCCTTTACCGACCACCTCGATATACCCTTTTTCCACACAGTCTGCAATGACACGCTTTAAGGTACGTTCGCTTATCTCTGTAGTGACAGCATGGCCTATCTCCATACGTTTTGAAAGCGGATGATAGTGCAAATATTGTAATATTTCAGTTTCTGTTGTCATATCTAAAATTCTTAATCGGGACAAATATACTGCTTTCTTGTAGAAAATCGGGTCAAATTGGCCTGATTTATGTCTTTAAAAACATTGTTTTGTCCCGATTCAAAATTAAAATCATCAGCACAAGAATACAAATGAACAAACGATAGAAAAATATCAGTTTGAATAAGATGCTGCAGATGGAATATTTATAGACCTATATTTCCAAATATAGCGGCCGTCCTGCCATAGCAGGCGTCAACCTGGGTATGCAGGACGGCTGATAGTATATCCTTATTTTCTCTTTGGCAGGCGGATTTTCCGGTTGTTAGTTTCCCATTTGTCCACATAATTGTTCAGGGCTTCAGAGATAACGTCCTTCAATAAGACACCTTCCACAAGAGAAATATACTTCACCTTTTGAAGTAAATCCAGATCCACGATGAAGGTGGCTCGGATTTCCTGGGGCTTCTTGGCACTTTTGACTGTTTCGCCTTTCTTGGGACGACCCACATTTTCCCTGCGTTTGGCTTCCAGCTGGATTTCATTTTTTCGGTAGTTTCTGTTTCATTAGCGTCCTTTTTAGTAGCTGTCTTTGAAGATACCGCCTTCGGACTTTCCTGCTTATCGGTTTGAGTTGTTGGTTGTTCTGCTTGTTCAGTGGCCTGTTCCTTAGGCTGTTCCTGCACCGATTCTGTTTGATTGGCTTCACCCATGAAGCATCCATCAATAAGGATAAATTCTTCTTACTCATATTGCTTACTTTATTATTTATTTACTTGCTGATTAACTTACTGTGCTACTAATAATCTTTGTGATTAGTCATATAGTAAGATAGTTTACCTATTTTTCTTCCCGACTGATTATCTCATCGGTCAGTGTTTGATAATCCGCTGCGCCGTTGCTTTTCGGTTCGTACTCAAAGATAGTCTGACCGGACAGCGGCATTTCGGCTATGGATATATTCTCCCGGATTTTCGTCTGAAAAACCTTCTCTCCATATCGTTTTTCCACCATGGAAATCACTTCCTTGTTCAACTTTCGATTATTGAACCGAGTGAAGAAAACACCGCCTAATTCAAGCATTGGGTTTACCCTGCGCTTCACTTCCCGGACTATATCATCCAGCATGGTCAAGCCTTTCAAGGGCAAGGCTTCGGCAGTGAGCGGTATGTAGAGTTTGTCCGCTGCCACCAGCGCATTGGTCGTCACGATACCGAGTGAGGGAGAGCAGTCCATCAGGATATAGTCATACTTCTCCTTCTGTTCATCGAGATAGGATTTAAGGATACCTTCCCTTACCATCATGGTAGCCATGTCTATTTCGGCTCTTGCCAGGTCCAGTGAAGCCGGAACGAGGTCCAGGTTTTCACGGATGGGAATGATAGGCAGCGGTTGGTCTTTGACCAGCGTGTCGTAGATACTTGTTTCCGGGTCTTCGTTCTGCGTCAGCGTGAACGTGAGGTTCTGCTGTGCATCCAGGTCAACGAGCAGCACCCGTTTTCCTCTTAGGACAAGTGCTGCACCTATACATGCGGTAGAAGTGGTTTTGCCGACTCCTCCCTTCTGATTACCGATGGCTATTGTTATATTTTTTGCTATCATTTTAATAGGTTTACTTTGTTACTTTACTACTATATTATTATACTACAAATATACTATATTATTTTATTACTACACAATTAGTTTACCTATATTTTATTAAAAACAACGTGCGATTTATATATTGTATATCATATATTTATTTTCAAAGGGAGTAAAATATAAAGTTAATTACTTTGTTTCAATACGTAATTAGACCATTTATCATATTATAAATAGATTTTTGCA
>ENA-OQCK01000029-OQCK01000029.1-human-gut-metagenome-genome-assembly--contig:-NODE-29-length-76818-cov-11.770781_pt1 | contig 76818 bp, 99 predicted proteins | sample MGYA00242498_ERZ504578 | MGnify/ENA primary metagenome ERZ504578 (study PRJEB26092, sample SAMD00036229) | human gut metagenome | host: Homo sapiens | study: EMG produced TPA metagenomics assembly of...
GATAAAGGTTCTTGTAATAATGGCTTTCATCAACAAAAAGCCTGTCTACACCAAGTTCCTCAAAGGTTACAACATCATCTTTTTTCGTCTGGTCATTGAGTTTATCAAGTTTCTGCTTGATGGATTTCTTTGACTTTTCAAGCTGTTTTATGGAGAAGTTTTCCCCTCGGTTTCGCTTGAGTTCTGCAATTCCTCCGGTTATCTCCTCAAGCTGCTGTTCTAAGATTGCCCTCTGTCTTTCAATGGACATCGGGATTTTCTCAAACTGTGAATGTCCGATGATAACTGCGTCATAATCTCCGGTTGCAATCCTGCCGCAGAACCTTTTACGGTTCTTGGTTTCAAAATCTTTCTTTGTTGCGACAAGGATATTCGCCGCCGGATAGAGCTGCAAATACTCAGCCGCCCATTGTTCGGTCAAGTGATTTGGTACAACAAACAGTGACTTATTACAAAGTCCAAGCCTTTTCGACTCCTGTGCTGCCGCTACCATTTCAAAAGTTTTTCCTGCTCCGACTGCGTGTGCAAGAAGCGTATTTCCTCCGTAAAGGATATGGGCAACCGCATTTTTCTGATGTTCCCTGAGTTCAATTTCAGGGTTCATACCATTGAAGATGATATGACTTCCATCATACTCACGAGGTCTGACGCTATTGAATTTCTCATTGTAGGATTTGCAAAGCCTTTCCCTTCGTTCTGGGTCAGACCATATCCAGTCCTGAAATTCCTGCTTAATCATTTCCTGCTTCGACTGAGCAATCGCTGTTTCCTTTTTATTCAGGACAGCCTTTTTCTTTCCCTCATCATCTTCGATATAATCAAAGATACGCACATCTTTTAAATTCAGCGTTTCCTCAATAATCTTATAGGCATTGATGCGGGAAGTTCCGTAAGTGTTATATGCCCTTACATTTCCTTTGTCGTAAGATTTGCCCTCAATATTCCACTCACTCGTAAATGGAGAGAAGTGAACTTTGATATTCCACTGTGCATAGCGTGGTGTTTCAAGCAAATGAAAGATAAACTCCTGCACATCGTCCGGTGGCAGCCAAGTTGCACCAAGTCGCACGGAAATTTCACTTGCAGTCAGGTCTTTCGGCTGCACCTTTTGAAGTGCTTCCACATTGACCTTATAATCTTCCGGATAGAGTTCTGCCGAGTTCTTTGCAATCTTCAGCTTTTCCCTGACATTACCCGAAAGGTATTCATCAGCCATCAGATACTTCGGTTCGTAAGAATTTCCATACTCATAAAGCGGGTTTAGGAAGATAACACCCTTTAAGTCCTCAAAGATTTCATTCTCCGATTTACCGGAAAGCTCCATCATATAGTCCATATCAATCGTGGCTTTTTCTCCAAGAGATACCGCCAACGCTTCGCTTGCCGTATCAACAGAAGTAACCGGAGTATGCGGCTTAATTGTCCTCTTAGAAAACATATCAGCCTTACGTTCCAGTTCTCCGTCCTCTCCGATTATCTCCAATGCGGAAAGCAAAGAGAATGAACTGTCCTGCGAAAAAGCAGAGGTATTTGCACGGCTGTTAATGAGTCCGTACTTACCTGAAAAGGTATCATAAAGTCTGTTTAATCGCTCCTGCTCCGCTTTGATTTCGCTGTCAGGGTAATCTTCTGTCTGCAATTCAATCAGCGTTCTGACGGAATTTCTAATAGCAATCATACCCTTAATTCGGTTCTCTGCGGTTGCCGACACTTCCACCGGAGTCATACGGGAATTTTCACGATAATAGATTTTATCGTCTACCACCGTATATGAAAAGTTTCTCACTGCCGGGTCTGCCGGAATAGAATTATCTTCCTCCTCCAGTTCTTCCTCGGCTTCATATTCCGTGATTTCTCCGTGAATGTTTGCTACTGCTTCATCAAGCTGTGCTGCAAGGTCTGCATTTTCATACGGCACACAAGTTGCTTCCATACCGAAACGCCCCGATACCATTTTCATTTCTCCGAGTATCATTTCGGGGTGCTGCACAAAATAAGAGTTCATCTTAATTCCGTTCTCATCGGTATCAAGATGAACCCAATCCGGCTCAATATCTATCAGTCTGTCACGCTTTTGCAGGATAAGAATATCCGAAATGACTTCCGTTCCTGCATTACCCTTAAAGGTATTATTCGGCAATCGGATTGCTCCAAGAAGCTCTGCCCTCTGTGCAATATACTTTCGTACTGCTAAAGTTTCCTTATCCATTGTGCCTTTGCTCGTTACAAGTGCCATCACACCGCCGGGTCTTAACTTATCAAGGGACTTGGCAAAAAAGTAATCGTGTATCAGGAACTTATGCTTGTCGTACCTTTTATCCGACACCTTAAAATCTCCAAAAGGCACATTGCCAACCACTCCATCAAAGAAGCTGTCCGGCAGATTGGTTTCTTCAAATCCTTGTGCCGCAATGGTTGTTTTCTGATAAAGCTGCTGTGCAATCCCTGCGGAAATCGTATCAAGTTCCACACCGTAAATCTTACTGTCCTGCATTGTGTCCGGCAGCATACCGATGAAATTACCGATACCGCAGGACGGCTCTAACAAGTTGCCTTCCTTAAAGCCCATCTGCTCCATTGCCTTATAAATGGCTGTGATAACTTCGGGCGGCGTGTAGAACGCAGTCAACGTGCTTTCTCTTGCCGAAGCATATTCCTCCGGTGTTAATACCGAAGAAAGTTCCAGATATTCCGTTGCCCACGCTGAATTATTTTCATCAAAGGCTTCTGAAAGCCCACCCCAACCAACGTACTTTGATAAGATAATCTGTTCTTCAAGAGTGGCAAATCTGTTTTCTTCCTGACATTTTTTTAGAAGCTGTATCGCCATAATATTTCTGCGGAAGCGTTCCTTTTTACCAACTGTTTCAACCTCATTTTCTTTGAGATTAAAGGTGTGGCGTTCTGCCATAGATACATCAGGGTGCAAGTCAAAGCCTTTGACTTTTTTCTTCTGCTCCCAAGCGGGAACTACCGGCTCAGGCTCTTTATCATAACCGTTTCCTATGCGATACCCCTGATGATACATCTCATCATAGCTGTCAAAACCTGACTGCGAAGCTACTATCTCTCGATAATCTTCAATCGGCATACTGCCATATTGGTCTGAACTTCTTCCGTTTCATTTCTTTCTTCGGCAGGTTCTTCCTTTACAATCAAATGCTCATTCATCGGATTCTCACGCACTTTTCTGTCAAACTCTGTGCGTGAAAATTCCTTATTGAACAGTGGCATATCATAGTCATAGAGCATTACTCTCTCATCATCAACAGATAAGATTTCGTACTCAGAAGCACCGATATACACCTTATCGCCAAGATGATATTCATATTTCACATCTTGCGATATTTCCGCTTCTTCAGGTTCTTTTTCGGCTAGTTCCTGCTCCGGTGGTGCATTAGAGAGTATCTCACGGTTTCTTTTCGTTTCCTCGATTTTGGCTCTGCGTTCCTCTTGACTTTCAAGCCACTGAGGATAGCGTTCTTTTTCCTTTGGATTTAAGTATCTGTCCATTCGGATAAGTTCCCCGATACGTTTCTCCACCTGCGACCACGAAAGCGTGATATGTGGATTTTCTTTACCGATACCTTTCGTAATCGTAATACCTTTTCCATCGTGACTCTCATCAATTCCTGCTCCGATTATTACTGGATAAGAGCCGCCCCAACCGTACTCATTTTTTAAGAAGTCTGCGTTTTCTTTTGCTGAAAGGCTTTTTTCAAACTGCTCATAGATACGCATTTTACCCTCAGAAAATCCGCTTCCATTCGCAAGAACAGCGTCGATAATCTCCTGAGAAAAAGTAAAGGCAGAGGTTTTCTTTTCCTCTGCCCGACCGTCTAATATGAATGTCATCTGACCGTCCATTGACGGTAATGGTTTTATGCTGTCACTTAATTCTCCCAATAATCGCATAGCTTCAAAATGTCGAGCAATAACAGCCCAATCATAAAAACTCTGTGCGGTTCTGCTGTCGTATTTGCCCTCCCACAAATGCAGAACGTTTTCAAAGGTCTTGTACCCTACTGTCCTGCCATCCTCTAAAGTAAGCTCGGTATAATCATTATTGAAAATACTCTTTATATACTCTGTGCGGTCTTTGTTATCAGGATTACGTTCATAATAATCTTTGATTTCTTCCAGACTTGCTGATAAATGTGGTGTCGTTCTGAGAATTTCATTGATTACTTCATCACGCCCAAAGAACGGAAGGCTTTTATCCTCGTGTGTTCTGTCGTAATACTCTAAGCGAATATCACTTCCGCTTTCACGATTTCCTGTGCCGAGCTGCGAAGGGAGTTCATCAGACGAACCCATTTCATCATATCCTCCGCTTTCATCTGTTCGCTCACTCCCTCTTTCTGTGCCATCTGGCTCAGGATTGTTTCCTCCATCTTGCTGGCTCTCTGTTCCACTTCCGCCAAGTGCTGTGTCAGTTCGCCCCTCGTCAGGAGATTGTAGTAAAGGACTCTGTGATGTTCCTTCAGAAAATCTCTCCGCATCTGAGCGTATCTGCCCAAAGTCACTTCCGGCTGCTGTGGAAGTTTCAGGTTCGGAAGGCTGTAATCGCCCACCATCGTGTAGGTCAGTTCGTTCATTGTCCAAACTCCTTTCGTCGTTATTTTCAACCTTATTGTATTCATTTCTGTCCTGACCGACAATTATGCGATTTTGACGGTTGAGTGCAGTAATTGTTTTAGATATTTCCGTCAATCCCATTTCTGCAATATCACTGGTAGCAAATCCAAGTGCATTGAGTGTTTCCTGCGTATTGAAATTGGTAACATCTCTGAAATCATCAAGTTCAAAATAACCGTCCGTATCAACGCCAAGCCTTGACATCATCATATATGCCACACTATTTGTCACGACATTTTTATAAATGAAAGCCACAATATCCTCTTCCACTTCCTCGAAGGAACTGCCCTCGGTTGCATAGTAAAGGTCTTGCAGATAATCAGGGATATTATCCTCTGCCGCATTTCTTGCTGCTCCCATAATTGCTTCGGCAAGACTACTCTTATTCTCAATCTCTCCGAAAGTGCTTTCCAATGTTTCAATCACATCAGCTTCGTATTCCTGACGCATATCCCAAATCGGGACTGTTCTTGAATATCTGCTTTCGTGAGTATCTGAAATGTCAAAGTAATGTGTCAGTCTTTGCCGTGAACGGTTTTCATCAGCAAAAACAGCAATACCTCTTGCACCTCGGTTGACCCATCTGCCAAAAATTTTGTTCCACTGCTCTATCTCAAGAACCGCCGTTGCATCAGGTCGCTGTGCATATACAAGTAGCTGCTCGTCATAACGTAACTTATAATTTCGGCAAGCCGAAGCCAAGAATGCCTGCCAGTTCTGAGGATTTGACACAACCGTTTTGCAGGTGCGGTTGTAAAGCTCAGAAATAAGGTCATATTTTCGTGCCATTACTCTTGCACCTCCTTATCGCTGTTTTTCTCTGTTTCTGGTCTTGTTTTTTGACGGTTCGGATTGATTGATAGGTTCAACTTTGCTTCCATTAAGCTCCATTTTTTCAGCAAACTCACATATATGATAGCAGCAATTTCCGACATACAAATGGTAGTCATCAATATACTTGCACACTCTGTCTGCTGTGTGTCCATCACGAAAAGTAATCCTGATTTTTCCACCATCGGGAATATAGAATTTTAAGTTGTAATGACTGTTTATAAATCGAATTTGCTTTTCCTGCGGCTCTGCTCTATTCTCCTGTTGCTTCATTTTCCTTACCTCTCATTTTTGTTGCTTCATCAGAACCGCCGCCCAAATACGAAAAGAGTTTACCGGACTTTGTATTCTTCTGAAGCTCCATAATCACACCCATATCAGGAATCGTGATATTCGGAATTTTCAGGATTGCTTCCATATCAAGCTGCTGCAACTTTTTCTCCGTATCACAACCGGAGTCAAAGAGTTTATTCAGCACCTTAACCTTATTCTGAAAAGTTGCTTTGTCTTTCACGAAAATACCTCCTTAGCTAATGTTGATTACAATAGAAATACTGCCGCTCTGTTCTTCTTTCTGCGGATTACGTGAATACTCAGGAAAAAGGGACTGTACTCTCTGCCTTGCCCTGCGTATGGTTTCAAAACAAGGAAGTCCGTATGCTCGGTAATTAAATACAATATCCTCAAGCGGAAGATTTCCAGCAGGTATATATCCGTACCGATTGTAATAATGCAGAATAAGAAGCATATCATCATACCTCGACATCGGGCATTTCTTTAAGATTTCAAGCACTCGGCTCTCCACCGTTTTCTGTTGTTTCATAATGTTCCTCCAAAAATTAAAGGGACAGAGTTTTTTACGCTCTGCCCCGACTGGTTAATGTTCGCTTGTTACTTACTTCTTACGGTTTTTAACCTGAAGAAAGATAAAGCCGCCGACAATAACGGCGACTAATGCGATAGCGATAATTGTCTTTGCTTCCATTACTCGTTACCCTCCTTTTTCTTCTTTTTGTGTGCAACAACAGACGTTACAGCGATACCGACAGCAGAAAGTCCGGCAAGGACATACCAAAGTTTCATATTGGTATCATCTCCTGTCTTTGGAGTATCCCTCAACTCATTGTGCATTTTTACAACGGCTGTTTCATCAAGTTTGATAGTAACATTCTGGTCGGCAGGTGTGATATATGCGGCAGAGGCATTGTTTGCCACTTCGGATACGGTATATTCGCCAATACGAAGTCCCTCAATCACGATTTCGCCGTTCTTATCTGTTTCAAATGTCATATCATAGCCGTTTGCTCCGGTTACTCTGAACGCAAAACCTTTGACCTTACCGTCTGAAGATGTCTTAACGATTTTCAGTGTTCCACGCATAGCTTCATTGATAAATCCGACACCTGCCTTATTCTCAACGGAATAAGTTGTTTCGTCTTTCTCAATGAAAACAGAGTATTCTCCCTTATCAAGCAGGAAGCCCTCCGGTGCTTTTGTTTCACGGACAATATATTTTCCGTAAAGCAGTTCTTTCATCTCATAAATTCCGGTTTCAGTTTCTTCAAGATTTCCGATAAGTTCATCTCCATCATCAATCTTTCCGTTCTCATTGGTGTCCTTATATACCTCAAAGGTTGCACCCGTAAGCTTGTTATCCGGATATTCAGCGTCCACCTTCGTGAGTCTGATATTGCCGTGAACATACTCATTGACAATCTCAATTTCAACTACCTGCTCGGCTTTGCTAATATTGACCTCATACGCTTTTTCATCAAGAACAAATCCCTTTGGCTGCTCGATTTCTCTTACAATCCATTTGCCATAAGGTACTTTTTCAAAAGAAAAACTACCGTCTTTTGCAGAGATAGTCGTCATAAGTGCAGTATCCTTTGTAAATTCTGTTTCTTCGGCTTTGAAGATACCGATAACAGCACCCTCAAGTGCTTCTCCATTCTCGTCAATCTTCTTACCTGATACAGAACCATAGATAAGTTCATTCTTGATTTCTTTTCCGTCATTTACTTTAATTTCAACCGTTGCGGTATCCTGACCTGCGTATTCAAACACAACCGGATACTTCGTATCAGAGAGAATATAATGCTCATCGGTTGCATTCTCTTTGACATAGTATTTGCCAAACGGAAGGTCTGACTTCATAACAGCAGTTCCATTTTCATTTATGCTGACAATCTCAATCAGTCCATCAGCCGGAATAACGGTACCGCTTGCAGATACAATATCTTCTGCGGCATAAAGACCAAAGCTGATGTTTTTGATTTCTCCGTTGTCGCCAATACCAAATGTCTTATCCTTTTCAATGGCTTTTGCAAGGCTTACCTGAACTTTCTGTCTTTCGTTATAGAATGATGTGGAAGTTTCGGTAACAGAGATATTCTGACCTGCATAAGTAAGCTCAACCGTATGTGTTTCGCCACTCACTACCATTCCATCAGGTGCGGTAATTTCCTTGACCTCGTATTTTCCGAGATAAAGTTCTTTGCTCTTAACAAATCCATCGGAGCTTGTTGTGATAGTATCTACCACTTCGCCCTTTGAATAGCGGAGTGTACCGTCCGGTGTGCTAATATCTTCCGCAGCACGGACTTCATAAACTGCACCCTCAAGTCCTGCCACTTCATAAGCAGCTGATAAATAACATCACTGTCCTCAGAACCACTTACATTGACACCACTAAATACTTCTCCGGTCTTTTCAACGTGATAGTACCTTTCTGTGCCATATTCGGCTTATTGACTTTCACAACAGTTACGCCGCCTTCCTCTGTGGAATTTTCTTCGGTAATATCAAAATATACCGGAGTATCATCAAGTACATATCCGTATGGAGCTTGTACCTCTACGATAGAATACCCCTTGCCGTAATCCAGTTTCTCAGGTGTGACAAGAGAACCATTTGCATCGGTATAGAACACATCAATCGTGGTCGGTGTCGGATAAGTAAAGGTCATTTTGACTGATTACCCTGCGGGTCGTAAATCTTAAATCCTGCTCCTGCATACGGAATACTCTTTCCGCTTTCTGCGTCCACCTTAACTACATTGACAAAGCTCTCGAAGTTACGGTTATTGATAAGATAACGATACGTCTGTGCGTTCTGTGAAATGAACACATCAAAATCGTCCATCATCTCTCTGCCTTCCCAACCAGAAGTCTGGTGTACAGTATAAATACCATACGGCATATCTTTTGTCTGACCAAAGCCATTTTCATCGCAAACGATAGTATCTCTCTCGTCTTTATTGGCTGCGTCATAGCTTCCGGCAGATTTCAGATAAATCTCAAAGGAAGCACCCTTTTCAGGTGTTTCAATCTTTGTTTCTCCATCGTCAGTGTGTTTAATGATAGCCACATTACCTTTGATTACCTGCTCGGTTACATCATTGGAAGTAAGGTTGTGTTCCACCTCATAAAGTTTCGGGTCTGCACCTACTTCATGGATAGTCTTATCAAGCAAATATCCCTCTGACGGTGTGATTTCTCGGATTGTCCAGTCGGTATCACAAACATATTCTTTGGTAGTGAACTGACCGTTTTCATCAGTAACATACTTATCTACAAGCGTTTCTCCCTTATAGATACCGTAAATTGCTCCCGAAAGTTTGGCATTGCCCTGTGCTTCGCCTTTCTCAGCGTCGCTCTTTGTTACTGTTACAGTAAACATCTTCAAAATATTATTGAAGTTTCTTGTGGTTACTTCTTTCCACTTCACTGGTGCAATCTGATTTTTCGGCACAACATAACGGATAGCCGTGTCTACTTCCTCAAGGTATATGGTTCAGAACCACTGATAAGCACATCTTTGAAAGTTGCCACACCGTTTTTGTCTGTAACTGCATACTGGTCAACAGCAGCACCGGAAAGAGAAGTACCGAAAAGATGGAACTTCATACCTTCAACAAGATTATCTTCTGAGGACTTCACTACCTGAAGGTCGCCACGCTTCAATTTGTTATTAAAATTGACCTTTGCAACCTGTCCTGCTACAACAGTAACTCTATGTGTTTCCTGCGGCTCGTACTTATCGTATGCCTGCTCGGTTACAGTATAGATACCCGGCATAAGGTTATCAATCTGGAACTTACCGCCATTAGCTGTTGTAACCGTCTGATTGATACCGTTTCCGGTAATCGTGAAGTTAATACCGTCAACCTTGCCGTCCTCACTGGTCTTTACAATCTGACAAGAACCATAGCTGACTTTCATCTTCACATAACCGTTGATACTGTCGCTTACTTCCTGAGCATAGCTGACAACATCCTGCACACTGGAATTCTGACCGTGTTTGCCCTCTGACCATACAACCACACCTCTGCGGACTGCATTTTTCTTGGTTGCGGTAATGGTAAATTCCTTACTCGGTGCTGTATCCATAGAAACCGTAAGTTTGTTACCATTCACTGAAAAGCTCACTCCACTGATGCTTGCCTTGAAATTATATTTGGACAGCACATTATTGGAATCTGTCAGAGTAGTTGTGTACTTGCTTCCGTTCCACTCAAGTTCTATTGTCTTTGCCGAACCGGATGATTTATTACAAAAACTCGGTATGGTCGCATGGTTCTGTACACTCTGCACCATACTGTTGTAATAACTGAAAATCTTATTGCGAAGCGGATGCTTTGCATTGATGACATCTTTCACATTGCTGCAACCACTGGCTGCTACATGATTGAAGTTCACATCACGCTCTCCGATAACAGTTTCCCAGATAAGAAGCTGTGTGGCATAAGCCTGTGCAATGCTGTTTGCTGCTGCTTCATTCTGTGACCTCCAAGATGTCGAGATTGTCCCACGGTAGCCATACTGTAAAATACGACCAACGAAAAGACGGATTTCATCTCCGGAAATAACCCCGTTGGATGCAAGGTTATTAAAATAATTTTCGTCATACTTATTCATTGTCTGACCGACCTTGAGCGAAATTCCCGCTCAATACAATAAGCAACATTGCCTGAGTATGAGCCAATAGCCTTAAGATTGGTAAAATTAGAACGTCCGGTATGCCAACCATTTTTCAAGGTCAAATTACTGTGTCCCCATACCCCATCGTAATTAGCATCGCCATCACGAGGGAAATCGACCATATAAACATCGGCTTTTTCTCCCGAAGCAGCATATGCTGTTGTCGAGCCAATGCCTGCAAAAGTGGTCACACACATAAGGGTCGCCAAGAAAAGCGACGTGACTCTTTTGAATTTTGACTTTATCATTGCGTTTCCTCCTGTAAAAATTGAAAAACACACCGTATCTCTACGATGTGCCTTTGTGGATTTTCTCTTACGACAAGATTTACCTGCCGAAAAACAAATGCGGATTTTTCGTTAATTTTTCATTTTACCATACACCTCCTGTCCGTTCATACTGTGCGATTGCCCCTTAGAGATAGACATATACTTTGAGATAGTTATATTCAAGTGAGATAGTATATATCATTTTCGGTAGGTAAAAGTATAACTAAGGGGTTAGAGTGTGAGAAAGGGGAACTGTAAAACAGGCTATCTGCTGTCACGCTCTGCACGATTACGCAAGAACTTGTTGTAATGCTCCAATGCCTTGCAGACAAAATCCTCCGTCTGACTGACGGGAATGTTTTTCGGGATAAGCTGTCTTACTTCTGTCACCCTCAACACGATTTTTCCTTTTGGTTCGGCTTTTCCTCAGACATAACAGCGTGGATTGCTTCGGTTGTAAGGTTGCCCTCGTTGAATAACTTTCGCATACGGATTGTCTGGTCGTGTGACGGGGTAGCGTCATTCAGGTCGATTTCGTCAACCACATCACGCTGGCAATCTTCATCAAGATAGGAAAGTTCTACGGCAGGACGCATTTTGATACGCCCCTCATCAACAAATTCAAGCAGTTCGGGAACAAGGTTTGTTAAACGAATATAACGACGAACTTGCGTTTGACTGTCGCCCGATTGTTCTCCGATTATTTGAGCAGTTTCTTTGCCATCCGACTTCCGACCCAGTGGGTTGGAAGTTAAATCTGTTCTTTTCCCTTGTCTGCTTAATGCTTCTAAACGCATTTTATAGGCAAAGGCTTTTTCACTCGGCAATATCTCTGACCTTTGGAAATTACTCTCAACCATTAAAATGGTCGCTTCATCTCTGTTCAGGTCTACAATCTCACTTCTCAGTGTTTCAAATCCTGCCAGTTCACAAGCTCGCTTTCGTCTGTGTCCTGAAACAAGTTCATATCTGCCGTCCTCTTTCTGCCTTACCGTTGCCGGAGTAATAACCCCTCTTTCCTTGACACTCTCCACAAGCTGCATCATATCTTCATCGTCCCTGACCTTAAACGGATGGTCTGGGAAATCATCAATCAGCTCTAACGGAATATCTCGGATTTTTGAAAGCTGTTCTTCATCTCTCTGTGCCTGAGTGGTAAATAAATCATCGAGCTTCGTGAGAGTGAAGTCGCTCTTTCTTCCTGCCATCGGCTAACACCTCCTTTGTAAATTCAGCGTATGCCTTAGACACTGTGCTATTTGGCTCATAAGCATAAATGCTCTTGCCTTTGGAAGAAGTTTCAGCGGCTTTTACGGCAATCGGGATTTGTGTTCGATACATTCTTATCTGATTACCGAAGTTTGCCTGAGTGCTTCAACCGTACTCTTTGCAAGGTTTGTTCGGCTATCCACCAAAGTAAGCAGCATACCGTCTATCTTAATATCCGGATTGATATACTTCTTTACTTTTGAAATAGTCTGCACAAGCTGTGTCATACCCTTTGCCGGCAAATACTGAGCCTGAACCGGAATGATAACACTGTCTGCCGCCGATAAAGCATTAAGAGTAACCATACCAAGTGAAGGCATACAGTCTATAATTACATAATCATATCTGTTTTTCACTTGACTCAGATAATTCTTGAGTGTAGTTTCTCTGCTCATTGCGTTTACAAGGTTAAATTCCATTGCTGAAAGCTCAAGGTTTGCCGGAACAAGGTCAACACCTTCTTCGTGGTGCAGGATACCAACCATAGGGTCTGTCATCGTTTCATTGATTACATCTGTGAGTTTCGTTGCAAGCGTGATACCCAAACCGTCTGTATCCTGCCAACCAAGACAAGTCGTTAAATCGCCCTGCGGGTCTGCGTCTATGAGCAATACTTTCTTGCCCTGCATTGCAAGCCCGACTCCGAGATTAACTGTTGTGGTGGTCTTTCCGACTCCGCCTTTCTGGTTACATACGGAAATCGTTTTACAGTTTGACACTTCTTTTTGCCCTCCTTTCTGAAATTCATAGCCACCGCATTATGGCTATGTACCTGACCGACTCATTTCCTAATCGGTCATAGCAATATTTGTTCTCAACACCCCTTGCCAAGCAAAATGCTTATGGGAAGTCACTAAGGAACAGACTGCTTATCTGTATCATAGGATTCTAACCTCTGCCGGGTACTCCGCCAGCTCCGTAGAGAAGTATCATTATCATTCTGACTGTCATCGCCATATCAGGGGCAACCTGATACTCATAGCCGGAGTTCTCGCTATTCTGAAATACAGAAATCACGGCGTACCTGCTAAAGTGGCTATCATCAGAAGTAAAGTCTTAGTGAATGACTTATTCAATTTTCAAGTGAAAAGGCTTCCGTTTTTGCTATCTGGAATGAACCCCTTCACTCATTTGGACAAAGGGGTATGAAATGCACACCCAAAATCGCCGCTTTTCCAAAAATTTTTCAAAAAAATTTTTGAAATAAAAAAAGCCGCCTGCTCCGGTTAGGAAACAGACGGCAAAACACGTTCTAAATGTATTCAATTTTCAATTTCTTTTTCTTTGCTTCAAGCACTTTACAGAGGACATCATCTACTGCATCGGTGTATCGTCCCTGAGCTGCTAAATTGTTCTTCAGTTCAATGAGCGATTGTATCACTCGGCTTCGTTCTTCTTCATTTAAGTATAGATGATAGGTTTTCTCTCTCATTGGCTGTCCCTCCATCTTTCAAATGTATTTTTTATTATCTCCACATCTTCCTCGGTATCGGAAGAAATAAATATATGTACGCTCTGAAAAGCTTTCTTTAAGCTATTGGCATAATCCAGTTCTGTGCCTTTCATCGGCAGCTTAATCAGCCTTATCCCTCGTTGCTTACACATATATGCTTTCATTATTTCTATATTCTCATCAGCACTTCCGGACTCAATAGCCAACTTTTCTGAAGGTATGTATGTTTCAAGCGGAACTCCAAGCAATCGGTCAGAACCAAGTTCTGCTTTCAAGCCTTTCTTATTAGAATAATAGCTGACAGCCAAAGCAGGAAATAATGACAAATACTCCTGCTCACAAAATCGACAGCCTTTATTCAATATCGTTCTTTCATTTATCTTCATACTCCACGAATGACCGTGCCTGCATTTCCACCACGCTCTCTTTGCCGAAGTTCGTGATACTTGTGTCGGTTTCAATTTATTCTGTTCATAATCCCATTCGCTAAGAAGCTGACTGTCTGTTGTCGCCAAATCATTATATCCGGCAAGGACTTCTCTCTCTGCACAAACGGGGCATACCGTACCTTTTACACGAGCATTGATAACTGATTTCCACTCATTACCGCATTTTCTGCACTTCCACCAGACATTTTTCCTCGACTTTGCATTTACCTCATCAGGCTTCAATGACAAGTTCTTCTCCGACCACTCAGAAGCAATTTCAGGGTGTGTTGTCTGCAAATCGTTAAACCCTTTCAGGAATATGTACCCACTGCAATACGGGCATTTGCTCCCACCGGAACGAGTAGAAATAAGGGTGTTCCACTCTCTTCTGCAATCCTTACACTTCCACCAAGCCTTACGATTGGCAAAGACCGTAACCTGAGTTGGAAGTAACGGATAATTTCTATCCGACCACTCGGCAGCTATATCCGGCAGAAGTGTTGCAAGGTCATTAAATCCTGCCAACACTTTATTATGGGAGCAATACGGGCAACCTGTTTTATTTATTGTCCTGCTCTTAACGGCTGCTTCCCACTCGTGACCTTTCTCGCATCTCCAAATCACTTTCTTATGAGAACCAATAGAAACCTCTGTCGGTTTTATCTTATTCTTTTTCGACCACTGCTTTACCAGTAGCGGCTCTAATGTCGCCAAATCGTTAATCCCTGCAATCACTCTCGCACCGGAACATATCGGGCATTTTTCTCCATTAGAACGAGCCTTAACGCTTGTCTGCCATTCGTGACCGCAAGCACCTCTCCACCATACTTTTTTATTTGAACCAAAGGTAATATCATCAGGTGTAAGCGGTATGTTCTTCTCCGACCACTCCGAAACAAGCTCCGGGTGTACTTCTGCTAAACTGTTGTTCATAGCCAAACCTCAACCTCCTTGTGCTTAGAGTATATGAAGTTTTGGCTTTATCTTGTAGTTTGCGAATATCCGTATAAATAGAAAAAGCCCTTTGAGAAAAGGATTTCTCCTCTCTCAAAGGGTAAATTGAAAAACTTGAATCTGTACTACCGAATAAAATTAGTCAGTATTTTTTCTTCTGTATCAGGCATTTCAATTCCTTGCTTTTTTCCAAGTGCAATACATTTTAATAACCATGCCATATTATTGGCAAGTGTCTCATTGTCTGCATTCCCTCTAAATCCTGTCTCACATCATCCGGTGTAAATCCGTGTACCTGATTCCAATACTGCGATGAAACAACAGGCATACTATTCATCGTAAAGTACTTGTTTAACTGATCAAAGGTTGCTGATGCTCCACCACGTCTACAGCTAACAACAGCAGCACCAAGTTTTCCCTCAAACTTACCACTTCCTGCAAAAAATGCTCGGTCAAGAAATGATGTAATCTGTCCACTTGCCCCTGCATAATAAACCGGAGAGCCTAATACGATTCCGTCTATTTCCGGCAGCTTTGCAATGAATTCATTAACACGGTCATCAACAAAACATTTCCCGGTTTTTTGACAGTTTCCACAGGCGATACAACCTGCTATTGGCTTTACACCTAAATACATCATCTCTGTTTTAATTCCATTTGCCTCAAGGGTATCTGCAACTTCTTTTAATGCTGTGTATGTGCATCCTTCCTTGTGAGGACTTCCATTTATCAATAATACTTTCATCGTAACCTCCTTAAAAATCTGTATAGGATGCTGTATCTTGCATTTCATCCATTAGCTGTACTGTGTTTAAGGCAATTTCTCGAATTCCGTTACAGCAATCTGTTCCCATTGGAAGGGATTCCGGTGGATTATCCATTTCTGCAACCTTGATATAGAGTTCTGCGGCTTTCTTTGGATTACCTGCTTGCGTTCCATTTTGTCCATTATAAAAATCCATATTTTCATCATAAAGGTCTTGATATGGGGAGTGTTCCGCTATATCTGTTTTATGTGAAGCCCCAAAAAACTCTGTTCTCATAAATCCGGGTTTTACATCCGTAACGTGAATTCCGAATTGCTTAACCTCCATTGCCAATGTTTCAGAAAGAGCCTTTACAGCGTGCTTTGTCGCACAATATGGACCGGATAAAGGACCGACATTATAGGCACCCAACTGCTCACATTAAAAATATGACCGCTGTTCTGTTTTCTCATTATCGGTAATGCAGCTCTGATAACATTTAGCAGTCCAAAAACATTGATGTCAAATAGTTCTCGAACAGCTTTATCACTCATTTCTTCAATCGTTGCCAAATGTGTATATCCTGCATTATTGACCACTACATCCACTCTTCCGAATTTCAACACTGTCTTTTTCAATGCGGTTTTTACGCTTTCTTCATCTGCAAGATTCATTGAGAGTGGTAAAAACTGTTCACTTTCATTTCCAAAAGCTTCTATTAAAGCCTGCTTGTTTCTACTCGTCGCTGATACCATATAACCTTGTTCCAATAATTCGTTAACCAATGCGTGTCCTAACCCTTTGGAACATCCTGTAACAAACCATACTTCTTATTTTTCATTTTTCTTCCTGCCTTTCCAAATTAACTTCTGCATATATTCGTGACTCCATTCGTCTTCCTTGCCGGCTAAAAGTTTTGCATAATGGTCAACTTTTCTATCCAACACTTTTATTCTCAGCTTCAAGTTTTCAATTTCTTCCAGTGTCTTTTCTCGCTGTTTGGACATAATCTCGAACCTTTGCTGTAATGTAGAATCACCCTGCTGATACAATTCAATGTATCTTTTTATTTCTTTTAAAGGCAATCCTGTATCCCTAAGTGAAATACTGACAAAAAGCCATTCTAATTCCATATCATCAAAAATTCGCTGATTATATGAATCTCGTTTTGTTCCCGGTATCAATCCTGGTCATCATAATATCTGACTGTATGAACTGAAACTCCAAGAATATCAGCTACTTCCTTTACTGTATACATAGTCTTTGCCTCCTTAATTGCAGTATACAGCATTCGAGTTACTCGAATGCAAGAAGTTTTTTAAAGAGTGCAGGATTTTATTAAAATCTATACACTCTTACTCCTAATTTCTTTACAAATTCAGATTTGCATTTCCATTCATTTTAGAAAATGGGCAATCCCGATTGGGACTGCCCATTCATCTTGAAAATTATGCGATTTTTTCTTGCTTGCACCGATTTCTGCATCAATTGATGTAAGTTTGATGTAAATCGCTGTTTTTTCAGTTTTTTATCAAATGAAGTACGTCCCGTCTATTTGATAAAACGGTACATCTTTACATCATCTTAATAGAGCTTTGCACCTGCTGGAATGTGGTCATCAACCATCAGAAGGTTCAGTCCTTCGTGACCGTCTTCCTCGTGTACTGCTGAAATCAGCATACCTTCGGAATCAATTCCCATCATCTTTCTTGGTGGCAGGTTCACGATAGCAATTGCTGTCTTACCAACCAGTTCTTCCGGCTCGTAATACTCGTGAATACCGCTTAAAATCACACGGTCTTTGCGTTCTCCGTCATCTAATGTAAACTTCAGAAGCTTCTTTGACTTCGGTACTGCTTCACAAGCTAAAATCTTAACTGCACGGAAATCAGACTTACTGAATGTATCGAAATCTACCATTTCTTCAAAGATTGGCTCAATCTTTACGTTGGAGAAATCAATCTTTTCAGATTCAATTTTTACATTTTTTTCAGGTGCTTCAGAAGCTGTATTATTTACATCATTTTTCTTATTTACACCATCTAAGGACTTCATTGTCGGGATTATAAATTGACCTAATCCATATAAGTCCATACTGTGTAATCTGAAACTATTTTATTGTTTTATCTTCCTTAAGACTATCCATATTTATCCATCAAAAACCACTAATTTGATGTCAAATTGATGTCTTTTTTTTATTTGATGTCAATTTTTATTTTTCCATTTTAAGTAAATAAAAACTATTCTAGAAAATATCAAATTTTTTTTGCATACTGTTCACTGCCTTCAGTTTGGCTTCATCATTTGCTTCTGCATAAATATTAAGAGTAGTACCAATATCTGCATGTCCCATAATATCTTGTGCTACTTTTATATTTTCTTCCACCTCACAAAGTCTTGTACAAAAGGTATGTCTCATATGATGACAAGAGAAATGCGGAATCAATATTGGTGCCCGCTTTTCCTTTTTCGCTTTTACAATTTCCTCTGCATTATGAGATTCATAAATTCTTCGAATTGCTCGGTTAATCGTTGATGGATTATGTAATCCTCCATTCCGATTTGCAAATATAAATCCACTCATCCCATCACATACTTCTATATTAAATCCCCGTTCTTTTTGTGCTTCATACTCATCTCTGAATGCTTGATAAACAGCATCCATCATGGGGACTGTCCGTTTTCCGGCTTTTGTTTTCGGTGTTGATACATGAAATTCAGCTTTTCCATTTTCCATCATTCGATATATAACTGCATGATTTATACTAATCTGACGCTTTTCATAATCTAAGTCATCCCACCTTAATCCTATCACCTCACCAATTCTACATCCTGTTCCAAATAATACTGTAAACAGTGGCAACCAGTGATTATATAACGGACTACTCGCTGTATATTCCATAAATGCTTTTTGTTGTTCTCTTGTCAATGCATGTCGGGTACCTCTCTCCCAGCTGTTACTTCTTTTTATTTCTGCCATAACTCCCTCTGATGGGTTTACTCGTATAATCCCATCCCTTACTGCCATTCTAAATGTAGGGTGAAGTAATGTATGAATATTATCAATCGTTACTGGTTTGAACCCTTTTTCATTTATCAAATGATAGTAATAAAGCTTCACATCTGAATACTTGATATCTCCAATATATCGCTTACCAAAATTGTCTCTTACAAAATGATCATACATATATTTATAAGAAACTCTGGTTTGTGGCTTCAAATCATATTTTGTTGCCATATATCGATCAAATACTGTATTTAATGTTGCTTTACCGGATACATAAGTATCTAGTCCATCTAGCTGGTCCCGAACTATTTTTTTCTCTTTTTCTCTTAACTCTAACAAATCCACCGCATAAATGACCCTTCGTGTCCCATTAGGGTCTTTATACTGATAAATATATCTTTTATCACTCTTTCTTTGACTCTCACCCCGCCGTAATGCTCTACCTTTATTATCCTTTCTCGCCTTCGCCATTTAGCAACCACCTTTCCACTATGGAAAAGATATCTTGCTAGCTATCACATACAATTTTGTTTCTCTTGTAATGCTCTAAATCCATCAACTAGTGTTTGTGTTATGGTTAGATTATGTTTCTTCGCATACTCTACTATCTCTGCATGCTCCTCCTTCGTCAGTCGCATAAAAACGCCCTCACTCCTAGGATTTTCTAACCTTGGTCTCCCGGTTCTTGCCAACCGCATCACCTCCGTTTCATAATCTATTTCCATTATACATAATGTATATCAAAAATTCAATTATTTTTTTGATATACACTTTCTCTATCTTTCCCACAGTTTTAAATTCTTGCTATACTCTGAACAATTCTAAATATTCTTCAAATACTCTGGTATTTACAAGTGTCAATCGATTGATTTTATATACAGCATGAGCCTCTTGAGCTAACTTCATGAAAGTGTGCTTACACATAGAATATCTTTTAGCCCCTTCTTCATATCTTACAAATTCATTCTTACTTACATTACTTTGCATAAGAATCTCCTCTCGTTGTTATGGTTCTTACTTTTTAGAATTTTTTATTCTTCGACAGATTCACTTTTTCCAAATAAAAACAGCCTACCCTATCAGAGTCTGCCGTTTCCTCTTTACGACACCGTGTCATAAAGTTTCTTTATGATTCTCGTATTTTTCGACTGCAATTTTCTTCCAGTTTTCCGGGAATCCCATTTTATATAAAACTGTCTCATATATTGGGTGTTTCCCAAAACATTGTTTTAATTCCGTATAGAACAAAGCAAAATCTTCTTCTTGTAGAAAAATCTTTAAAATAATGACCTGTGCAAACAAATCCTCTTTTCCAAAGCAATACCTCCCTGCTTTTCTTGGAATCTGCAACCTTTTATGAATTGACATATCCAGTAGTGCATCTTGTGTCCTGAAGTCAAACAAACGGTCATTATGTGCACATACATTCCGGAATTTTGTCATGATTGATAGCATTCTTTCCACTTCATTCACCCTGACTGTTCCAAAATCTTTACAGACTTGAATCTTTACACGTCCTTTCTGGCAGGCATAAAGTTTCGATACCTGTCCAATTGTCAATACATTAATCAATATCCAAAACGGCACCGATTGATATTTCTTTATATAGTGTTGAATATACGAGCAATTACTTTTCTCATTCAGTTGCTCTGATATCTTTTTTATTACATTTCTAATATTGGGAATCTTTTTTCCAGCCTGTAAGTAATTGGCAGGATCCAGATATGCTTCCTGATGTTCTCCATAAATTGCACAAAAGTGATATGACAAAGAAGATTTGATTGTTTGTTCACAGATTAAAATATATTTTAGAAATACGCTGCGAAGATCATGATCAAAACTATATAATTCATAGACATCCTCAAACCTTACTCCCAATTTAAATTTATTAGTATGTAGATCTTTAAATATCTGTTTATATCCATTGATCAATGCAAAATAGCCAATTTTGAAAAGAATCTGTTTTGCATATTTCTGATCTTCAATTAACAGCTGTTTTTGTTCTGACAGAAATGAAATCTGCTCATCATATGTCAGAAACCGTTTTCCGCTCAATTTCACCTATCTCCTCATAAATGGCGAAAGGCCCCCCGTAGGAAGCCTTCCGGACTACGGGCTTCACAAGTTTCCGTAGTACGATCATACGTATTCTATTCTTTTCCAAAAAGCCTGTCAAGAGAAAATACTCCTTATTTCTCTTCCTTATCACAATTTAAGACGTTTTATTTTGGGTTCCTTTATATTTCGCTGAATTTTCTTTTCCACTGGTTCTTTTATTTTTTCAGTGATCTTTTCCTTTGCCCTTTCTTCCTTATTCAAGCGCAATTGTTTTTGCTTGGAATCATAAAACTGAACCTTATCTGAAAGCAGATCTTCTTTTGAAACCTGCGTTGCGTTAATTTCTGCTACAATCTGCCCTAAGTCTTCTTTCGCTATAGTTCCATTATCTGGTATAAGAATCACTTCATGAACAGAAGACGGAAGAACATAATAATCTTCCCTTAAAACATCTCCTACTTGTGCCAGTAATTCTTCCTGCACCAGTGCATTCGCTCCATTTATCTTACTGGTATTCGTCAATACATACATTGCTTTCTCCGAAGGACCGCTTGCATCTGCATTCAAAAGCAAGTTGATCGGCTCACGGTCAAACACCATGGAATTTACCAAGTTTTCCATATTATATAAGCCATATCCTCTATTACGATCTGCTAAAAGTGCATCTTGGTGTAATTGCTCTATAGAAACACCCCACATTTCCAAATTGGATTTACTTACCGGAATACTTGCAGTACCAAATTCATTTTGTTCCCATATTACGCTATACAATGCCGTAAGCTCACCACAACTTTTGTGTGCATATTTTTCCAAATATTTTACATTGTTTTCCGGATCACACATCTTGATTGTCAAATTTTCTTTCACCGCATCATAATCAAGAAAATCCCTTCTGTCAAACGGTATTTCTTCTCCTTGCATGCACTGCTCCGCAACTTGATTCATAATCTCATTCATGGATTCCCCATTTTGATATTGTTGTTCAAAATTATCTAAGTGAATCATCGGTGCAGCGTCTTCTCCTTCTCTTCGAATCATCAGACTTTCTAAAATCCGGTCATTACTCTTTATCGTTTGCTGAATCTGAATTTCAGCATTTGCATAAGAGTCTGGCAGATATTCCCGAATATGGTTTTTTACATATTCTGTAAATTCTGGATTCATATTAATTTTCCTCCTTCTCTTTTGCTTTCACGTTTCCTGTATTGATTTTTTCCTGATAACTTATAAGTCGATTTTTCTGTTCTTCTCGTACTTTTTGCTTCATTTCTTCATGGTTTTCAAATTCTATCTCCATTTGCTTCTCCTCTTTTGTCATTGATGTTTTTTCGTACTATACGGGTAAATGTCCTCTATCACCTCATGTTATTTTTTATCCTGCAGGTTACTGTCAGGGCAACAGTTCACATTGGAATTGCACCATCTTTTTCAGACCGGTTTTCTATCCGGAAGTATCATTATCCAGAAACAGAGTCTTCGCTATAGGCTCCCTCACTCCTATTTGCTACATGGATAGTTCCCGCTCCTGCCTTTGTCTTCACTGTAAATTTTCTGATTCGACACTTTACGACACAATGTCATAAAGTCGCACAAAAACAATCCTGGCGTATCTGCAGCTCAGCTCGTCTGTTCCATACGTCCTGCAGGATATCTCTCTATTCTGTTTTCAATGTGCAGTTGCTGTCCTCTCCGGAAAGGGAACGGATTAAACCAGCTCTTTCGGAAGAATCTTAAAATTCACGATCTTCTCAATCAATTTTGCCCGGATTCTCAGCCTCATGAACTCATCCACTTGGTCATGCTCACTTCCATCTGCCAATTTGATTTTCCTTTTACATAACTCATTTATGTAGGGATCATAATATTCCAAAACATAATTGACAGATTCAGCATCTCCTGAAATTGCTGACATGATAACTTCATACGGCAATGCTTTCTTTCCATTACTCATACATTTCCTCCAATATCTGTCTCATCAGCTTTAAAGAAACTTGCTTATGGTAGTGAATCGTACTTTGTACCAAATGTAGATCGGATGCGATTTCCGTCTCTGTCATGTCCAAAAAATACAGCATCAACAAGATTTCTCGTTTCTTTTCCGACAGTTTCTGAAATGCTTCTGCAATCTGTAGATCATTGACTTCCACTGCTTTTCCCATGACCTGAAAATACCTTCGATCAAAACAATACTTATCCATAGAATACAGTTGTTCCAATTCTTGCCTGGTCAATTCTGAAAACAAGCTTTCTTTCGATTTCTGTCTTGTCAGATCTCTCCAGCAATGCTTTACTTCCCCTTTTATGGTCTTTTTACAATAGGTATCAAACTTCATTTGTACCTGTTGTTTTTGTTTGGGAGATAGTTCCATTCGGATCACCACCCTTCTGCAGAACGCAGTTATTAAAAAGTGGCTTCTCCCTTTCATAGAGGAAAGCCACTTTTAGGGTTCAATTATCGAAAAAAACAAAAATTTTTACTATTCCCATCAGATTGTATTGATATAATACAAATGCGGAAAGGGTAGGTAGGAGGGATTCATGAAATTCAGTAACAAAAGAACTCTACAATATAGCGACCAGTTCAAGAAAAATCACATGACCTCTAAACAAGATTTACTAAAAAAATTTGATTGTATTATCAAAACTGTTAATCAAAAATCTCAAGATGATACGAGACATTCTGCTGCTTATTACCATGTTGTAAATGAACTATTAAAAAAATTCCAAAAAAATTAGTGAGTACGAGACTATTTACTGAGCTTGAAGATTGGTGGGCCTATGAACTTACATTATCTTATGATGGTATCTATTTATTCTGTAATCACTATAACTTTCGTGGACTTGCACCAGATAACAAACTGGATATGGTTTGCGATCAGGAATTCATTCTTCTATCTGTCAAATCAGAGTTATTAACCGTGGAACAATACGCGGAACAGTACGGTGTTGAATCCGTAACTGTACGTCAATGGATACGAAGGGGAAAAATAAGGACTGCTACTAAATATGGCAAAGAATGGAGAATCCCTATTCTTACAGAACCACCAACAAGGGGATATTCACCGGCATCTTATAGTTGGAAACAACCACTGACTGAATTACCAAAAGGCTACGAATTTTTAGTTGCATATGACAAGGTTCTAATTCTGCAAATTCCTGAAGCCAAAAGACAGTACCAGCTATTTTTTTCAACAACTGCCAACATAGAAATTAAAAAATGTATACAAGTAACAGAAGCAGAAAAAGAAAAATTAGAATTATTTCTCATTGCACATCCACTGGTAAAGTATGATATGGATTTTTTGCGAACAGACTGACAGAGACCGTATTAAACAATAAGGAAAATATCCGGACTGAAATAAAGAATATCTTAGAAATCCCAATAATCTTATCTATATGATTGAGCGTATTGGTATCTAGATATTACATATCTTGTTAGTCAAAATTTATAGTAACCCTAAAAATGTATAATCCTAATTAACGGACAATATTAAAGAGCGGAGAATTTTCAATGACAAAAAGAGAAGCTGCAGTAATGGAAGTATATACAGGAACTGTAATGTTAGAGGGGGACGATACAAAATACACTCAACAATATATTGAAAAATTGCTTGGCAGACCATTTTCATATATCGAATTCCTAAATGAAAACTTTACAGCTGAATTAAAAGAACGAGCTAAGCCAGATTTTATTAAAATCTGCAGAAACGCAACGGATGATTAATAGGAACTGCTTGTTTATCGAGAAGTTCTCATTCTTAGATTTTCAATAAATTTGTATATTCCTTTACACATCGGAATATCTAAATTTGGGGGGCATAGGATCAAAAGGACACTATAAAAATCCCCCTTCTTATAAATCATATTAAAGGAGATTTACTTATGACCAAACGTGAAGCGGCTGTACTGCAAGCATACACGGGATTTAAAATGTTAGAAGGATTCGATCAAGAATATGCAGAACAATACATTAACGAATTGTTAGGTGGACCTTGTACATCACCACATCAATTATTAACACCAAAAGAATTTTACACAAAAGTAAAAGAATTAAGCAAACCTGATTTTATTAAAATATGTCAGAACTTAACAGATGACTGATAAACCATACGAGTATATTGGAGAAACTTTAATCAATAGGAAAGCGATAGAATATAAAATTACTCCAGCCATTTTCAAGTTGGAGTAATTCACTATAATTCACATGCGATTTTTGATAGACCAGATTTTTTCACTCCAAGGTGCTAATTCGGCGAGCTGTTCATCTGTTGTAGACCAATACTTTAGTAGAACTTTCAGATATCTGTCTATGTTCAGGTCATTCATCTTTGCCATTTCAAGCATTGTGTACACCCTGTACTGGCATTGACACCATCTACCGAATTACTGAATAGTCATTTTTTCTGGTCAACAGCAAATGCGTTGGATCACATTCTCACTGAGATTATTGGTAAAGCAGCAGCGTCCATCTTCCAAATAGGTCTCTGCCGTATCCCAGCAGTTTAGCACATAGTCCAACGCTTTATTCATGCAAGTATTCCGAACTAATCCCTGCTGTTCTAGCCACAACCAGAAATCCTCCAGAATCATTTTTTCCTTCTGGAGACGCCGCTGTTTCCGCTTTTCATAATTACCAGGATATTTTTTGTTAATGGAATTTTCCATCGCAAACAAACGGTTGTAGTACTGTACTCCCTGTAATGCTGGTTAGCTATAATCATACTGTCTCCCTTGGGGTACCACATCGATGAAGTATTTTACTACACAAATAATTTATTCACTTCTTTTTGAATAGAGTTTACATCATATCCTGCTTTTGTCAGACGATCCACTCTTGTTTGCCCATTTCCCCATGTTTCCCATCTAGAATCAGAACAAACACCCGCAAAAATTTCTTTTGCGATTTCTGTACTCGTTTTTAAGGGCAACACCTCTTTCCCCAGATTGTTTTCCATAGTAATAAACGCATCAAAACCAGCACTTTTAATTTTTTCCAACATTATTTCTGCATTTTCTTTGACATTGTAGGCACCGATCTGAATTTTATACATACCATTTATCTTTTTCATAAAGACATCAAATCCCGCATTCTTTATTCTTTTTAATTGCTCCTCTGCATTTACCTTTTCACTATAAACTCCGCATTGCACCTGATATGCTATTTTACTGCTATCATCCAATGAATTACCAACACTAAGCTCTTCCGTTACCCTATCTGCCACATCGCTAAGTCTTTCATAAAGCCAGTTACCTGGGCAAGATTTATTGGCAAACCAGCGATGAACTGTTAAAACCATCTCTTTTGACTTTGGAATATAATTCAAGGATTCACTCTTATCTGCAAACCAAAGTAATTTTGTTTTCCCATTTCGTTGACAAATATCTACACATAATTTTATTAGCTTGTTATATACATCTTGGGTCATTGCGTACGGTTCCGATACATCTGAAGCACATTCGATAGTAACAGCACGTTGATCATTTTCCTCGCTGGAACTGCACCAACTTCTGTCTGCCTCATCTACAATCAAGCAAACTCTCCCATCTTTTCCGATTCCATAATTACATGATGCTTCCTTTCCCTGAGGAAAACAACTTCCAATTCCTTCTGCTGAGAGTTGACCTACTACAACAATGTGGAGTAATGCGATCAATATCATGTGTCCGTCTACCGCTATTATTAGGGCTTTTTATTTCACAGTCAACCAATGAACTATTCGTATATTCCATATCCTTTTACTCCTTTTTATATCATGAATTATCATATATCGCTTACCTTAAATATCCCCAATACCTCCCAACTTATAAATCTTCATGTTCTTTTAGCTGCTCTAATGCCTCTTTTAGTTTCTTTGGAATTGGAATAAAATACGCTGCATTTTCAAGAATACTAAGAGACTCATTAAGGATATAAAACATAATGACAGTTTCTCTAAGTGGAATCTTTTGACTCAACAAACTTTGAATAATATTGGCCAAGACTATTATTATGAATATAACAATCTTTTTAAGTACACCTTTAAATCCAACATCAGATGACAAATTGTGATTACAAATTGCTTTTATCCATCCGGTTATAACATCCAATATAACCAACACTAATATAGATTTTAACAAAAAATCCCAGTTCCCAAAAAAAAATGCGATTGTTCCAGATGCAACACTTTCAACAATATTAAAGTCTACAATGTTTTTCATATTTATCTTTTCACCTCCCACATTAAAGAAGATGATTTTTAGATATTTAGAAACTATTTTGATAAATATTTTTCCATTTAATAAGAGCTATAAATATTTAAAATCGTTTTCCTCAATTGTTCGGTAATATGAAAATCACTTTTTACAATCCAAAATGTAGTTTCTATAAAAACTTCCACTTAACACAAACATTTTATTTTTTCTGTTCGACTTTTCCCATTGACATTTCATAAACAGCATCGCATAGTTCCTCTATATCTTCATGATTATGACTAACCAACAAAATTGTTCTACCTTCATTCTTCAATTGAATAAGTAACTGTTTTATTTGCTGCACCCCTTCAATATCCAATCCATTCATTGTTCATCTAAAATTACTATTTCTTGTTTTTCCATAATAGCCTGCGCTATACCTAAACGCTGCTTCATACCAATAGAATATTTTTTTACTGCTTTTCTTTTCTCAGGATCTAACCCAACACTCAACATAATTTCTTTTAAATATTTTCTATTCACTCTATTATGAATACCATATAACAATTCTAAGTTTTTTAACCCACTATAATTTGACAAAAAAGACGGTATTTCAATTAATGCACCAATGCTACCTAATCGTAGCGCCTCTTCATTTCCAGACTTCTCCAGTATGTAAATATTCCCTTTATCTGGCTTTAATAAACCACATATACATTTTAATAAGACGGTTTTTCCTGAACCATTCCTCCCAATAATTCCTGTAATACTTTTACACAGACACGTAATATCAACATCTTCTAAAATTTGCTGATCTCCTATTTTTTTTGAAATACCCTTTACTTGAATTCCCGTTCTCACTCGTATTCCTCCCATATCAAGTCAATATTATTTGCTCTTCTGCATATTATTCCTACTAATCCTCCAATTAAAATCAAATATCCCCAGATAATGAAAGACAATGACGGACTTATTTCAACCCCAAATCTATTAACATCCAAATCCGCAACTCTCATCCACGCAATTGGAGAAATTGTAGCCAATTTCTTTTGCATAAGATCTCCCAGATTAACAACGAGAGAAGAGGTCACTACTAAAATTGAACTCAGTGCAATACTTATAACTCTATTAAAAAAAAGACTGCAACACAACAAGAATATTCCTAAAAATGTAATACCAAATATTGTTATTATCATAGAAATTATCATACTCTCCATAACAGAATGTTCACTTATGTATTGTGCTGATATATTCCAAAACAAACCACATTGTTCTCCCGCATTCGTTTTAGCCAAGGTATACAATACCTTTCCCCAACTATTTTCAAAATGCATTTGATATTTAGTACACCCCATGTCATTATAATATTTAAAACCGAAATCATAACGGCACTTAAAATTACATACCCCAATTCCATTACAATCCATTTTTTTCTACCCATCCGTAAAAAATAATAGCAATCTTTTGCTTTAAAAAAGATGGTATTCGAGAAAAAACAAATAACTCCGCACATAAAAATAATTAAGAAATTAGAATCTGTAATAAGAAACGGATAAACCCACGGTGATATTTTGTAACCAGAAATACTCACAAAACTTTTTAACGGTTCCAAATAGATTGTCAAAATCAAAAATAAAAGCATTAGTAGCAAAATATTCTTTTTACCTGCTATCCTTTTTATCCACAATTTCATCCAAATGCTAGCTTTATATTCCCTTTTCATTGTACTGCCTCCACAATTTTAAATACACATAACCCCCCAATAAAATTGTAATCCCTATACTTAGCAAAAAAGAAATAATCATATTATTTTTCCCATATACAGGATTAAACAATTCTCTAATATCTAACTTAAACACATCTTTTACATAATACAGTAATATACAATACACGATAAAAGGAATAGAAAGTACAAACATCCTGTTTTGCCAAAACAACGAGAGAACGGCTGCTACTAACGAAATAACTGAAGATATTATGCCACTATAGAATGCTTTTATAACGAAATATATCATCGGGTACCCTTTCAATATAAACATTTTTGCCAAAAGATCATTGTCCAGTTTATCTATTTCACATATCCACGGAGCCTTTATATTAATAATAAAAACAAACAATATTGTACCTAATACCATTGCCAAACATGATGTGATATAGATAATGATAACTTTAGAGAATACATACATCTTCAAATTTTTTCTTAAAACAATTTGTTGTATGAAATTGTTTTCCATATCTTCACAAAAACTCAAACCAAATGGTAATACGCAGAAAATCAAACTGATGATATATGGTGTAAAATAAACCGCACACTGATATGTGTTGTATACAGAAATCACATTTTCCACCACCTTATGTATTGATATGAAATGTGCCAAACTCACTCCCAGAATACCAACCCAAAAATTTAAGGAAAAAAGGCTTCGTCTAAATTCCATCGATATATATTTCATTTGTCATTCTCCTACTTCCATTACCTCTGCTGTTTCTGCATTTACTAATTCTTGATATTCTCTCCATTGCAAACTACTTTGTGAAAACTCCTTTACGTTTAATACCCATGTTGGTATCATTTGAAAAACTTCTGATTCCTGATTTACATCTACCCAGAAAAATAATTCCGCCCTTGATACAACACGTTTATTGTCTCCTAAAATCATGGAATACTCTTTTTCTAAAGCTAAGGCGATTTGATCAAAGGACTTCAGTTCAATTTTATTATCTTTCTTTTCAAAAGAGTAATTATACAAAACCTGCAATTTTTCTATTCCATTTGCTGTAGACAAGATTTGTATTGGAGCCCAAGTATCATTTATCCCGGCAAACAAAGTCGTATTAAATACGGGAAGTTCTTGATAGCTCTGATTTCCTAACCAATAGTAGCTTTTTTCGCCTGCACTATTTTTTGCCTCCTCATGGGATTTATAAAAAGAAATTTGATCTATCTTTAATTTTTCCAATTCCCTTTCTATTGTATGTGCTTTCAATTCATCTAATTTTTCCACACCCTTGGCTTTATTTGTATCCTCTTCTAATGAAATTTGTTCCAAGGCTTGTTCCATTTCTGATGAATTAGAATTAAAAGACAAATAATCTTTATTGATATATAGCGTATTCCCATTACTATGTACATAGTTATTTCCATCACTCTGTATCTGACTATTTTGTTCTTTGGGAAATAACAACTCTATCGCACTTTTATGATTAAATTTATTAGGTTTTGCCACACATTCATACAAAATGTTATTATTTTTTGCTCGAATAATAATCTCCGATTCAAATTTTAAGTGTTCATAACTTTTACAATACATTTTAGGAAAATCATTAATATTGGCAATTTCTTCCTTTTTTTCATTTTCTTCTAAACTACACCCAGATAATAATAGTACTACCATTATCATTATCACTAAAATTTTGCTGTTCATTCTCCACCTTTATTTTTACAGGCGGAGATTACTCCGCCAACCTATTATATGTACTTTTTTGATGTACGCCTTTATTAAGGCGTATATCTACCAATTAAATGCCACCCCGCCATATTGCAATGTGCAAACATTCTGTAATAAATTCCTCCAACAACTTGAGGACCATGAATTTCATATGAATATTTGTCCGGATAATTATACATAATCGTAATTGTAGAACTATACTTACCATCCACAGAAAATGATCTCCCCATAATATCATTTCCCACATATGTTGTCGGTGTCACATAATAATATGTTTCAAAATCTGTACCAGTGTCTTTATATGTAGGATATGAGTACTGATCTCCTGCTTGTACATCTAAATAACTTGTCCCTGCATGGACAGGAAGCACCCCCGCCACCGTGCACATCATCATTGCTAATAAAATACCAATTTTCTTTTTTTCATACCTTTCACTCCTCTACTACTGTTTCATCACTTATAAACATTTCATACACTTTATCCTTTCATACTCTCACCTCCCTCGTATTCCTTTAATCATAACTTCTGTTTATAATATAATTTTTTTGCATTTCCAAGCAATATTTTCTGATAAATGTCCAATTATTGTGATTATTTAGTGTGATTTTCTATTTGATTTTATTTATTTCAAATTATAGGTTACATTTTTTTCTCTATTTGCTTTTTATAAATTAGATAATCGATTATCAAATAAATCAAAGCAAAAGGAGACATTTTTATGCCATTAGTTGGAGATTGTTGTGTTAATTTAAGTGGAAGAAATGTTACTGTCACTGATGGTAACAATCGTGCGATTGGGGAGTTAATGAATCGTGAATTTTTTACCGTTATCGGTGCCGAAGGTAGCTTAGTCGCTATCTATTTCTTAGGACCTTCTGGGCAGCCCCTTAGAGGATATCTGAATGGTGCTCCTGCAGGTTCAAAAACACCTATCCATACTCGTCCTTATGGAACTGTTTCGCTAAACGGACAAAATTACGTTGCTTTTATGATGCGTCAGACTATGAACCTTTATAACTTCAATGGACAGGTAGTTGGAAGCGTAGCTGCTGGAAAACGAGTTTTATGTAAGAGCAGCATGGCAAGCATTGACTCACCGTTCCTAAAGGCAATCAATTTTGCCGAAAAACGTACTGGTGGATGGGATTCTATGGCTGATTCAACGGGCGCCTATGGATATGTCGACACTGGATTAAGAACCAGTTCTTCTGCAAGCGGTATCGCCTTATATGGGAACTGGTAATTACATCAACTTTATAAAATATTTTCTAAAATGAAAAGGAGAATTGAAAAATGGCTCGATATCACATGATTGTAAATAGTGGAACCATCCCTGTATATCGAAGATCAGATTGTTCCGGTCCTTGCGGAGAACTGTATCCGGGAGAAGTATTTGTTAACCTTGGTGTAACTACAGGTTATCTTAATGTCAATGAAGTACGGTTTATTGATCCGGATGGACGCTATACCCTCGGGTTTATCAACTCATATGACGGCAGATACGGGAACCTTGCATATTCCGGTACTTTACAAAATATGACAAACTTAGGATCTTGCTATTGTTTCAGACTGAGACACGGATTAAACATTGTAGATGGAAATAATAATTATGTAACAAGTTTAGCTGCTGGTAATATGGTTTATACTAAATCAGCTACTGCTGGTGCAAGTGATGAAAAAAATATGTCCATTATTGCCTATAACCAGAATGGCAAGATCGTTTCTGGCAATTATTTTATCAAATTGAATTATGCTTATGGGAGCATGTTTGCATCCAATTTCTGTCTTATGAAATAAAATTGTAAACTCTAAATAAGCATTTGTATACTAAAATCAGGATGCTCTTTCCTAAATAGAATTGAATAACTTAGGAAGGAGCATCCCTCACAAACTCGATATACTTATCAGAAAGGAAATTAATTATGGCTGATGAAAATGTTAAAAAAGCTCAAGCTTATCTCAATGCAATGTATGGACATCGTTCTGAATGGATTCCTTTAGAAGAAAACGGTTACACAGGAACTGTAACTGTATCTGGAGTAATCCGAGCTTTCCAACTTGAAAACGGATTAGATCCTGTTGGATCTGTTGGTCCTGCTACACTTAAAAAATTCAAAACGCTACCAGTAATCGAGAAAATGAACCTGATGATTCTTCTATTCCTAATGTCTGTTTATTACAATGCGCATTATTTTTTAAAGGGTATGCTGCAGGAGGAATAACTGGTATCTATTATACATCTGGGGTAAACGCCGTAACACAACTTCAAAAAGATGCTAACATTGGTGTAACAGGAAAAGTAGATTGGAAAGTGTGGGCTGCATTGCTATCTTTTAATTGGTTCACAGAACCTGCCAATCCTTCCACGAAATGGGATCGCAAAATCCAAATAATTCAAAGACAATTAAATAAAGAGTATTCTGACTATTTAAGCGTACGTGCATGTGATGGTATTATGTCCAGGGAAACAGCACTTTCTGTTTTGGGTGCACTTCAAGCTGCTGAAGGTATTCTTTCTCCAAATGATACACTCACAAATTTAAATGAACTGAACTTTGGAGAACAAACAACTGCTTTATTCCCCGGACCTCTCGTATCCGGAAACTCAAAAACAAAATTTAACAAACTAGTTCAGTACGGACTTTATTTTAATGGATATGATCCTGGTAATTTTGATGGAGTATTTGATGACGCAACAAGAGCTGCTGTTACAAATTTCCAAAATTTTTATGCGTTATCCAAGATTATTGACGATAAATCTGGAACAGTTGATGTTTCTACCATGAAATCACTATTGCTGAGTTGTGGAGATACCGCTCGTCCTGCCCAGGCTTGCGACTGTTCCGTTATTCTCAACGAACAGCAAGCTCTTGATTTGTATAATGCAGGATATCGATGTGTAGGAAGATATTTGACAGGTACCGTTGGCACAGATTTTAGACCAAAAGCCTTAACTGTAGCTGAAATCGAAAGAGTTACTTCTGCTGGACTATACATTTTTCCAATTTATCAGGATGGTGGCTATTATCTAAACTATTTTAAAAATCCCTCTCAGGGTTCAACAGATGCTATTATCGCAATTCAAGCCGCAACCCGCCTAGGTTTTTTACATGAAACTACAATTTATTTTGCTGTTGATTTTGATTGTTTACCACATGAAACTGATGATTATATCATTAAATACTTTCAAGAAATTTATGGTGTTTTCAGTTCTACTCTAAATGAAAAGCAATACAAAATAGGCGTCTACGGTCCACGTCAGATTTGTATTGCATTAGCTGATAAAATGTTAACCACATCCTCCTTTGTATCTGATATGTCAAGTGGATTCACCGGTAACTGCGGCTATCCTCTACCAAAAAACTGGGCATTTGATCAATTTTTTGAAACTACATTTACCTCTTCTCCATCATTTGCAATTGATAAAGTTGCCCGTTCTCCCGAGCCAGGCAAGGATCAGGGATGTATAATCTTTGATGAAGTCGAATACATTACAGAACAAGAACGAATCAACGCTTTATATAAAAAATATTTAAACAGGTTTACTACTGCAACTGCACCTTTGGAAAATATTTTTACCACAAACATTGATTTATATGATTGTCGCATACAAGTTGCACATTTTCCAAGTACAAATATGGAGATAAACTTGTTTATTGAAACAAAAGGAAAAGCAGTCATTGTTCCTGATTCACCATCTAAGATTTCAATACCTATAGAGCTAAAATCTGATGGAACGGTAACTGCTAATTTTAAAGAAACTTTAAAACAAGTACTCTCTGAAATTGATACTTCTGGATTTTCAGAACAGTTTTACAATATAGCATTTGAAAAATGCATCTCGATCGCTGAAGAAATGCAAGAAGGCAGTGTAACTTTACAAGTAGAGCTGAAAGAAGCTAACTGTGCCGAACTTTCCGTTACATGGGAAAGCAATGAAGTATACCTTCCAGGTGATGGGGAAGGCAGTGAATCTCGTTATCTTGAGCTTTCTATTGGCTGGATTGTTCAAGTTGTGATTTATACTCCCGAATATAAATTAGCCGGCCAAATTGTAACGTATGCCTCAGTTGCTTGCGTAGCTTGTATTGCTGGATGGGCATTGGTTGAACTAGGTGTTGTAGCTGGAGCCGGATTAGGCACCGTTACCACTATCTATTCTGGCCTTGACGCTATTCTCAAACTTCTAGAAAGGGCAAGTATCATTTTACGCAATTAATTACTAGTTTAAGCTTAAATACTGTTCCCTTTTGAGCCCAAAAAGGCTCCTAAAAGGGAACATATAAAAAACAACTATGCTCATTACATTAAGTCAATCTCTCATCATCAAATACCACTCTAATTGAAACCGTAAATGTTGTTCCTGTAGTTTGATCGATCAACTCAAAAAGTTCAATCGGATCAGATTCACTTTTGGCTTTCTTATTCCCTACTCGTACACAATCATCCAACCAGATTCGATAATCTTCCCTCAACGGATGAAGTTTCCAGGCAGCTGTCTTAAACAATTCATCCAAAAGACTTTCTTCCTCAGAATAGCCATTCGTATTTTCAGTGGATTGATACACTGTTTTATTCGGTTCAAAATATAAATTTCCCATTTCCCATTGATTATTTCCAGAAGTCTTGACTCTGATCCCCACTTTTCCATTTTTAGAGCTAAATGACTGACTGAGTCCACTATCTGGATAAGTATCTGAAGTAAAATTCATACGAAACTGAAAAGAATTATATTCTTTCATTTCGATATCCTTATATGCAAAATACATATTGATCTGTTGATCTGTAGCAACCTCTTCCACTCCTTGAAATCGTTCCTGCTTCAGTCTCTCTTCCGCATCATTCTGATTCGTACTACACCCCATGCTAAGTGTTAAAATATAAATGATTCCACATAAAATAACAATTCTTTTTTTCACTCCACAATTCCACTTTCTTTCTGAGACTTCCATCCATCCATTATCATATCTATATCTGTAAGACTTACAATAAATTCAGTACCTGACGTTTGATCTATAAGGCGAAACAACTCTACAGGCTCTATTATTGCTTCTGTATTTTCTATATATTGATCTATCCAGATGTGATAAACATCTTTTGATGGTTTTAATTTCCATTCTGCATTTTCATAAATGCTCTTCACAGACTCTTTTACTTCACCCCCTTGCGTAGGAAGTTCATTTCCTGATTTATACACAACTTTTTGATCTTTCCTATATAGGTCTTCTATCATCCACTCCTTTCCTTCTGCTCTTATTTTCACTCCTAATTTTTTGTTAAATGGTGAATATGTCATGCTTGGAATCATGGACTCTCCCCATGGAGATTCGATACTTAATCCTAGTAAGTAAGAATCTAATTCATGCAACGGTCTCTCTTTGAGTGCAAAGTGTATATTAATCTGCTGATCCGTAATGATATCATCTACGCCTTTAAAAGCCTCTTCTTCAGTCAGTTCTACCTGCCTGTTACACCCTGTACAGACAAGCATACAACATATCACAACTAAAATAATCTTTCTCATTTTCTTCTCTCCTCTCATATCCATACCTTTAATAATGAATGATAACTGGTGTTCCCACTTCTACCTTACTAAATAAAAGTTGTGCCTGATCTACCGGCATATTGATACAGCCGTGGGAACCTGTTCCCGAAATTTGATTGAGAGTACCGCCAAATGCACTTTGCCAGTCTGCATCATGAAATCCAATCCCACTCCATGTTACTCTCATCCAAAATCTTACAGGCTGAATGTATTTCGGCTGTCCTGTCGTTGGATTAGTTTCGCCGACCAACGTAGAATCCGCTTCTTTTTCTAAAATCGTATAGACCCCTTCTGGTGTGATTTTTTCTGGAATCGGTTCTCCAGAAACAATATCCGTACTCAATTCTACGGCTCCATTGATCACATACCACATATGCTGCGCAGTGAGATCTACGTCAATATAGGTACCTCCCCAATCCGGCATTGCATGAGCTGCTGCCATTCCGCCGACATAATATGCCGGCTGTCTTGTCACAATTGCCTTATTTTTGATATCATTCTTCAAATTTGTAAGCTCTGTTTCTTCGTCGATTGACCATCCATAGGTTCCCCCTGAAACCTGAGTAGCTCGTCCATCGGGTGTTGTGAATGTACGGGTAGCTCCAACAGTGTCATATTTATTTCCAAATTCTTCCAGCCATGCTTTGATCAGATCCGTCTGAAATACAACTTCCATATTCTGATCGACCGTAATCCAAGTGCCAATCAGAGAGCGGTCTACTATCACAGGTTCTGTCATTTCATATGTAACAGATGCTTCCAGATAAGAATTCATGATATCACATGCTACACGTACCTTTTCTGATTTTTCTGTATATTCTGGTGCAAGATAACACTGTTCCTTTTCCAGATTCAAATTCGTATCTTGGGCCTTTAGCTTATTTTCGATTGCTTTTCTTAATTTTACGTAGTCAATCCCCGTACCATTCGTTTCCTTCTGAATCACAAACTGTTCCCCGTTAAATACCGGTTTTGCATTTTCTCCTGGAATCTGATTTTCTTTTAGTATTTTCAGCTGATTGATCTGCTCATCCAAAAGTGTTTCGTCATATTCCACGTTAAATTTCACTGTTTTTGTTTTCTTCTCAAAAATATCCACAATCCATGACCAGACATTCTGCTGTTTTAAGACCTCTTGAATTTCTTTATTGGAAGCATACTTTAAATGAATATTTTTTCCATAAATGCTTTCTTCTTCCACACCCTCATCCTCAATAGTCACTGCGTATGTTTCAATCACTTTCTCAAATTGCTTTGTTGCATCTAAAAGAGACTTTCCTGATACGTCTATTTTATTGATTGTTGTATTTGGATAAAAATGTTTAGAAAAATAATATGCCACACCAAAATAAGCAAAAATAAACATACATACAACACAACCAATGATTACCCCAATTACTGCTTTTTTCTTCATTTAACATACTCCTTCGTGTTATCCAGAATCCATCTCATATCCCATTTGTTTTTAAAGTATATATATACTATTATCTATATACTTTGTATTATACAATAACCAACCAACATTTACTATCTTTATTTTGTTTGCTATTATTCATTGCTTTCTTTCTGCACAGGTCTAAGTAATCCTTCGGATAACTCAAAAGTCTCATCACATAACAAATTTATATCTTCTTTATTATGGCTTGCCAATAATACAATGGTTGTTTTTTTTAACTCCAACAGCAGCTTTCTAATATGTTCTATTCCACTTTTGTCTAATCCATTAAATGGCTCATCCAAAATTAATAATTGTGGAGATTCCATAATAGCCTGCGCAATAGCCAAGCGTTGTTTCATACCCATTGAATATTTTTTCACCTTTTTTGTATCATCTGGATCTAATCCCACCATACTCATATATTTCTTTATAACTTGAGTATCCGTTTTATTATTGATGGAATATAACATAACTAAATTCTGAAAACCACTGTATTGTGGAAGAAATGCAGGATTTTCAATGATAAACCCTACTCGTTTATTCCCCATTTTACCATTTGATAAAACTTGGTCATCTAAGACTATTTCACCACTATCAACTTCAAGAAATCCACATATACACTTGAACAGAACAGATTTCCCTGATCCGTTACGTCCCATAATTCCATAAATTTTTCCACGTTCACATAACAATGAGATTTCTTGCAGTATTACTGTTTCATTAAACGTTTTTCTCACACTCTTTATTTGAAGCATCTTAGTATATTCCTTTCTTCTTTATTTTTAATAAACTCATAACGGAAAGAACACCAATTAATACACACAATACAAATATAATATACCCCATTGTAGGACAATCCCAATTATACTCGTATCCAATATTTGAAATTCCTATCCATGATGCAGGAGAGAAAAATTGTACAATAGGAGTTTTTTGAGAAATATTATCCACAACCAATGGGGAAATCGCAAATATTTCTCCAAAAATAATCGCAATGCTATTTGAAAAAAATATGCTTATACTAAACATAGCGACTCCTAAAAAGGTTAAAACTAAAAATACCATTCCCATTGTCATTAAAAGTGCTTCTATTGCTTTATAATGACTCAATATTTTATATGGAGATAAAAATAATAATTCATATTGTGAAGATGCATCTGTTAAAGCAATTGTATAATAAATCCGTCCCCAATTTTTTTCCCCTACTATATTGGGCAATAGAGTTACAACACTTACCAAAAAACTTAATAACGTAATAATTAGTGCAAGGAATACAATTGTAATCAGCTGCACAATTCCCCATTTTATCCTTCCCAATCTAATATAATGAAACATACTTTCTTTTCCACCGTCTGGAATATCAGAAAAAACATATACTGCGCTCCCTAAAAAGAGTACTGCAAAAAATACATTTGACAGTAATAACGGATAACCCCAGGGAGAAATTCCATAACCTGTGATATTAGAAATTTGTTTCAGGGGATTTAAGAACAGCCAAAAAGAAAATCCCACAAAAAATACATAGAAAAAAAACTTTCTGCTTAATAATTTGTATCTAAATATCCGTAATATGTATTGTAATCTAATCATTCTTTTTTACCTTTCGTAAATTCTGGAACTGATTAATATTGTTAAATAGCAAAACCCACTGCGCCTATGCTAATAGCATAAAAATAAGACTTCATATCATCATTCCATATATTTACTGAAGCGTTAAATATATTGTACAAATCTGCAGTATTATTCCTGAAAATTTGGTTAACAAAAAAAGATACTATATAAAAACTAATTATTGGTATAGTAAATATTAAAAACTGATCTGATACAAACAAAGAGATCAATGTCGATAACATCGATAGCAAAGCTGTCAAAATCCCATACTGCAAAGCATATAATATGTAATACAGAATAAATTTTTGATTGATTAAAAAAAATCTAAGTCCACCATATTGGGATAATATTTCAAATGTCGTATCATTATCTGCAATCCAAGGTAATCCCATCTTACACATCACTACAAAACATAAAACGCCTAATACAATCGTAAGAATAGAACTAATACTTATAACACAACATTTCGAAAATGTATAACTTATAATATTACCTCTTGAAATCAGTAAATACATATATCCATTTTTTTCATCATCCTGTATACTAATTGCATATGGAAAAGCAGAAAAAATCGTTACCAAAAGAAAAGGAATCCCATATGTAACAGCATCAAAAACATATAAAACTGAAATATTATATCCACCATCAACACACATTCCCAAGCACATACATAAAAATACTCCTACAACTCCGATTATAAAACGTCTGGAACAAATTGCCCTATAAAAGTCAACTCGTGCATATTTAAAAAAGTTTTTCATAAGACAATCTCCTCTCCTGTTAATGCATTATATAATTCTTGGTATTCGTATTCTTTCTCCTTAGTAGACTCTTTTATAAATATTACCCATACAGGAACTAATTCTTTTCGTTTTCCACAATTCAAAATAAAATATCCAAATTCTGTATCATTCACTTTATAACTTGATGAATTAATCAACTGACTATATTTATATAAAATTTTCTCATTTATACTTGAAAATGGAATTAATTTCTCGGAATTTAACTCCGTATCTATATCATATAAATCAGAAATACTCATATACTCAATGCCGCCTGACGAATATAATATTTGTATAGGTGCTGTACTCGGTGCCAATGATATATATGTATCGAAAAATTGAAAAATCACTGGTTTTTCATCTATTATTTGCCTTATTGCGAAAAAATAATACCCATCTTTCCCTTCCCTGGAAGAACTGACTATATCTTTCTGTTCTATAGCATTTGGAGATACTACATAACAAGAATACACTAGATTCTCCGTTGGTATTTTCATATCTTCCAATATAGTATTTATTTCTTCCTGAGCAACTTCTTTTGGCGCAAAAGATAAATCTTCGTCACTGCTACATCTCTCAAGTTTTTCTCTAGAAATACTATTACTTATCTTTTGATAAACGGTAGTCGAATATATTAAGGATGTTGTATCATATTCTAAAACATTCCCCTTACTATCCTTATAAATGTTCCTTGTATCATAAACACTCTTTTCACCTTTTTCAGAGAACAAATTGTCAATAGCATTTTCCCCATAAATAGATCTCTCTGATATAGTTTTTGCTCTATAAATTTCTTTTGGAGACTGCGCTTTTTCTAATATCTCCATTTTATTTTTTGTCACATTTTGTTCTGAGAAATTTATATTTGTTGTACTATAATAGGTCATCATTATAATAAGAATCCACAACAATACAAATATTCTCTTTTTTTTCCCTTCATTCATAAAAAACCTCGTTTAATTATGGCGAAAATACAAAATGTATTTTCGCCACCTGTTTTTTATCTTTCCTGTATTCTACTTAACTATTTTTAATACTCTCCATGAATGTCAATTACAAAATAGAAATAGCAACATCCACGTCTTAACGCCCCCTTTTTTTTACTTTCACATAAATAACCTTTTTCTCAATTAGACCTAATAATAATTTTCTTTAGTATAAAACTGTTTTTAGACTTCCTCAATTGCTACTGGATAAACGGAATAAATCACGGTATAATTGGACTCTTATTTCCATTTGTCCTGAAATGTCATATAATAAAAAAGTTTGAAAAGAATTTCTAAACAAATCCCTTCCAAACTTCTTCTGAATAAAATTAATACATCATACTTTTAATACAATTTATGGAGTGTATCTACCTGTTACCCTAAGAACATTTGTTACACTTGATTGTCCCCAATATGTAGAAAGGCAACACCACTGTCCAACTGGCCCGTTCCCTAAATAAGGATTATCAACTGTCACATTTACTGCATTACTTCTCATCGAAACAGGATATGAAGTATTAGACCAATCTAATGTTTTTGAAAATCCTCGTATTTCTCCAGTATTACTAAAACTTGTTGGTGTAACATAATACCTGTTTTCCGAATCCTCTTTTTGCATACGTGGAGATAATGGATCTGGATGATTTCCATTTGCAGCAACTGTTACATCAAAATTCACATATCCAGCTTGAGTCATCGTAGCAAAAGAAAAAAATAGCATTAAACACATCCCCATAGATACCAAAACTTTTCTTTTCATAAACAAATCTCCTTTCATTTTTTATTAGGTCTAATGGATAACTTTAGTATAATATTGTAATTTTGTATTTTCAATTATACCTGTGCATATAGCTATAAATAGAGTATAATTAGACAAATCCTATTCAACTTTGCAGAACCTATATAATGAAATGCCCTCTTACAAGTAATATTTCCAGGATCCACTCTGCACTGGCGACTCACCGCACCGTAATATTCACCAGTAATCTATTAGCTATAACTACCTCTCTTGAAGGATAACTCTCAAAATCATGAATCCAGAAATTTAGAAATTAGAATTCTGGTATCCGGAAATCGCCTTTTTTGTACTTAATTGCACATTTCCATTTCTATAAGAATATTTGCCAAATTGTTGCCCACATCTGCGATGTAGAAAAGCCTTTACGAAGTAAGCGCAAAATAATTCAACGGATTATGTTACCCTAAAAATCATTAGAGAATGCAAGCATTTCACTTCATCTTCTCTTGCTAGAAATGATAGATGCGACCATTTTACTCTATTCGATTTACGGGGGTGTGCTCATGAGAAGCAAAAGAATATCTGCCGAAAAACAGTATCGTCTCATCGCGGAATGCCATCAAAACAGATTAACAGATCATCAATGGTGTGTAGCATACAACATCAAACCAGGCACATTTTACAACTGGGTAAAAAGGCTACGTCAGAAAGGCTGTGTGGATTTACCAGCGTCAACCGGTCGCAGCTATAGCGCTCCGGAAAGTCAGGAAGTTGTCAGAGTGGATCTTCATGATACTGACAATTTTCCTATGAACAGCAGTTATATAGGATTCCGGCATCTGCGGAAATAACTTTTCCGTGGCAGAGCCAATGAAGCTGTCTGTTGAAAGTTTCTTCTAACGATACCAAATGGAACAGATCCGCAACTCTTGGTTCAACCACTTCGCATTGTGAAGGAACTGGAATGTTAGGGGATATCACGATCGACAGATACACTTTTTTGAACCCAGAGCCATCATTGAGCATTGCCGATCACTCCCAAAAGTGTTTTTAAAATGGGGCAGATGCCTGCTCGGTGATTTCCAAAGTGAAGTTGTTTCTGATCACAGTAGCGATTTTATGCTCCGATGTCATATTTACCGGATGGATCGCAGAAGAAGGAACTTCTACAAATATTTGTGTCTGCTCTGCAGTCTCCAGATAAGCCTCACGAGCTTTCCGAAATCTCCACTAATAACTCGCTTTTGTAATGTCGTGCTGCTGACACCATTCATCGTTTTTCATTCCTTGCGGGTGGTTTTGGTAGTCTCTGATCAGGTCAGCCCATTCACTCAGACGGGTTTGCTCTGCTACTAGACTTATATGAAATTCATGACTCACCTCCTGTAGCAAAGTCTAAAAAGTTGAATACTAAACTATTTGGACTTTGTAGTGATAAATCTATTATCTCACATTGGATAATTTTGAACAGGTACTTGCTATTTTGCGTTTACTGCCTATGAATAAACTTATGCTACCTTCAGTACATATAAATTTTTCTTTCCTTTACTTCGCATACATTGTGATTATTTTTCTTAATTAGAACCACTGGGAATTCTTTGAATATTCCAAAACTCTTTCCATAAAATATTTCTTTTTATATTTACTAAGCAACACTGTTTCTCCGTTTCTTAATAATATTTCTAACGAATTCATAGATGCTATATACTGTATATTTACTATATATGCCGCATGACTTCTTACAAACCTTGCTTCTGCTTGTAACATAGTTTCTAATTCTCTCATCGTGTGTCGCACTCTGTAAACCTGATTTATTGTATGGACTCCTACAGTTCTCCCCAACGTATCTATATACATCAACTCACTATACTTAATCATCACATAATTACATTCTGTTTTTATGCATAAATATTTTTCTTCATAATCAAGCTGCGCTAAATATGTTTTAAATTTCTCTTTAAAAACATTATATTCTATAGGTTTCATTAAATATCCTACTGTATTCATTTGATACCCTTGAATAGCAAACGAATCATAACTTGTTATAAATACAATTTTCACTTTATAGTTAATTTTTTCTATTTCTTTAGCAATTTTTATTCCATTAACTTTGCTTCCTGTAAAAATAATATCCAAAAAAATCAACTTAATCTCCGAATCTGTTTTAACTACATCTAATAAAGCTTCCGTATTATTGAAACTTTGAATCTCTAATAATAAATTCTGTTCAGATTCTATCTGTTGTAAAAATTTGTAAATACATTGCGCAAAATAAATATCATCATCACAAATCAAAATCTTCATAATGATTTCCTACATTTCGCTTCAACTCTAATAATTTTTCTGGTAACTTATCTTCTCCTATTGCAAATGGACATCCATTTCTTTCGATGTATGCTCTTTCCAACGCTACTTTTTCTAACCAATTTCCAATTTTATTTATTATATCTTTTTTCATTTTCCCTTTGTTTACCTATACCAAATAGCACACCACACACTATAACTCCACATGCTGCAAAATAACCCATATCTATATTCAATATTGAGACCCCTCCCAATAAAAATATTCCTATTTGACAATAGTGCTTCAGCTCTTTTGCCATAATCACTTTTACGCCATTGGGAATGGGATTCTGAATTGTACCACATGGAACCTCATAACTTAATTTCAAGTACACCACAAATGCACTTACTATAATTATTATCTTATGTACATCTAAAAATATGCCATCTCCTAATATAGTAATGAATAAAAAAATCCCAAACAAAGTACAGCATATTTCTTGTGTAGGTGCATGATATCCACCACACTTCTTTCTCAGTTTAATAAAAAAATACACATATATACCTGTATTCATTATTTTTTGAGTGACACTCCCTATTGCAATAGCAATTACTAATGTCTTTATAACCTGCAGAACATACTTTATTCCGTAAGATATGATTTGTTCATCATACTGAAGAGCATATCCTCTATTCAATAATATTTTTATTATATATTTCTCTACGTCCTATTCCTCCATTTCCTTATCTCATATCTTCTCGGAATCTTCATCCCTTATTTCACAAGGCTTTCTGTGTCTCTCTTTTAAAAATCACCCACTTTTTGCAAAAACGTTTGACAAATCATTCAAATTTTGCAGCGAAACCAATTGATAATATTTTATTTCAATCGACTAAAGGCAATTTTTTGTTACCTTGTAATCCCGACAGCCATGTCGTCTATCCGAATACTTTTGTATCCGATTTCCTGAAGTTTTATCCTGAGCTCTTTGCGCTCCCTAAAAGCACCTGGAATTATATCGTGCAGTTCTGGTATCTTGATCTTTCCCCGACCGATTCCATCATACAAGAATGTATTCTGTCTTTGCCCCTAAACCAAGACCCCTTCCTGCATGCTCGTTCCTACCTGCTGTCTTTAAAGCTGAAAGTAACTTCTATCACCGTCTGATGCCGCATGCTCAAGGACAGTCCTCTTTATACCATTCTCAGCGGTTTTTCTTTTTGTGATACCCCTGGAATTGGGACTTTTTATGATTTCTTTTCCCGTATCTGGCAAGATGGCAGAAACACTCTTTCTCCCAATGGTCGTTTCCCTAAAATGAGATTGCCTAAAGGAAAAAAGACAAGGCATAGTACCCACTATGTCCAATATTTATGTCCATTTCTCGGAATTTTCTTTTCCTGCACAATATTCGGTTATCAATTTTCAATCGGAATCTCATTCAGTGAGATTTCAAGAAGTTATTATGTTATGCATAATATCATCATTTCCATATTTTTTCTGTTTCTTTGTTCAATTAGTCTGTTTTTGTGTTTAATTAGACGTTTTTTGATGGAATACAAATCGTAACATTAAATAATTTTTCTTTTACATAAATTTTACAGCTTCCTCCATAACGCTTCACAGCTTCATTTAAACATGTTAAACCTAATCCATGATTTTCTTTACTTTTCTTTGTAGTCATAAACTTAGACTGTTCAATAATTATTTCATTTACCGGATTTATTACTTCTATAAGTAAACAGCCATTTGCTTCCCATATTTTTAATCCTATTTCTTTCACACTATTTTTTTCACATGCTTCTATTGCATTATCAATAACATTTCCAAAAATAGAAATAATATCTAATGCATTTAATCTGCTTAAGTTCTGTGTTGTCAGATTATACTTAAAATTTATACCTTTTTCTTTACACATTTTGAATTTATTCATTAACAATAAATCTAATATTCTATTCCCACTGTTTATATAATTGTTAAACTTATCAAAATATTCATCAACATCCTTTAAATACTCTTTTCCCACATTATTACTTGAAAGTATCAAAAAATTTTTTAAATCATGCTTTATTTTTCGGATCTCTTCATGTAACGCATCAGTCTGTTCATAATAACTAGCTTCTCTTTTTACTTCATTAAAAAATTTTCTAACTCTATTTTTTCTTCATTCATATGATAGTAACGGTTCATAATATTTAAGTACGCAAGCAAAATGACTCCAAGAATCACAAGTTGAATAAAAAACACCTGTTCTACTTCTAATTGTCCAGCATATACAATTATATTATTCAGATATATATATAAGCATGTTAATACTCCACCTAAAAAAATAATATTCCAAATTACTATTTTCCCAATTTTCTTTTTATCTATATTATCAGAAATTTTATTCATAATATTAAGAATAGCGCACTCACAAATTTTTGAAGCGCTATAAATAATCCCCCATCTTATATTTACTGCGTCTAATATCAGATCAAAATCATAACGCATTGTAAGTAACATTGTTACTAAAATAACAAAAATTTCTCCAATCATCACTCCCGCAAGTATTTCCATATTACGAAACATTATCGTTCTTATCTTTTGTTCATAACTAAGGCAAAATATTACAACATACATAACAAAATTATTGCACATAAGCAACAACAAATTACTTACATGAAAGTAATCTTCTACTTTCACCACCCCAAAAATTATAATAAAGCTTATTATTTTTCTTAAGTTTTCATGTTTTTTAATTTTATACTTTTTATTAAACCAATAAAATATACTCAACTCACATACGCTGCTTATAACCTGATTCACTTTCCCACCTCATATATTCCTTTTCTAAAAACTTCTTATTTATAGAACTTTTCCGTTTCTTCCTTTATTACAATAGCTATTTTGCTTATTAGCTCTTTTTCCTCAAAGCTACAACCATCTAATATACTGGCATATCCATCATTTATTTTATGAACAGTCAAACTATCATAAAATAACTCATCCAGAGACACTTCCAATGTATTAGCCAAAGCAATCATAAAATCTATGCTCATTTTTGTTGTTCCGTTTTCAATATGAGATAAATGCTGTACAGAATATCCTGTAAGTTCCGCTACTTCTGCTTGTGTGTATCCTTTTCTAGCTCTTGCGTATTTAACATTTCTTCCTAATTTTATCCAATCCATACATTCACCTTCCTTTAGTTCATAATTTTATAAATAATCGCTTCTGTTAGGAATGTATTGAAAAGATATATAGTATCTATATAGTTTAATTATTTCCAGAAATACAAAACTTTATAAATTATCTTGTTCTTCTATGATCTTTTTAAAAATTCTTTTTTTACACCTATTAACATATTGCCTGGAAATATTAAGTCTGTTTGCAATATCTGTATCAGAAATTTCTTCCAAAATACAGCATTTCATTATTTCTTTTTGTAAATCTGATTTGCACTCTGCTCCGGATATCATATCTATAAAAAACTCAATTTCTGAGTAATAATTTTTACTGTCTACTATATTCAGTATCAAAAGCTCGCTATTTCCAAGTATTTCTATTTTTAACGCTTTCCACGATCTATACATTTCATAAAATCTATTTCTTATCGCATTTGCAAAATATTGTACACATTGTCCCTCATTTTCAATTTTTTTAATTTTATGTATAGATTCTAAGAGTGCTAAACACAGCTCTTGCTGCATATCTTCATATTCTGCTAAATAACTATTTTTTGAATATTTGTTAATAAGAGGCTGCATATATCGCACTATTTCTAATATTGCGTCCGCATCTCCTTTTTCTTTTGCTACCTTTACCAGTTCCAACATTGTTCTCTGCTTAACTTGATCCATAGTAATTGCCCCCTTTTTCCTTAAAAAGAACTAATTACTATGGATAGAACTTTGATTTCTCAATTGGCTCTTTATTGTGCATAATTGGATAATTTTTCCTGTTTTTAATATTTTTATCGCCATTATGCACACATTCCCCCCTTATTGTATACGCTTTTTTCACTATACTTTAATATATCAGAATTCATTGCAATAGCATAATTACGCTTTTCATACATAACTACTTAAACTTCTTCAGGCTTTCTTTTCTGTAACAAATATGCCTCTGATAATTCTTCATTTCATCCACCGTCTGGAACATCAATCTTTTGATCTGCTCTTCTGTCAGCCCCTTTTCCAAGCACTCGACAATCATTTCTTTCTGCTCTATACTCAACTGCTCTGCATACCGCTCCATACATTCCAAAATGCTGCCTGACAGATCATATTGTTGTGCATCTGAAAATTTTTGCTTTTCCTCCAAATCCTGAAAGAATGTTACATCTTCTGGAACCTGTGATTGCCCCGCTCCTACTGTTTGTCTGACGGATTCTGCCCGCTCTTTTCTTGCCTGCATAAACTGTGCTTCAATCTCCTGTTCCGTTGGCTTTGGATACTTTCGGAAATTCAAATACAAAAAGGCTTCCCGATCAATCTCCCGATAATAAATCCCATCCTCTTTTTTTGCCATCTCCTGATAGGCATCCCGTTCTTCCCGATTCAAAAACTGAATCTGCTTTTTCGGTTCCAGGGTGAAATATGCTCGCTGTTCTTCATCAAAAATTACTTTCACCGGGTGATGATATCCCATCTTCCTGCCAATTGTTCCATTTGCTTCCACTCCGGGGTGTGAAATGGGATTGCTTTTTCATCAAAAATAGGATACTGACCTTCGATAAAGATCAGACAATTCTTTCGGTTCATTCGTTTGACCGCCGCAGGAGTCATCAGACTTCTCCCCAGTTTCTGGTTTTGAATATTGGAGTTTCCGTGTGCCCCAAATGTCCGCCCATCATTCCGGACATCAATGGTCATCTCCCCCAACAGCTCCGAAATATATTTGTGGGTACTCTTGGCTCCTGGTCCGGATCCCATATAGATTGTGACTGCACAGTTCTCCACAAAAATCTCCCACTTATCCTGTTGAAACAAGGCTTTGATCTGCGCAATGGATTGCAAAATAGGGACAATAGAAATATTCCTTCCCCGGATCGTTCCCATCAAAGATTCCGTTTTACTTGGTTTTGGTCCTGCATAAAATTCATCGGCCCACAGTCTGACATGAATGGGCAATGCCCCTCCACATTCATGATCTGCCGTATGGATCAGCACATCAAACATGGTGGTATAAAACATGGAAATCAAAAAATTAAAAGACGGATCATTGTCTGGCATGACCAGAAACAACGCCGTCTTTTTTCCCGGAATATTTTCTGCCCCGGTTCCCAGACTTCGAATCTCCATATCATCAGCTTCTAAAATTCTTTTGATTGCAGGTGTTTCGCACAATCGCAACATAGCGTTTACCATTAAGATTACGCAACTGACTGTTTCTTGGGCTTCCATATTTCCCTTTAGTTTCCGGTAATCCCGTACCGGTGGATATTCCGGGCCATATCTTCTTGCAAGATCGTCCATTTTTTCCTGTAACCGGGTACTGTTTTCTTCCGATCCTGCTGCATCTCTAAATTTGCCAATGCTAAAACCCGTGGCAATGTAGCGGCCTGGTACTGTTCCGGATGCTCTTTTTTCTCCCGCTCTTGCCGCAGCCACTCATAGGAAAATAAAGACATGAGATACAGACTGACGGCCTGATCCCAAAACGGCTCCCCTTTCATTGCATCCGGTGGCTTTACGGACTCCTGCAGGTTAGTAATCAACTTTACCAGTCCCACTTCATCCCGAATATACACAAAAGGATTCCATCGGTCAGACTCTTCCGGATTGATGAGGTTTAGCACCTTTACTGCGATATGCTTCTCTTTTAAATAATTTCCTGTTTTTCGCAGCAATTCCCCCTTAATATCCAACACAACATTGGTCATAGAAGCTAACAGGATATTGGGAATAACTAATGATGTGGATTTATAACTTCCCGACCCTCCCAGGATCAAAAGATTCATATTTGACAGTTTTCCATTATCTACAGCCACATTTTTGCTTAACAGTGTATTCTTCGTTTGATCTTTATTCATTAAATTTCGCTGAATCTGTTTTAAATCTGCCCACTGCTCGGAGCCATACTCCACTCCCATCTGTCGGTTCCGGTAATAATCCATCAGATAGGTAATAATCCCAATCCACACAATCAGCGCAATTCCAAGAAACGTAAATGTCAGATCATTCCACCAATTCTGCAATGGATGCAACAAGATGTAGACAAACTGATTCTGCCAATTTTCCAATGTTACCCCTTCCAGTTTTGCCAGACCACTCAGATAATACGCAGTAACCATCAGCAATACAAATAAACTGAGTAAAAGTCCCCATGGTAATTTTCGTCTCTCTACCATATCTTAGATTCCTTTCTTTGGAATGGTCGGAACCTTGGATGGAGCCTGTTTTATTACATTTTGAATCATTTCTTTTTCTGCAGTATTTTTCTGCAGGGATTCTTTCTTACCAAATTTTCTGGACACAGGTTCATACCGTTCTGCATACAACCGTTCTCCTGTACTTCTTTTTTCAGATGGAACCATACTTCCATCTGCATTTAAGATTAGCTGCTTCTCTTTTCGTTCCACAAATCCGATGTATGTTTTTCCATCATCTGTTCGAAATACCTGCTCTGTAGGTAACACCAACGTCTGCTCTCCATCTCCCCAGGTTCCTGGAATTCTGCTTGCAAACATTCCACGCCTTTCCATATCCCAGCTACTTGCCAATTGAGACTCCTGGACCAGTGTCTCATGATTGATTGTGATTTCAATAAACTCTGGATTATTATGAAACTCCTGATACTGCTCATTATTCATTGATCTGATCGATTGTTCCTGTTGCAATACCTTTTGTTCTAATTTTCCCGGTTCTTGCCCTTCATATTTGCTGACAGCTTCCTGTATTTCTTTCGAAGACGTATCCACATAAGATTCTTCATCCATAGCACCTGTTTCCCGGTACTTTCCCATATCAATAGTGTGAAAGTCTGGAATTTCTTTTCCATCTGTCAGACACTGTTCCTGATACATTCGATACCAATGCTCCACTTTTGCAAGATCCGCATTGGCCACCACAACCTGTATGTCTCCATCTCCTACATTTAAGTCTGGCAGCATAGAATAATTTACCTGCAGAACATCAAAATCATCCTTTAGCAAGTCTACATTCTGCTCAATCGGAATACTGACAATACTGGTTCTTCCACTGGTCAGGTTGTTCAGATCCCGTAACTCATGCTCTCCCCCTTTCATCGCTGCCATTAAAAACCGGTCATACCAGGCTTGAAATTTCAACTTATCTTCTCCATAAATTGCCACCTGAACCAGCCCATCTGTCTGATTCAGATCTGGCAGTTCTACATACCGCACTCCCCGCTCTTCCATCTGATGGACAAATCCCGTCTTTTCTAATTCCTTCCAACTTCCAACCGGAATATTTATGATCTGGTAATTTCCTTCGGTCAGTTTGGCAAATTCCTGAAAATTCTGAAATTCCCTTCGGTTTAATAGTCCTTCTTTATACATTCTCGCAAAGTGCTGGATCAGCAGGATTGTTCCTGCCGCTGTTAGTTTAAATACCGGATCCATCATAATCCCCAGTCTGCCGACGCCTTGCAGTGCCATCAATACTTCCTGTTTTCCTCGTTCGTTCTCCATATCTACTCCTTTTGTCGTTCCTGATAAGTTTCCAATACAGTCTGAAAAATCGCATCCCGTAGCCGTTTGGAAGGACTGTATATCACATCTTGGTATCCCTTTTTCTCACTGTAATATTGGGGCATCTGGCAAAACACCCCATATTTCCCTTGTTTTAATAGAATCCCTTTCACCGTAACTCCAAGGACACGGATCGTTGCTTCTCCTACAAGGAATTTCTTCTTTCCTTTCGGAAATACCTGCAGATGCACAACTTCAATTGGGGGAAGATACAAATCTTTTGTGATTTCCATCTGGATTGCTTCCCGGACTGCCTCTGTGATCTGGTTTCGTAGTGAATCCTCCACGATTACCAAGTCCTCCCATCGTTCTCCCTGCTTTCTTCTGGGAAAGCTGACAAAGGCCTCCTTGATTCCTGCTCCTTTTTCGCATGTCAAAATCCGTATCTGAAATGTCAGCAGCTGATCCAAGGTAATGGTTCCATACCCCCAGACTGTTCCCTGATTCTGATCTGGCAGGTAGATCTGTACCTGTATCTTCATCACGCTATCCCTCCTTTACCTTTTTCTTTTGATTCCATGGCTTTCTCCGACTGCCCCAAAACATTTGTGGATGCTCGGAAAGCAACTGCTTGATTCGCTCCATTTGTTCCACAGAAAGGCAGGATTTTGCCAAATACAACACTTCTTCCATTTCCTCGCCTTGTTCCAGACAATCCAGCAAATAACTCTTTTGCTCCTGGCTAAACTTCTCTTCTTCTAACACCTGTTTGACAAATTGATCCATTTGTGCCTGTTTCCTATGTAGTTGTGTTTTCCACTGTTTTTTCTTCCACAGCCGATTCCAAAGACTCCACGATTTCTCCTCTTCCATCCTGTTTATTTCTATCTGCTGGAATTGTTCCTTGTATTTTCGCCGTTCTTCCAACCACTGCTCTTCTCGTTCCTTTAAAGTTTCTTTTTCTTCTTCCAGATACTGCAGGATCTGTAGCACTTCCTCCTGCAGTCTGGACAAAACAGTTGCCTGTTTCTCTCCCCCTTCTTCCATCTGCTTTTGCAATGCGTTCATCTGGGTTTGGATTTCCTTCAGATCCTGAAACTTCTGTTTAAGAAACTTCGCCCGGATATCCTGGATCTTTTTTAGTCCTTGTGGTTTCATTGCTTGTAATTCTGCCCCCGATATCTGATCCAGGGCACACACATACAGCCATTCCCGGATACGCCACGGCATATCCTCATTTAGGATTTCCAAGGCATCCTTTGGAAGCTGCATCCATTGTGCCAGAAGCATCTGATATTCTTTGACCTGTTCTTCTGTTATTTCCCGTTTCTTTTCCACTTCTTGCCTCCTTTTCTTTGCGGTTTCTTCGGATCCCACCGAATTTCTTTTGAACCGGAATGTAACGATTGCTTAGGAAATGCTCGGATTTGTTTGTGTTCTTCATCCATCTGTTTGATCTGACGGATCAATCGCTTCTCCTGACGGATCTCCTGTAGCTGTGCCTTTCCCGTTTGAATCTGGTCCACTCCATTTGGCAATTGTGCCTGCAAACTTTCCAGTTCATCTAACACTTGTTCAAATCGATCTTCCCATGCTGGAATCTGCGCCAACTTGTTTTCCAGCTCCTGATATTTCTGGTAAATCCCATGATTTTGAAGCTCCCACTCCAGACTACGCTGCTGCTTCAAACGCTTTTCTTCTTGTAAGACCTCCTGTTCCCGTTGCTCCAATACCGCCCTGCTTCGGATATCCATTCTTACTAAATACCTGCAATCATCCCGCAATTTACGGATTTCCAACAAGTGCTTTCTCATGGATCCTGCATTGGCTGCATAAGGATTTCCTTTGGCATATCGATTCTGAATCTCATAAATATCCCAGATGTGGCTTGCCTGGTAGCCTCCCATCCGATACGCTCTGTTCCATCTTCCATTGCTACGGCAAACTTTTATTTTGGGTGACTTTGGATAAGGATACCGTTTCCATTCTTTCCCTATTCGCTCCCGAATGGCAGCAACTGTATAGGTTTCCCCTAATGTTTTCTTTTTCGTTCTGCAGGACTTCTTCTGTCCAGGCAGCTTCAAAGACAAAATTTCTCCTTCTTCCCTGGATGTTCCTTCCCGAATCTGGTAATGCATGGATCCCATCTGCTCTAAAAATTCCTCATAAGTTTCTGACTTGGAAATGGCATAATCGATGTCTGCACGGATCATTTTTTTCCAGCTGCTTTTCCCACCGTCTTTCCATTCTCCGTAAGAAACCCCTTTTTGATTTCCTTTGTCATATTTCAGTTTCGGCAACCCATATTTCACACAAAGCTTGTCTGTAATGGGCTGCATAAATTTTTCCCAGTCCCCACGTTCATAACGATATTTATAACCAGTAACTCGATTCACGGAATTGAACACAATGTGGCCATGGCAATGCTTCCGATCCGTGTGGATTCCAAACACATAATCATAGTTCTCTCCCAGATATTCCTGACAAAATTCCTGCAGGATCTGATAGGCTTTTTCCTCCGTACATTCTCCTGGTTTCCAGCTAATGATAATATGGTATCCTTTCCTTCCATCCAACTTTCCCCATGTCTGTTTGGTATCCATCATGGTTCGGTACACCTCTTGTGTCGTGTTCCCGGCATTTCCACCAACCCACAACTGCTCTTTCGTTTTCTCTGGCTTTAAAATATACTCGATGGCATTGTGGAGATTCGATTGGGATTTAATGTTTAATATTTTTGTGATTGCCATAAATTTGTTTGAATTCCTCTTTCATTTCTTCCAGCTGTCGTTCCAAAACGTTCATATTTTTTTGCAGTCGGCTAACTGCCGCCATGGGCTCATATCCAATGTGTAACTGTTTGGTTGCCTGGTTGATGTTCGTCCCGATTTTCCGAAACTGATAAGTCAATTCTTTCAAGGATTTTTGGATCTGTATTTCTTCTTGGTATCCAGACCTTTCCAACACTCGTTTTCGGATATAAGCAGACAGATTTTTCGTCCCGTTTCTCTTCTGGGTTTCCACATCTTTTTCTGCCTGTTCACAAAGATACGCATGCTCTTCTGGAGAAAATCGGACACCTACCAATACATTGCGCTTCACTTAAATTCCTCCCAGATCATATCCTTTGAATTCTTCCTCTTGTTGCTTCCTCTTGTTGCTTCCTCTTCCCAGCCTGTTCCTGCATAAACTGACGAAATGCTTCCAGATCTGCCCCGTCCACTTGTCCATAGGCTTCTTCTACAATCTTTCGGATTTCTTCATTCTTTTTTACCTCTGCTTTTGCAGTTTCCAATTCGATTTTGGTTCGTAATTCCTTCTCCTTTTTCTGCAGTTCTTTTCTGCGCTCTTCAACTTTTTCCAGATCTTTCTGTACTTTTTCTAATTGTTCCTGTAGCTTCATTACGTTTACTCCTTTGCTATCATCCTATTTTCCAAATTTTTTTCCTCAAATAATGTCAGAGGGCGGCGGGGTATATGGCAGTCTGTTCTCTTCTGTTTTTCTTCTCTGTTCCAATGCAGAATCCAAACATTTCTGCAGCTTTTCCAACTTATAATTCTGCCGGTTCAGTTCCCCTTTGATCTCCTCCAAAACTTCCAGCAGTTGTTCCTCCATTGGTCGTTTCTTTTCTCCCAAAAGCAGGGATTCCACATACGCCTGACCGGATCGATATAGTTCCCGATTCCGGTGTTCAATCACAGCGATTGCCTCTTCCGATAGCCGAAAACTTTTCATCTGTTTCGCCATGCCGTCTCCTTTCTTTCCTTCCCACGCAAAAAGCATACATTTGTACAGCATATTTGTATGCTTTTGTATTGCAAACTTCCAGAAATCTACGGATTTTCTACGCAATTCCCAGAGGAAAATTGGCAAGATACGCATAATGTTTAACAAACATCCTGCCATCTTGTAGGGAACGCCCCTAAGACCCCTGGATACTATAAAATATTCAATCTGTAACCTTTCTCTTTTTGCCTTGCAGTTTGATTTCCTTTCATGGATGAATCTGCAACAACTTTTTCTCTTTGAAATAGTCCATCGTCAGCTTGGTTTGTACATCCTCCGGCTGGATTCCATTGCCTCCATCTGCAAAAAGAAGCTGGCAATCCATGCTGTATTTTTCTTCTGAAAATCGTACCAGCATCGGCTCCATGAACTGTGCTCCTGTGGCACTGGAAAATCCATGTTCCTGTGTCCATGTTCTCAACGCATCTGCCACTTCTCTTTTCGAAATTCCCATCATGGAAAGTGCTTCCTCATTTAACCCTGAAAGCTCCATAGAAAGTGGTTCCTCCGCTTGTTCTTCTGCTTCCTTTTCTGGCTCTGTTTCCTCTGGTTTCTGCTTTGGATCTTCCAGTGTTTCTTCTGATTTTTTCTGTAATTCCTGCTTCACTTTTTCTGGTTTCTGTTCCGGTAATTTCTCCTGTTTCAGAACAACCAGAAAGATTCCGATGCCTGTCAAAATCCCACACAAAAGTATCATGGCTGCATCATAATTCCGATTCTTTTTCTCACTGCATTTTATCCCCTTTCTTACTTTTCATAACTCGGTAAGTTCTCATTCTTTTCATCCTTTCTTTTTGTTCTAATTTGCCGGAACTCCACCTGGGAACACCCAGCCGATCCACCCGTATGTCCCTGACAGGTTGCGGTCTGCCAACTGCACCATTCTTCCAGACTTTCCACGGAAAAATAGCCCCGGTTATTGGCCACCATTCCATTCCCAAGATAGATCCCAACATGTCCATATATGCTGCCCATACTTCCGTAGCCACTGCCACACACAATGGCTCCCGGCGGAATGTTTTCCATGCTGGTATTTCCTGTATTTTTATAGTTGTTCCACATATCGATGGCATTCCCATAAGGGATTGTTGGTGCTCCTGCAGCCTGATAAATTCCAGTCACCCACTGAGCGCACATATCCGGGGTACAAGGGTAAATTCCCTGATTATTAGCGGCATGATCCACGATGCTCTGCATCAGTGGCGTCACCGTTCCGTCATAGTTTCCACCACCACTTTTTTGGTACTCTTCATAAGTCATGTTGTCGAAACGGTAGAGGTTATAATTGTCCATATGCTGCACACATTTTTCCACGTAAGCACTATCCGTTGCCCAGCCCGCCGCACGGATTCCATTCATAAATCCTCTGGCATCTTCTTTTGAATATTTTTTATCGTTTTTATTCCGATACGCAGACACCTTACTTGCATAAGGTTCCCGGCTCAACATCCATCCTCTCTGCCGGATACAGGCTCCATAATCCGGGTACACGGCAAAGGCCGCCGTGATTGTCGTATTCCCATTTCCGGTTTCTTCACCGGTGGATAAATCCACACCACCAATCGCATACTTGTCCCCGGAAAAATATTTGATTCCAAACAGATTTTTATACTCGTACGCCAGCTGGGACAATCCCTGCCCATTGTCTCCACCTGGTCCATATAACCCAAATCCGGATTCTGCGATCACCTGTGCGACTCCGGTAGAAACCGGAATCCCACTTTCTTCCTGCACGGCGAAAAAGGCTTCCATCATATCTTCCGTAATAAATGGTGGTAGTCCATGTCCCGTTGCCGGCTGCTGATCTAGGAAGCCACCGATCAAGGACAGGATCACACTGACAATCAAGGAGATTGCCAATACCGCCACCAACAGAAAGGCCAGCATGGTCACCAGCACGGTCAAAAGTGCCGCTGCAAGCTGCATGACCATTGCCGCACCTACCAGTACCACACTTCCAATGGTCGCCCCCAGATACTTCACAAAAGAGGGGATGTCTCCTACCTGTGCGTTCTGCTGTTTGGTGTCTTCCAGTTTTGCCCGTTCTTCCCCGATTGCTTGCTGGGCTGCCTGATTCACTTCCTGGACATAGTTTTTAAAGGTTTGTGCTGTTTTCTTTGCAGTTCTGGTTGCTAATGTAGCCGGAGTAACCGTGGATGCGCTGCCTGCAACAGAAGAGGCTGCACTCTGCACTCCTTCCGCCACCGGTTTTCCGGTTTTTGCCTGTGTCTGCCTGGCATCCGGGGAACTGTGTCTCTGAGGATTGTGTGGAACAGTTGGTCTCTCCTCCCCGAAGACCTTTTTTCTTGCCTTTTCTGGTTCCAAATCCGATGTAGCGGTGTCCCTAATTTTGTTCCTCTTCCCTGCAAAAAGACCAAATCTTCCATGGAATCCGCTTTCCTTGCACCACCTGCTGATACCTTTCGCGCTCCTGCTTTCCATGCCTGCAATACCTGTCCAGATTCTTTCTCCAGAAGCCGTTTCTGTTTGGACTTTGACATCCGGTTCCATGCTTTCACTTCTTTTGGCGTCAGATACAAGGTAGGATCGCTATATTCCTCCAAATACACCTGCATTTCTTTTTCAATCTGTTGCGCCTCTTCCTGTTCCATCCAGGCATCCCAGTTTTTCTTCTTCCGGACGGAGCCCTGCAATTCTGCCTCTGCAAACAGTTCTGCCAGAACTTCTTCCTGGGACGTTCTTTGTTTTCGTTTTGTTTCATTGAGTCTCATTGATTTCACCTACTCTACGATCTGATACCAGCCCTCTTTCTCTTCCAAAACACCTGCCTGGAGCATGGTATCCAACAGCCGCTGCGCTTCCTCTGGGGCGATTTCCAACAAAGCAGTCACATCTCCCAGCCGGATGGTGCAAACGCTGCCAGCTGTAGCACGGTCTCCCACTCTTGTTCTCCCCATCCCTGTTGCAGCACATCGGGCTTTTCTTCCTGCCAGTTCTGAGGCATCTCCGGTTCCGGTTTATATGCCACCTGCAGGGGCACCCGTTCCTCCCAGAGTTCCGGTTCTTCCTCTGATTTCGTCACGTTTTCTTGTCTCACAGGAACGGCCATCACAGAAGAACGTTCTGCCTCCCGTTGTGCTTTTTCATGGAAGTTTGTGGAATATTTCTCATACAAGATATTATTCTTCTCAATCCGGGCGTTAAACAACACCACTTTTTTGTTCCAGACGATGACCCCCTCTCCCGGTTTTCCCGTTCCCAGTGCCCGGAATTCCCGTTCGGATAAGCTGGATCTCTGCCAGACTTTGGCATCCACGCCCCCCTGATCCAGGAAACATTTATAGGAGCAGTTCTGGAACAGTTCTACCATCTTTTTGTTGGCCAAAGCTGCCACCACGTTCTGCATCGCAAGGGTGACGATTCCTCCGAACTTTCGGAAAGTGATGACCGCATTGTTGAGCATCTCTGCGGATCCCGGTTTTTCGGAAACCACCTGCGCCTCATCTACCACTAAGTGCGTGGCTTTCTGCAGCTTTTTGTTATAGTCCATCCGGGTAGACAGATAATGCAGCACCGTATCCATGACAGCTTCCCAGTTGTTTTCCGGCACGTTGCACATCCCAAATCCTACCAACCGGTTTTGAAATTCAATATTGGTCGGGTGTGCCAGCATATCGCAGGAACCCGTGGTGTACTCTTCCAGGGAATTGTAGATGGGACGGATGATTGCTTCATCGTGGGCGTGTCGTACCTGTTCCAGTTCCTTTCCGATCTCTTCCCGCAGCCAGAGTAAGGTGGGCTGCTTCTTTAACCGCTTCTGGGCAAAAACCTGAGTAAACATCCGTTCCGTACAACGCTCACCACGGAATCATGTTCCTGGGTCACCAAGATATTTTTCATGATCGCCTGCACCAGTCCTTTGGCATACTCACACTGTTTTGCCACAAATTCCGCTTTCAGCTCTTTACTGCCGGAAAAGACTTCCTGGGTCACTTCAAATCCATTGAGATAAATCCCGCTTTTGGGAGTCAAGTCAAAATACACCCCCTGATACTCCCTGCAGATATCTTCAAATTCATTTTGGGGATCCAAAATCAGAATGTCATCCTCACTGCCCAATAAGGTCTGGGCAATCTCTGTCAATTTGATCAGCATGGATTTTCCGGAACCGGAATACCCCACAATGATCCCATGGGGGTTGGGAAGGAGCTTTCGGTTGGCAATGAGATACCGTCCCGTGGTTTTATTGATCCCCAGCATCTTTCCCCCCGGCTCCAGGATATCCTGCGCATGATAGGGGTTAAATGCCACCAAAGAAGAGGTCAGGAAAAACCGCATATAATCCACCTGTCTCCCACCCATTGGAAGTGCCGTATTTAAGGCTTTCAGCTGACGAAAGTCGCAAGGCTCTAAAAAGACGCCCACCTTATCAGAACGCCCAATCGCACAGACCTCTTCCATTCGCTGTTGCAACAGCTTTACCCCCTCCTTCACCGGAGTCGTCAACACCACCAGAAGGTTTAAAAAGACCCCTTTCTCATCGTTGGCATCCACCATTTCAATGTATTCCTCGATCTCATCCCGGCGTTTCTTTTTGGTGTAAGACGGAGAAGTCACAATCTGCCTGCCTGCCGTTTCTGCTCGATCTCGTCATTGATCTCCCGCTCATTGTTCATATGCATCGCTACCAGCTTGTCATTGATGACCTCCTGTTGTACCGGAGCAAAGTCCAGTGTCACAAAAGACGGATAGGACAGGCTGCTTAACGTATGTAAAAAGGTGTCCGTATCCAGGGATTTCCGATATTGGGTAGCAGTCAGCACGGTCATCACGGTATCTCCCAGGATCAGGTAATCATTGAATTGCTGGATACTCCGTGGCAGCACGTCACTTTTCCAGTCCTGCAAAGCGTCCCGCAGTACTGCTTGCGGGAACTCTTCTCCGGGACGTAGCATCCCATGGAGTACCCGGAACCGATCCAGGGTTCCCAACACAGCAATGTCACTTCCCCATCCTGCAAAGGCATCCTCGATCATAGGTTCCAATGCCCGAAAATAGATGTTTGCCTGATCCAGACTGTCTGCCCTGCAGGTAATGGTCAGATAGCGCAGTGTCCGCACCGTGGAGTTGGCATCCGCCAGTTTCGATTCCTGCCACTGCCGGATCCCTTTTGCAATGTCTGGATATTCCTTCTCATTGCGTTCATTCCGGATCGATGCCAGAAATTTTTCTACCGACTGGTATTCATTGCACAATGTGATCTTATAAGATGCATCCATGGAATTAAGCCAGAACATCAGTTCTGACAAAAAGTTCTTTTTCTCTGTTCGGTTCTTGTTGATGTAATTGATATCCTCAAATACATAACATCGGTCATACAACGTCTCCTTCTTTTTGGGTTCCAGTTGGAATACCCCGTTTGCATAGGCTTTTTGGATGTTGAATGCCTGACGCACGTTCTTGGTACTGAAACCAAGGGCTGGGATAACTCCCGTTTCTTGGAAAATTCCTTGTTTCCATTAAAAATTGCCATGTCTTCTTATCTCCCCTTTCTCCGTTGATTCATGGAAAATATGGTTCTTTTCTGATGGGCTTCACTTTCTGTTTCTCCGCACAGTTTCTTCGTTGCTTGCAGATACTTCCATTCTTTGTATAACATAGGGATGGACATGCCCCGGTATTTGAACAGCCCGAAAACCGGAATCGGAAATGCCACCAGGATTCCGATGTACACGCCTCCCTGGGGCGGAATTTTTAAGAAATACCAAAGAACACCCATCACCCCAATTACCGTTGGCAAAAAACAGAAGACCGTCAGCAGCTGTTTGAGATCCAGTCCTTTCCAGATGGATTGCTGGTATGCGGTTTCAAAATCTTTATTGATATCAATTTTCATTTTGTACTCCTTCCGTTCCGAATTTCGGAACAAGTGATCTATAAGTGGAACGTCTCTTTCATGAAACTTCTTGCACCCCGTACGGACACCGCCATTCCAATCATGTAAATGGAGGAAGTCAGTGCCTGGCCAAATCCGTCAAAGAAATCGGCAAAGCTGTCCCCTTGCAGATCCATGCCTCCGATGATCCGTCCGGAAATGGACATCACCAGAGCAATCACCACGATCTCAAATGCATTTCCAAGGAAACTTCTGACCCAGCTTTTCGCCGTTTCGTCAATTCCCCGTCCCGACACCATACTCGGCATGGCCAGTGGGAAGGTCACGGTCAAAAGATATAGCTTCACATAACGGCTAAATAAAGTTAAAAAGATCAGCATTCCACAGATCAATGCCACAAAGAAATATAAAAATCCCATAAACCACCAGAACAGGACGCTTCCGGCATCCACTTCCCCGGTAAAGAAATCCGGTGCCTGGAAATCCAGTACCATCCCTCCCATCAGGGCTGCCATAGAAAACAGGGTTTTCATCAATTTCATTCCCATCTGCATCAACACATTTAATGCCACCAGCCGGATCATTCCTTCCACACAAAGCTCCAAGGTGATGTTCTCTTTTAAATTGGAAGCTGCTTTTAAAAACACACAGATGAAAAAGACATTCATCATGGATAATCCGATTCCCATTGCCCAGGGATACAGAGTCTCTGTTACAAATTTCCAAGTGGCCGGGGAAAAGTGCTGGGGGTCTTGACTGATGACCCCCGTACTCAATCCGATGCACCAATCCCAGACGACTTTTGCCAGCTGATAAAACGGGCCATAGAACATTTCCTTCAGTAAGTCTTCTACCCATCCTGGCATTTGCCATCACCTCCTAGCTTGGCAGTCCTGTCCGGATGACCATAATGATCTGTGGTGCCAGGGTTGCTATCAGACCACTTCCGATTCGTTTAAATGCAATGGACTGTGCGCCACCGTCCTGTGCATTCAATGACTGTGCCCATTCGAACAGTCCCCATAACAGGAAGATAGAACCAATGGACGATACAATGGCTGCGATTACCTGATAGATGGCATCAAATCCATTTGTGATCTGAGAGGTATCCACGTTTCCCGCCGCAAACACCGGAACGTTTCCTGCAAAAAATAAGAGGAGGCAGCCCACACCAAACTGTGCCACGTGCCATCGCCATTCCTTTTTTGTTGGGTTCACTAGTTTCCTCTGGTTTGTTCTTTCATTCTGCATCTTGTTTTGTTTCATCATTTTTTCCTCCTACTCTCCAATATGAAATACACGGATCATCAAAAACATTAAGATTCCTGCCACCAATGGCATGGTAATAAAAAATGCCAGTCCAATATAGGCGGCACCAAATTTCTGATTCACAACATAAGCGGCAGCTAATCCACATAAAATTCCAATGACCACTGCGATCACAACGACCAGTTTGGATTTCCAATTACTTCTTCTCATAACATTCTCCTTTTCCTGTTCCGAAATCCGGAACATCTCTTTCATTTTGAGTACAAAAAAAGCACGAACCATCCGTGCTTAGTGACAAGTTAATGCGGTTGTCTTTTGAATTTCCCGCTTTAACACCTCCCTGATTTGTTTTTCACAAACAGCACTGGAATCTGACAGATAAGCCAGTGCCGTTTCATAGTCCCGGTACCGACTGTGTTCCAGGTAATCCAGAGCTGCTTTTGCCCGTCCATTTTCTTTGGGACACTGCTCCACCAAAAGCGTCAGCATTCCTTGAAGCGTTCCCGAGGATTCATAGGCTCTTGGGATCGCAGCAAGAAATGCTTTGGAATACGGCTTTTTCGGGAGTCTTTTTCCCTGTTGGATGTTTCCTGCCCTACGATCCCTGATTTCAAACAGAACCATGACAGCAATGGTTCCCGCCGACAACAGAAGCAGGACGATTCCGATCACAATATAAAACATCATAACTCCTTTCTTGTTCCGAATTTCGGAACACCCTATCCTCGGAAATAGTCTGCAATCTCAAAGACCTGTTTCATGGCCTGTTTGGGTGTCAATTCTTTGGTCAAAAAGCCGCTGGCATACACACGCCCCTCACCCTTGGAATATTGGAACTGTACCCCCGGCACCTTTTTCCCGATCCGCTCTAATTTCTCTTCCAGTTCCTTTCCGCCTTTGCGTTTTGCAGAAATGTCAAACTGGATCAAGTCTTCGAAAAACAAAAAGGCATAGGACAGTTTTCCCACTTCCCCATGGAGCTGTTCGCCTTCTTCCGAATGCCGGATTTCCAGCTGCTCAAACTCCGGATGGTTGTTCTGCAGATACCGCTGTAAGACCGTTGCAGTCAATTCCTCTCTGGTAATCTCCTGTTCTTTTACGGAAACCCGCAAAGGTCGCTGTCTCCATTCATTCTCTTCGGCTGTATCCATCTCTTCCGGGATTACTTCCGCTGAATCCAGTTCGGTTTCCACCTCCGGCAGCACTTCCCTCTCTTTTTCTGGCTCCTGTGATGATTCCTGTTTGGATTCCAGCAGCTTTTTCAGTAAGGAGGTTCTCTCCTCCCCCAATTGTTTCAACAGAAGCTCTTTCTGCTCCAACTGGATAGTCAGGTGTTGGTTCTCCTCCCGCAATTGCGTCAGTTCTTCGCATTGTGTCTGCTGGAACTGCGTCTTTTCTTGGAACAGAGTATCCCGTTCCTGTTTCACTGCCTCGTATTCCAATTTCGGCACATATGCGGACAAATCCGGAAGGGACGGTGGGATTCCGCATTCCTGTTGGCCGATCTGATATTCATACTCCCGTTTCAGATCTTCCGCTTCCATCCGCTCATTGCGCAGCTGTTCCAGTTCCAGTCGGCTCTTCATCAGCAGTTCCTGTTGCTGTCCTTCATAGAGCTTCTTGGTCTGTTCAAAGTCCTGTTTTTCACGCTGCAGCTCTTCCTGTTCTTCCCTGTGTGCCACTTCCTGTTCTGCCAGCTTCTTTTGGCAGATGCCAGCTCCTGTTTCTGTCCTTCCAGGCTTTGGTATTGTCTCCCAAGCTCGGTCTGGATCTTTTGCAGATCTTGGCTTTTCTGTTCATGTTCCTGTTTCCGTTTCTGGTACGTTGCCTCCCGTACAGCAAAAATGCGCTGCATCTCTTCCAGATACTGTTTGGTTCCGGATCCTTCTGGCTCCGGAAATTCCCTTGTTTTCTCTTCTTCCATACATCCTCCTTCTTTTTTCACCACCAGGAATCCCCGGTTTTTGGCACTGGCACTTCAGGTGCAGATGCCACTGGTTCTTCCGGCTCTGTAGGTTGATTGGCTTCTTCCAAATCCGGTTCTTTTTGTTCGGATTCTTCTCTCCGTTCGATTTTGGGACGTTCCTTTTCGGGTATTTCGGGTAGAGTCGTCAGGGAACGTCCCAGACAAAGGCTGCCACAGGCAGCCAGAACCATGCTGGCTGTCAGCAATATTTTTTTCGTTTCTTCATGGATTCGCACTCCTTTCTAAAAGGTAGTGCGTTCTTCCACTACCTTTGTATTCACTGCCAGCCGCTTGGGGGTCTGGAAATATCCCACACAGGTCACAAGCGTCACCCTGGCTGTATCCTGATCCTGGCTCTCCCTACTGGAAAAACAGGGATCATCTGCCTGCAGATACTTCCAGCCTTCCACCTGCAGTTTCCGGACACGCTCCGGCGTATACAGATAAGCTTCCGGATTTGCCGTCAAAAACGCTTCGTCCGTAAATTGTTTCAAACTCCCGAACATCTGTCCGGAAGCCATGTTGTGGGCAAACAGATACACCTGACTGTCCGAAATCCTTGCTCCGGCAAATGTAAAAATACTCCCCAGTGGCTATATGCCCCTTCAAAATCTTTGGTCAGATATTCTGTATCCGTCTGTCCGGTTAAAATGGGGCTGTCTACCCCGATCTGGGGCACATACAACCATCCTACGATCTCCGGATTGATGCGCTGCAGTGCTGAAAAATCAATGGTACGCTCCATGGGATTGGCCTCCTGGCTGCCTGTTTCTTGTACCACCAGTTTCTGCAACGCTTCCCCTTTCACTTTCATCTCCTGAAATGGTTTCTGTTCCCGGTATGCCAGATAAAAGCAGCCCACACCCAGCAGCACTAACAAAAAGACCAATCCCAAAAGTCCCTTACTTCTTCTCATGTCGTTTTGCTGCAAATACCAGTCCCCCGGCAAGTACCAGAAGGAGGACTCCCCCTGCTACATACCAAATGGTGGCATCAAACAATCCGGTTTGGGGTGCTGTATGCTCGGCTGGTCTCGGGGTGTGCTTCGGTTCCACTTTGATGTCGTAATGTAAGGTTTCGTCTGTTTCCATGGTAGGGATGCTTAAGAGGGTCGGGGATACCAGATCGTGCCCCGGCTGGTCTTTGGCCGTTAAAAGATACACTCCCAACTCCTGTTTTTCAAACACGACTTGTCCGTTCCATCCGTTTTTTTCCCCTGTTCTTGTTTGGCTGTCTCTGCCAGCGTTTTGGCAGCCTCCTCCAACTGCTCTGCCGTGGTCAGCGTATTCAAATCGATCTTTGTGTTGTCATATTCCGGAAGCAGCGTATAGGTACTGTCCTGAATCTCCCCCACTTTCGTCAGGAAAAATTCCACATCCGCTACACTGGTTCCCTCTTTTCCCGGTGTCAGCTGGACGGTCACGCTTCCGGTCTGTGTTTCCTGCCCAGTATTCGGTTCTGCTGGTTCCTGGGCTGCCTGCACACTGCAGACGCTCCCAAAGGTCAATAGCAGTGCCAAACATCCGGCACTAAATCTTGTCATCATCTTTCGCTTCATGTGTCCTCCGTCTCCTTTCTCTCCAGATATACATCAGGAATAATAGCAAGAACGCAACCGGCAACAAGGTCAACACCAATTCCCTTGTGGACGGGAGTTCCTCTCCCATGCTGTTTGCTTTTTTTGCCTCATAAGGCACTCGTTTTCCGGTCACGATCAGGCGATGTGTGTTTAACCCATAAGGGGTACAGGTAATGATCGATGCCAGATCCTGTCCTTCCTGAATCTTTAACACCGACACTTCTTCCGGCTTGACTACCTGGATCTCCGTCACCTGATAAGCCAGGGTTTCATCCAGCACGTGGAAAAAGAAGTAATCCCCTTCTTCCAATTCATCCAGCCGGGTCAGAAGTTTTGACTGGGGAAGTCCCCGATGTCCGGTTAAAATGCTGTGGGTGGATTCCCCGCCTACCGGGAGGCTGCTTCCCTGCAAATGCCCGATCCCTTTCGATAAGACCTCTTCACTGGTTCCATGATAGATCGGCAGCTCCACTCCGATCTTTGGAATGTCCATACTTCCCATGACCCCCGTCCCGGTGGTATCCAACAGGGATGCGTAAGACGCATCCCCCAAAAGAAGTGCATCCTCCCCAGATAAGGTTGCCCCATTGGTCTGATAGAGGATGCTATTGTAATGTTCTGCCTGTTTCCGTAGTTCTTTTACATCCAGTTTCTGATCCTGGATGGTCTTCTGATAGGTTGCAATCACCTGTTCCTGCTCTTTCTGACTGTACAGATGTGCCAGAAGGGGCAGACAGCAACAAAGGAATCCAAGTAGGAACAACACCCAGATCCCCCATCGTTTCCGCATTCCTTATTCCTTCTTTCTTGCTTTTGCAACTGCTACTGCCACTGCCATCAGCCCTGTTCCTGTGATCAGAAGGATTGCCAGTGCCGGAGTACCAGTCACTGGAAGTTTGCTTCCCACCTTGTTGACAACGGTCAGGTTCGCATTTCCCTGTTCTGGATCCGTTTCTAACTGCAGGTCTTTCTCATCTGTGACTCCATCATAGAAGCTCTTGATATGTGCCGTTGCCTGCAGCTCCTTCAACGTTTCTGCCGTAGCGCCCTGCCCCTTGATGTAATTGTTTCGGTCATCCGTGTAGGTTGGGATGATCTTGATCTCGATGGGGTCTTTTAACAACCGGTATCCATCCGGAGCTTTGGTCTCTTTCAGCCAATAGGTTCCCTGATCCAGACCGATGAGGATCACCTGTCCATCTGCTCCGGATACCATCTCCACCACATCCTGCGGCTGGCTTCCACCTGTGTGATCCGTACCTCCTGCAGAATCCCGGTTGATCACATGATATCCCGTATCTCCCTGTTTCACGTAGACTTCATTTTTGCAGTCTTTGTCACTATACAGACGGAAATGGGCACCCTGCAGCACCTTATCGTGGTCATTGGTTTTCACGATGTCAATCCGATAGGTGAAGCAGACGACCGTATCCCATGGGGTAAATCCGGTACTGCCCTCGTTATTGCTGTCCGCATCGTTGGAGAATTCCAGCCGCACATCATTCTCAAAGCCTGGACGTCCCGTATCGTTGGCCGCCAGATCATTCAACGTTGCCTCGTAAGTCAGGGTCACCTTCTGTCCATAGGTATTTTCCTGTTTCTCGTTAAAGTTCGGGAACTGCTTATCTACGATGGATTTCATATCCTGAACAACCACCTGGAAGGTATCTCCTCCACCCGGATTCGTTTTGACTGTAAACTCCCCTTCTTTTAAGGTGTAGCTTTTCCCTTTTTCATCAGAAATCGTAATCTTCACGCTTTCCGGTTTAAACGTCAGAGCTTTGTCCATCTTGTCATGCCATGCATAGTAATAGTTCTTGTATCCGTTCATGTTTGGGATGTTGGATTCGTATTTGTAGGGAACAGTCTGTCCGATCTCATAGTCTCCAATGTCATTCCATCCATCCGGATCTGTGAGATTGGGATTCTGATCATCTTCCTGGATCTTTTTGATCACACTTGGATAATCCGATTTCACCTGCATCTCTGCACTTGGATTTGCCGTACTGACCATACAAAGGGAACCTGCAGAATGAGTGCCTTCCACATCCGTAATCTCATCTACCAGGTAATACCCAAACTCCAGTCCGGTCAACTGGACGGAATTGTCGGATTTTATATCCTTGATATTCACCACATCAGACTGTACGCCCTGTTTTTCGATTTCATTTCGCAGATCTTCTACAAAGTAACGGAACTTACTGTAACGCCCTTCCAGTTCCTGTTCTGTCTGTGCTCCTTCCACCTTGTAGGAGTTCAGAGACTGAATGTAATCGATTACCATATATTCTGTCACATCATCCACGGGAACAGACAGTGCCTTTGCTGCCACGTTCTTTAATGCCTGTTCATAGGTTGGATTGAAGGTATAATTGATGGATTCCATGCCCTGTGCATTCTGTGCCAGGAACAGCTTGTACACATGGAATTTCTTTCCTACCAGGGTCTGTCCTTCATTCCCTTTGATGGTGATATTGGCAGTACTACTTCCCATGTTGGCGATTCCGCCTGGGTGTGATATTCCTTTGCTGCCACGGTTGCTTCTTCTGCAGCCTGTACCGTCAACAGCGGAGTACCGATCGTACTCACACTCATTCCACCCAATGCTAAGATACTTGCTAACATCCACACTTTACTTCTCTTCATCTTCTTGTTTCCCCTTTCTTATCATCATCACATATCCTGCCACGATCAATCCAAGTCCTGTCAGAAGGATCCCCACTGTCCATGGACTTCCGGTCTCCGGCATCTTCATCCCCACTGGATTGACCACTTTCAGATTTACTTCCCGGTCAGCTTTGGTTCCCGTGATTGCAAAGTCTCCAGTTGCATCTGTATATTTCTTCCCATTCACATAATATTCAAAGAGATCTTTTTGCGGATCACTCTTGGTGTAGATCTCATACACGATATCTGAACCATCTGCATTCACCGGAATCTGATATCCATCCGGTGCTTTGGTCTCCTTCAGATAATATTTTTTATCCACTTCCAGATCTTCAAACCGCAGGATCCCGTCTGTTCCACTGGTGGCTTTCTGCAATTCCTGTTTACAGTCTTTGTCTGCATACAGGGTAAACTCTGCTCCTTCCAGTACTTTTGCATGGTCATTCACCTTGTGGACAATCAGCTGATACGGTGCTAATACATCCTCTACGTGAAGCTGTGCCGTTCCATCCTCACGAACCGTAAATTTCATGGTTCCAGTTTTGTCCGTTGCCGTATTTTCCAACAACGTGATCTTATTATTTTCGTCCACCGAAAACTTTAAAACCCCTGGATTTTTGGTATACCCATCCGGTACGCTTTTTTCCTGAATGGTATGGGTGCCACGGGTCAGACCTTTCAGTACTGCCTGTCCCTTTTCATCCGTTGTCACTTCCTCTTGGTTGCCTTTGGAATCTGTGTGAAGGAAGACCACCCCTGAAATCGGCGCATCTTTGCCTTTTAAAACTTTCACGATATCCAATGTCAGTAGGGTTTCCGGAATTTTGGGTTGGTTATAAGTATAAACAAACTCGCTGCCATCATTTGTGCTTGTAATCTTAATCACATAAATTTCTGAATTCAGTAGATAGCCCTCTGGTGCTTTTGTTTCCTGAATGGATATAGTACCTAAAGGCAACGATGGAACACCGGAAGGTGCTAGGTACAACTCATCTCCTGAAACTAGATATTGTGTATTATATTCACAAAATCCATCCTGATCTGTTCGGAACACCCAAGTGCGCTCAGGCGACTGTCCTGCCTCTCCTGGATCACTACCCGAAAGTGTCTGATAATATTTCACGGTAAACTCTGCACCTTCCAATGAGGCGCTTCCCTGTGGTTTGTTCTGATTGGTTTCCTTGTCAATTTTTCCAAGTAACACTCCCACCGGTCTAATTGTGGAAGATCTTTTACTTTCAGCACTGCGGTCTTTCCAGCTGTCACGGCAACCGGATGTACTTTTTTATCCAAAACGAACCCTTTCGGAGCTTTCGTTTCTTTGACGTAATAGGTACCAGCATCCACTTCTATGGTATTAGAATTTCCCTGTGCATCTGTGGTCAGGTCTGCAATCTTCGTATTGCAGGATTGCTCTTTATAGACTCCGTAAACTGTCCCTTCCAGGCTGTAACAGCTGTTTTCATTGGTCATTTCTGGATTGGCTGACTCTTTTTTCAGATTCATACTTCCCTTTTGCTGCTCTTCGACCCACACAATATCCTGCTGATCGTTATACGCTACATAAACTTGATACCGCTGCATATAAGAGATCAGCGTTTGATTCGTCTGACGGTGAGTATTGATTGTGGAATACATCATTCTCACCCCATCTGCCATACTTGATGACAACCCTGTTAAACTCCCGTTATAAAGGTATCCAATCAATGCGTGGCAATAGGCATACGTATTGTTATCTTTTGCGTTATAAATATTTTTCCCCAATCCTTCATAAAGCTCCGGAATCACATAGCATAAAACTGCAGCCTTGATATTGGCGTTCTTCTCCTGAGAATCATCCAAAATCGAAACACTAAAATTTCCAGATGGAGTACCCGAGTTTGGTTCCGCACAGAAGCCAAGATGGTTTCCGGTCTCTGTTTTTACATTAAATTCACACGTTCCCCAACTACCATAAGAATGTGGCTTTCCCGGAGTAATCGTAGCAATTGTTCCCGGTCTGGAAAACAAAGCACTTCCACCTGCAGACTCCTCGTCTCCTACAACCACAGCAGTTCCAATGACTTCACTTCGATCAGTATAGGTTCGTGCTGCAGATAAGTTTTCTGCCGCATAAACGGATATGTTTCCCGATAGTAATAGAACTGATAGTGCTGCTGATAGAATCCGCTTCCATTTTTTCATGCAATTTTTCCTCCTTCTTTCATTTTCTTTTTTGATGCTTCCTATCATTTATGAAGAATCCGCAATCCGGATTCCATTCCGATATCGTCTCACTTTTTGCTCCCTCCCTTCAAAATGGGTACAAAAAAGAACACTCGATTGAATGTTCTTCTTTTCACAGATATTTTATTCCCTCCACTGCTCTTCCAGATAGGCTTGCTGTTCCTCTTCTGTCATGGCAGGCGTTCTCTGTTTCCAACTACTTTTGTCGTATCTGTCATATGTACTCCTGTTATTTCTTTGCCCCGCATCCAATACAGAAAAATCCATCACTAACGGTTTCTGTCCAGGCCGGAGTATCGACTACATAACGTGTTCCGTACTCTGCCGGATGTTCCACCGTTCTCGTCACTGTTTTGTAATACTCTGTATGGCGTCCTCCTCCTTCTCCTGCTAAGGCGTGTTGTTTCATGTGACCTGATGGATCCGCTGTACAGTCCGCTCCGCAGACGTTGCAGCACTCCCACGGATCATAGACATCTTCTGTGACTGTCTCTGTCCAGGCTTCTTTCACCACATACTGCTCATTATGTCCTACTTCCGAATGGTTGACAGTATGAGTCTTTTCCTGCCAAGTATGCGTATGCTGTGGTTTTTCTGGTTTCGATTCTGGTTGGCTCGGCTTCTGCTCCGGTTTTGATTCTGGCTTTTGTTCCGGTTTCGACTCTGATTGATTCGATGGTTTGGAATCCGTTTTCTCCGATTCTTTCTCCGTTTTTGTCTCTTCTTTTTTATTTGTTTTTTCTGTGGATTTATTGTCAGCACTTTCCGACTTTTTCGCTGTCGTCTCCTTTTGTTCCACTGCTTTTTCAGACTTTGTGTCTTCCTTTTTTACATTCTCCTTTTTCGTATCTGTTTTCTTTTCAAGTGCTGCATCCTTTGTATCATTTTTTGCGCTTTTCTGATCAGAGGACTTCGTCTCCTTTTTCATCTCTGTCTGTGTCTGCACAGCTGTATCCTGATTCGCTGCTACATATCCGCCGATTCCCAATACTGCGATCAGACAAATACCACCAGCAATCTGAACTTGTCGTTTGTATTTTTTCAAAATCTCTTTCATTCCTTTTTTTCTCTTTCCATACTCTCTGATTTTAGTATAACACCTCTGCAAGATGCATTCTAGATTACTTTAGGTTACCTTACGTCCGCTCGAACTCCGTCTTTCCATATCTTTCTTTGTTTCCATTGATTCGCTCCATTCCGCTTTACCTCGTATAAATCTGAAAAATTTCCAGTTGTTCCTTCTCTGAAGTTCTGATACTGGTTTTGCTGCATCAACTTCTACCATTGTCCCTGTAGGTGCTTCGGCTTCTTCACATTTCAGAAAAAAGAGATGGTCTTCCCGTTTCAGAATTGATTTTCCTTGATAATACCCAGTTACATAATATGTCATAGCACTTCTCCTAATTTTCTCTCATACTACAACTATTTTAGCCAAACATCAGCAACGATTCAAGCATTTCTACAAAACCATTTCTACGATATCTTTTACAAGTGTTTCCCAAAACGTTGTTCCTTCGCTGGTGGCTGAAACAGCGGATCTGCCACAAACTCCCCCGCCTCTTTCCATCTGTTCCTGAACTCCTGCATTTTTCCCTGTTCTGCCATAGAATAACGTTTTCCACTTCCTCCTGCAATGATAATATGATCCCACACATCAATTCCCAAAATATCCCCTCCGATACACATTTTAGTTGTAACCAGGAAATCCTCCTTACTTGGCGTGAAATTTCCTGACGGATGATTATGGATTAAGATCACCCCTCTTGCGTTAGAAAGAATCGCACTTTTAAAAAGTTCTCGTCCTGTTACCAGTGTTTCTGTTAATGATCCCATACTGACAACGTTCATGTTGATCACCTGACATTTTGCATTACAATTCAAAATACAAAGTACTTCTCTGTCACATTCTGCTAATTCTTTGGAAATAAATTGAACTACTTTCTGTGATGACGTCAATTCTTCCTCACTGTATAATCTTTTCTCGGTAATTAATTTAATCCTTACAAAATCCAAATGATGATTCGGCTTCAAATGTTACCTCCAATACTTTTCCGTCTTCCAGATTGTGAATCCATTCCCAAAATTCTTCCCACTCCATCTCGCTTTCCTGATATGCCATCCTCTAAACTCCTTTCTCCAAATTTTTTAATTTCTACACTTCAATCCTTTCATTCATTTTTGGATGAACCCAGAATAAGCTTTTGAAAAAAATAAAGCCCACCTCCACCTAATAAAATGCTTATCGCACGATTCCATATCGTATCTTCTGGAAATACAACTTCCCAAAGATTCATTAAGCCAAATAAGCAAAGCATCCCCAACAGTTCAATCAGGTGATTAGTTTCTTTACATTTTATTCCAAATTGCTTATTTCTCTTGTTTTTTTCTTTTTTCATTAATCTATTTTTCCAACTCATTCTATCGTCCACCTCACTTTACGACATCGTGTCACAAATTTGATCGTTTATTACCCTGCCTGTCCGCCTCCATACAAGTCATGGTTTACTGCCAAGCGATAGTAATGCTCCATAGTCAACGGTGCATTATACAAACTGGTCAACAAATAATTTTTCACATTCTGAACTTTCCCTGTGTTTCTCTTCATACTATCCAATACATACTCGAAATGAGCATCGTTTAACATCTGGAATCTATCTTTCACCAGAATCGCAGGTTTTTCATCTCCTGCAATCCAAATCATTCTGTCATCTGGCAGCATCAATACTTCTACAGTCAGCTCCACCAATTCGTCCACTTCATTTTTCTGATAACGTGGATTTTGAATCAAACTCTTATAATAAATCTGCTCCTGTACCATGTTTCGGTAATGTTTCTTTCGCTCCATCACATCGCCCTCTGATAGATCGATAGATTGATTCTCATTATGTTCAATATCACTATACTCAGTATTATTAGATTGTGATTTTGGATATTCTGGAATGTCCGATTTCACTATTCTTGAATGATGATTTTCACTATTCTTGAATTGTGATTTTGCACTTTCTTGAATTGTGATTTTCACATTTCCTGAATTGTGATTTTCATCATTCTTGAATTGTGATTTTGCACTTTCTTGAATTGTGATTTTCACATTTCTTGAATTGTGATTTTCACCATTCAGTGTATTTTCAAGGGTTTCCGCCTCTAAATCCTGTTTTTCTGCCCTTGTCAATTCCTGAATCATAAAGTTTTTCACATAGATTACATTTGGTTTTCCCAACCCCAGACGCTTCTTCTCAATCAGTCCAATTCCACTTTTTACATCCAGTTCTTTTAAAAGACGCACAACCTTCTGAGTTCCACAGTTTAATAATTCTGCAAGTTCTTCTACGGTAAAAATAATATAAACCCTGTCCTCTTCATCAAACCACCGGTTCTTAATACTCAGTCCCATACGGTCTAATAAAAGACCGTACAAAACTTTTGCTTCACAGGAAAGTGAGCGAAAACATTCTGCGGTAAACAAGACCTTCGGAATCCGATAGAACGTATACTGTTCCCCTTCCATCCCTCTAAAATAGTCAAATTTTATTGTGCTCTCCATCCTTCTCACCTTCCTGTCGTTTTTTCCACTGTTCCAATAACAAATAAATCACTTCCTCGATCTGCTGTTTGTTGTAAGTTGCCGGAAAATAATCCGCAATCCTTTTTTCTGGAATCGTCACCTGTCCCCGGCTCCTTGTTTTCTTCATCAGGATATCCTGAACCATGGCCGGATGCAGCAATCCCTGTTTGCTCTGCGCTTTCAAACATTCTGCTTGTCTGTCCTGAATCTGTACAGATGACGTTTTCACACAATCCCATACCCAGCCTTGTTCTTCCACGGATAAATAGGATAGTTTTTCTCCAACTTTCATAGAAATCACTTTGTGATCCACAGCATCTAAGAGTTCTGCAATCAATTCTGTCAACCGGATATATCTCTGCACAGTTCTTCCACTTTCACCGGCAGCTTCTCCTACCAAATCCGCCGTAAACTTTTCCCCTTTGCTTCCCTGATGCTTCATGGCTTCATATTTCATCTTATATGCCTTTGCTTTCTCACTTGGCAAAATATCTTCTCTTTGGATGTTAGTATCAACCATAATCACCGTAGCTTCTTCATCTGTCATGTTCCGGACAAGCACTGGCATTTCTTTCAATCCTGCCAATTCACAGGCCCTCCATCTACGATGCCCTGCGATCACTTCATATCCTCCCGTATCCAATGGACGGACGATTCCCGCATCAGGATGCCATATTGCTTGACACTCTTTACCGTTTCCTCCATTTTTTCATCGTCCACCACACGAAAAGGATGGTTCCGAAACATATGAAACTGACTGATTGGGAGTCTGACAACTTCTTCTCTTTCCCCATTTTCCATAGAATCCTCAAAAATATCCTCATACCCGGCAAGAGAAATGACTGCTTTTCTTTTATTCATCTCCTACTACCTCCTGCATCAAGGACAGGTACTGCCGGACACTTTCGCTTTTCGGTTCATACTCCAAAACGCTTAAACCAAAATTGGGCGCTTCTTTAATCCGTACTGTTTTGGGAACATAAGATTTAAAAATATACACATGCTCCCCATATGCTGTCTCAATTGCTTCTTGATAAATTTTCGTATTGTTCAACCGACTTTCTACTTTATTGTAAAGGATTCCTTCTATTTCCAGATGCGGATTATACTTCTTCTTTACCACGCGCACGGTCCGCAACAACTCTTCCAATCCATCTGTAGCAAACTTATCCAATTCCACTGGAATCAAAACACTGTCACTAGCTACCAATGCATTGATTGACAATGCCCCCAGTGACGGACCACAGTCAATTAAAATATACGTATATTTTCCTTTGACTTCTTCTAATGCCTGACCAAGTACCAGTTCCCCTTCTTCTACCGTTGACAGATAAATCCCCATCATTCCTAACGTTTTATTGGCCGGTATGATGTCCAGATTTTCACCATAGTTCAGAATCGCACCTTTTAATGGATGTTCCAGTTCCTCTATCTGATTTTCCAGAACTGTTTTCAGTGTCACTCTCTGCTTTTTGGAAAATCCCAATCCTATGGTCAAGTGCCCTTGCGGATCATTATCCACAAGCAACACTTTGTTTCCTGCTTTTGCTAATGCTGCACCAAGATTGATGCAGGTTGTTGTCTTTCCGACTCCGCCTTTTTGGCTTGCTACTGCGATTACTTTACACATAACTTTCCCTCCGCTTATTTCGTTCCTCTTTCTACCTCTGCATACACACGAAAATATTTTTTCGTTCCCTTATTCGGAAATGGTTGTGAAATTTCCAAAAGAGCAATCCTTTTGTCTCTCTCCAATATTTTTTTGAACCACTTAATATCATTGGTAGTTCCCTGTAATCTGATTTTTAACATGTTTCACCTCACATTCCGCAATACTCTGGATAACGAAGTTGAATCGCCTGCCAGAAATATGGCGCATACTCACAACAAAACAGATCCTCTACCGTATAATGCTCACACTCTTTTAATTTACCTTCTACACCTTCCTTTTCATATACAGTCGGTGTGCCATTGCAGTAAAGATTAAATGCCATCCGAATGATTTTCAGACTCCCACTTGTCTGCCATCCGGCACTCATGCATTCGGTTTTGACGCATCCTGTTTCAAAATCATAAATTTCTTCCACATGTTCTCGTGTATCTCGACTGATTCCAAGACAATAGATCAATGCCTGATGATACACATCTTCGTTTCTACATTCCGGTAAATAAAGCAGAAAAAATTTCTTATGCATCTCTTCTTGAAAAATTATGTTTTTCGTAACCTCACTTGCTCCTAACGCTGTATTTTTATTCATTTTGCCATCCTCCTAAATTTGTTTTTTGAACCATAACAACAAAAAAGAACTGCCTCTAAACTCTAGAAACAGTTCTTAAATATGGATAAAATATCTTTTCCAATATTAATCTAACTTTTGAAAAACAACCATTTTGGTCCATATAAATCCACCAAAATAGATAAAATTGATGTCAAATTGATGTCAAAACAAACGTTCAGATCCGCAAACCCTTGATTTTACGGGCTTTATTTGTCCAAGGACTTCATTGTCGGGAACAGCAGCACATCTCTGATCGCTGCACTGTTTGTCAACAGCATACACATTCTGTCGATTCCGAATCCGATACCGCCTGTAGGAGGCATACCGATCTCCAGCGCGTTCAGGA